>LV_Brine_h2_0102DRAFT_1000068_pt1 | contig 34356 bp, 23 predicted proteins | sample LakVidmifraction_3_FD_10600 | JGI IMG/M metagenome (IMG submission 10600)
TCATCGATCACGGCGATCTGCTTGGTGCCCAGCTTCTGCACGGCATACTTGCCCAGTGCGGCGCCCAGCTGCGCATCGTTGGCGACCACGCGGAAGGTGGTTTTGAAGCCTTGCTGGGTATACTTCGGATTAGTGGCCGAGGGGGACACTTGCGGGATGCCGGCATCGCTATAGATCTTGTACCTAGAACACTTAAGGAAAACACAGAAAGAACCGCTTTTTCGGCGAGTTTGAAAAGTGGTTTTGATGGACGTAAAAATGCCCGGATCAACGCGCCAACGCTGCCGGGCTCACACAACCAATCTTCAGGGGAAATTGTGCTTACGACGAGTAAAGACAAGGCTGCAGTCAATGCAAATCTTAAGGCGTCACTTGGTTCCTATTTCGCTGGGACGGATGCAATTCGTTGGAAGACGCTGACAGTAACGGAGTTTCCGAAGGGCGTAGAGGTTTTCCTAGATGAGGGCTACGAAACTCATAGTGACAGCCAGATATTTGATTGTGCGACTGAGGTTGAGGAACCGACGAAGCGTGGTGAAGGCGATCACGAGAAAGCACGGATTGCTGCAGCTCGTCGCGCAAAGGCAAAGGTCCGCAGAATGGCGAAGATGTTGGAAGCTGATTGCTTGCTTACTCTGACCTATCGGGAGTGCATGACCGACTATGGACGCGTCGAGGCCAATTTTAAGGCCTTCAGGGAGCGTCTACGTAGCCTGGGCGAGTTTCACTGCGTCGCCACCCTGGAAGTGCAGCAGCGAGGCGCATTACATGTGCATATCGCATGTCAGCAGTTTCCTGCATGGCTCAAGAATGAGCATGGAACGCGTGTGAGAAGCTGGAATTTGATTCGGTCGATGTGGCGTCGAGTCGTGGGGAAGGATAACGGCAATGTTGATTTCACTAAGCCTCGTGGCCGGAATACGGCACACCGCATCGCCAGTTACATCAGCAAGTACGTTTCCAAGAATTTGGAAGAAGCACGCTTCAACAAGAAAAGCTATTGGGCCTCACGCGGCATCCCCAAGCCGAACCGATACAAGATCTATTTCAAGCCCGATACAGACAGTTTTGACATTGTGGTGCTGGTCGCGCAGGAATTTTCTAAGCGCGGTTTTGACGATATCACCCAATATCACGATCGACTAAATTCGTTCTACTGGTTCGCCGCTGGAAAAACTTAGAGTTTCTGCATTGAGGATTTTTGAGAGGTTCTGGATATTGATGCCGCTTAATATTTTCCCATCGAATCAGGGGGAGAGGGGTGAAGCGTGCTAGTCGGAAAGACATGGGATGGCGCAGTGCAGCGATGGCTAGCGGATAATTCAGAAAAGCGTTCGTTGAAGTCTGATCAGTCCAACATACTTTGGCTGAATAAATTCCTGAGCGATGTTCGGTTACTCGTGTACGCACGTCAAAAAAGTCGTACGATTTTTTTGATAAAAAAATAGCTGAGTCCAAATCACAGCAATCTAAATTTTTTCTTTTACTCGGACCTGTAGGAGCTGGTAAGTCTACTTTCTTAGCCTATACGAGAAATGTCTCTGCTCGCTCCGACATCGATAAATCCATTGTTTGGTTATATATCGATTTTAAGCAAGCGACGCAACAGGACTCCCCACGAGAATTTATTTATTCAAAGTTGCTAGCACTTATTGAGGAAGATAAAGAATTCGCGCTGGGCGACTATAAAAAAACTATTTGTCCAGCATATCAGCACGTAATTGATAACCTCGCTCGCGGGGCACTATACCTTCTAAAGCAAGCTGATCCAGCTGCATTTGATAAGAAGGTGGCTGAGCTAATGTTCAGTGATCGGTCTGAGGTCATTCCGTATGTAGATAGGATAATTTCATATGCGGCGAAAAATAGGCCTTTTTATATAACGATTGATAACGTCGACCAGATCGAGGATGACAAACGGCAGAACGAGATTTTTGCAGAAGCTCAGGCTCTGGCGAAGAAGCATCAGCTCAACATTATTATTTCTCTGAGAGATACCACATATCGAAAATATAGAGCTGCTCCCACGTTCGACGCGTTCGAGGTTGAGGCTATTTACATTGATCCGCCCAGTGTTGTGCCAGTTCTCTCCCGCCGGTTTACTTATGCAAGAAAACTGCTCCAAGGGCAAAAGGCAGAACTTACTCTTGAAAACGGGTTGCGCTTTAAGGCTGAGGATATTGGTGCTTTTTTTGAAATCACAGCCCAGTCTCTTCTTTCTGTCTCCGGGGCTGAGTTACTCAACACGTTGGCAGGGGGAAACATCCGACGAGGTTTGACGTTGGCTCGTGAGTTTCTAAGCAGCGGTCATGTTACTGCGGACAAGGCTTTGGAAAGCTATCTGACAGATAGGGATTGGAGGTTTCCGGACCACGAAATCTTTAAGGGCGCTGTGCTAGGGGGACGTAGGTTCTATCGAGAAGAGGACTGCCTCTTAGCTAACATGTTTTGCGCGAAGCTTGGCATTCCAAGTCTGCAGCTATTGCGTTTGCATATAGCTGATTATTTGGTGCATATGTCGGGCCAGCCTAGCTTTGAAGGCGTTCCGTTTGATGAGCTGGTAGCTACCTTGCACCAGGTCGGCGTCGCTCATCGTGAAATTGAACAGGTCATTAGGCCGTTGCTCGAAAGTTCCATAATAAGAACGGTTGATGGTGCTCCCTTGGCCGATGAGTCTCGTCTTCTCCCGACTAGGTTAGCGGGCTTTCTGACGCGAGACCTCATGGGAAAGTTTAATTACGCTGAGATGTGCGCTATTGATGCTCACATTTATGATGACGTTCTTTGGGAGCAGATTAAAACTCTGACGGCAAAAATTCAGTCAGAAACTAATCGCATCACTACAATGCGTCTGAGAATTAAGCGAGTGGAAGCCTTTGTTACCAGCCTCGTAGCCTGTGAGGAAAAGTGGGTTATTGAGGCAAAACGGAGAAATTTGGGAAGCGGATGGATCGAATCTCCGATTAGGGAGCGAATACAGCCAGCACTTCAAGAAGAATATCTCCGAGTTCTGAATTCGGCACAAAGAAATTCTGCTGGGTAGTGATCTGTTTTTGAAGTACCGATCGTTTTTTATTCTATTGTTGCCTGTCGTAGGTTTGCACGGGCCTGTAGTTACTTCCTGTCTAGTTAGCTATGCTGCCATCGTAATTAGACTTCCGGTATGGCAGTTAACTTTGGTAAAAAAAGACCCGCTTGCGCAGGTCTCTTCCGTCACTTTCAATGTAGGCTAATTTTTTACTGTCAGGCGACTTGCCTAATTTATCTCCCTGTTCGAGATTGTTTTTGCCCTTTAGCTGAATTCAGGCCTTTGCTGGTGCGTACGCATCAAGTTTTGATCGCATAGACCTCTTTATCGCGTTTAGAGTAGCCGCATATCGTGCGGCTGCTCCAGCAATCTCTCCGGCGAGTTTCGGATTGCTATTAGCAATTGTTGACCGGAAAGTTGCTTTTTTTAGGTCGTTTTCCCAGATAACGGATTCAGGCAGTTTTTCGAGCTCCTCTAACAGGCCGGCTGATAGGCACGCTATTGTTGGTCCGTCAGTCAATTTATTAAAAAATTTGTCAGCTGTCAGATCCCACTTCGCGAGATCATCATTTGCGGAGTTAAATGCTTTTAGAGCGTTAAGGCTGGTGGGTAGTTTGGAATTCGCAATGCGATCATGAATGCTATCCAATCTTTTGATGAGGTCGTCCGCTCGACCGAATATTCCTTTTCTTCTTTCGGAGTCAAGGCGGTTGCAATACTGTGTTCGGGTTCGGAAGATCACTTCTGAATTTGCGCTTTGCGCGAGCATGGTGGCGTCTTCCGCAATCTGGGCCACGCTGTCTCGGAAAGAACCGTATTGTGCGATTCCTGATGCGATAGCGGTAACTGCTCCTCCGATTACCGTAAGCTTGGTAATTAAACTGCCTTCCTCAAATTCAATTTTGATTTTGGCGTCGTTACCGAGATAAAACTTTGCACGTTCCTCAAAAAAGTCCTTGAGAGATTTCTCGAGTAATTTCAGCTTTTCTTTATCGTGAAAGAGATCGATATCGAGCTTTGTGTACGCTTCACACAGAATTTCTTCGTTGATGTAATTTGTCATTACTTTAATACACGCTTAAATTAAGCGCCCCCCGTTCATATTAAGTTGTCTTGGCGAGTGATTTCGCGGTGAAAATTTAGCACTTTTTTTGGGGATTGTCTTTTTTAATACTGGTCTTTACCCTTGATTTTCATTGGTAGTAGATCGGTGCTGAAATAGATTAGCAAGATGATGCAAATGAGAAGAAAAAAGGAACCTTGGCCATAAGCGCCAGGGATGAGGCTTGTTCTTCGGACAATACGCACGGCATACAAGCCGCTTCAAACGACAACGCCCCCGACAACCATCGGGGGCGCTGCATTTTTTAACCGACCCTGAAAACCAGCCCACAAGCCAGCCCGCAGGGCAGGGCGACCGATCTTACTTGGTCACCGCCAGCACGGTACGCTGTCCACCCTTGTACGTGTATAGGGTCAGCGAACCATCCTTGACATCGCCCTTTGCATCGAAGGCGATCACGCCGGTCACGCCCTTGTGGCTGATCTTGGCCAGTTCGGGCAGGTACTTCTTGGGATCGGCGGAGCCGGCCTTGGCCATGGCGTCCGCCACGGTCATGGTGGCATCGTAGGCATAGGCTGCGTTGTAGACCACGTCGATGCCGAACTTCTTCTTGTAGGCTGCGCGGAAGTCATCCATGCCCTTCTTGCCCGAGGCGTCCACGCCACCGGCTTCGGCACAGATCACCTGGTCTTCGCCCAGGCCATCACCGGCCAGACCCGGCAGGGAGCCGGTACAGATGCCGTCGCCGCCCATGAACTTGGCACCGATGCCCAGCTGCTTCATCTGGCGCAGCATCGGGCCGCCCACGGCGTCCATGCCGCCGAAGAAGATCACGTCCGGCTTCTTGCCCTTGAGCGAGGTCAGGATGGCGTTGAAGTCGGTCGCCTTGTCATTGGTGAACTGGGTACCGACGATGGTGCCGCCGGCCGCCTTGGCGCCCTTGGCGAATTCTTCTGCCACGCCCTGACCATAGGCGGTACGGTCATCGATCACGGCGATCTGCTTGGTGCCCAGCTTCTGCACGGCATACTTGCCCAGTGCGGCGCCCAGCTGCGCATCGTTGGCGACCACGCGGAAGGTGGTCTTGAAGCCTTGCTGGGTATACTTGGGATTGGTGGCCGAGGGGGACACTTGCGGGATGCCGGCGTCGCTGTAGATCTTGGAGGCCGGAATGGTGGTGCCGGAGTTCAGGTGGCCGATCACGGCGGCGACCTTCTGGTCGACCAGCTTGGTGGCGACCGCAGTGGCTTGCTTGGGATCGGAAGCATCGTCTTCACCCAGCAGTTCGAACTTGACCTTCTTGCCGCCAATGGTGAAACCCTTGGCGTTCAGTTCTTCGACGGCCATGCGCGCGCCGTTCTCGTTGTCCTTGCCCATGTGGGCGTTGGGGCCGGAGAGCGGGCCCACGTGGGCGATCTTGACGACTTCCTGGGCATGCGCGGCGCCTGCGAATGCCAGACCGATGGCGGCAGTTAATGGAATAATGGCGCTCTTGAATTTCATAACACTCCTCTGTAGATTGGATTGACCACTTTTAATGTTTTGTCTCACAACACAGTTATTCAGATCCTTGTTGCGGTGACCAGGCGTGCTGCTTTGCTTTCGTCTCCGACTTTCTGAATAATGCGACGGTACAACATAAGAATCGGCCAAGCCAAGCAATTTTTGAGTGGCCGGCCTGAACCATCATCCTCGACTCTGTCCCATGGCTGCCAAACTTCACACCCTCGACAAGGTGGATCGCAAACTGCTCAACATGCTGCAGAAGGACAACCAGATCTCCACGCGCGTTCTGGCTGAAAAACTGCACATCTCGCAACCGACCTGCCTGCGCCGCATCCGCGAACTGCGCGAGGCCGGCATCATCAGCGCCGAGGTGGCCATGGTCGATCCCTTCGCCCTCGGCTACGGCATGCTGGCCTTCCTGGAGATCTCGCTGAACAACCAGTCCGACCAGCACATGCAGGACTTCGAGCAGCGCATGGCCAAGGAGGCCGAGGTGATGCAGTGCTACTTCGTCTCCGGCGAATACGATTACTTCCTGGCGGTCCACGTCATCGACATGGATGCCTACTATCAGTTCGTCAGACGTGTGATCTCGGGCTCGGGCAATGTGCGCCACTTCCAGTCGCGCTTCCCGATGAAGCGGGCCAAGTTCACCACCCGCATCGCCTTCGATGAAAAGGCGGTCGAGGTGCAGGTGCGCGTGCCCGGCTGAACGCTTGCCGCCTGCCCGCGCGGGGTTGGCGGCCAAGCTCATCCATTGCGTTTTGTTAGATTTCGGTGCGTCCATCCCTCAGGATGTACCCGGATTTACTAACTTTTTCAGTTTGATGGCCTGCGATCCCGTTGTGCAGGAGTGTCCGCACAGCAGGGCAGGCACGTACTTTGCATTGCAGTGCGGTTGTCAGTTGTGTTATTTTCGGGGGCATCCCGCAGTGTGCGATGAAGAGGTCTCCCGCCGCTGCGTCTTCGCTGAAGCAGTACCGTGGTCATCAGCAACAAGAGCGGACACAGATCAGCACCCAGCGCCGGGCCCGTGTGGCCGGCCCGCCAGCAGTACCCGCAATCCCTATCATCCACCGTCCGCGGCCCATGCCGCAGGGCGCAGCCTTGCCCGGTGCCGCAGGTTCTGCGAAGCCATCCAGCCACTCCTGCAGCACGCTGCAGAACACAGAAAGGAAATCCCGCACGATGCACGAAGTCGAGTTATTCATCCAGGACATGGCCATCATCATGCTCATTGCCGGCATTGTCACCGTCGTCTTCAACAAGCTGAAGCAGCCGGTGGTGCTGGGCTACATCGTGGCCGGCGTGATCATCGGTCCGCACACGCCGCCCTATGACCTGATCCAGGATGAGAAGACCGTGCACATTCTGTCGGAGCTCGGGGTGATCTTCCTGTTGTTCTCGCTGGGGCTGGAATTCAGTCTGAAGAAACTGGCCAAGGTCGGTGCCACCGCCTTCATCGCGGCAGCGGCCGAGATCCTGCTGATGATCTGGATCGGCTACGAGATCGGCCTCTACTTCGGCTGGAAGCGCATGGACGCCATCTTCCTGGGTGCGATGCTGGCCGTGTCCTCCACGACCATCATCGTCAAGGCCTTGAATGAACTGGGCATGAAGAACGAGAAGTTCGCGCAGATCATCTTCGGCATCCTGATCGTGGAAGACATCCTCGCCATCGGCATGATCGCGCTGCTCTCCGGTGTGGCCACCAGCGGCTCGGTGGATTCCACAGAAGTCTTTACAACGGTGGGCAAGCTGGTGCTGTTCATGACGGTCTCGCTGGTGGTCGGTATTCTCGCGGTGCCGCGCCTGCTCAGTTTCATCGCCCGCTTCAAGAGCAACGAGATGCTGCTGGTGGCCGTGCTGGGCGTGCTGTTCGGCTTCTGCCTGCTGGTGATGAAGCTGCAATACAGCGTGGCCCTGGGCGCCTTCCTGGTCGGCGCGGTCATGGCCGAATCGCGCCAGCTGCACCGCATCGAGCGCCTGGTGGAACCGATCCGCGACATGTTCTCGGCCATCTTCTTCGTGGCCATCGGCCTGCTGTTCGATCCCAACGTGCTGGTCAAGTACTGGATGCCGATCACCATCATCACGCTGGCCGTGGTCTTCGGCAAACTCATCAGCTGCGGCCTGGGGACCTTCGTGGCCGGGCAGGGCGGCCGCACGCCGATGCGCGTGGGCATGGGCCTGGCGCAGATCGGCGAGTTCTCCTTCATCATCGCCGCACTCGGCCAGAGCCTGAAGGTCACCAGCGATTTCCTCTATCCCATCGTGGTGGCGGTCTCGGCGGTGACGGCGCTGCTCACCCCTTATCTCATCAAGGCCGCCGACCCGCTCTCGGCCAAGGCCGTCACGCTGGTGCCGGCGCGGGTCTCGGGCCTGCTGGGCATGTACTCGCGCTGGCTGGAAAGCCTGCAGCCAACGGGCGACCGCGCTGAGCTTACGCGCATCATCCGCCGCATCCTCATGCAGGTGATGGTGAACCTGGCGCTGGTGATTGCGGTGTTTCTGGCGGGGGCCTTCTTCGTCGATGGCCTCTCGCGTCAGCTCTCGGCGTGGACGCCCGATCCGGAGGTGCAGAAGGCCATCATCTGGGGTTGCGCGCTGGTGATTTCCTTGCCCTTCCTGATCGCCACTTACCGCAAGCTGCAGGCGCTGTCGATGCTGCTGGCAGAGGTCAGTGTCAAGCCCGAGTTCGCGGGAGCGTATACTTCGGGCGTGCGCAAGATCGTCTCGGAGATCTTGCCCATCATGTCCATCGTGGGCATCATGCTGCTGATCTTCGTGCTCAGCGCCAGTATCCTGCCGCCGCTGAACCTGCTGGCCTTCGTGCTGGCCGGGGCCGCCGGGCTGCTGTGGTTGCTGTGGAGCAAGCTGGTCAAGCTGCATTCGCGCCTGCAGATCGCGCTCTTCGAGACCCTGGATGAACAGCCGGACGACGTGCATTGAGCATTGCCGATCCCGCAGGTTAAGAATTTTTGCGTTGCCAAAAAGGGAACGCCCCCGTTTTTATTTACGTTGAACTGAACCATCATGACTCAAGACGAACTCAAGCAAGCCGTGGCCAAGGCCGCCATCGACTACGTGGTCGACGGCGAAATCATCGGCGTGGGCACCGGCTCCACGGCCAATTTCTTCATCGACGAACTGGGCAAGATCAAGCACCGCATCAAGGGCGCCGTGGCGTCCTCCGAAGCGACTGCCGAGCGCCTGCGCTCGCATGGCATCACCGTGTTCGATCTCAACGAGGTCGAGACCATGCCGGTCTATATCGACGGTGCCGATGAAATCAATGGCAGCGGTGCCATGATCAAGGGCGGTGGCGCTGCACTCACGCGCGAAAAAATCGTGGCATCCGTGGCGCAGAAGTTCGTCTGCATCGCCGATGGTTCCAAGCTGGTTGATGTGCTGGGTACTTTCCCGCTGCCGGTGGAAGTGATCCCGATGTCGCACGCCGTGGTGGCCCGCAAGCTGGCCGCACTGGGCGGCGAACCGCGCCTGCGCCTTAACAAGAATGGTGATGGCAAGCCGCTGGTTACCGACAACGGCTGCTACATCATCGACGTGCTGGGCCTGGCCATCACCGATCCGGCCGACATCGAAGACAAGATCAACAACATCGTCGGCGTGGTTACCAATGGCCTCTTCGCGCGCCAGGGCGCCAACGTATGCCTGCTGGGTACCGCCGAAGGTGTCAAGAAACTGGAGTTCTGAAGACTTCAGTTTTCTGAGTTCCAGACAAAAATGCCCGTGTTGCAGGACACGGGCATTTTTTTCATCTCGATGATTTCAAGCGGATGCCTCAGGGCTGGCCGGCCTTGGCCTCATCCCGAGCAATCACCACGGTCATGCGCGCCGGATCGATGTACTTGCGCACGGCCGCATTCAATTGTGCCAGTGTCAGGTCGGCCAGCTTCAGGTCCAGCTGCTGCTGCCACAGGAAGCTGCGGTCCAGGTTCATCAGCGCGCTCCAGCTGGTGGCGATGCCGCCATCGCCGGCGCGCTGCTGGTTGCGCTGCTGCAGGATGCCGGACTTGGCGCGCAGCAGTTCTTCTTCGGTGAAGCCATCCTTGATGAGCAGGGCAATTTCTTCACGCACGGCCGCATCGACCTTGTCCAGGTTCTGCGGGGCAGCGATGGCGCGCACGCTGAAGTAGCCTGCATCGCTGATGGCACCGACCTGCAAGCCGCTGTTGATGCCATAGGACAAACCATCCTTCTGGCGGATGCGATCAGCCAGGCGCGACTTCAGGCTGGAGCCGCCGAGCAGGTAATTGGCCACGGCCAGGGCCGGATAGTCGGGATCATCATCGCGCAGGCGGATGTTCTGGCGAGCCAGGTAGACGCCGTTTTCCTTGTCCGGCGTATCGATGAGGATGCGCTTGGGCGGGATGTCGGCCCAGGTCTGCAACACGCGGGCATAGGGCGCGGTACTTGTCCAGCCACCAAAGGCTGCATCGATGGCCTTGCGTGCAGCCTCCGCATCGAAGTCTCCGACCACGGCGACTTCGCCATGCGAGGCCCCGTAGAAGCGGCGATGGAAGGCCTGCACCTGTTCCAGCGTCACCGCCTGCACGGCAGCGATGCGTTGTTCCAACGTTTGCGCAGCGCGCCAGTCGCCGTCCGGGTAATGGTTGAAGTGCAGTTGCAGCGCTTCGCCGGCGCGCGCGTCCGGCTCCTTGCGCGTGGCTTCTAGCGCCGCCACGGTCTCATTCTTCAACTGTGCAAATTCGGCAGGATCCATGCGCGGATGGCGCAGCACTTCGCCCGCAAGCGCAAACGCCGGGACCAGATTCTCGCGCGTGGTCTGGAAGCGATAGACGTTGCCGTTGATCTTCAGGCGCGTGAATTCGTCGGCCAGCTGGCGGCGATCCAGATCGCGCGTGCCGCGCATGAGCATGGCCGCCGTCAGCGAGGCGACCGCACGCTGGCCGAACAGGCTCCCGGCATCGCCAAATTCCAGGTTCATGCTCACCGACACCGTCTGTCCACGCGACTGCTTGGGCAGCAGGGCCAGCTTCAGTGCGGTGTGGGGCGGCTGGCCTGGTGCCACGCGGGTGGTGCGCTGTTCGATGTTGCCCGGTGCCGGATCAAAGGCTTCGCCCGACGCGATGGCCGGGCGCGGCTGGTATTGCGCCAGCAGGGATTCCACGCTCGGTGCGGGCGGGACCTCGGCACGCTGCGGATGATCTTCCGGCAGGTAGAGGCCGACGGTGCGGTTGTCGCGGCGGAAGTAGCGGCCAGCCGCCGCAGCGATGTCAGCGCTGGTCAGGCGCTGCTCCAGATCGCGTTCGATGAAGACCAGGCGCCAGTCACCACGTGCAATCGCATTGGACATCGCCACTGCCATCTGCTGCGGATTGTTTTGCAGCGTCTCGAAGTTGTTGGCGCTCTCGCGGCGCAGGCGCGCCAGTTCCTCGGCGGTCGGCGGGGTGGTGCTGAAGGATTCGACGGCGCTGATCATGGCCTGCTTGACCGGTTCGATGTCAGCGCCTGCCTTGACCTGCGCCACGATCATCTGCAGTCCCGGTGCGTAACCGCTCAGCGGCATCGCATAGACCTGCGTGGCCAGTCCTTTTTCCACCAGCAGCTTGTGCAGGCGGCCATTGGGCGTGTCGGTCAGGATGTCGCTGGCAAACGAGAGGGCGGTGGCATCCGGATGCAGCGCGGAGGGCATCTTGTAGCCCAGCGCCACCAGCTGCAGGTCGCCCCGGCGGCGGATGGCGAACTGGCGTTCGCCATCCTGGGTCGGCTCCACGGTCCAGAATTCAGGCAGCTTGCGCTTGGGCTTGGGCAGGCGGCCGAAGCTCTGGTTGACCCACTGCAGCACCTGCGCCGGATCGAACTTTCCGGCAATGAGCAGCACCGCGTTGTCGGGCTGGTAGTAGGTGCGATAGAAGGCTTGCAGGTTCTCGATGCGCACGTTCTCGATGTCGCTGCGCGCGCCGATGGTGTTGCGGCCATAGCTGTGCCAGTCGTAGGCCACGCTCTGCATGCGCTTCAACATCACGCGCGAGGGCGAGGTCTCGCCGGATTCAAACTCGTTGCGCACCACCGTCATCTCGCTGTCGAGATCCTTGCGCGCGATGCGGGAATTGACCATGCGGTCGGCTTCCATGGCAATCGCCCATTGCAGGTTGTCCTTGCCGGCCTCGAAGGTCTCATAGTAGTTGGTGCGGTCCAGCCAGGTGGTGCCGTTGAAGTTCATGCCGCGCTTGCTGAATTCCTGCGGGATCGCCGGGTTGTGCGGCGAGCCCTTGAACATCAGGTGTTCCAGCAGGTGCGCCATGCCGGTCTCGCCATAGTTCTCGTGGCGCGAGCCGACCAGGTAGGTGATGTTGACGGTGACCGTGGGCTTGGAATCGTCCGGCAGCAGGAGCAGCTTGAAGCCATTGGCAAAGCGGTACTCGCTGATGCCCTCGGCGCTGGGGCCTTGCGTGACGCCGGCTGGCAGCGTCGCTGCAGCGCTGGCCGTGGCCGCGTGGGCCCAGGGGGAAACAAAAGTAAAGCCGAGACTGACGGCAAGCACGGCAAGGCGCAGGTGACGCAGGGACAAGATGAGCTCCAGCGGGAAGTCGGTAGGGAATCAGGGTTCGGAGTCGGCATTGTAGACGAGCCGGCCGCCGTGATGCGTCAGCCAAAACAAACGCCGCCGTGGCGAACCAGGGCGGCGTTGCGGCCTTGCTCAAGCGATCAGGGCAGCTTATTCGCTCGGCGGCACGTAACCGACGGCGGCATCAGCGCCTTCGCCGAAGAAGTGCTTCTCCATCTGTGCGGCCAGATACTTGCGGGCGCGGGCGTCGGCCAGCATCAGGCGGTTTTCGTTGACCAGCATGGTCTGGTGCTTGAGCCAGGCGGCCCAGGCTTCCTTGGAGACACTTTCATAAATGCGCTTGCCCAGCTCGCCCGGATAGGGCGGGAAGTCCAGGCCTTCGGCTTCCTTGTTCAGTTTGATGCAGTGGACCATGCGTGCCATGTCGATTCCTTGGTTCGTTAAGTTGAAATGCCTGGGACGGGCGGGCCAGCGATGGGGGTCAGCGGTTGAGCCTGCTCACGTCCTGACGGAAAAATGATTAATACAAATTCTTGATCAGTACCTGCGACTTGCGCTGCCAGTTGTAGATCTGCTGGCGATCTTGCGGCAGGTCGTTGACACCGGCCAGCACGAAGCCGCGCTTCAAGAACCAGTGCGAGGTACGGGTGGTGAGCACGAAGAGCTTGGTCAGCCCGGCTTCGCGCGCACGGGTTTCGATGTGCTTCAGGATACGGTCGCCGTCGCCCTGGCCTTGCACTTCCGGGTTGACGGTGAGGCAGGCCATCTCGCCCATGCGTTCCTTGGGGAAGGGATACAAGGCAGCGCAGCCGAAGATGACGTTGTCGTGCTCGATCACGGAGAAGTAATGGATTTCCCGTTCGATCAGTTCGCGGCCGCGCTTGACCAGGGTGCCATCGGCTTCCAGCGGTTCGATCAGCTTCAGGATGCCGCCGACGTCCTCGATGGTGGCCTGGCGCAGGCTTTCCAGGTTCTCGTAGGTGACCATGGTGCCCACGCCATCGTGGGTGAACAGTTCCAGCAAGGCCGAGCCATCGGTGGAGAAGGGCACGATATGGGCGCGCGAGACGCCGGCGTTGCAGGCCTTGACTACGCTGGCCAGATAGAAGGCCGCATCCGAAGGCAGGAAGCCGGCCGACAGCACGGCCTCGGCCTGGTGCGAGGACAGCTCGCGGATTTCAGCGCCGCCGGCATCCTTCATCAGCGGGGTTTCCGAGAGGAAGATCAGTTTTTCGGCGCGCAGCGCGATGGCGGCGGACACGGCCACGTCTTCCATGGTCAGGTTGAACGCTTCGCCGGTGGGCGAGAAACCCAGCGGCGAGAGCAGCACGATGCCGCCTGCGTTCATGATGGGCTGGATGACGTCGGCGGCGATCTTGCGCACCACGCCGGTCAGTTGCAGGTCCACGCCATCGATCACGCCCATCGGGCGGGCCGTGACGAAGTTGCCGGAGATCACGCGGATGGCCGAATGCGCCATGGGCGTATTGGGCAGGCCCTGGCTGAAGGCGGCCTCGATGTCCAGGCGCAGTTCGCCGGCGGCTTCCTTGGCGCACTCGAGGGCGGCGCTGTCGGTCACCCGCAGGCCGTTCTGGAAGCGCGCCTCGACATTGCGCAGGGCCAGCTGTTCGGCCACCTGCGGGCGCGAGCCATGCACCACCACCACGCGGATGCCCAGCGCATGCAGCAGCGAGAGATCCTGGGCCAGCACCTGCAAGCCGCCGGCCGTGACCAGCTCACCCGGGAAGGCGACCACGAAGGTCTTGCCGCGGAAGGCGTGGACATAGGGCGCGACGGAACGCAGCCAGTTGACGAATTCGGTCTGTTTTTCCATGACGCGCATTATAACCAGCGTCGCGGCGGGCCGTAGGCTTGCGGGCCGCATCGGGGCAGATTTCTTGCGCGGATGTTGCAAAGCGGAGCCAACCGGCCCGCAAGCCGCCTCCCAAACCTGCACCATCGGCCGTCCAGCCGCACGCAGCCTGACCGGGCGGGCGGTGGCAGGTATAATGTCGGCCTCATGTCCGTTACCAAAGCACCCAACACTCCCCCCGGCGGCCAGGCGCAGCAGAACCCGCAGCAAGATCGTCCGCGCGGCCCGCGCGAGCAGCGAGGTCCGCGTCGCACCGCCGCCGAGCCTGCCGTCCATGCCGCGCCGCCCGTGCGCAATCCGCTGCCGCCGGTCACTTTCCCCGAAGAGCTGCCGGTCTCCGGCCGCCGCTACGAGATTGCCGAGGCCCTGCGGGCCCATCAGGTCATCATCGTCAGCGGCGAGACCGGTTCCGGCAAGACCACCCAGCTGCCCAAGATCTGCCTGGAGCTGGGCCGTGGCGAAAAGGGCCTGATCGGCCACACCCAGCCGCGCCGTATCGCCGCCTCTTCCACCGCCAAGCGCATCGCCCAGGAACTCAATTCCCCGCCGGGCGAGCTGGTCGGCTACAAGGTCCGCTTCAACGACACGCTGTCCAAGGGCGCGTGGATCAAGCTGATGACCGACGGCATCCTGCTGGCCGAGACGCAGACCGATCCGCTGCTGCGCCAGTACGACACCATCATCATCGACGAGGCGCATGAACGCAGCCTCAACATCGATTTCCTGCTGGGCTACCTGAAGCAGTTGCTGCCCAAGCGCCCCGACCTGAAGATCATCATCACTTCGGCCACCATCGATGCCGACCGCTTCGCCCGCCATTTCGGCCGCGAGGTCAAGGGCGAGCTCGTGCCGGCCCCGGTGATCGAGGTCTCGGGCCGCCTGTATCCGGTGGAGATCCGCTATCGCCCCATCGACAATGCCGACCGCAGCGGCGTCTCCACGGAAGTGGCGCAGGCCCGTGCGCGCGCCGAAGGCCGCGCCAGCCAGGCCCAGAAGGACCGCGAACAGCGCGACCTGATGGATGCCGTGGTCGATGCCGTGGACGAACTGGCGCGCATCGGTTCCGGTGACGTGCTGGTGTTCCTGCCGGGCGAGCGCGAGATTCGCGATGCTGCTGAGGCGCTGCGCAAGCATCATCCGCCGCATGTTGAGATCCTGCCGCTGTTTGCGCGGCTCTCCGCCCAGGAGCAGGAGCGCGTCTTCAAGACCAGCAATGCCCGCCGCATCGTGCTGGCGACCAATGTGGCCGAAACTTCACTGACCGTGCCGGGCATCCGCTATGTGGTCGATGCCGGTCTGGCCCGTGTGAAGCGTTACAGCTACCGCAACAAGGTCGAGCAGTTGCAGATCGAACCGGTGGCACAATCGGCAGCGAACCAGCGCGCCGGCCGTTGCGGCCGTGTGGCGGCGGGTGTGTGCATCCGCCTGTATGACGAGCAGGATTTCCTGCAGCGCCCCAAGTTCACCGATCCCGAGATCCTGCGCTCTTCGCTGGCCTCGGTCATCCTGCGCATGAAGTCGCTGCATCTGACGGATGTGGAGAGCTTCCCCTTCATCGAGCCGCCGCTGGGCCGCGCCATTGCCGACGGCTACCAGCTGCTGCAGGAACTGGGCGCGGTGGAAGAGCAGGGCGGCGTCAATCGCCTGACCGCGCTGGGCAAGCAGCTGGCCCGCCTGCCGCTGGATCCGCGCGTGGGCCGCATGATCCTGGCCGGCCGCGACAATGCCTGCCTGACCGAATTGCTCATCATCGCCGCAGCGGTCTCGGTGCAGGACCCGCGCGACCGGCCCATGGATGCGCAGAATGCGGCTGACAACGCGCACAAGAAATTCGCCGACGAGAAGTCGGAATTTGCCAGCTATCTCAAGATCTGGAAGTGGTTCGAGGAGGCCATCGCGCACAAGAAATCGAATCGCCAGTTGCAGGAACATTGCCGCGAGAATTTCCTCTCGCAACTGCGCCTGCGTGAATGGCGCGATGTCCATTCGCAGCTGCTGACCATCGTCAAGGAACAGGGCTGGCGCCTCAACGAAGCACCGGCCACCTACGATCAACTGCACCTGGCCTTGCTGACAGGCTTGCTGGGCAACGTCGGTTTCAAGAGCGAAGACGATGCGCAATACCTCGGCGCGCGTGGCATCAAGTTCAACATCTGGCCCGGTGCGCACCTGACCAAGAAGCCCGGCCGCTGGGTGATGGCGGCCGAGCTGGTCGATACCGCGCGCCTGTATGCGCGCTGCGTGGCCAACATCCAGCCCGAGTGGCTGGAAAAACTCGGCGGCCATCTGCTCAAGAAATCCTGGGGCGAGCCGCGCTGGGAAAAGCGTGCCGCCCAGGTCACCGCTTCCGAGCGCGCCACGCTCTATGGTCTGGTGGTGTACAGCCAGCGCCGCATCAACTACGGCAAGATCAACCCGGCCGAAGCGCGCGAGATCTTCATCCGCGATGCGCTGGTCGGTGGCGACTTCGAGACGCGCGCACCGTTCTTCGCGCACAACCAGAAGCTGGTGCGCGAGATCGAGAACCTGGAACACAAATCGCGCCGCCTCGATGTGCTGGTGGACGATGAACTGATCATCGGCTTCTACGACAAGCTGATCCCGCACGACATCTGCAACGGGGTCGATTTCGAGAAGTGGCACAAGGAGGCGACTGCCGTCGATCCCAAGCTGCTGTACCTGAACCGTGACGACCTGATGCGCCACGAGGCAGCCGGCGTGACCACCGAGCTGTTCCCCAAGACCATGAACGTGGCGGGCATCGCCATGGCCTTGAGCTATCACTTCGAACCCGGTGCGGCGCGCGATGGCGTGACCCTCACCGTGCCGCTGTATGCGCTCAACCAGGTCTCGTCGGACCGCTGTGACTGGCTGGTGCCGGGCATGTTGAAGGAGAAGGTGCACCTGCTGCTCAAATCCCTGCCGCAGAAGCTGCGCCGCCATTGCGTGCCGCTGCCCGATTACGCCGCGCGTTTCTGCGAGCGCATGGAAGAGCGCAAGACCTTCGGCCGGGGCAACCTGATCGACGCCATCATTGCCGACATCCGCGAGCAGATCACGATTCTGGTCAAGCCCAGCGACTTCAAGCAGGAGACGCTGTCGGCGCACCATGCGATGAACTTCAAGATCGTCGACGAGCATGGACGCCAGCTGGAGATGGGCCGTAATCTCGCTGCCCTGCAGGCTGAATTCGGCGGCCAGGCGCGCCAGCAGTTCCAGAAGCTGGCCGAGCAGGTGGCCATTGCCCCGCGCGAGGATGAGGACAGCGCCGCACCCGCGCCCGCTGCTGCACCCGGCAGGCCCGTTCCGAGCGCAGCCCCGGCGGCGCCCGCTTCGGTGGGCGAGTACAGCAATCTCACCAGCTGGAGTTTCGGTGAATTGCCGGAGCTGCTGGAGATCACGCGTGGCAGCGGCAAGCAGGCGCAGACGCTGATCGGTTTCCCCGCGCTGGTGGATCGCAAGACGCATTGCGATCTGGAAGTCTTCGATGATCCGGCCGAGGCGGCGCGTTTCCACTACGCCGGTTTGCGCCGGCTCTTTGCCTTGCAGATGAAGGAGCAGCTGAAGTATCTGGAGAAGAATATTCCGGGCCTGCAGCAGATGGGCATGCAATTCATGGCGCTGGGTTCGCAGGAAGAGTTGCGTGAACAGATCCTCAATGCAGGCCTGGAACGGGCTTTCCTGCAGGACCCGCTGCCGCGCAACGCGGATGAATTCAACCGCCGCCGTGATGAGGGCAAGGCGCGTCTGGGTTTGCTGGTCAACGAGATTGCGCGCCTGTGTGGACAGGTGCTGGCGGAGTACCACGCGCTGCCCAAGAAGCTGCAGGGCATCAAGGCCCATGCGGCTGCGGCGGCCGACATGCAGGCGCAGTTGGCGCAACTGGTGGGCAAGCGATTCGTGGCGGAAACGGATTACGGAAATCTCAGCCACTATCCGCGTTACCTCAAGGCCATCAACGTGCGGCTGGACAAGCTGCGCGCCGATCCCGCCCGCGATACGCGCCTGCTGGCGGAGTGGAATTCGGTGGCCTTGCCCTACCAGCGCGCCCTGAAGGACCGCGCCGGCCGGGTTGATCCCAAGATGACCGAGTTCCGCTGGATGCTGGAGGAACTGCGCGTGTCGCTTTATGCGCAGGAACTGAAGACGCCGATGCCGGTGTCGGTGAAGCGTTTGCAGAAGGTGTGGGAGAGCATGCAGCGGTGAGGAAGAGGCAGACGGAGGCTTGCTCTTTGTCCTGGCGGATGTTGTGCGAAAGAAGAAAGTGCAGAAGTGATGTGAGCCAAAAAGTCGCTGGTGCCCGCAACACTCTCGCTGGCGAAGCAGTGTCAACACAGCGTCACACCAGAAACTTGCATCGGCCCTTCAGTCCATCACTGCTCCATCAACCCGCTCAGCAACGCATCCAACTCCGCATCCCAACCCGGCGACATGATCCGCCGCAGCCTCCGCACCCCATCCCGCTCCTGCATCAGCGCGATATGCCAAGGCTGCGGACTGGTCCATCCAGCCTCCGCATTGCCCAGCCACGGCATCAGCGCGGCGCGCAGGCGTTCATCCTGACAGGGCTGACGCTCCCCGAGACTGTCAATGAAAACGACACAAGCCACCATATCCCAGGGATGGCGCGCACAGAGCGATAGCGCCGCCGTCTGATGTCCATGCTCACGCAGCATGGTGGCGATATCCTCAAAGCGGATGTAAGCGCCATCCCGGCACAGCTGCACCGCCAGCTTGCGCACCGAGCCCGCCGCGTCCAGCAGAGCCCGCGAGGCCACGGCATCGCGTTCCTGCGGCAACACCCTGGCCCACAGGAACAAGGCCTGTCGCCGCACCCGTTCGCGCGCATCGTCCGCATGGTGGCGCAACAAATTCTCCACATCCGGCTGCCGCCACTGCACCAGCAGCGCCAGTGCCGCGCACAGCGGGCGCGCGGCCAGCTGTCCATCCTCGATGGCCTGATGCACGTGGCGCATCACATCCTCTCCCAACGCGGCCAGTTGCGCTGCCGCCGTCTGCCGGATGCGCGGCATCGGATCGAACAGCAGCGTCAGCAGCGCTTCGCGGGACAACGGCGCAGGCGCATGGTCGACCGAGAACTGGCGCACCTGTCCGAACGGCGAGCGCAGGCCCAACGGTGTATGCGCGCGACGCCTCTCGTCATCAAGCCGGGGCAGGGCGAGCAGCGCCCGGTGCGCCTGCATCAGATCGCGCGAGCCCAAGCCGAAGGCCACCAGTTCGTCCAGTCGCTGCGGCAGGTAGTCCATTGCCAGCGCATACGCTGCGCGCCGCAGTGACGCATCGCGCGACCTGAGCGCGGGCTCCAGCCAATCCGCACTGTCTTCCGCATCAAGCCCTAGCACGAATGCGGCGATCCACGCGCGGTCCGAGCGCTGCCCGCGTGCTGCGCCATGCAACGCGGCCAGGGCGGGGACGAAATCGGCCGCAGGATGCGTGCTGCGGTAATGCGCCAGTGCCTGCTGCGCTGCCTGCCTTACCGGAGCGCTCCAATCGTTGAGGCGGGCCGCCAGCAGCGGCAGGTAGCGCGTGTCATTCAACACCATCGCGCGTTCGATGCCGGCCTGGCGCAGATAGCCCGAATGCTGCGTGATGCACTCGCAGACCAGTTCCGGCTTCTCCATGGCGGCGACTCTGGGCAAGGCGCGGCGCAATGAAATGTCTCCGTGGCCCGGCAGGTAAACACGCGGCCCCCAGTCGGCAGGCTCGCCACCGTCGGCGTGCGGCAGGTGGTCCCGGCTGCCTTCGCCGGTCGGGCCGGGAATGGGGCGGGTCCAGGCCTTGAGCAAACGCGCAATCAGGAAGAACATATTGTTTCCTTTTGGAAATATCGGTCCATTGTCGCCGATATCCCACAAGATGGGAACCTTCGATTTGCAGGCTGCTCAAAAGTGCGCCTTGTGCCGTTCGCCGGAACGGTACGGCATGGACCCCAACAACCAGAAAGAGAGCGCCATGCAAGCCGAATCCTCCCCCGTCGTCACCCCCCTCGAAGAGGCCCTGCGCCGGGCCCACGAAGACCCGGAAGCGCGCCCCGCCTTCTATCGCATGCTGCTGGAGTCTACCGTGTTCGTGCGCGGCAACCTGCCGCCCGACGGCAACCGCGAGCAGGTCCAGATCATGCGCTGGCCCGGCGAAGACGGCGAGATGATGCTGCCCATGTTCAGTTCCATGGAGGAAATCGGGCAAGCCTTCGAGGAAGGCGCTTCCTGTCTGGGCATGACGGTGCGCGAACTGTTCCGCATGTGTGGCGATGGCCGGACGATTTTCATCCTCTATCCTGACAGCCCCCTCCCCAAGTACTTCGTCCCCGGCGAAGTGGCCCATGTGCTGCAGCAAGACAACGGCGGCGTGCCGCCCTCGCGCGACATGGGCGGTGCCAATGTGCAGCTGGGTGTGCCGGACCAGCCGCCGCAGGCGATGCTGGACGCGCTGTCGGCGTTCTTCACCCGCCACGACAAGGTCAAGGCCGCCTATCTCGCTCTCATGCACAACCCTGGTCACGATCCACAGCCCACCTTGGTGATAGGCGTCGATCTTCCCGCCAGCCACATGGAACGCCTGATGCGCGAGATCACGCCCGTGATCGCCGAGCACGGACCGGCCAATGCACCGGTAGACATGTTGCGCGTGGAGGCCGGCAACAGCATCGCCGACTTCATGCTGACCGAGACCAAGCCCTTCTATGAACGCCGCCAACCCGAACGCGTGGGCTTCTTCAAGTCCCTGTTCGGCGGAGGACGCTAGTCCGGGCAACCGGCCTGCCGGGCAAGAGCGGCAGGCCCGGGCGTGCCAGGATGGCCCGCGATGGCCCAACTTGGGCCGGTTTTCGCGTAAAATGCCGGATTCTTTGAATACGTTGAATACCATGGCCATCAAGTCAGACAAGTGGATCCGCCGCATGGCGGAGCAGGAAGGAATGATCGAACCCTACGAGCCCGGGCAGGTGCGCCTGGCGGCCGACGGGAGCAAGATCGTTTCCTACGGCACCTCGTCCTATGGCTACGATATCCGCTGCGCCAACGAATTCAAGATCTTCACCAACATCAATTCCACCATCGTCGATCCCAAGAACTTCGATGAGAAATCCTTCGTGGATTTCAAGGGCGATGTCTGCATCATCCCCCCCAACTCCTTCGCCCTGGCGCGTACCGTCGAATACTTCCGCATCCCGCGCAGCGTGCTGACCATCTGCCTGGGCAAGTCCACCTACGCGCGCTGCGGCATCATCGTCAACGTCACCCCCTTCGAACCGGAATGGGAAGGCTACGTGACCCTGGAGTTCTCCAACACCACGCCGCTGCCGGCCAAGATCTACGCGGGCGAAGGCTGCGCCCAGGTGCTCTTCTTCGAAAGCGATGAAGTCTGCGAGACCTCCTACAAGGATCGCGGCGGCAAGTACCAGGGACAGCATGGCGTGACCTTGCCCAAGACCTGAAAACGATATAAACCATATCGGCAGTACAAAAAAATGGCTTCCTGCGGGAAGCCATTTTTGTATCGATCAACGGATTGCCATATCTCGGCAATATGCCTGCCGACATCAGCGCCGCTTGCGTCCCGCACTCAGTTTCAACGCCTCTTCGCGCATCAGCCGTGCTGCGCTGCTGATGCTGCCGGTGCGGTAAGCCAGGTGCAGCGGCGCTTTCAGCTCGGCTGCGCCGGTCAGTTTGAGGTACACCACCCCCTCCGCATTGACCCGCGTCATCGATGCCGGGATGACGGCCACCCCCACGCCTGCCGCCACCAGCGAGAGCGTGGAGAGATTCTTGCGCGCCTCCTGGATCACCTGTGGCGAGAAGCCCGCCGCATGGCAGGCCGCGATGATGGTGTCGTACAGGCCGGGGCCGTTGGGCCGGCGTGTCATGATGAAGGACTCCTCGGCCAGCGCGTGCAGGGCGATGCTCTTGCGCTTGCCTTGCTCGGCCAGCGGATGGTCGATCGGCAACGCGGCCACCATGTCTTCCACCAGCATGGTCTCGATGGTCAGGCCGCCGGAATCCCCCACGGGAGAACGCACGAAGGCCAGGTCCAGGCGCTTGGCGCGCAGCGCTTCGATCAGTTCATTCGTATTGCTTTCTTCCACCGTCATCGCCACGTCCGGCGCATCGGCGCGGAAGGCGCGAATGACCGAATGCACGAAGGGATGCAGCGAGGCCGATTCGGTGAAGCCCACGGCGATGCGTCCCATCTTGCCCTGGGCAATGCGGCGCACGCTGGCTACCGTCGTATCGAGTTGTGCCAGCAGGGCGCGGGCATCGTTGAACAGGGCGGTGCCGCTGTCGGTGAGCTCCATGCCGCGCGGCAGGCGGTTGAACAGCGTCACGCCCAGTTCGCGCTCCAGCAGGCGGATCTGCTGCGACAGAGGCGGCTGCTGGATGCCGATGCGCTCGGCGGCCTTGGTCAGGTGGCCCTCTTCAGCCACGGCGATGAAGTAGCGCAACAGGCGCAGGTCGATGGAAGGTGACATATCGGTAGAATATGGATAGGGTGTCTGACATATATTAGACAAAAACCCTCCTCAAGCGTAGCCTTTCATGCATGCGGCAATCACGCCGCGCTTGCACGAGATGATGATGAGCACTCCTGACCTCTTGGCCGCTGAACGGCCCGTCCCCACTACCAGAGAATTGTTCCTGGGCTTTCTCGGCCTGGGCATGACCGCCTTTGGCGGCGCGCTGCCGCTGGCACACCGCATGATCGTCGAACGCCGCAAATGGCTGACCGATCCTGAATTCGTCGAGCTGCTGGGGCTGTGCCAGTTCCTGCCCGGGGGCAACATCATCAACCTGTCGGTGGCGCTGGGCATGAAGTTCCGGGGCTGGAAGGGGGCCGTGGCCGGCATCACCGGCTTGATCGCCGTGCCTTCCATGGTGGTGATCCTGCTGGGGATGATCTACCAGCATTTCCAGCATGATCCCAACGTCAAGCATCTGTTCGCCGGACTGGCTGCGGCGGCTGCGGGCCTGCTGATTCAAATGGCAGTCAAGATCGCGCTGCCGCTGCGCAAGAACCTGGTGCTGGCGGCCGTGGCGGTGATCTGCTTCATCGCCATCGCCTTCCTGCGCATTCCCTTGCTGTGGGTGATGCTGGTGATGACACCCATCAGCGTGGTCCTCACTGCACGTTACGGTGATCGCTTTGCTGCCAAGTCGCAGGCTGCGCTGGCGCAGCGTGAGGGCAAGAAGGAGGGCGCGCAATGAGCCAGACCCTGATCGCATTGGCCATCATCTTTACGCAGTTGTCGGTGCTGGCCTTCGGTGGTGGCAACACCATCCTGCCGGAGATGCAGCGCCAGGTAGTGGAAGTACATCACTGGATGAGCGCCGAGGATTTCAGTGCGCTGTTCGCCCTGGGGCAGGCGGCGCCCGGTCCCAACCTGATGGTGGTCACGCTGGTGGGCTGGCATGTGGCCGGTTTCTGGGGGATGCTGGTGACCAGCCTGGCCAAGTTCGGGCCGTCCTCCATCATCACCATCATCATGTTGCACGTCTGGGAGAGGTTCAAGGACAAGCCCTGGCGGCGTCACGTGCAGGCCGGGCTGCTGCCGGTCACGGGCGGGCTGGTCGCGGCGTCGGCGCTGCTGATCACGCAGGCGTCGATCACCCACGGCTTCCTTGCCGCGATCACGGCGGCTACCGCCATCATCGCGCTCAAGACCAAGATCCATCCGCTGTGGTTGCTGTTTGGCGGGGCACTGGCGGGATTCTTCTATCTCGGTACTTTCTGACGGCGCGTCTGCCGGAGTGAAAACAAAACAGCCGATGCCCTCGCAGGCATCGGCTGTTTTTTTACATGCAGCGCTGAGGCTTACTGCTTGACGCAATCCACGAAGTAATCGCGGCGGCCGTTGACTTCACGCTTGACCAGGCCATGCACGTCGGTTTCGAAGCCCGGGAATTTCTCGTTGAAATCACGCGCAAACTTCAGGTAATCGACGATGGTCTTGTTGAAGATCTCGCCCGGGATCAGCAGGGGAATGCCCGGCGGATACGGAGTCAGCAGGATCGAGGTGACGCGGCCTTCGAGTTCGTCCAGGGGGACGCGCTCGATCTCGCGGTGCGCCATCTTGGAGAAGGCGTCCGAAGGCTTCATGGCCGGCTGCATGTCCGACAGATACATTTCGGTGGTCAGTCGTGCCACATCGTAGGCGCGGTAGGTCTCGTGGATCTGCTGGCACAGGTCGCGCAGGCCCAGGCGCTCGTAGCGCGGGTTGCGCTGCGCGAACTCGGGCAGGATGCGCCAGATCGGCTGGTTCTTGTCGTAGTCGTCCTTGAACTGCTGCAGCGCCGTCACCAGGGTGTTCCAGCGGCCCTTGGTGATGCCGATGGTGAACATGATGAAGAAGGAATACAGGCCGCACTTCTCCACGATCACGCCGTGCTCGGCCAGGTACTTGGTCACGATGGAGGCCGGGATGCCGTTCTCGCCGAACTGGCCGTTCAGGGCCAGGCCGGGGGTGACGATGGTGGCCTTGATCGGGTCCAGCATGTTGAAGCCCGGTGCCAGATTGCCGAAACCGTGCCAGTCGTCCTCGGCCTTGATGACCCAGTCCTCGCGCTCGCCGATGCCGTCGGCGGCGAAGCTGTTGGGGCCCCAGACCTGGAACCACCACTCATCGCCGAATTCCTGGTCGATCTTCTTCATGGCGCGGCGGAAGTCCAGCGCTTCCAGGATGCTTTCTTCCACCAGGGCCGTGCCGCCCGGCGCTTCCATCATGGCGGCTGCGACGTCGCAGGAGGCGATGATGGAGTATTGCGGCGAGGTCGAGGTGTGCATCAGGAAGGCTTCGTTGAAGGCGTCTTCATCGAGCTTCACGGTCTCCGACTCGCGCACCAGGATCTGCGAGGCCTGCGACAGGCCGGCCAGCAGCTTGTGGGTCGACTGGGTCGAGAAGATCAGCGACTTCTTGGCGCGCGGACGGTCCTTGCCGATGGCGTGCATGTCCTTGTAGAAGTCGTGGAAGGTCGCGTGCGGCAGCCAGGCTTCGTCGAAGTGCAGGGTTTCGATCTCGCCGTCGAGCATGTCTTTCAGGGTCTCGACGTTGTAGACCACGCCGTCATAGGTCGACTGGGTGATGGTCAGGATGCGCGGCTTCTTGTTCTTGGCTTCGCGGGCGAAGGGGTTGGCTTCGATCTTGCGCTGGATGCTTTCGAGGGTGAACTCTTCCAGCGGGATCGGTCCGATGATGCCCAGGTGGTTGCGGGTCGGCATCAGGAACACGGGAATCGCGCCGGTCATGATGATGGAGTGCAGGATGGACTTGTGGCAGTTGCGGTCCACCACGACGATGTCGCCCGGCGCCACCGTCGAGTGCCAGACCATCTTGTTGGAGGTCGAGGTGCCGTTGGTGACGAAGTAGCAGTGGTCGGCGTTGAAGATGCGCGCCGCATTGCGTTCCGAGTTGGCCACCGGTCCGGTGTGGTCCAGCAGCTGACCCAGTTCTTCCACGGCATTGCAGACGTCGGCGCGCAGCATGCGTTCGCCGAAGAACTGGTGGAACATCTGGCCCACGGGCGACTTCAGGAACGCCACGCCGCCGGAGTGGCCGGGGCAGTGCCAGGAGTAGGAGCCATCCTGGGCGTAATCGACCAGGGCGCGGAAGAACGGGGGAGCCAGGCCGTCCAGGTAGGACTTGGCTTCGCGGATGATGTGGCGGGCCACGAACTCCGGCGTATCTTCGAACATGTGAATGAAACCGTGCAGTTCGCGCAGCACATCGTTGGGAATGTGGCGCGAGGTGCGGGTTTCACCGTAGAGGTAGATGGGGATGTCGGCGTTCTTGTGACGAATTTCGCTCACGAAGGCACGCAGGGCCTTGAGGGCATGGTCGGTTTCTTCGTCAGAGCCGGCACCCATTTCTTCATCGTCGATGGAGAGGATGAAGGCCGAGGCGCGCGACTGCTGCTGGGCGAACTGGGCCAGGTCGCCGTAGCTGGTCACGCCCAGCACTTCCATGCCTTCGGCTTCGATGGCGTCGGCCAGGGCGCGGATGCCCAGGCCGGAGGTGTTTTCGGAGCGGAAGTCTTCGTCGATGATGACGATGGGGAATCGGAATTTCATGGATTTCTCCAGGCTTTGCGCGCGTGCGGCCGGACAGGCGCGCGCGCAGGGGGTGAAAAGAAAAGCGCCTGGGCTGGCAGTGCTTGCGCGCCGGAAAAATGAAAGCGGGATTGTCGCAGATATGCGCGCAACGTGCGCGCCAACTGCGCTAAAGAGGTGCGCAGTTTAAGCAAAAAAGGGAAAAAACAACAGCCTCGCGCCGACGTGGTTCAACGTCTTTCGTATGTCACAAAAGCGTAGTCCAATCCGGAAGTTTCGGACCGCTGGTCCTCACGTGCGGTCTCCTGCCACAGCAGCGGGTCCAGGGCCGGGAAGAAGGCGTCGCAATCAAAAGCCTGGTTGATGCGGGTGATGATGAGCCGGTCCACCAGCGGCAGGGCTTCCGCGTAGATCTGCGCACCGCCGATGATGAAGGCCGGTGCACCCTGCGCCAGCGCGGCGGCGTCCTGCAGCGAGGCCGCCGTCTCCACGCCCGCGTGTTGCCACTCGGTATTGCGGGTGATGACGATGTTGCGCCGGTTGGGCAGCGGCCGGCCGATCGATTCGAAGGTCTTGCGCCCCATCAGGATGGCATGCCCCGAGGTGGTGCGCTTGAAATGGGCCAGGTCTTCCGGCAGATGCCAGGGCAGGGTGTTGCGAATGCCGATGCCGTTGTTGAGGTCGGTAGCGACGACGATGGTGAGGGAGCCGGAAGCTGTGGTCATGCGGGAATCTGGGTTCGGACGGAAGGCCTGCAGCCCGGCGCACGGCCGGATGCAAGGGCGACAGAAGCATAATGTTACAGCAGCCATGCTGCGGCACGGAACTTTATGCGCCGCCACCTGCCCTTATACCTGAACCGGCTGGCCGCTTGCGCGCGCCGGGGCCGGGTTTGCAGGCGAATGAAGTTTCATTCAGGAAATACTGTCCCTCAGGGCGATTCCCTCTGCAAGCATGCCATCTTCATATGAACTAGCGAACAATCCCCGCCACATTTGGGTAAACTAGCGCCTGCTTTCCGGTGCGGCGCTGCTTCCAGTGTCTGCCGGGGCAATCAACCAGAAAATTGCATGTCAGACAAAACAATAATGCTGCTTCACACCACCTCCTGGCCGCGCGAGGGACTCGTTTCCCGGCGCAGTGCCGCACGATCGACCTGGTGGCGTCGCCTCGCCGCTCCGGCGACCCTGGCGGGTCTGCTGGCGCTGGCCTTGCCACAAGCTGCCCTGGCCTTTGATTTCAATACGGTGGCCGCCCGCGCCAAGGCGCTGGCCGGCAAGTCGTACAAGAAGCCCGCCGATGACCTGCCCAAGTCGCTCAAGGACCTGAGCTACGAGCAGGCCAGCCAGATCTACTTCCGCGATGACAAGTCGTACTGGCGCGCCCAGAAGCTGCCTTTCGAACTTTCCTTCATCCATCTGGGCGCGAGCTATACCGAGCCGGTCAAGATCAATGAAGTGGTCGGCGATGCCGTGCGCGAGATCCATTTCAATCCGGCGCTCTTCGATTACAGCGCCAACCGCAGCGTCGATCCGCGCACCCTGCGCAACATCGGCTTTGCCGGGTTCCGCATCCGCTTCCCGCTCAATTCGGCCAAGGTCAAGGATGACGTACTGACCTTCCACGGTGCCAGCTACTTCCGCGCCATGGGCAAGGGACAGAGCTATGGCCTCTCCGCGCGCGGGCTGGCCATCGATACCGCACTCTATTCGGGCGAGGAATTCCCGCGCTTCACCGAATTCTGGCTGGAGCGTCCCTCGGGCGATGCCAAGGAGCTGGTGATCTATGCGCTGCTGGATTCGCCGCGCGCCACCGGTGCCTATCGCTTCGTCCTCAAGCCCGGCGTAGATACCGCCATGGACGTCAAGGCCCAGCTCTACCTGCGCAGCAATGTCACCAAGCTGGGCATTGCCCCGCTGACCAGCATGTTCCTCTTCGGCGAGAACCAGCCGGGTCCGGCCGACGACTTCCGTCCGGAAGTGCATGATTCGGATGGCCTGTCGATGCAGTCGGGCACGGGTGAATGGCTGTGGCGTCCGCTGGTGAACCCCAAGCGCCTGCTGGTGACCTCGTTCTCCTTCGACAATCCGCAGGGCTTTGGCCTGATGCAGCGCGACCGCAGCTTCTCGCACTACGAAGACCTGGACTACAACTACCAGTCGCGCCCCAGCGCCTGGGTCGAGCCCAAGGGCAAGTGGGGTTCGGGCCGCGTGGAGCTGGTGCAGATTCCCACGCCCGACGAGACCAACGACAACATCGTGGCCTACTGGATTCCCAACACGCTGCCCAAGCCGGGCCAGCCGCTGAACGTGGAATACCGCCTGTCCTGGCAGAAGGACAACGAGAAGCGTCCGCCGCTGGCCTTCGTCACGCAGACCCTGTTCGGCCACGGCTATCGTCCCAAGCAGGAAGGCAAGCAGGATGAGGTGCAACAGCTGGCCATCGACTTCGATGGCGGCAACCTCAAGAAGCTGCCCGCCAATGCGCGCGTGGAAGGCGTGGTCGAGGCCGATGCCAATGGCAAGCTGGCCAGTGTCACCACCCGCAAGAATGAAATGACCGGCGGCTGGCGCGTGGAAGTCAAGCTGCGCCGCCTGGAAGAAAACAAGCCCGTCGAGCTGCGCGGTTTCCTGCGCAATGCCAACGGCGGCACAACCTTGTCTGAAACGTGGAGCTACATATTACCCCCCAACTAAGGCAGACTTCGGCAGCCTCGCAGACGCTGGAGGATTACCTCGCGCGTCTGCCGCTGTCGCCTGAGCAACGCCAGGACCTGGCTGCGCGCGCGGGTGCAATCGGCTCCGGCGATCCGGTGGCCGACCTGCACCGCGTGCTGGCCGAGGCCTCCGGGCGCGACGCCAGCCTGGTACCGGCCGCAGCGCAAGCTTCGGTCGATGCGCGCCTGCGTCTCATGTATCCCGCCGCGCAACCGGCGGCCGTTCCCGCTGCGCAAGCAGCACAGGCAGTGCAGGGTGCGCCCGTTCCTCCCATCGGTGAAGAGCGTGGCCAGCCGCGCATTCCGGTCGGCCCACCGATGCATCGCAAATCGATGGTGCCGCGTCCGTGGGGCGAACTCAATCCTTTCTCGCGCTGGGTGGAAGAGGAAAACCGCCGCCTGGAACGCCGTCCCAGCCGCTGGCGCCGCGCCCGCAAGGGCCGCGCCAAGGTGGCTGAAGCCGCGCCGCCGGTGGATGACGAACCGCGCTACATCGAGGATCACCTGGACCAGTCCGAGGCCCCCGATCCCAAGGGGCACTGGCAGCATACGGGCAACATCCGCCGTATTACGCTGCTGGTGCTGATGGTGCTGCAGACCTCCATGGCCACCTATTTCATGAGCGACGTGCTGCCGTATCACGGCACCAAGCCGCTGGAGATGGTGGTGCTGTTCCTGTTCGGACTGCTGTTCCTGTGGGTCTCGGCCGGTTTCTGGACGGCCATGACCGGCTTCCTGCTCCTCATGCGCGGTGATGACAAGTACCTCATCTCGCACGAGAAGGCCGGCCATACCGAGATCGCGCCGGAGGCCCGCACGGCCATCGTCATGCCCATCTGCAACGAAGATGTGGCACGCGTCTTCGCCGGCCTGCGCGCGACTTACGAGTCGCTGGAACGCACCGGGCAGATCCAGCACTTCGATTTCTTCATCCTGAGCGACAGCGGCGAAGCCGACATCTGCGCTGCCGAAACCGCCGCATGGGACCGCCTCTGCCGCGAGACCGGCGGCTTCGGACGCATCTTCTATCGTCACCGCCGTCGCCGCGTCAAACGCAAGAGCGGCAACCTGGACGACTTCTGCCGCCGCTGGGGGGCCGATTACCGCTACATGGTGGTGCTCGACGCCGACAGCGTCATGACCGGCGAATGCCTCACCAAGCTGACCCGCCTGATGGAAGCCCATCCGGGCGCGGGCATCATCCAGACCGCACCGCGCGCGGCCGGACGCGATACGCTGTATGCGCGCATCCAGCAGTTCTCGACCCGCGTGTATGGGCCGCTGTTTACCGCGGGTCTGCATTACTGGCAGCTGGGCGAGTCGCACTTCTGGGGCCACAACGCCATCATCCGCCTGCAGCCCTTCATGAAATACTGCGCGCTGGCACCGCTGCCGGGCAAGGGCAACCTGTCCGGCCCTATCATGTCGCACGACTTCGTGGAAGCGTCGCTGATGCGTCGCGCCGGCTGGTCGGTGTGGATCGCCTATGACCTGGACGGCAGCTATGAAGAAATGCCGCCCAACCTGCTCGATGAACTCAGCCGGGACCGCCGCTGGTGCCAGGGCAACCTGATGAACTTCCGCCTGTTCCTGGCGCGTGGCATGCACGCGGTGCATCGGGCGGTGTTCGTCACCGGTGTGATGGCTTATGTGTCGGCACCGCTGTGGGGGCTGTTCCTGATCCTCTCCACGGTGCTGCTGGCAGCGCATACGCTGATCGATCCGCAGTATTTCACGGCACCGCGCCAGCTCTTCCCGATCTGGCCGGAATGGCATCCGGAGAAGGCACTGGCGCTGGTCTCGGCCACCGCCACCATCCTGTTCCTGCCCAAGATCCTGGCCGTGCTGCTGTTTGCGGTGAAGGGCGCGCGCGGCTTCGGCGGTGCGCTGGCGCTGTTCGTGAGCATGGTGATCGAGCTGCTGTTCTCGATGGCGCTGGCGCCGGTACGCATGCTGTTCCATACCCGCTTCGTGCTGGGGGCCTTCCTCGGCTGGAACGCCGGCTGGAAGTCGCCGCCGCGTGCCGACAATGAAACCGGCTGGGGCGAGGCGGTACGCCGCCATGGCTGGCATTCGGTGCTGGGCGTGGCCTGGGGGGCGCTGGTGTACTGGCTCAATCCGTCCTTCATTTATTGGCTCATTCCGATTGCCGGTTCGCTGGCGGTGTCGGTGCCGGTGTCGGTGCTGTCGTCACGCGTGACCTATGGCCGTGGCTTCCGCCGTGCGGGTCTGTTCAAGATCCCTGAAGAGACCACGCCACCGTTCGAGCTGCGCGAAACCGTGCGCCATCATGAAGAGACCCCGCCGTTGCCGGGCTTCGTCGAGGCCGTGGTCGATCCTTCCTTCAATGCGCTGGTCTGTGCCACGGCGCATGCGCATCCGCACGTGCCGCAACTGACGCAGCACCTGCGCGAGAAGCTGGTGCGCACCGCGCTCAAGGATGGGCCGGACGCGCTGAACGACAAGCAGAAAAACAGCATCCTGGAAGAACCGGGCCTGCTGTCGCAACTGCACCAGGCGGTCTGGAGCGGTGCTGCCGAGGTCCATCCGGACTGGCATGCCGCGCGCCAGCAAGCGGCACCTGCCGCCGCCGTCGCATCACCGGCACTGGCCGCCTGAGGGGGCGGACCACGACCGGAACAGGGGACGGCCGAAGACATTCGGCCGTCATCTTTTGCAGGGATCATCACGCATTGTTGACCCTGACTTGATTTAACGCTTGCCGCCTGTGACATGACCGAGCCGCACGACCCACTCCCGCACGTAGTCCCGACCACCCATGCGCCTGCCCGGCAGAAAGCCTGGTGGAGCGTCGTCGCGCTGGTGCTGGTGCTGGGGGGAGGCTATGCGCTCTATGCGCGGCAGTCGCCGCCGCCGGCCCCGCCCAAGCCGATTCCGGTGAAGCTGGAAACGGTGGCCGTCGAACGTGCCGACCTGGAGCAGGTCGTCAACGCCACCGGCAATGTAGTGGCCCAGGATTATGTGGACGTCGGCTCCAAGGTCGCCGGCCAGATCTCGGATGTGGAGGTGGTGATCGGCGAGGCAGTCAAGGCCGGACGCCTGCTGGCCACCGTCGCGCCGGCCGTGCAGAACAGCCGCATCGAAAGCAACCGCGCCACGCTGGCGCGCCTGAAGGCCGAGCTGGCCGGGCAGAATGCGCAGCTGGACTTTGCGCAACTGCAGTTCCAGCGCCAGACCCAGTTGAAGGCCGAGAACGCCACCCGCGAAGAATCCTACGAATCCAGCCGCATGAACATGTATGCGGCGGCCTCCCGCGTGGATGCCACCAACGCCCAGATCCAGCAGACCGAAGCGGCCATTCGTGAAGATGAGGCCGTGCAGAAGCAGACCCGTATCGAGGCCCCGGTCAGCGGCACCATCGTCACCCTCAACGCGCGCCCCGGCCAGATGGTCAGCGCCAATCAGGAAGTGCTGATGCGCATCGCCGATCTCTCTCGCATGACGGTGCAGGTGCCGGTATCGGAAGAGGACGTGACGCGCCTGCAAAAGGGCATGACCGCGTATTTCACTACCCCCGGCTATCCCGGCAAGCGCTGGAGCGGCAAGCTGCGCCAGATCATGCTGCTGCCCACCGATGACTCCGGCCGCCAGGGCAAGAAGGCGTATTACACCGTGCTCTTCGATGTGGCCAATCCCAGCCGCGAACTGATGAGCGGCATGAGTGCCGACGTGTATTTCGTGCTGGCGCGGGCGGAACACGTGCCGGCCATTCCGCGTTCGCTGGTGACCAAGCCCGGCATGGATGGCACCCAGACCGTCAAGGTGGTGCTGGCCGATGGCACGCTGGAAACGCGCAAGATCAAGATCGGCATTCGCGATGGCGAACGTGCTCAGGTGCTGTCCGGTCTGAAGGAGGGCGAGCAGGTACTGCTGCCGGCCAATCCGCCGGCACCGGCGGGCGATGGCAACGCCGCCGCCAAGTAATCGCGGGACGGGCGCGAGGCTTGCTGTAAAGTAACGGCTTCGCCGGGTGACCCGGTCCTCTCTGTTTTCATCTGTCGATGTTCAAGCCCATGACACTGCGTAATACACCGCTGCTGACGTCTTCTCCATGGCCCCGCATGACGCGGGTGGCGATGGCGGCCGCGCTGGTGCTGACCATCGGCGGCTGCGTCACGCGTGAAGTGCAGCCCGATCCCATCCTCGAAATGCAGGTGCCCGACAAATGGGGCGGCGGTGCCTCTGCCGACGTGGCGCATGCCGAGCAGTTGTGGCCCGATACCGATTGGTGGAAACAGTTTGGCAGCGGCGAGTTGTCTTCCCTGGTGCAGGAAGGCCAGCGCAACAATTACGAAATCGCTGCCGCCTTCTCGCGCATCAAGCAGGCCGAGGCGCAAGCCCGCATCGCCGGTGCACCGCTGCTGCCCAATGTGAGCCTGAATGCCGGTGCCAACCGCGAGATGCCCATTTCCGGCGGTACGCCCACCAACAGCGCCAATGCCAGCCTGCAGGTCAGCTACGAAATCGATTTCTGGGGCAAGAACCGCGCGGGTGTCGAAGCCGCCGAAGCGACCTTGCGCGCCAATCGCTACGACCGGGAAACGGTCGCGCTGACGGTCACCAGCGGCATCGTTTCCACCTATCTGCAGGTGCTGTCGCTGCGTGACCGGCTGGAGATCGCACGCCAGAACGTCAACAATGCCGAGCGCGTGTTGCGTCTGGTGGAGGCGCAAAGCCGCGCCGGTTCGGCCTCGCCGCTGGACCTGGCGCGCCAGCGTTCGGCACTGGCCAACCAGCGCCAGCTGATCCCTGATCTGCAACAGCAGGAGCAGGACGCGCAGACCGCGCTGGCCATCCTGCTGGGCCGTCCGCCGCAAAATTTCAAGGTCGAGGAAAAGGGTCTGGCGAAGATCCAGATGCCGCGTATTTCGGCGGGCCTGCCGTCGGAACTGCTGACGCGTCGCCCCGACATTCGCCGCGCCGAAGCCAATCTGGCGGCGGCCAATGCCAATGTGGCCGTGGCGCGGGCTTCGCTCTTCCCCAGCATCTCGCTGACCGGTTCCACCGGGGCGCAGAGCAATGCCTTGCTGTCGCTCTTCAATGGTCCGAATCTGTTCGCCAATCTCGGTACCAGCCTGATCGCGCCGATCTTCGACGGCGGCAACCTGCGCAACCAGCAGGCGCTGGCCGAGGCGCAGAAGGAAGAACTGGTGCAGGTGTATCGCCAGCGCGTGATTACCTCGCTGTCGGAAGTGGAAAAGGCACTGGGGGCCATTCGCAGTCTGGAAGAGCGTTATCGCCTGAAGGTCAATGAGGTGGACCAGGCGCGCTTCGCCTTCGAGCTGGCGGAGATCCGCTATCGCGCCGGGGCCGAGGATCTGCTGGTGGTGCTCGATACCCAGCGCACCTTGTCGGAAGCGCAGAACCAGCTGGGCCAGATCAAGCTGCAGCGCCTGCAGGCGACCGTCTCGCTTTACAAGGCCCTGGGTGGCGGCTGGCAGGACAAGCAGGTGCCGGCGGAGCCCGGTGCTGCCAGCACCGACACCGTCTCCTGAATCCAGGCGCGGGTCAGCCCTGCGCCTGCCACTCCTGC
>LV_Brine_h2_0102DRAFT_1000070_pt1 | contig 34231 bp, 27 predicted proteins | sample LakVidmifraction_3_FD_10600 | JGI IMG/M metagenome (IMG submission 10600)
TTAAATAACTTATGTACCTAAATCCCAAATGGAAAATACTCACTGTGGGCGATGGCGATTTATCGTTTTCTAACGCGCTGCATCAGCACCTAAAGCCGAGCTTATTGGTTGCCTCTACGTTTGATGACGCAGCCACTATTGAGCATAAATACCAAGACAATGCACTAAGCACTTTAAAAACCAATAAAGTAACCGTACTTAATAGCTTTGATGTTACAAAACCCCATTGCTGGCAAAACCTAAACGTTAACTTACATAGCTTTGATGTGGTTATTTTTCAATTTCCGCTTGTTCCTGCCTTTGTGGGCCGCGAAGCGTTTGAAAACAATACTCAACAAACCAGTATGAACGTATTTAATCGTGCTTTACTGCACCAATTTATAAAATACGCTAACGAGTATGCGCTTAACCCCAATGGCCCAATGCTGTGCTATATCACTTCAAAAGACGTAAAGCCTTATCGGGAGTGGAATATAGAAGGCAGTTTAAATGCACATTTAAACGCTGAGTATTTAGGGCAAATGCCGTTTGATATTAGCCGCTTTGCTGGTTATAAAATTCGCAATGTTGACCGTGATAAACACGTAAAAGACACCAGCGGTATTACCTATGTATTTAGCCCAAAACAGCATAGCGAGTTAAGCTGTCATCTTACTTTGCCGCATTATTTAACCCCAAATCACTGCCCACTTTGTCGTGTTGGCCCTTATATGGCAACCGAGGACGAAAACAAACACTTAAATGCCAAAAAGCATCAGCAAATGCTGCGCCTAGAACACGACTGGCAACAATGGCTTAATGCCTTTTATGCTTAACGCTTAATTTAAGGATTAGCCTGCTTAATTAAATCGGCCGCTTTTTCAGCAATAGCAATAACCGCAGCATTGGTGTTACCGGTTATTATGCTGGGCATAATTGAGGCGTCTACTACACGTAGCCCTTGTATAGCGTAAACTCGCAGCTCATTGTCAACCACTGCAAGTGGATCATTACCCATTTTACAGGTGCCTACTGGATGGTATTCGGTATCGGCCGTTTGACGAATAAATTCAATCAATTGCTCATCGTTATTTATATCAAGCGGGTAAACCATGTCACCACGAATGGCATCAAATGCACTGCTTTGCATTATTTGTAGTGTTTTTTTAAGGCCCTGTAACATCACTTTTATATCGTCGGGATGGCTTAAATAATTAGGATCGATTAGCGGCGCGCTGCGCGGATCACTATCGGCTAACTTAACAGCACCGCGGCTTTTAGGGCGCATAATACTACTATGAATACTGTAACCATGGCCGGTGTGTAATTTTCGGCTGTGATCATCCACTAAACCCAGCACAAACTCTAGCTGTACGTCTGGCGCAGGGGAGTCATCAAATAACTTAATAAATGCATGCGACTCTGCAAAGTTAGTAGTTAAGCACCCTTGGCGCTTACTAAACCAATCTATACAGCCTTTTAACACCCTAGCAGCCCCTGGGATACTCAAGCCAAACGTGCCTTTACTGGTTTTTGCTCTATACAAAGGCACCACTGTAAGGTGGTCGTGTAAGTTAGCCCCCACCCCTTCTAATGGTACTATCACCTTAATATTATGTGCGTGTAAATGGTTGCTGGGGCCAACTCCTGAAAGCATTAATAGTTGCGGCGAATTAATTGCCCCGGCACTGAGGATCACTTCGTTATTGGCGTATAAATTAACCACCTGTTTATTACGTTCAATTTGTACACCTTGCGCCATATTATTGTTTATTATTACTTTATTTACATGGCTATTGGTTAATACGGTTAAGTTTGCACGTTTTAAATGAGGAGTTAAGTACGCTTTAGCTGCGCTGCAACGCTCTCCATTATGTTGCGTAACCTGTGAAAGCCTAGCACCTTGCTGCTCGGTTGCATTTATATCGTTATTTAAACTCACCCCTTGCTCAACGCAGGCATTTAAAAAACATTGATTTACTGGGCTTGACTCATTCAATTCTTGTACGTGAAGTGGCCCTTGTGTGCCATGTAACTCACTATTGGTAAATGTTTTATTGTTTTCGGCTTTTATAAAGTAGGGTAATAAACTGTCATAATCCCAGCCACTATTGCCATTGGCCGCCCACTGATCGTAATCGTATTTATTGCCTCTAATATACACCATGGCATTAATAGAGCTTGAGCCACCCAATACCTTACCTCGTGGCATAAAACCACAGCGATTATTCAGCTCTTTTTGCGCTACTGTATTGTAATGCCAGCTATTAATACCATAAGGCACACTTGCAGCAACCCCTGCAGGCATTTGTACAAAAGCAGTATTATCGCTAGAGCCTGCTTCAATTAAGCACACACTTACATTGGCATTTTCTGATAGCCGCGAGGCAATAACACACCCTGCACTGCCCGCGCCTACTACAATGTAGTCAAATGTTGTATTCATAGCATGCCTTTTATAATTTTCACAAATTGCCCATAACCATAATATTGCATAGATAAAAACATAAAAACTTGATATTTTTAGACACTCAACAGCAAAGGTTAACTATGAGCAGCTTAATAAGAGCCACGTCTTTACAAGGTATTGATACGCTAATTTTAGAATTTGGCGCAAATGTAACTGCCATTATGCAAGCGTGTAATATTAACGTTGATTTTACTCAGCTCGAAAACCAATATGTAAGCTATCGTTGCTATGCAGCATTATTAGAATACTGCGCACAACAATTTAATTGCCCCAGCTTTGGCTTAAAGCTCGCCAGCCGACAAAGTTTTGATATTTTGGGTTATATTTCTATTGCCGCTAAAAGCGGTACCTATTTAAGTGATGCACTCGATTGGGTGGTTAAATACTTACATTTGCACAGCCCTGCTCTTCGGCTTACGGCTCATCCATTAGAGGACGATAAAAGCTTATTTTTATCGTTCGAAATTAACCTCAACCCGCTACCTAACATTAACCAAGTTACCGAACTAACGATTGGCTTAGCAATGGGAGCGATTAAAAAGCTTAGTAATAACCAATGCAAACCTATCACAGTTTTTTTACCACAAAAGCTCACCACCAGTAAGTATGCTTATAACAGCTATTTTGACTGTAAAGTAATAGAGCACCGTAACAGCGCGGGTATTGTGATTGCGAAACAAGACTTAAGCATAGCACTTGAACAAGGGGAGCTGACAAACGTAGAGGCTGCACGAAACTTTTTAGCTAAAAATAGTCAATACAACAGCCCATTACCCATTCAAGTAAGCGCGTTAATGCGCCCCATGCTGCCTATTTATCAGTGCTCTAATCACACGATTGCTGCGGCGCTTAATATGCATCCACGTACTTTGCATCGCAAACTAGCTAAGCATAATACCAGCTTTGTAAAACTCAAAGATGCCACGCGCCGTGCACTTGCACAGCACTACCTAACACAAGGGCAACTTACTATATCAACCATATCAGAATTATTGGGTTATCAAGAACAAGCCACATTAAGCACCAGTGTTAAACGCTGGTTTGGCTGTTCTCCTCGCGCATTTAGAACAAATAATTGTTAAACTGCGTATCACTTTTTATGAATTTATAGAGTTGAGTATGAACTTTGTTATTGTCGGTACTAATTTTATTAGCGATACCTTATTAAAAGCAGCCAACACCTTAATCGATTTTAATTTATATGGTGTGTGCTCGCGCGCAACAACGAGCGGCGAAGCCTTTTTAGCTAAACACCCAAAAAATACTCAAGCAAAAATATTTACTTCAATAGAGCAAGTTTGCCAAGACGAGCACGTAGATGCCGTTTATATTGCTGCACCAAATAGCTTACATCAGTTATATGCAGTGCAATGCTTAGCAGCAGCTAAACATGTACTGGGAGAAAAACCAGCAGCGGCCAATAGTGCCGAACTAGCCGCTATTATAGCAACCGCTAAAAAGCATCAATGCTTATACATGGAAGCCATGATGACCACGCATTTACCCAACTTTGCACTGTTGCAACAGGCCATGCTAAAAATTGGTACGCCGCGTAAGTTTATTGGACAATATAGTCAATATTCGTCGCGCTACGATAAATATAAAAATGGCGAGCGCCCAAATACCTTTTTACCTCAATTTGCTAATGGTGCTTTGGTTGATTTAGGCATTTATCCGCTGTATTTATTAATAGCACTGTGGGGCGCACCAAATAGTGTACACGCAAGTGGTGTACTCCTTGATACAGGTGTAGATGGCGCAGGCGATGTACTCTTAAATTATCACGATAAACAAGCGGTGATCAGCTACTCAAAAATATCGCAAGGCGATAATATTACCGAAATACAAGGCGAACTTGGCCGCATTCGGATTGAAGCAGTGTCGCAACTCAAAAAAGTAGAGTTTATTGCTAACAACGGTGAACGTGAACTACTTTCGCAGCCTTTTGACGAGCATTTTATGAAATATGAAGTTGATCATTTTATGCAAATGGTGACACAAAAAGCGCCGCAATCGGATATTAATACACACCAGCTTAGTGTTGATGTAATGCATGTACTTGATACCGCTCGCGCGCAATTAGGTGTTGTATACCCAAACGATAAAGCGTTTGAGACAAATTAAACCTTTGCTATAGTGCCTATTAGCCGCTTTATAATATGAGTGTTAGTTTAATAGCTAACACTCATACGTTTTTAACTACTTTTTAGCTTGTGAAGCAACGAGCTTAACAGTCGCAACAACATATGTTTTCTTTAACAATAACAAAGCGTAAGTTGCTTAATATGTTGTTTATCGAATAAGTTTACCTCGAGTATCAAAAACAGGTAGAATGCGCCAAATTTAATAGTGATATACAAGGAAAATAATGCATTCATCTACGAAAGAACTCTTACTCGCTGTTTTTTGTATATTGCTCGCTATGGTAACTATCCAATCTGGTGCGTCGCTTGCCAAGCAACTCTTTCCTATTGTAGGCCCTGAAGGGACTACTGCACTGCGTTTAGGTTTTTCTGCCACTATTTTATGCCTGATTTTTAAACCGTGGAAACACTTACCTGCCGCAGGCCAACGATTTCCTATTTTAATTTACGGCCTGAGCCTCGGCGGTATGAACATTTTGTTTTATTACGCCATAGAGCGTATTCCACTGGGTATTGGCGTTGCACTTGAATTTACCGGCCCATTAGCAGTTGCATTATTTTCATCGCGCCGTAAGCGTGATCTATTTTGGGTAGGCTGTGCTATTGCGGGCATTTTATTATTACTGCCTGATATGAAAGGCCAAGAAAGCCTAGATCCGGTTGGCGTTATATTGGCGCTTGCCGCTGGTGCATGTTGGGCAGGTTATATTCTTTTTGGTAAAAAAACCGGTAATCAAGGCTCTGGTGGTGCAACTGTGGCTATGGGTATGACTATTTCGGCCATTGTACTTGTGCCCTATGGCGGAATTTTGCAAGCCTCTTCATTCAGTTGGGATATTATTCCGTTAGGTATTGCTATTGCAGTACTCTCAAGCGCCCTGCCGTATACCCTAGAAATGATCACTTTGCGTAATATGTCGTCGCAAGGCTTTAGTATTATGATGAGTTTAGAGCCCGCAATTGCAGCATTAGCCGGATTACTCATATTAGGCGAACTATTGTCTATTTGGCAGTGGCTGGCAATATTACTGGTAATTATTGCCTCTGTTGGCAGTTCAACTTCAAAACCACAAAGCAGCAGTTAAACTATCCTCATTAAGCGATTAGGGCGTATTAACCTTAGGGATTAAAATTTGTTCAATTTAGAGGCAATTTAATCCCGGCGCGAAATTTGTTATCTAATGGGCTCAATAACTGCCCCGGCTTTATTTTACTGGCTTACATCCATGCAGGAAAAGTTACTTCCCCCTAGATAGAAGCCTTCGGGCAGCACATGTTTGGCATTTATGCGTCGTTACCGCCTGCTTCTGGGGAATAACCACATTACATAGGCTCTGCCTAGCCTAAAAAACAAACGCACTGCTGTAAATTCAACCTCAAAAGATAAATACGCCCTACCCCCTAGTGACTTTAATTTTTTAATGAAAACGGCCATATTTTTTGTCTCATTTCTGCTTGTTACTTTAACCCTCAGCTTGCATTTAAATGCATAACGGTTTTGCTCATCCGTGTAATGTCACTCGCTACTCACATCTTGTTATAAAATTTTACTACTGTTTAGCTTTTAACAACTAAGCAGCAAGAGCTTACTGAATGCTTTTTAAGCAAGTAATTGTTGCTAGTGGTTATTTATTAATCTAAATAAACTTGGGTATAATATTTATTCTATAAAAGTGAATTATAATTCATATTTTTATTCCCAGATGTATTCCACCCTGATAAACTAAAACCCTTACTTACTCATTATAACTAATTGCACTAGGATCACTTTTTATGTTTAAACCAAGCCTGTTAACCTTGGCTATTTCAAGCACACTTTCAAGTGTGGTTTTATTCTCTAATACCGCTTCAGCTCAAGAACAAGTGGTTACAAAAAACAAATCACTTGAAGTTATAGAGGTTACGGCAACACGACGCAGCGGCTCTGTACAAGCAGCACCACTTAATATAACCGCGCTTGACGCTGATGTAATGAAAGATCAAAACATTAGTGAACTTGCCGATGTAGCACGCTGGGTTCCTGGTTTAACAATTACTGATCAAGGTGGCCGCGAAGGTTCACCTATTATTGTACGTGGTTTAAATACTAACTCATCGGGTCCAGCGTCAGATGGCGGCACTGTAGCAACTTATATCAACGAAATTCCGGTAAGTGTTGATATGCGCCTCGTTGATATTGAGCGCGTAGAAGTACTTATTGGGCCACAAGGTACATTATATGGCGCAGGTACATTAGGCGGCGCCATTCGTTACATGCTAAAAGCGCCAGAGCTTGATTTTACCTCAGGCGAAGTTTACGGTGATGTTTTCCAAACCCAAGAAAGTGACTCAGTAGGCGGTGAAGGCGGCTTTATTTTCAACTTACCAATTATTGAAGATAAACTTGCTATACGTACTAGCTTAAACCTATATAAAGATCCGGGTTTTGTAGATTACAATTATGTTGTTCGTGAGCCGGGAGTATCGCTTAGCGATCCTGATTGGAGCAATACTGATGCCGTTAACAACAACCTTAAACAAGTAAAAGATGCCAACGGCGAAACCACCACTACAGGGCGTATATCAGTTCGTTATAAAGCGAGTGAGTCTTTTGAAGGTACGCTTAACTATTTTTATCAAAAACAGGACAGCGAAGGTCGTTCAATTGTTCATAGCAACAGCTTAAATGCAAACAATGGCTTAAGCGATATAATTGGTAAGTACGAGTCAGCGTATCGTTACGAAGAGCCACGCGTGAAAGAAGATCAATTACTTAGCCTAGAACTCAAAGCAGACTTAGGCTTTGCAGAGTTAGTATCGGCTACCGGTATATCAAGCTTTGAAGCCGAAGGTCAACGCGACCAAACCGATTTACTGATCCGTCTTGATTATGGCTACGAAGAATTTCCAGCATTTTCAACATTTACCCGCGAAACTGATGAAGTAGACACCTTTACCCAAGAGCTGCGTTTAGTATCACAAAGTGATAGCGATTTGAGTTGGATAGTAGGTGGTTTTTATAATAAAAAAGACACAGATGCTTCAAGCAGAGAATTTACACCAGGCTTTGATCAGTTTGCGGTTGATAACTTTGGCGCAACTCAACTTAGACCTGATGCACTAGAGTACCTAGAAATAACGAGCAGCAAAGTAACAGAGTCAGCTCTTTTTGGTGAAGTGGGTTATCAAGTAACCGACAAACTAGATATAACGCTTGGTGTGCGTTTTTACGAATACGATGTAAAGTCTAAAGCTGCTTTTGACTTTCCGCTGGACGACACTTTGAAAGGTGAGAGAGGCCCTAACGATATCGCTATTAACTTTGAAGAAAATGCAGCAAGTGATAACGGTAATTTATTAAAATTTAACGCTAAGTATCAATTTAATGACACCGTAATGGGCTATGTAACGGTAAGTGAAGGCTTTAGAATTGGTGGTTCAAATGGCTTGGTTCCGTGCCCTGATCTACTTCCTGAGGATCAACAAACAGGCTGTGGTAAACCAGATGAAATGCTATTTGATGCCGATATAACGACCAATTACGAGCTTGGCTTTAAAAGTACATGGTTTAGAAGTCAGTTACACTTTAACGCTGCACTCTTTAACGTAGATTGGGACAATGCACAAATTACTGGGGCAACCGCAGTGGGGCAACTGCCTTACCTTTCAAACGCTGGCAGTGCTAACGCAAAAGGCATTGAAATTGCTACTCGCGCTATTTTATCAGACTCATTTAGCGCCTACGCAACATACGCTTACACTAAAGCTGAGCTAACATCAGATGCACCATTTTTGTTTAACGCTGACGGGAGTGATGGCGCTGCAGATGGCGATCGCCTACCTGGTTCGCCAGAGCATCAGTTTTCATTAGGTATTAATTACCAAACTGACGTGTTTAACGACAAAACATTAGATATAAACTACGGCTTAACTGCGCAAAGTGACGTTATTTCCAAAGTTGGTTTACGTGATAACGGTGAAGTACTACCAGGTTACAGCTTAAGTAATATTTCAGCTAAGTTAACAGCAGATGCGTGGTCAACTACATTGTATGTTGATAATATGTTTAATAAATATGCTGTTACATCGGTACGTCGCTCAGATGCCGATATTACAAGTGCTAATGGCGCAGAAATACAACGTAACTATGGCCATTACATTAACCGCCCTCTTACGGTAGGCATTAAATTTAACTACAAGTTTGAAATATAATTTAAATTACATTTAAACTGTACTTAATCTATGTCAAAAAGGCTCAAATTTATTTGAGCCTTTTTATTTATACGAGCTAACTATAACTATGCCCCCTAGCCTAAAACAGTTACATCAAAGTGCCATAAATTACTTAAACCAAGGTGATGTGCAACAAGCGCATAAAGCTTTAGTTGAACTTGTTACCCAAAAACCAGACTTTGCAGACGGCTATTTTTTACTAGCTATGGTAAACCTACAAGTGGGGCAAATCTACAAAGCCATTCAGCTGATTGAAAAAGCGCAAGGTTTGCAAGAAAATGTTGAATACACAGCGCAACTGGCAAAATGTTACGCACTTACAGGGCAACTACAAAAAGCCAAAGCAACCGCATTAAGTGTTGCACTTAGCAAAATAACCAAAGCGCTGGATGCAGACACTTTAGGCGTTGCACTCACACAAGCGGGTTTACACGAACAAGCGATAAATTACTTTGAATACGCGTTAACACTGGCAAATAACAAACAAACTCCGCAAGCACAGTTCTTTTATAACTTTGGTGTTTGCGCTAAGTTTTTAGGCCTTTTTGAGCAAGCTCAAAATGCGTTTGAAAATGCTATTACTCTAAAACCATTACACCACCAAAGCCACTTTGCATTGAGCGATTTAACTAAGGCAAGTGCGCAAACTAACCATATTGAACGCTTAAAAACGGTTGCTGAACAGGTTACTCACCCCGATGCAAAACTACATATTGGCCATGCTCTAGCAAAAGAATATCAAGATATTGGCGCATTTTCGGATGCCTTTTTAGCACTGCAACAAGGTAAAGCCGATAAACTTAAAAACAGCCCATTTGATAACGAGGGATCAGCGGCTTTATTTGCACATATTAAAAAATTAAGCCTTGAACATAACAAGCCAAACGCCTCAGGTAACCCAAGCAACGAGCCTATTTTTGTTTTAGGTATGCCGCGCTCTGGCACCACCTTAGTAGAGCGTATTTTATCAAGCCACAGCGACGTGCAATCAGCAGGGGAGCTGCAAGACTTTGGCTTGTGTGTTAAAAAAATAAGCAAAACCACCTCGCCGCACGTGCTTGATAACCAAACCTTGAGTAGCGCCTATCAAATTAACTTTGAGCAACTTGGCACTCATTACTTAAATGCTACCCGTGTAGTTACAGGTAATAGTAAACACTTTATTGATAAACTCCCCTTTAACTTTTTTTATATTGATTTAATAACCAAAGCATTACCTAATGCAAAAATAATTTGCCTGCTGCGCGACCCAATGGACACCTGTATTGGTAACTATCGCCAACTATTTAGTATTAATAACCCTTATTACGCTTATTCGTTAGATTTACTTGATACCGCTAAATTTTATAGCCGTTTTTATAAACTCATGCAGCATTTTCAAAGTTTGCATAAAAATACAATAAAATTAGTTCAGTACGAGGAGTTAGTAGCGCAGCCCGAAGTGCAAATTAAAGATTTAGTTAAGTTTTGTGAGTTAGCGTGGCAACCGCAGTGTATTGATTTTCATTTAAATACAGCGCCGGTTTCTACCGCCAGTAAAGTGCAGGTTCGTCAACCGCTCAACAACAAAGCTATTGGCCGCTGGCGTGCATTTAAACCACATACAAATGAAATACAGCAGTACTTTAAAGCGCAGGGAATAGGAGTGAAATAACTGCTAAATTACTCAAGGTGAAAGGGAAAGCGTTAAAACAAAAAAACATTTTGCTTTATACAGGCTCAGGCCGCGATTAAGTTAACCTTTGTTTTATTGAATTTAACTGCAACGGTTTGATGTCTAGCTACTAAACGCTAGACATCAGCTTAATTTAATTAAGTTTAAGCATCTTCGTCAACGTCTCGAATACGGTCTAAGCGCTCCAGCTCTTCTTCACGAGCGGCTTCAATTTCTTCAAGTATTGCATCAACATCAGCGGCTTCGCTGTTATCTTCAAATTCACCTGTTAAAGTGGAGTTAGCCGTTAAGTTAGCCTCAGAAAACAATGCCCACATTTCTTTGGCGTATTGAGTTTGCAATAAAGCTGGGGCATATTCGCCGTAATAACGGCGCATATTATTAACATCGCGAGCAAACATTGCTTCGGCGCTATTATTCGCTGCAGCATTAACCGCTTGCGGTAAGTCAATAATTACCGGGCCTTTGCTGTCAACCAACACATTAAATTCTGATAAGTCGCCGTGGATGATACCCGCACACAACATTAATTTAATGTAATGCATCATTAAGCTATGCTGCCTAATCGCCTCTTCTTCACTAAGAGCTACATTACCTAACTGCGGTGCAACGTCGCCGCTGTCATCGCACACAAGCTCCATTAGCAACACACCATCAATACAGCCGTAGGTGTCGGGTACACGTACACCGGCACTCGCTAAACGTGATAGCGCATCAACTTCGGCATTTTGCCAAATCTCTTCTTCTAATTGGCGACCATAACTTGAGCGTTTACCCATAGCACGCGCTTGGCGCCCACCACGAACTTTACGGCCTTCTTGATATTGTGCGGCTTTTTTAAAACTACGTTTACTGGCTTCTTTATAAACTTTAGCGCAGCGAATATGATCGCCACACTGCACTACAAAAACATCGGCTTCTTTACCGCTCATAAGCCTGCTGAGTACGTCATCAATTAAACCATCATCAACTAGCGGTTGTAGGCGTTTAGGAATTTTCACAGATTTTCTGCTAAATAAAAGGCGCTAATAACGTTTATTTTATTAACTTGGTTATGGTTGTCTAGGTGGTTCAAACGAGGTGTTACCTTTGCAGATTAAGTGCGATTATAGAGTAGTAGCAAGCAGTAATAACATTTAAGTGTAAACTAAGCAGCTACATATATGTGGCTAGAATAAGCGACTCAAGCGTAAAAGCCAACCGCATTTTATAATATTTCAGCTTTTTTAAACAAACTTTAATACTGGCTGCATTTACTGCAATAAAATTTATGCCTAACTACAATAAATAATGGCTATTTAGTGTATGCAGTAACGCCAAAACGAGATTTTATTGCTGCAAAGACTTATGCGTTACTTGATATTTTAAAAAAGCACTTCGCTGAAGTCACCTTAGGCACTAAGCACCACTTATAACAATTAGCATTGTTGTTATATATAACAAATGATAACAACCAGTTAAAAGTAAAAACGAAAAGAGTTTAAATTTTATTCGACTCTAGTATTGAGTTAAATTAGATAATGTTTACAATATCAATAAGGTGCTGCTTAATTAATATAAAATAAATTTCTCGTTTTTATTAACGCTATGCGCTCAGACACATTAACTATTATTTAGGAACTTTTCTGAGTGACTCCAGCACAACATTCAGCATTATTTGCAGCCCAACAACAGATTATAGAGCAGATCGCATTGGGTGTAGATATACACCTGTGCCTGCATAATATCTGCGAGCAAATTGAAGCAATTATTGACTCTAAAAATGCTAAAAGCTCGATTTTAACTCTAGAGGGCAACCAACTTCGCCACGGTGCTGCGCCTAAACTTCCCCCTGAATATTGCCAAGCAATAGACGGTGTTACAATTGGAGATAATGTAGGCTCATGTGGCACTGCAGTGTACACAGAGCAACAAGTTATTGTTAGTAACATAGCTACTAGCCCACTTTGGGCTAATTATAAAACTATTGCATTAGCACATGGTTTGCAAGCGTGTTGGTCTACTCCTATTTTTTCCTCAGACAACAAAGTGCTCGGTAGTTTTGCCGTTTATTACACCCATCCAAACGCACCAACCGCATTAGATTTAAAGCTTATTGAACGCTTTACTCATTTATCGGGCCTAGCAATAGAAAAAGCGCGCTCTGTCGCAAGAGAAAAAGCACTTAGTTTAGAGCTACAACGTTCTAACGATAAATTAAAAGCATTTATTGAGGTGATCCCCGATTTAGGAATCATTTTTGATGAACAAGCGCGGTATATTGAAAGTTATGGTGCTAGCAACGAGTTGCAATGTAATAGCTTAAGTAATGAGCAACGCATAAGTTCGCTACCATTAGGTGATCCTAATAAAGTAATCTCTATCATTACTAAAACACTGAAAACAGAGCAAGTACAACTGTACGAGTACGAACTTAACTGTATGGGTAACCGACATATTTTTGAAGCTAGAACGTCAATTATTAATAACTACCTACTTGATGAGCCAAATAAAAAACATGTTTTATGGATGATACGCGACATTACCGAGCGTAAACTTGCTGAAGAGCAAGTTAAAGAGTTGGTATTTTACGACCCATTAACCACATTGCCTAATCGCCGCATGCTAACTGACACGCTTGAATTGATGATCAGCGAATCTAAAAAGCAGCTTTCATTTGGCACTCTATTATTTTTAGATTTAAATGACTTTAAGCGCATTAATGATTCATTAGGCCATGTTATCGGTGACGAGGTTTTACTAGAAGTTGCTATGCGGTTAAAAACCGTTATTAAAAATGCAGGTATTATTGCGCGAATTGGTGGCGATGAATTTGTAATTTTACCTAAGCACCTAAGTAGTAATAAAAACAATGCACAAAGCCAGGCAATAGTGTGTGCCAAGCAAATACTCGACTGCTTCAAAAACCCATTTAAAATAAACAACTGTAGTTATAAAATTACCGTCAGTATTGGCATTAGTTTTATTGAAGGCCCAGACACAACAAGCAACGATGTATTAAAGCGGGCCGATACAGCTATGTATAGCGCCAAAAAATTTGGCGGCCATCGTTTTGCGTTTTACGATCCGGCACTGCAACACGAATTAGACTTACGTTTACAGCTAGAAAGCGACATTATAACTGCAATAAAAGAAAAGCAGTTTGCGGCTTACTTTCAGCCGCAACTTGATTGCCAAGGTAATATTATAGCCGCTGAGGCATTAATTCGCTGGATACACCCTATAAAAGGCATTATATCACCCTACTACTTTATTCCTGTTGCGGAACAATCTGGTCTGATTGATCAATTGCAAAGCACTGTATTGTTTGACGCCTGCATGTTAATTAAAACGCTAGAGCAAACACAGCAACTTCATGATTCATTTTGTGTTGCTATTAATATTAGCGCCTGCCAATTTATAACACATTCCTTATACAACAATATTGTTAGTATTGTAGATGCGTTTGGTATATCTCCTACAAGATTTAAACTGGAGATAACCGAAAGCATTTTACTGGATGACATGGCTGAAAATATTGCACAAATGCAGCAGCTCAAAGCTAAAGGGTTTAGGTTTTCGATTGATGATTTTGGCACTGGTTATTCATCGTTAGCCTATATACACACTTACCCCGTTGATGAGCTAAAAATAGATAAAAGCTTTATTGATAAAATACATGAAGGTAATAGAGGGTCTGCCATTGTAAGTACTATAACCTCACTTGCGCACAACCTTGGCTTTAATGTTATTGCCGAAGGCGTTGAAACCGCAGAGCAAGCTAAAACACTCGCACAACTTAATATTACCGGTATGCAAGGCTATTATATGGCTTATCCTATGCCCGCAGCTGAGTTTATTTCTTGGTTAAAACAACAGCTTAACAGTTAGTAACAGCAAAGAATAAGAAGCGCAGCGCCCCCCCCTTAACCTCTTTATAAATAATTTACTTAAAACTATGTTTGCAAATGTATTTTAGGCTTTTTGAACCTCAAAGTGGTTAAAGTGAACTACCCATCGACGCCACTTCGTGTCGATCAATGGGTTTTCTCGGAGTTTTTTGGATAAAATAACGTGTCTGGTTTTATTTCTAACTGAAACTTACTGTGACACGTTAAAATTTTATTCTGATTTATTAGCTATTTTTTGTAAATTCTCGTGAATTTTGAATAAAACGATAAGTAGTTCACACCAAATTCTAGCGCCAATTACACCACCAACAATAATACCAAGCCCAGCCCAAAAACCACCACCGTACTGCACAAACATAGTGGTTACACCAGAAATTACAGCACCTAGTAACATTAACCAATATACAAAAGTAATGATTTTAGGTGTCAGCATAGATTCAAAGAAAAAAATATCTTTCATTTTTTAGTCCTTTTTAAAATAGTCAGTAAATTTTTATTTCACAAAAAATGAGCGCTTACTAGCCCTCATAGTTATTATCTAGCTAGCCTTAATAAAGCTAACTGGCTGTATATTTAATTAAAGCTAATTACGCTATTAAATTAAAAATTAGGTGTCGCAGTTACTTATTTAAATTATCGAGTTCTTTTTCTAAGTCTTTCATTGCTTTTTGCGCTTTGAACTCTTCGTAAAGCGCTTCGCGTGAACCGGGATCTAAACGTTTACCTGATTTAGCCACTAGGTTATTAAAGGTATCTTGTGTGTTGCTCATTACTACTAAGGTACAAAGTTGTTTTTTACCATCTAAACGTGCAAATGCTACTTCTTGAGGTATAGCGCCAACAAGACTTTGCTCTGCAACTTGTTTACTTACTTGCTCAAATGTACCACCTACATTTAGCTCATCATTACTTTGCGCTTTACGTTGATATAGACGGTCCATAACACTTGCTTTTACTTGTATTTGCTGCGATAAATCTGCACGCGCTGCTGCAATTGCCTGCGCTCTGTCTGTAGACATACTGCCCGACCAAGGTACACATGACGAAGAAGCTAAACCTTTATCTGATACAGGTAGAAGTACCCAATTTGGTACTGAATCATTTTTAGCAAGCGGTGCTGATTGCGTTTTCTCTGTACTTGAACACGCACCTAACGCCAAAGCGGCGATTACTGGTAATAACTTTTTCATATTTAAATTCCTTTCAATTGTGCTTGATAATATGCGGTGCGTTTAACCACCTTTTGTAAATAATTACGGGTTTCTTGTGCAGGTAAGTTATTCACCATATAGGCATAAATCTTATCTGCCGACATTGCATTAGCAGCAATACTTGCCTGATTTAGTGAGTTTGAGCCGCTGAGAGTTTTAGCTACATTGCCTGGGCCAGTATTATATGCGGCTATGCTCATATACAGTCTTGATTGCTCGTTACGTACATTTTTAAAATAGCGATTACTTAAAATATGCAGATAAGTACTCCCTGCTTCTACGTTATTATCTGCCTTAAATAAATACTCAGGGCTAAGCAATAACGGCTTACCTTGCAAGAAGTTACTTACATCTTTACCCGCAGAGGTAGGCACTATTTGCATTAAACCAAATGCAGGGATAGGTGAGCGTGCCAGTGGGTTAAAGCTCGACTCAGTATGTATTATGGCTAACAATAAGGCTGGCTCTAAGTTATAACGCGCAGCTTGTACTTTTACCTCTGGCAAATAACGCTTTGCTTGGTTTGAAAGCGTATTAGCAGGCAATTTGTAGCTAATTGTCACCCTATCTTTTTGCTTAGTTATTACAGGAGCCTTTGCAGCTAATACCTCTTGTACAATTTCTGTAGAGAGCACTGTTTGCTCAGCTACTTTTTTAGATTGAGTAGCGGTTAGTGGTTTACTTTGCTCAACCTTGTTATTTAAGGGCTTGCCTGTTGAGATAATGCTTTTACTGTTAAGTGTGTTATTTGCTGTAATATAAATTGGATCTTTGGCAAGCGTTTTATCTACGGTTACCTGTGAGAGCTCGTTTAACTGCTCTTTTGCATATTCAACTGCTTGCTCATCGCTTTTGCTACTTAATAACTCAACAACCACTTCACCGCTTTCAAAGTTTACACTGGTGCGTTTATTTAAATCGTCACTATATTTGACCCACACTTTTGAGCTAGGTAGGTTTGGGTCTTGCCATTTCGCAGTTATTTGTTTTAAATAAGCACTCTCAGCATCACGCCAGGCACTCACAAACGCTTCAAACTCTTGCTTTTGTTGTTGTTCGTACTGACTAAACTCACTTTGACGCTGCTTTAAAAAAGCCTCAAATTCGGCTTCATCACTTGTTTTGGCTAGGCTATTTAAGCTTAAAGTAAGGCATGCAATAGTACTTAACCTTAGTAAGTATTTACTTTTCAAGTACACTTTTTATATCCTTATAAATTAAAAGTAGCTGCTTAAATCATCTGCGCTTTGCTGCTCATATTCAGCCTCTGCGGCTAAACCTAAACGTTTACAATCAATACTTTCACACTGTTGCATTAATGAAATGACTTGTTGGTAGCGCATGTCTTTAAACCATACTTGCGCCACAGACACTTTCGCGTCATCAAGTTTAAGTTCATCGGCTACTAAGTATTTATCTAGGTAAGCTAGGCGCTCGCTTTGCGGTGATTGGTCGGCAACAAGTGCAACGGCATCAGATATAGTCGATGGGTGAGCCATTGCTATTTTAAGTAATGCACGCAAGTTATTTTTATCTTGCTGTTTGCCTACTTGCCATGCTGCTCTAATTGCTAAACCTGCCTCGTTTATGTCTGCAGCAGCAGGGGTAACAATACCTGTACAGGTTAGCCATTCTTGCTGTTTTTCTTGCTTATACCCCGTAACCTCAGCTTCAATAAAACTCACCGATTCTGGTAAGGTAATATTAAGCTTATTAGCTAAGGTACTTTTTATAATACTGCGCTCAGGCAGGGTCAATGCATTACGACATGCCTGCTCAAGCGCATTTTTTGCACTCGATTTTAACGCCTTAACTCGGGCGTATTGACCATTAGCCTGACTTTTAAAAAAAGCAGTTTGCTGTTCAATTGTTTGCTCTGAGTCGAAGGTGGCCGAAGCCACCAACGAAAGCGCTAAAATAGATGCTAGCATTAAAGCTCCTCTTCACTCGCTACTTTACCCGAAGCACCTTGTGGATTAGCCGCTTTTTCGTTTAAACCACCCACCGCTTTAATTTTATGACCTGAACGACTCATACCATTTACTGTATTGCCGTTATTGCCTGTCATTTCTTTAGCTGCTTGACGTGCCGTTGCTTCTAAGCTTGGCGCATAAACAGCAACGCTGTACTGCCAAAAGCCGTCATCGCTTGCAAAGCTTTTTACACTCACACCTGGTGGTAATTTACCTTTAGACAATGTTGCATATTCATCAGACACTTTTAATTGGTTTAAAAATGTATTTCTATCCTCTTCTAGCACTTTTACTTGCTGTGGATCATTTAGGTTAGGATCGTCGTATTCAAACTGCTGGGTACCTTCCATTTGCTTTTCGTCAAAGCTACCTTCCCAATATACTTTCTCTCCTTGCATAGTGGCTAAAAGCGCTGAGCGTGCACGCGTTTGCGATTGTGATTTAGCAGCGCCTTTTAATTTACGTGCCACTTTATTATTTTTATTACCACGTATTATTGCCGAACCATAACCTAGTACTATTACTTCTCCGCTATCGGCGTTAGTTAACACTTTTGCGCCAACCGGCGGTAAAACACCTGATTTAACATCACTAATTACTTGTTGAAAAATAGCATTTGGCTCTGTAGTCACAGCAACTGCACCTCGGTTACCTTTTATTTGCGAGCGTGTTTTAGGTGTCGATATTAAACTAACGCGTACTCCTTTTTCTTCATTGTTATCGTACACGTCATAAGTAACAAAACCTGCTAAAGAACCCGATACCGACTCCTTACACGCTTCCATCATATTTGTTTGCTCGTTTGCAACACCCTCAACACCGGTATCTATTACATCCATTGTTGCACTTACTACATTGCTACATTGGTGCTCAACACCTTTCATGTTTTCTATTAATTGCTTTTTAGCAATTAAATAAGCCTGATTATAAGCGCCTCGTTTTGAAAGCAATGTCGCATTCATGTTGTCATAAGTGTTATAGCTAGCACTACCAATTGATAAAATACCAGTACCACTGCCTACTTGAATCATTTTTATGCCGTCTTCATCGTCATCAATCAGCGCTTGATGGGCAACAGCTACCGCTACATTAGTATCTTTTGCAACCACTACATCGCCCGACACTTGGGCTTGATCTGCGTTAGCTACTTGTGCACCAGGGCGAGCTGGGATCATGTCTGTTAAACTAAATTCTTCAGCTGCAATTGCAGGCATAGCTAAAACCATTGCTAATGTTAATATTTTCAATTTCATCATCTGTCCTTATTTGTACCTGAGTGTAAAGTCGTTTTCGATTGTAATTTTAGAAAGTGTTTTTGCGGTAATCGTTGCTAATGCTTGATCAAGTGCATGGGCAAGCTCACCGGTATTACCTTTGTATCTAAGGCTTGCAACTGTATAGTCACTGCGCTTATCGATAGCTACGTCGCTTACACCACCTAAAGTGCTTAATACAGCATGCAATTTTTCTGGTTGCGTTAATTTATTACTTGGCAACAGAACTTCTCTTACTAATCCGCCTCTTGCAACAACTTGAGTAAACGCAGTATTAAGCGTACTGTGCAGTGCTTTTGACTGCGATTCACTGGCTAAATGTACTGCCATTAAATCTTTTTCTACGTAAGGGTCATCAGGCAAAGACATAAATGAAGGATCGTTTTTCCAATTCCCATAAATGTTGCCAGCTAAATCTCGCACATTAACACTTAAGCGAAGTTGACGATTATTACCACGTTTAATAACATCAGATTGTGCATAAATCACTAAACTCGCCGCACCACCTACTTCAATACCTTGCTCACTCAACCAAACTTTTAACTCTGTTTTTAATTGCTCAGGAGCGATTACTTGTACTCTAGGTGAGCCAATCATACTCAACAATTGCGATGCCTGCTGAATTAGCGGTGCTTTTTCGACTACCGCCATTATCGTAATTTCTACGCCACCATTTTTTAGCTGCTTACTTTGGAGCGTTTGCCACTCTTTAACCAACCCTTCGCTATGACTAGAAAGCTGCTGACCAATCAACTCCTGCATATTGGTTGACTCATTACCGTCAACAATATTCATACTCATGCTTGATGATTGCGTGTGTTGCTGCGTAAGCCAAACCCCCACCACCTGAGATACAGCTCTTTGTAGTGCATCTTGCTCAGCATTAATTAATGCTGTTTTACCTTCTTTTTTCCAGCCTTGACCTATTACTGTCACGCTTATATCTTGGGTCGCTTGTTGCCAGCTTTGCTCTTGTATTTCACCTAATTCTTGTGGGTTAAGGCTTACCGTCATGCAAGTGTCGTTACCACTGAGTGCTGGCGCTGAGTAATTTAAAGGAACTGCACCTGCATTTAAACCTTCGATCATAGTAGTGCGTTGCTGCTCATATAAACTGGCGGCATCATCTGTTAAATTGGTTGTTAAATGCTGCTGTGCGCTTTGCGTTGTCAGGCTTTTATTACCTTTAATAAAACTTATAAGCTCAGCACTGGCCTGCGCTTTTGCACCAGAAATAGCAGTGCTACCACGCCCATAAGCACACGCCTGGGTTTGTAATGTTCCATCCGCTAAAACATCCACTTGTGCTTGTACGCTTAAGGAGCATAACGCTAATAAGCAAAGCTTTTTGATCATGTACGGTTCTCCAAAAATCCAGCTGGTGTGCCTACCGAAACTGCAAATATTTTTGCACCTTTTGCTGGGCGATAAATACCATTTTTAGCTTTACCTTTAACGTCATCTGCAATATCAGAATCTTTCCAGCGGATAATTTCGCCTTGAGCACTGTTACTAGAAGGCATGACACTCGCAACGCCAATTGGCTCCACAAAACCCGCTTCATAACTAAAAACAATCATAGTTTCGTTAGGTAATACCCCGGCATTTTGGCCACGATCAAGGCTAATTTTATTTCCTTTAATACCTAACACTTGTGCTGTTGCAGGCATTTCACTGAGCATACGGGTAAGTAAAATATCAATACCGCGCGAGCCCATATCATTGATTACTGCATTTACATGGGCACTATCATCAAATCGAAAACCAGCAACATAACGATTATTTACTCGGTGAAACTTCAATTCTGAGCGTTCGCGCACGTCTTCTGACTTAACGCGGATTTTTCCAAGGTTAGGGTGCGATAGTTTTTCCCGTGTTTGAGGGTTAATCACCCCAGTGGTAAGCTCTAGCGTGTAATTGGCCCAATCGCTGTAACCCCCTTCGGTTTTTAGTGTTCTGAGTGAATCTATTTTTACAATAAAATCTGGCATTAATGCCCTTACTTCAGCTCTTTTAGCGGCCGCATTTGTACCCTGTTGCTCTAAAAATATTTGCTGTTCTTTGGAAATTGTATCGTCATCGCGAGTAATAATTCTAAAGCGGCTAATACCGGCAAACTGGTTTTCGAGCATAAAGAGTAAATTTTCATTATCGAACTCACGCATTGCATCTACACCAATGCCACTGCCAGCTACTTGAGCTAAGTCAAAATACATACGTACTATGGGCTTTTTCAGTGGGCAGCTTTCGGCCTCATTATTAACATCAAAGGTGCAACGCTCTAGCCCTTGAGTATCAAAATAGGCAGGAATGGTAATATCGTGATCTTTAAAGTCGTAGGCACTTTTAGCAACAACCGCATTCGATGCACGATTACTTACTTTTTCTACTTGCGTACTGCTGCCAGGCTTTGTTTGACAACCAGCTAATAAGGCAAGTGTTAATGCTGACAGAGTTAATTTTTTTACTAATTTCATTATTATTCCTAAATATCAAACAGCCATTGGCTAGCAGGCGCTTTAAGTTGTTGCACTAAGTTTTGAATCACTTTTTGTTTGGCATTTTCACGCGTAGCGGCACTTTCTTGGGCATTTAAATCGTGTTGCAATAACACTTTAAAAGGGCTAGTGCTGCGTGTTAGTGCTAGTGATAAAATGGCTTTTGCAGAGTGTTTAGTTGTAGTTTGCGCGTATTGCCAACGTAATTGTGGACGAAGCCATAGTTGTGTGTCGCCGCTGTGAGGTAATGCGTCGTTTAAAGCAGATTTAATTTCGTGTGCGCTGATTGCACCAATCACATCGCACGCAACTGCATTAAGTGCAATTGACTGTTCGGTTAATAAATTATTCAGTGTTGATTTAATCAACAACTCAGAACCTGATAAATGCTCCAAAACTGCTAACTTTTTTATCGCTTGGTTTAGTAAACCACTATTTTGCAGTGCCCAAATAAAACGTTGCTCAGCATTTTTTTCTGGAGGGGTAATTCGCGATAGTACCGATAAATCAGATTTTAACGTTTTTACTATAACCGACTTTTTAACACCCATTTTTAAAGCAAATAAGTTGTTTTGTGCAACTGCATTTAACTGCTCAATCCCCGTTAATGTAAACGGTAAACTATTGAGTGTTGTTGCTTGCTCAAAATAGCTGGCTAATTTATTGTTTTGCTTGCTCAACAACTGTGTTTGCTGGGTGCTTACATCAACACTGAGTTGGGTTACAATCTCGGCTAAAGCCGCTTGCTTTGCAGCTAAGCGGCTCTCACCAATACCCACCGCAGTAATGTATTCATCACTTTGTTGCGATTGAACTACCCAAACAGGCCAGCTTTGCGCTGAGCTTGTACAAGCAAATGCCAATAAAAAGGCAAAAATGCTTGTTTTCATTAACCTTTCGCTTCTAGCTCTAGCTGTAGCTCATTAATTGATGAAATAGTCGCTTGCTCTAATTCAATAATTTCATTCGCTTCTAATGCTAACGAAAGCTGATCTTTTGCTTTTAACAATGCCACACCAATATCTTTTGGATTTTCTGCTTCATCTTCCTCACCAGCAAACATACCCATCATACTACTGCCAGCACTGAGCGCTAATGCCATCGCTACTTCATTTTTATATTGAGATAAAATATAAGCAGACTTTGCAATTTCAACGGTTAAGTCGGTAGCAAGTGCGACGTTTTGTTGATATATACTTTCGTTTGCTTGGTTATAGGCAGCAATTTTATGACCAATTTTTTCATCTTTATTTTTTGCACCCGCATCAAATTCAGTTATAGCTATTTGTAACTCTTCAGGTGTTGCATCTTTGTATGCATATAAAAAAGCTTGAACATCACGATGATTATCAGTAGACGTACGGTACTGACCCATTACTTTATATTGGCGCTCAAGCACCATAGCCGATGCATTTAGAAATTCATTGATGCCTGGCACAATGTCTACCGGGTGTTGGTAACCAAGTGTATCCATGCGTGTAGATAACTCAGCAACAACAGCGTTACGATCTAAGTCACCAGAAGTATCAGCTGTAGACACACAGCCAGCAAAAAGAGGAGCAAAAATAAGCGCAGAAAGGATAGTTTTTTTCATGTGGCAATTCCCTGTACATTTAAAAGGCAAGAAAGCATGTAGCTAAGCCGTTGACTTAATTCATTCTTCCTTGAATATTTTGTTAGAATTACCGAATTTGTTACAAATTGCAATACAGAAAATTAAGAAACTTTTATTGTTTGTAATTAAAATAGCAACAAATGTAACCACAGCAAGGCGTTCAGCTGAGGTTAATACTTTCAGCTCATTTTTACATAATCAATGTTTTTTACCCATTTTAGGAGCTAATAACAAAAGAAAACTACTTTTTTAATATTGTAATGCCGAGTAATTAATCTATTAAAGCACTACCCTAAAGCCAGCCATACACCAACGGCGACCATTAAACTGCCCGCAATGCGATTCATCCACTGGATGTTATTACCGCGCGTTAAAAATAATCGTAAGCTTTTTCCACCTGTTGCATAAGCCAACATACTTAAAAATTCGGTAACCATTATTACACTTAACAACACTAAAAGTTGCGGGGCTACGTCATGTTCAATGTTTATAAATGGTGGTAGTAATGAGATCATAAACGCCCAGCCTTTTGGATTGGCAATTGCAGTTACAAAGCCTTGCGTAAACAGTGACTGGCGACTTACAGCTGTAGCATTGCTGGTATTTACCGACATTTTTCCTTTAGATCGCCACATGTTTATACCAATGTAAATTAAGTATGCACCGCCTACCCACTTTAAAATAGCAAACGCCTCTGGATAATTAAGCATAATACTCGCCACGCCTAGCACTGCAGCAACTGCAACACTAGCAACGCCGAGTAGCTCGCCAAGCATCATCCACAAAGTGCGCCGCACGCCAATACTCATGCCTAGCGTCATGGCTAATGTCATACACATACCTGGGGTGATCGAAACAAAAAAGAAGGTGGGAATAAATACCGCGAGTACTGTTATATCAATCATTTAAAACTCGTAATGGGTTAAAGACAAAGTTGTAATAGGTTCTAGGCGAAAGGGTAAAGGAAAAAGAGCTAAGGTGAAAGATAAATGATATGTAATATGACCATTTGTACTCGCTCACCTTGAGCCAATTTTTGGTAAGGTAACCTCCCCCTTAAACAAAGTATCAGCCCAAAATAAATTTTACCTATTAGTAAAACATCTTCCCACTTGAAAGCCCTGAACAGCAAGGCTTTCGCGTTATTTATCCTTTATTATGAAAAACAAAAAGCGTCTGAATTTGGAAATTTTATACACTCATATATGGCAAAAGTCTGAGATGATAAAGTGCAAAAATACATTTTGTTGCTCTAAAGTGCGGCGTACATACGCTCACTTTGCATTGGGAAGGTGCCGTGAGATTTAGAGTGGATCTTCTTGCTCTCACAGCATAAACACGTACTTTACTACTGGCTCGGTGTTGGCTCTGCCACTTGCTCCGTTGTTACCTTTTCCGGCTCGGCAGAGTCATTAAGTAAGTACTTATCTAACCACTGTTCTTGCTCCCACAATACATGCAGTAAACTTTTACGGGCTCGATAGCCATGTGCTTCATGAGGTAGCATAACTAAACGCGCTTCTTTACCTAAGCCTTTTAACGCGGCGTACATACGCTCACTTTGCATTAGGAAGGTGCCGTGAGATTTAGAGTGGATCTTCTTGCTCTCACAGCGTAAACACGTACTTTATTACTGGCTCGGTGTTGGCTCTGCCACTTGCTCAGTTGTTACCTTTTCCGGCTCAGCCTCTTCATCCATTAACAGGTATTTGTTTAGCCACTGTTCTTGCTCCCACAAGACATGCAGTAAGCTTTTACGAGCACGATAACCATGTGCTTCATGGGGTAGCATAACTAAACGCGCTTCTTTACCTAAGCCTTTTAATGCGGCGTACATACGCTCACTTTGCATTGGGAAAGTGCCGTGAGATTTAGAGTGGATCTTCTTGCTCTCACAGCATAAACACGTACTTTACTACTGGCTCGGTGTTGGCTCTGCCACTTGCTCAGTCGTTACCTTTACCGGCTCAGCTGAATCATTTAGTAAGTACTTATCTAACCACTGTTCTTGCTCCCACAAGACATGCAGTAAGCTTTTACGGGCTCGATAACCATGTGCTTCATGAGGTAGCATAACTAAACGCGCTTCTTTACCTAAGCCTTTTAACGCGGCGTACATACGCTCACTTTGCATTGGAAAAGTTCCAGAATTCGGATCTTCTTGCCCGTGAATCATCAACATTGGCTCGTTAATTTTTTCGGCATGAAAAAAGGGCGACATGTTTGCGTACACATCTTGGGCTTGCCAAAAGTCGCGCTCTTCGCCTTGAAAGCCAAACGGCGTTAAGGTGCGATTATACGCGCCACTGCGGGCAATACCGGTTTTAAACAAGTCACTATGCGCTAATAAGTTAGCCACCATAAATGCACCATATGAATGCCCTGCTATGGCAATATTGTTTTTATCAGCAATTCCTTTTTTAACCAATACATCTACGGCAGCTTGTGCGCTGGCCACTAGTTGCTTTCTAAAGTTATCATTTGGTTCACTGCCCTCAATACCTACAATAGGCATTTTAGGATCGTCAAACACCGCAATACCTTTAGCTAAGTAAGGCATTGGGCCCCAGTAACCAATAGAGGTAAACTCATAAGGCGATTCACGCACTTGAGAAGCGACTGCTTTGTCTTTATATTCAAGCGGGTATGCCCACATTAATACAGGTAATGGACCTTGAGATTTATCATAACCTGGTGGTAAATAAAGTGTGCCTGAAAGCTCAACACCGTCATCTCGGGTATAACGTAATTGCTCTTTTGTTACGCCTTTAAATGCAGGGTAAGGGTGCTCAAAATTAGTAATTTGAGTTAAATTTTGTTTATTTAAATCACGAATAAAAAAGTTAGGTTGCTCTGCTTTAGACTCTCTAATAGTAATAAAACGCTTACCTTCGTCATCAAGTAACGCACGAACACGCTCATAATAAGGTGCCGCTGATTGCCACAAACGTTTGCTGCTATTCGTTTTTACATCGTATTGATCTAAAAACGGCACATTACCTTGCTCTGATGCGCCATTACCGCGTAAAAATAGATAGCGTCCGCCAACCACTTTTATTACCTTGCTGCCTAAATCATTGCGCTCATATAGTGCTCTACCAGGGTCTTTGTAGGCATCGTTGTAACTACGCTCTGAAAATAATATGCGGTTTTTATCAGCATCACGTGGGGCAATAATATAAGTACGCACTTGGCGGTCACTAAAGCGCCAATCGCTGAGCATAGCAATATTATCGTTACCCCATTCTATACCCGAATAACGACGCTCTACTTTAGCAAACAGTTTAGGCTCGCGCTTAAACGGTGCACGTAAGCTGTAAATAAAGTCGTGATATTCAACATCGGTTTTCATATCACCACCATCTTGCGCTTCAGCCCAAATAACCTCTGCACCTTGATCGCCTCGCCACTCAAAGTCACGTCTGCCAGTACGTACACTGTCGTAGCCTTGTGGAATATTATCGGCTAATGGTTGTTTTGCCAGCTCAACTAGTGAAAAACCACGCATTCCCCATATTTGCCATGTTGTAGCAAAGCGGTTGTATGGAACTTGATACGAAAATGGCTCGTTTATGCTTGCCACTAATATATTGGTTGAGTCGGGTGATACTGAAAATGACTTAAGCAACGCAGGGCGGCCAATCGGTTGCGCATGTCCATCAAGCGTTATATAGGCGAGTTGCCCTTGGCCATAAAACTTAAACTGCGCCTCATCAAACGGACCGGTTAATAAGTTTTGATAAGTACGTGCAGGGGCTTTTTCGCCGCTACTTTGCTGAATAACAGGCACAGTACTTTGACTATCATTTTGTAACCTGGTTTTTCCTAAATTCACGGCTAAATTTGCAACCAAGGCACTGCTATCGGGTAGCCATTCATAAGGGGATGCAGTAAGGACAGAGTTTAGCGCAATTGAGTTTAGCTCATTAGCTTGTTTTGTTTTTACATTGTATAACCATAAACGCGCATCATTTTTTTGCTCAACCACGAAGGCTAAGTACTCACTATTTGATGACCACTTTGGCGCGCGAATAATACCTTGTGGCAAGTTATTAATATTAATAACCGTACCACTTTGTACGTGTTTAATTTGCATCGCACTGTATTTTGCACTTACGCGTGAGCGTGAAAAGTTTGCCGGGTTGAGTTTAATGCCCGCCAGTTTAAGCTCCTCTTTTGCCAACTCATCTAGCGACACAACACGTTTGCGCTCAAACAATGCCAGCCATTGGCCATCGTCTGACAAACTACTGGTGGGCGATAACTTAGCATCTACTAATGCAGCAAGTTCAGCCGATGGCGTTTGATATCCTTGCTCTGCATAGCTCATTGGCAGTAATGCAATACAGCCAATAAAGGCAACTAACAGCCTAAAAGCGTTCATGTTTTGTCCTTTAGTAATTATTTAGTTTAATAAAGCTATCTAAACATGTTTTGCCGCATTCATAAAGCATTAAGGTTATACAAAATAGCGTAAATGATTTATCGCCACCCTAACTTAAGCTACACTACAGCGCTATTTATAAAGTGCTGTACACCTAAAAAACAATGCTGATGAATAAAGTAAATGCAGTCATATTTTTTAATATTACCCATTAATAAAAAATGACTTTATAAGCATTGAACTTGTGTAGAACTAGTGCGCTAAATTTACTGTACTACTACCGTTATTATTGTAATAACCATCACAAAAAATAAGCTTACCTGTTTCTATATGGGTAAATTTAAACTTACTAAAAAGAGATCCTAGCCAATGAAAAAAGTGCTGGTAATTGGCTACGTATGGCCAGAGCCCAACTCATCTGCTGCAGGCACGCACATGATGTCGTTATTAAATGCCTTTAGAGCCCAAAACTGGCAAGTAGAGTTTGCAACGCCGGCACTGCGCACCGAGCACATGATCAACCTTGACGACTTTGGTATTAGTAGCCAGAGCATTGCGCTTAACTGCGAAAGTTTTGACGATTACGTTAAAGCATATGCTCCCGATATCGTTATGTTTGACCGTTTTATGATGGAAGAACAGTTTGGTTGGCGCGTTGATAAGCATTGCCCGAATGCGCTGAAAATTTTAGATACTGAAGATCTACAATGTTTGCGTAATGCCCGCCACGAAGCCCACAAAGGCGAGCGAGAATTTACCACTAACGACTTGCATTCAGACATAGCAAAACGCGAAATTGCAGCCATCTTACGTTGCGATTTAAGCCTTATTATTTCTAGCTATGAAATGAGTTTACTTAATGATGTATTTAAAATAGAGCCTAGCTTATTACACCATTTACCTTTTATGGTCGATTTAAACACATTGCCCACCAGCACTAAAACCTTTGAGCAGCGCCAACACTTTATGACCATAGGTAACTTTAGGCACGCGCCAAACTGGGATGCTGTGCTTTATTTACAACAAATTTGGCCTCTTATTCGCAAGCAACTGCCTAAAGCTGAGCTGCATATATATGGATCGTACCCGCCGCCAAAAGCAACTGCACTTAACAACCCTAAATCGGGGTTTTTAATTAAAGGCTGGGCCGATAATGCGTTTGAGGTAATGCAAAGCGCACGAGTATGTTTAGCACCACTGCGTTTTGGCGCAGGTATTAAAGGTAAATTACTTGAAGCCATGATTATGCAAACCCCAAGTGTTACCACTAATATTGGCAGTGAAGGTATGCATAATGAGTTACCTTGGCCTGGAAAAATAGCAAACACCGCCGAAGATTTTGCAAATGCAGCCGTTGAAATGTACAACAATCAAAGTGAATTTGAACAAGCACAACAAGATGGCAATACACTACTTAATACGCTGTATGACAAAGCCCAGTTAAGCGCTGCGTTAATTCAAAAAGTCGATTCAATAAGTAGCGATTTAAATGCCCATCGCGAAAAAAACTTTACAGGCCAAATGCTCAAACATCATACAATGCGCAGCACACAATACATGTCGCAATGGATAGCTGAAAAAAATAAAAAATTAGATTAAAAATGACTAGACACACACCAATTAGTGTTTAAAATCGCGCCCATTAAACGTGGGCAAATTTTTAATACCAATCTACCTTAAACGGTACAATTCAGCGAGAATTAAAATGAGCTTAGCCAAGGCGCTTGAATGATAAAATAGTGGTTCTATTTTGAGTTCGAGGAACGCAGTATAAGCTCATTTAAAACTCGCCCAAGGGAGCTCACCAGTGACATTTCTTCTTCGTTGGCAACTTTTGAAAGGGAACCACCCTTCCTACATGTTGCCCACTTGAATCAAAAGCCACTGGATGAACTCTGAATTAGCACTTTTTATGGCAGATTAGTATTTTTTGTCTATATTTTTAGCTTAGTTATTTAACCGTTGGCTTAAAAGCATTTGAAAAACGCAACCTTTACAGAAAAACGCAAATTTATCGTTAAATTAGGTAAAATGCTGCACAAATATGGTACGCCCGCATACCGCTTAGAAGCGCATTTAATGGAAGTTGCGACCTACTTAGACCTTAAATCGTCGTTTGTTATGTCGCCTACCTCTGTTACCTTTGTTATTTGGACCGACGGCCACGAAGACGAGTATACCCATGTTGCACGGGTAGATCCTGGCGATCACGACCTAGGCTCACTTGCCGACACCGACGACTTAGTTAATCAAATGCTTGATGGCAAGTTAACCTTGCACGAAGTGGACGAACAGCTAGACATTATTTTTGTTGCTCCTAACTCTTACAATAAACTCACTACGGGCATTGCGTTTGCCACATCTGGTGGTGCGTTTGCTATGTTAATGGGCACCAGTTGGTTTGATGTAGCTTGGTCTGCGTTGCTCTCATCTCTTGTATACTTGTTTGTGCTTTGGTCGGGGCGTTCTAAACGTGTCGCCCACATGCTTGAGCCTTTGGTAGCAATTGTATCGTCAATCGTTGCCTGTGCTATTAGTGTTTATTTTGCCCCAGAGATCAATATACGTTTAGTGGTACTGTCGTCCATCATTGTATTTATTCCGGGTTTAGCATTAGCCCTAGGATTAGCAGAACTTGCAGCAAGGCACTTAGTGTCGGGTACAGCACGGGTGATGGACTCATTCATGTTGCTGTTTAAACTCTACTTTGGTGGTTTTATTGGCATAGGTATTGGTTTTGCATTATTTGGACAGGCCGACTTTGTGCAACCTGCGCCACTGCCAGCGTGGACGCCTTGGCTTGCTATATTTTTGCTGTGTAGCAGCCTAATAGTCATATTTAGAACCAAGCTTAAACATGCCGTGTGGTCTATCGCATCTGGTTTTATTGCTTATGGCACCAGTATTGGCTCTGCTATGTATCTCGATTACACCTTAGGGACCTTTGTTGGCGCATTAGCCGTTGGCATATTTAGTAACTTATTTAATCGCGTGGCCAACGCCCCCGCTTCTATTGTTGCTATGCAAGGCTTAATTGTATTAGTGCCGGGTAGCAAAACCTATATTGGCTTAAACTCGCTTATTGAAGGTCAAGACTTTGTTTATGCAGAACATATAGGCCAGCAAACGTTTTTAATTTTTATGTCGCTAGTAGCTGGGTTAATTTTTGCCAACGTAGCACTGCCACCTAAAAAGAGTTTGTAACGCGCTTTTCTCACCTATCCATTAATTAAAATATACGCCAACATTTGTGATAAAAGTTGGCGTCATTACTTTTATCACCGCTTTATCCATTAACCTTTATAAACAGTGTGTTAATCGCATTTTTTAGCCTATTACATCAGCCTTGCTATACTGCCAAGTTAACGTGTATATAAAGGAAAGTTTAATGTTAAAACTTAGCTTAGTGCTTGCAATGGGATTATCTAGCTCATTGGTAAGTGCTTCAACAGTATTAACGGTTGAAGATATCCCAAAAATTCAATCAGTTATTCAAACCAGTATTAGTCCAGATGGCGATAATGTCGCTTTTACTCGTTCGGTGCCGCGTGAGCTGTACGTTGATGAAAATGGCACTAACTACCGTGAGCTGTATGTGGTTAACGACAAAGGTGTAGAGCGCCCTTTTATTACCGGTTCGGTTAGTATTAGCAGCATTCAATGGTCTAACAACAGTAAAACCATCTACTTTTTAGCAAAATTAAAAGATGACAAATTTACCGCGCTTTATCAAATTCCGGTTGATGGCGGCCAAGCACATAAAGTACTGTCATTAAAAGATACCTCTATTTCAAGCTACGCACTAAGCCCTGACAATAAACACCTCGCTATTTTGGCAATGCCAGCAGCTGATAAATCTGATAAAGAGCTTAAAAAATTAGGCTTTATGGCAGAGGTATACGAACAAGGTTTAAAAAACAAACAGCTGTTTATTGCTGATTTAAAACAAACCGATAAGCCACTTTCACCTGCCGCGCTCAATGTAGCTAACTATGTTAGTGATGTTAACTGGGCTGCCGATGGCAAAAAGCTACTGGTTAAAACTCAGCCTACTGCGTTAATTGATGATAAGTACACAAAATCACAATGGCACTTGTTTGATATAGCAAGTAATCAAGTAACTATGTCGTTTGCCACAAAGGGTAAACTTGGTACAGCAGAGCTTTCTCATGATGGTCGTTATATCGCAATTTTAGGCGCACAAGATAAACACGATCCTGCTACTGGTCGCTTATTTTTAGCCGATACAAAAAGCGGTAAAGTAGATGAGTGGTTACCCAACTTTAGCGGCCACGTAGCCGATATTGAATGGCAGAATAAACGCAATACCTTAAACTTTATTGCCAATGTAGGCACCCAAAGCTTTGTCGGCAGCATTAAAACCGGCAGCAATAAATACAAAAAAATAGTTAAAGAAGGTCAATTTATTGCCTCAAGCCTAAGTATCTCTGCTTCAGATAAAACCTTAGCGCTGCGCGCCAATACCGCAAAACATCCTAACGAAGTGTTTATTGTTCGTAGCAAAAAAGCAGAGCGTTTAACCGATTCAAACACGTGGCTAAACGACAAGCGCTTTGCCAAGCAACAAACAATTAATTTAAAAGCCCGTGACGGCGTAGAAATTGATGGTGTACTTGTGTATCCGCTTGATTATAAAAAAGGGACACGTTACCCATTAATCATGTCGGTACATGGCGGCCCTGAAAGCCATGACAAAGACGGTTGGTTAACTAACTACTCACGTCCTGGTCAAATGGGAGCAGCTCGTGGTTACGCTGTATTTTATCCAAATTATCGTGGCTCAACGGGTAAAGGGGTTGATTACTCTAAGCTTGGCCAAAATGACTACGCAGGCAAAGAGTTTGATGACTTAGTAGATTTTAAAAACCACCTTGTTGATATGGGTTTAGTAGACACTAAACGTGTTGGTATTACTGGTGGCTCATACGGCGGTTATGCTTCTGCGTGGGGCGCAACAAAATTAACTGAGCACTTTGCTGCCAGCGTAATGTTTGTTGGCGTATCTAATCAATTATCTAAGTTTGGTACTACCGATATATCTAACGAAATGAACCTAGTACATGCTCGTTCATACCCTTGGGATAAATGGCAATGGTACTTAGAGCGCAGCCCTATTTATTGGGCTGGACAATCTAAAACACCGTTATTAATTATGCACGGTAAAGACGATCCTCGTGTACACCCAGCGCAATCAATGGAGCTATACCGCTACATGAAAGTGCAAGGTAAAGACGTGCGTTTAGTTTACTACCCTGGCGAAGGCCACGGTAACCGTAAAGTAGCAGCCCAGTACGACTACAGCTTACGTTTAATGCGTTGGATGGATAACTACCTGATCGATGGCAATAAAGACATGCCTGCGTTTGAAATTGACCACGCAGCTAAACTTAAAGCAATAAAAGACGCAAATAAATAGCAAGCTAAATACGGTTATGAATAAGTAAGTTATTTTATTACAGGGCTAGTAGCAATATTAGCCCTTTTTGTTGTTAGCTTTATACAGTGCATAGTAATTTTTACACACCTCTCAAATAATCTCTTTGTAATAAAAACAAAACCCCTTGTATTACAGTGTATTAAAAATGGCCTTATATTTGCTTCATATTATTTAAACAATAAGTAAAGTAGGAAATAAAATGAATATTTTTGAAGCACTACGCGCCGATCATGACATACAACGTAAGTTAGTAGATGCGCTTATTCAAACTCATGGTGATACAAATGAGCGTCAAAAGTTAATGCTTGAACTAAAAACACAGCTAAAACAACATGCAAAGTTTGAAGAGCGTTATTTTTATAACCCACTGATGTTTGAAGATCTAACCCATGAAAAAGCTCGCCATAGTGTGGCAGAACATCATGATATTGATGAATTAATTGAACAACTTGAAGAAACCGATAGGAGTTCACCAGCGTGGTTGGTTGCTGCTAAAAAACTCCATCATTTAGTGCATCATCACTTAGATGAGGAAGAGCACGAAGTATTTCAACTAGCCGGCAAAGCACTAACCGAAGGGCAAAAAGAAAGCTTAGCTGAGCACTACAACGATGCAATGCACTAACTGCATGCAGTAACTACTTTATACGCTATAACTTTAACTTTGATACACTCCCTTGTGTACTATTTGGTTATAAGCCAAGCGGCTTATAACCAATTTTTTATGTATTACTTTATAGTAAATTTTACGTCTTGGTCGCGCAGTAAATACAACGCAAAACACGCTGCCCACATTGGCCATGCAGTAAAGAATAATAAGTTGTTAAAGCCATCTATGTACTGGTTGTACGATGAAAGTGTAGACAAGCCATGCATTACAAAAATGATTCCGTAAGTAAGTCGCTTTTTAATACCCGCCAAAAATGCTAAGACTAAAACTAATTGCAGCGCACCTAACACATACGCCACTATATCTGTTGACCCACTAATGCCATAAAACTTTTCAAAAATACCGGCGCTATGTGCCGGATTCACAAATTTATCCAGCGTCCACATTATCATTACAATAAAAACACCCACACGCAGAGAGAGTAAAGACCACTGCAAACGGTTTTGTAGATCAGCACTGATTGGATTTGTCATAAAACTTCCTTTAATAAAAATATTAATAAACTATTAAATTACCAAGACCGTATAACTTGGTTTTTATTTCAAAAAAGCATAATTATTTTTAATTACCCTTACCTACTTAGCTTATTAACAGTTAAGGCACGGCTTATTTTAAGTATTTAAACGCTATACATAAAAGCTAATAAATATAATAGGTTAACTGCTGGTAAGTAGACTACAATTTAAAAATATGTTTAAAAGCAATTATTTATAATCTGTGTAATATCGTCACTCTATTGCTATTTTTTTACAAATGAAACGGCAATATTTTATTAGCA
>LV_Brine_h2_0102DRAFT_1000074_pt1 | contig 33732 bp, 25 predicted proteins | sample LakVidmifraction_3_FD_10600 | JGI IMG/M metagenome (IMG submission 10600)
TACGATTGATTAGTAAAGTTGTCTACGCCGCATAAAAATGCACGGCGTACACAGCGCGAAATACAGTGATAGTATTTTGTATCGACCAAACTTACCTGACGTTTTCTTGCGATAGCCATGTGACACCCTGCTTAATTATTGCACTAAAAAGAGCATAGTTAATTACACTGATATTACAAATATTAAGGTGGGTGTCTGCATTAAAAATATTTCAACTGCAAACCTAAATACCAAATTCGGTTAATCACTTACTGATATCTGGCACCTTCTTTTAGTAATAACTGCTCTTACTCATAACTACTTTTCCTAATAGCTGCTTTTTTACAAACAAAAAAGGCGCTTTAAAAAGCGCCTTTTAATTATTTTATTACGAATTTTACTCTGCGGCTTGCGCTACATTTGGTAAGTTAATTTTCGCTTGAGCTTTTAATGACTCAATAAACACCATGTAGTTTTTGTTTGCTTGTGCCATGGTAATGTTTTGCTGAATTTGTGGGTCAATATTATCTGCAACTTCAGCGTTCGTTACCGATTTAAGCGCAACAATCGCAGCATCACCATTATTTAAATTAACTAGCTCAACGATTGCTGAATCAGTTGGGTGAGCCATTTTAAATGTTTGCGTCACAATAGCTGGCGAAACAGTATAGCTCTGACGCGTTAACTGCGCTTCTTGGCGAACTGTTAGGTTTTGCTCAGCGGCAACGTCATTTAAGCTCTTGCCTGCTTGTACTTCTGCAAAGAGTGTACGGGCTTTTTCTTTAGCAAGCGCTGATGTTTTCTCGTTAACTAAGCTGGCTTTAATTTGCTCGCTTACATCGCTTAGTGCTTTAGTGGCAGCTGGCTCATGTTCATTAACACGCACCACAATAACATGCTCATTACCTAACTCAATCAGCTCTGAGTTTACTTTATCTTCAAGTAAATCAACTGATGTTAATGCTGTAATAACTGCAGGGCTGTTTAACGGCTCTGGTAGCTCATTTAGCGCTACAAGTGGAGTAGACTTAATCTCTACACCCGCGGCTTCTGCTGCATCAACTAAGCGGTCTGAAATTTCAAACGCAAGCGCGGCCATTTCTGTTTGCTTTTCGTAAAATGCATCTACTTTTTCAGCTTTTTCTAGTTCTGCACGTAAATCTGCTTTTACATCATCGTAGGCTTTTACTTGCTGTGCCTGTAGGTCGGTTAGTTTAATAATGTGGTAACCAAATTCTGATGCTATAACGTCTGAGTAGTCACCTTTATTTTCGAGCGCAAATGCTGCGTCTTCAAAAACAGGATCCATTACATCACGTTCTATCCACTCTAAATCGCCACCCATTTCGCCACTTACAATATCATCAGACGATGACTCTGCTAGCTCGGCAAAATCAGCACCTTGATTTAATTGCGCTAATAAAGACTCTGCTTTTGCTTTAGCTGCATCATCGTCTTCACTGTTATCAATTAAAATATGCGAAACACGACGCTTTTCAGGCTCAACGTATTGCGCTTTACTTTGTTCGTAATAGGCTTTTACGTCATCTTCAGTTACTGAAGCAGCTGTAATGTCTTGCGCTTTTAGCTCTATGTAATTAACCGATAAACGCTCAGGAGATAAAAACTGGCCGCTATTTAATTCATAGTAATCAGCTATTTCTTGCTCACTCACTACAACACTGTCTTGCATTGCTTCTTTATTAACTACTAGGTAGTCAATGCTGCGCGTTTGTTGTTGTAGAGCAATGGCACTCTCAAGTTCATTTTTTAGCGCAAAATCACTTCCCGCAACAGCAGATACAAGCTGGCTGCGTGTCATGTCTTTACGTAAATACTCGCGAAATGAGTCTGGTTGAAAGTTCATTTGACGAATAACTTGCAAGTAACGGTCGTTGTTAAAGCTTTCACCAATTTTAAAATAAGGTAATTCTAAAATGGTTTGTCTTACACTTTCATCGCTTACACGAAGGCCTAACTCTGCCGCTAGTTGAGTTTGCAGTTCTTGTTGTACTAAACGGTCAATTACACCTTGGCGTATTTGCGCCATGTAATTTGGATCGGCTGCAATTTGGGTAAAGTATTCACCAAACTGTTGCTCTAATCGGCCTCGTTCATTTTGAAACGCACGATTAAATTCGGTTTGACTAATTTTAATACCATTTACTTCAGCAACAGGTTGTTCTGTGGTTTGACCTAGGTAACTACCAATTCCTGCTAAAGCAAAAGATAAAATCACGGCGCCTAAAATTACTTTGGCTATAGGTCCTTGCGAACCTTCTCTGATTTTCTCAAGCATTTGTTTATCTCTTTTCTGAGCAAGGTTTTTACCTTGTCATATGTAAAAAAAGCGTATCTTACCAGATACGCTTTTTCACTTGAAGTAACTGGCGGTAAAGTTACTTAATTCATCTTCTGTGGTCATTAAGTATTTTTACACTCGCCACAACTAATGTGTTTAAAACAGTGATTAGTTTACTGCGTCTTTTAGTGCTTTACCTGCTTTAAATGCAGGGATAGTTGCAGCAGCAATTTGAATTGTTTCGCCAGTTTGTGGGTTACGGCCTGAACGTGCAGCACGGTCACGAACTGAAAAAGTACCAAAACCAACAAGTGCAACTGAGTCGCCTTCTTTAAGTGCGCCAGTAACTGATTCGATAAATGAATCTAGTGCACGACCTGCAGCCGCTTTAGAAATGTCAGCATCAGCTGCGATTTGATCGATTAATTGAGATTTATTCACAATATCATCCTCTTTAATTGTTGTTATCAAGAGCGATTGTTTTTTACTAACATCACTGTTTTGAAAATTTAGAGCAAACTATTATGCTCATACGATTATATTTTTCTTAAGCCTAGTAACCATAAGGGCTAGGCTTGAAAACCAGTGCTTAACTTATCATACCGTTTAGATTTGAAAAGCCCCTAAAAGCACTTTTTTAGCGTTTTTTATCGGTTTTTCGGCGTTTCGACTGAAAAACTATCAACTGGGTGCACTAAAGCAAGTTTTAATACTTCATCAATCCATGTAACTGGGTGAATATCGAGGCCAGCCAATACGTTGTCTGGGATCTCTTTTAGGTCACGTTCGTTAATTTTTGGAATAATAACCGTTTTAATACCGCCGCGATGCGCTGCTAATAATTTCTCTTTTAAGCCACCAATTGGTAGTACTTCACCACGCAATGTAATTTCGCCTGTCATGGCAACATCGGCACGTACCGGATTACCAGTTAAGCTCGACACTAAACCAGTTACCATAGCAGCACCTGCACTTGGACCATCTTTAGGCGTTGCGCCTTCAGGTACGTGTACATGAATATCGCGCTTTTCATAAAAATCACTGTTAATACGAAACTCTTCCGCTCGGTTTCGTACTACTGTCATGGCTGCTTGTATCGACTCTTGCATTACATCACCTAATGAGCCGGTATAGCTAAGCTTACCTTTACCTGGTACTGCGGCGCATTCAATAGTTAGCAAGTCGCCGCCCACTTCAGTCCATGCAAGGCCGGTAACTTGGCCAATACGGTCGCCGTCTTCTGCTTTACCGTAATCAAAGCGTTGCACCCCTAAAAAGTCCTCTAGGTTGTGCTCATCGATAGTGACTGTTGTGGTGTCTTTTTCGATTAAAATATTTTTAACCGCTTTACGACATAGTTTAGATATTTCGCGCTCTAAATTACGTACACCCGCTTCACGCGTGTAATAACGAATAATACCGGTAATGGCACTATCGGCTATCTCAATTTCATGCTCTTTTAAGCCATTACGCTTAACTTGCTTGGTAATTAAGTGCTGTTTAGCAATATTTAGTTTTTCATCTTCGGTGTAACCCGACAAACGAATAACTTCCATTCGATCTAGTAACGGCCCTGGAATGTTAAAGCTGTTTGATGTAGCAACAAACATCACATCCGACAAATCGTAGTCAACTTCTAGGTAGTGATCGGCAAAATGACTATTTTGCTCAGGATCTAACACCTCAAGTAATGCAGATGCGGGATCACCACGCATGTCTGATGACATTTTGTCGATTTCATCAAGTAAAAACAATGGGTTTTTAACGCCCACTTTTGTCATATTCTGAATCATTTTACCTGGCATTGAGCCAATGTAAGTACGACGATGGCCACGAATTTCAGCTTCATCACGTACACCGCCAAGCGCCATACGAATATACTTACGGCCGGTAGAGCGTGCAATAGATTGACCTAAAGAGGTTTTACCCACACCAGGCGGCCCTACTAGACACAAAATAGGCCCTTTAAGCTTGTTAGTACGTTGTTGCACCGCTAGGTACTCTAAAATACGTTCTTTAACTTTTTCTAAGCCGTAATGGTCGCTATCAAGTATTTTTTGCGCGCCAGCTAAATCTTTTTTAACTTTTGAGCGTTTTTTCCACGGTACACTAATTAGTGTATCTATGTATGAGCGCACTACACTGGCTTCTGCCGACATTGGCGACATCATTTTTAGCTTACTTAACTCAGCCGTCGCTTTTTCTTTTGCTTCGGTTGGCATGCCCGACTCTTCAATACGCTTTTTCAGCGCTTCAAACTCGTCTGGCACATCATCAAGTTCACCGAGCTCTTTTTGAATAGCTTTCATTTGCTCATTGAGGTAATACTCGCGCTGTGATTTTTCCATCTGCTTTTTAACGCGGCTACGTATTTTTTTCTCAACTTGCAGTAAATCTATTTCGCCTTCCATTAGCGCCATTAAGTATTCTAAGCGTTCGGTAACACTTGAGGTTTCTAATACTTTTTGTTTTTCAGGCACTTTTAATGGCATATGAGCTGCCATGGTATCGGCAAGGCGCGCCGGATCGTCAATCCCCGAAACCGAAGTAAGTACTTCTGGTGGGATTTTTTTATTGAGTTTTACATAGCCTTCAAATTGGCTAATTGCGCTGCGAATAAACACATCTTGCTCATGCTCATCTATTGATTCTGATTCAATAAACTGCGCATTAGCTACAAAAAATTCTTCGCTATCAATAAATTCTTCAATTTTTGCGCGCTGCGTACCTTCTACTAAAACTTTTACTGTACCGTCTGGTAACTTTAATAACTGAAGTACAGTGGCAATAGTACCAACACGATAAATATCATCTTGCTCAGGCTCATCTACGGTTGCATCTTTTTGGGCAACCAAGAAAATTTGTTTGTCTTTATCCATTGCCGCTTCAAGGCATTTTATTGATTTTTCACGGCCTACAAAAAGCGGGATCACCATGTGCGGGTATACCACTACATCGCGCAGTGCTAATACTGGGATTTCGACTCGATCGGTTCTCTCAAGCGTCATTATATTTCTCTTTGCACTTCATTTATTTTAAAGATTACTCAAGTATATGGGGATAACCTAATTAAAGTTCAACGATTTTCCCGTACTCAATTAAATTAATTATAAAAAAAGGAGCCTTAGGCTCCTTTTTAAATCAAATAGCTTAAAAACTACTCAGATGCTGCTTTATCTTGATTATTATTTTCATAAATCAAAATTGGGTCTGATTCACCTTTAATTACGGTTTCATCTATAACCACTTTGCTTACATTATCCATAGAAGGTAGCTCATACATAGTATCAAGTAATACACCTTCAACGATTGAACGCAAACCACGAGCACCTGTTTTACGCTCCATTGCTTTGTGGGCAATTGCAGCTAAGGCATCATCGCGAAACTCAAGCTCAACATCTTCCATACCAAACAATACTGAAAACTGTTTAGTAATGGCGTTTTTAGGCTCACTTAAAATTTGTATTAGTGCAGCTTCATCAAGTTCAGTTAATGTAGCAACTACCGGTAAACGGCCGATAAACTCAGGGATCAAGCCGTACTTAACTAAATCCTCTGGCTCTACGTCTTTAAATGTATCACTTAAAGAACGGCTCGCTGCAGACTCTTTAACATCAACACCAAAACCAATACCGGTATTTTTATGGCTACGTTGCTCAATCACTTTATCAAGACCTGAGAATGCGCCACCACAAATAAACAAGATTTTAGACGTATCTACTTGTAAAAACTCTTGCTGTGGGTGCTTACGGCCACCTTGTGGTGGAACCGAAGCTATGGTGCCTTCTATCAGTTTAAGTAGTGCTTGTTGCACGCCTTCGCCTGATACATCACGCGTAATTGACGGGTTGTCTGATTTACGAGAAATTTTATCAATTTCATCTATGTAAACAATACCACGTTGTGCTTTTTCTACATCGTAATCGCATTTTTGTAACAGCTTTTGAATGATGTTTTCAACATCTTCACCCACATAACCCGCTTCGGTTAATGTGGTTGCATCGGCCATAGTAAACGGCACATCTAATAAGCGTGCTAACGTTTCTGCTAGTAATGTTTTACCACTACCTGTAGGACCAATTAATAAGATATTACTTTTACTTAGTTCAATATCTTGCTTAGTCGACTGATTACGTAGGCGTTTGTAATGGTTGTATACCGCTACAGACAATACTTTTTTAGCATGGTCTTGGCCAATAACATAGTCGTCTAAGTGTTTACGAATTTCTTTTGGTACAGGTAGTTTGTCAGAGGCATCGTGCTTAGGCGCAATGTCTTTTATTTCTTCTCTGATAATATCGTTACACAACTCTACACATTCATCACAAACATATACTGAAGGGCCTGCAATTAATTTGCGTACTTCATGTTGGCTTTTGCCGCAAAAAGAACAGTATAACAATTTACTACTTTTGTCGCCGTCTGTAGGAGTGTCAGACATTCAGCTACCTCATTTTATACGTTGGCCACCAAATTGATCGATGGCTATTTCAATACGTTTTAACTATACCAAAATTTAATTTTTTCGCATAGTAACTCAAAGTGGCAAACAGCCTAGCTGTTTGCCAAACGCTTACTTGCTAGCGCGATTTTTAAATACTGAGTCTACAATGCCGTAATCTACAGCTTGATCAGCACTCATAAAGTTATCACGATCAGTGTCTTTAGAAATCACGTCTAATGGTTGGCCTGTATGCTCAGCCATTAAGCGGTTTAGCTTGTCTTTAATAGACAGGATTTCTTTGGCATGTATTTCAAAGTCAGATGCTTGACCTTGGAAACCACCTAATGGTTGGTGGATCATTACGCGCGAGTTCGGTAGACAAAAACGTTTGCCCTTTGCCCCAGCGGTAAGTAAAAAAGCACCCATGCTAGCAGCTTGACCTACACAAATTGTACTTACATCTGGTTTAATGAAGTTCATTGTGTCGTAAATTGCCATACCCGCAGTAACCGAACCACCTGGTGAGTTTATATATAAAAAGATATCTTTATCTGGGTTTTCTGATTCTAAGAACAACATTTGCGCTAAAATCAGGTTTGCCATGTTGTCTTCAACAGGACCCGTTAAAAAGATAATACGCTCTTTTAATAATCTCGAATAAATGTCATACGAGCGCTCGCCTTTAGGTGTTTGTTCAACAACCATAGGGACCAATGCGTTTAGGGGATCTGTAATACCAATATTCATACTTATTTAATTCCTTATGCGCTTATACTTGTCCTTATTAAAGAAAAGCATAGTTATCATTTTTCGCAAATTAAGAACCACAAACTAAAATGGCCCGAGCACACTGCATAAACAGAGTAACACGAGCCATTTAATCGTTAGCGAGCACTTAAGTCAATGACTTATTAAGCACCTTGCTGTGGATTCATGATGTCGTCAAATGCTGTTTCAACGTCAGTCACAGTTGCTTTAGCTAAGATAGCCTCAACAGCTTGCTCTTCCATTGCTACATTACGCATTTGCTGCATAAGTTGATCATTCGCTTTGTAGTATTCTACTACTTCAGTTGGATCTTCGTATGCAGAAGCTACCGTTGCGATTAATGCTTCAACTTTAGCGTCGTCAACTTTAATCTCGTTAGCTTTAATCACTTCACCTAATAAAAGGCCAGTTTTAACACGTGTTACTGCTTGCTCATGGAACAATTCAGCAGGAAGCTCAGGCATGTTTTGCGCATCGCCACCAAAACGTTGAGCAGCTTGCTGACGTAATGCGTCAACTTCTTGATCAACTAGTGCTTTAGGCACTTCAATTTCGTTGTTCGCTAAAAGACCTTTAATAGCTTGATCTTTAACGTTAGCTTTAACCGCTTGGTCTAGCTCACGTGTCATGTTCTTTTTAACTTCAACTTTAAGCGCGTCAACACCACCTTCGGTAACACCGAATTTAGTTGCAAATTCTTCGCTTAATTCAGGTAACTCTTGCGCTTCAACTTTTTTCACTGTGATAGTGAATTGAGCCGCTTTACCTTTTAAGTTTTCAGCATGGTAATCATCAGGGAAAGTTACGTCAGCAATTGCTTCTTCGCCTGCTTTTTTACCTACGATATTATCTTCAAAACCTGGGATCATACGACCTTGGCCAAGTTCTAATGGGAAGTCTTCAGCTTTGCCGCCTTCAAATACTTCACCGTCGATAGTACCTACAAAATCAACCGTTACACGGTCGTTTTCGCCAGCAGCTGTATCAACTTCAGCCCAGTCTGCGTGTTGCTTACGAAGTGTTTCTAGCATGTTAGCTAAATCTTCGTCAGTTACTGTTACGGCTGGTTTTTCAACTGTAATTTTGTCTAAACCTTGAACTTCAACTTCAGGGTAAACTTCAAACGTAGCCGAAAACTCTAAATCTTTACCAGCTTCAAGTGCTTTTGGAGCAAATGTTGGTGCGCCAGCTGGGTTAATTTTTTCTGAAACAATTGCTTCATAGAAATTACGTTGCATTACTTCGCCAGCAACTTCTTGACGAACTGCTGGTCCAAAACGCTTGTTAATTACTGATGCTGGAACTTTACCAGCACGGAAGCCATCAATACGCTGCGTTTTTGACAGTTGTTGTAAGCGTTTTTTTACTTCATTCTCAACGTTCTCTGCAGGAACGGTGATGGTCAGACGGCGCTCAAGGCCTTGGGTCGTCTCAACAGAAACTTGCATGATTTACCTCAATCTTCAATTTTGGCGACTGTTCGCCTTCTTTACACACAAAGTCATCTTTAGGAGTCTTGATAAAATTTAAACCTTTGTGGCTTAAAAACATTCGTCGCTACCACCAGATACCATTGCTGCTCTGCCCTGCGGGCACTATATTAAAATAATAGACGCGGCATTATAACGTAATATTGATGATAGTCGAGTGTAGGAAACAATTTTTTGAAGCACAATTGTGTTATTAGTAATCAAGCGAATAAAAAACAGGCTAATTTAGCAGCTAATCAAAAGTATAAAGTTATAGTTTATAAGTTCTAAAATAGTTTATTAGTGAGTTTTTATTATTTATTTTCGAATATTAACAATCTCTGCTTTAACAAAGTGCTCGATAATACTGATTTTGAAGTGAGTAGTGCGTGTAATATCAAAACCATTTTCATTTATTATTGTTAATAAAGAAAATGGTCGGCGATGCAGGATTTGAACCTGCGACCCCTTGGACCCAAACCAAGTGCGCTACCAAACTGCGCTAATCGCCGATATATTTTTTATACTTAACTTTTGAATACTTAAACTCTGTATTTAAGACCATTTATAAGAAAATGGTCGGCGATGCAGGATTTGAACCTGCGACCCCTTGGACCCAAACCAAGTGCGCTACCAAACTGCGCTAATCGCCGATACTCTTTGTAAATTGGGGTGACTGATGGGGCTCGAACCCACGACAACCGGAATCACAATCCGGGGCTCTACCAACTGAGCTACAATCACCACGGCATTTACTTGTTTTCAAATGGTGCACCCAGAAGGATTCGAACCTTCGACCCACGCCTTAGAAGGGCGTTGCTCTATCCAGCTGAGCTATGGGCGCATCGAAAACTTCATAGTTTACCAATAAGCTAATTACGTAAGTACAATGGCTTTGTGCAAATGTACTATTGCATTAATACCCAAATAATATCCACTTAGCTTAATTACTTAAGAAAGTGGTCGGCGATGCAGGATTTGAACCTGCGACCCCTTGGACCCAAACCAAGTGCGCTACCAAACTGCGCTAATCGCCGATGCTTATAATTGTTAGCGAGTGACCTCGTTGACAACGGGGTGCATAATAGTGATTTGGCTGGGTTAGGTCAAACGTTTTTTTAAGAAAACAATTCAATTGCTCACTTTTAGTTCATAATAGCCAGAATAACCTAATAGCCGGCTGAAATTTAGACTATTTTGTATAATCAAATACGCTATTAGCTAAAAGCAACTTGGCGCTTTAGTGCTTTTCTGCGAAAATAGTAAACATATTAAAAATGGATTTAATAAAGTAAGTATTTCTTTATTACATTACCCCTATTTTTTGTATATCCATTTTAAGTATCTGTATCAAGTTAATTAACCCTAATTAAAGGTCACCCATGACGGCAAACATCATTGATGGTAAAGCAATAGCAAAACAAGTACGTAGCGCAGTTGCACAACGCGTTTCAGAGCGAGTAGCACAAAACCTTCGTGCGCCCGGTCTTGCAGTAGTGCTTGTAGGACTCGACCCTGCGAGTCAGGTTTATGTTGGCTCAAAACGTAAAGCCTGTGAAGAAGTTGGTTTTATCTCTAAATCTTTTGATTTACCAGCAAATACCACTGAGCAAACACTATTAGAGTTAGTTGATGAATTAAACAACGATCAAGAAATTGACGGTATTTTAGTACAACTCCCTTTACCTGAAGGTCTTGATGTAGAAAAGATTCTTGAACGTATTACCCCGCATAAAGATGTAGATGGTTTTCATCCTTACAATATAGGCCGACTAGCCCAACGTATGCCAGCCCTTCGTCCTTGTACACCAAAAGGTATTATTACCTTACTTGACTCAACGGGTGTGCGTTATAAAGGATTGCATGCTGTGGTTGTAGGTGCATCTAATATTGTAGGGCGTCCTATGGCACTAGAGCTATTGTTAGCTGGTTGCACTACCACTGTTTGTCATAAGTTTACACAAGACTTAGAAACCCATGTTCGTCGGGCCGATTTATTAGTGGTTGCAGTTGGTAAACCTGAATTTATTCCTGGTGACTGGGTTAAAGAAGGTGCGATTGTTATTGATGTAGGTATTAACCGCTTAGATAGCGGTAAGTTAGTGGGTGATGTTGAATATAGTGTTGCTGAGCAAAAAGCTGACTTTATTACCCCTGTACCTGGTGGTGTAGGCCCTATGACAGTGGCAAGCTTGATTGAAAACACCCTCGAAGCGTGTGAAAAATATCATAGCTAAGCGCTAACAGAATCAAAAAAGGGTTGCCAAGTGGCAACCCTTTTTAATGCAAAAAATAAAGTTAGTTATTATTTTTGAAATAAACCAATTACGCTTTACGCCAAGTGGTTTTACCGGCTGAATCTTCTAGTATTACGCCTAACGCACTAAGTGCATCGCGCGCTTCATCAGCAGCAGCCCAGTTTTTACTAGCACGCGCATCGTTACGCTTAACTATTAGCGCTTCAATTTGTGCTACTTCATCATCGTCTTGCCCACCTTGTAAAAAGGCTTCTGGGTCCTGCTGAGCAACACCTAGCACTTCGCTTATGCTACCTAGTATAAATGCTAACTGCCCTGCTTGCTGGCTATCAATATCTTTTACGCGGTTTAGCTCTTTAGCTAGCTCAAACAACACAGGTAATGCTTCTGGTGTATTAAAGTCATCATCCATCGCCTTTCTAAACTTAATAACATACTCGTTGTCATCAAGCTCACACGCTACCGGTTCAACCCCACGAAGTGCTGTATAAATACGTTCAAGTGATGAGCGAGCTTGATCTAAATTTTCTTGCGAATAATTTAGCTGGCTGCGGTAATGGCCCGAGATTAAAAAGTAACGTACTGATTCTGCATCGTACTGTTTTAACACTTCACGCACAGTAAAAAAGTTATCTAACGATTTAGACATTTTTTCTTTATTTACTTGCACCATACCCGTGTGGATCCAAGTATTTACATACTTGCCATTATTTGCACAGCACGATTGTGCAATTTCGTTTTCGTGATGCGGAAACTGTAAGTCAGAACCCCCACCATGAATATCAAAATGCTCACCCAAATGCTTTGAGCTCATAGCAGAACATTCAATATGCCAACCTGGACGCCCTTCGCCCCATGGAGATGACCATGATGGCTCACCCGCTTTGGCTTTTTTCCACAATACAAAATCAAGCGGATCGTCTTTATCTTGAGCAACCTCAACACGCGATCCTGATTGCAGCATGGTTAAATCTTGCTGCGATAATGCGCCGTACTGCTCAAAGGTAGAAACATCAAACAATACATCGCCATCGGCAGCAACATAAGCATGGCCTTTGGTAATTAAGCGCTCAACCATTTCAATAATTTCATCCATGTGCGCAGTTACTGTTGGTTCAACATCGGGGCGTAACATGTTTAAACTATCAAAATCTTCATGCATGGCTTTCGTCATGCGCACAGTTAAGTCGTTTATTGACTCGCCATTTTCGTTAGCACGTTTAATTATTTTGTCATCAACATCGGTAATATTACGCACATATTTTAAATCATAACCAATATGGCGAAGGTAGCGAACAATCACATCGAAGCCAACAAAGGTACGCGCATGCCCAATATGACAGTAATCATAAATGGTGATACCACACACATACATGTCGATTTTGCCTTCGACCATTGGTTTAAATTGCTCTTTTTGTCGCGTTAGTGTGTTGTATATATTAACCATTTACTTTGAGTCCTTGACTATTAACTTGAACAGCTATGTTACCACTTGAAAAGCCCCTGCTCTAGCGCTTTATAACAAAGCAAACATCTACTTTGTTAATCTTAGCTAACTGAGATAAAATAGCGCGACTATTTAAACCAGATACAGGAAACCTCATGGTTGTTCTACACACTAATTTTGGTGACATCACCATTAAAATGTTTGCTCAAGAAGCTCCAAACACAGTTAAAAACTTTTTAGAGTATGCAAATGCTGGCTTTTTCAACGGCACTATCTTTCATCGTGTAATCGATGGTTTTATGGTTCAAGGCGGTGGTTTTATCCCTGGTATGGATCAAAAAGAAGTAAATGATCCAATTAAAAATGAAGCTAACAATGGCCTATCAAATAAAGTAGGTACTTTAGCAATGGCACGTACGCCTGATCCTCATTCAGCTACAGCGCAATTTTTCATTAACGTTAACGACAACGATTTTTTAAACCACAGCAGCGAAACGTCGCAAGGCTGGGGTTACTGTGTATTTGCTGAAGTTGTTGAAGGCATGGACATAGTTAATAAAATTAAAGGCGTAGCAACTGGTAGCAACGGCTTTCATCAAGACGTACCACTTGAAGATGTAATTATCGAAAGCGTTACTGTTAACTAATAGCGTTTACTCACATTATGTGAGTATATAAGCGGGTATTAATATAAATTAAGTTTAAATATTTACTTAATTTATATAAGCCCGCTTTTATTTTATCTAAAAAGACTCATCTATGACTCGCAAAACTTATTTTATTGCCGACTTACACCTAAGTGAAAACCGCCCTGATATTAGCGCGGCATTTTTTAGCTTTTTAAATACGCACATACTTAATCAAGATGTAGATGCACTGTACATTTTAGGTGATTTTTTTGAAGTATGGGTTGGCGACGATTACATTACAACGCTGAGCGCTAATGTAGCAAAACATTTAAAAGCAGTCAGTGATGGCGGTACACCGGTTTATTTTATTCATGGTAATCGCGACTTTATTATGCGCGACAAGTATGCCGCAATGGCAGGCATGACCTTACTTGATGAGCAAACCGTAATAGATTTATACGGTACACCAACGGTTATTTTACATGGCGATGAAATGTGTACTCAAGATATAGAGTACCAAAAGTTTCGTCGTAAAAGCCGTGGATGGTGGTGGCCAAAACTAATGTTGGCTATGCCACTATGGTATCGTAAAAAAATAGCCCGTAATGCACGTGAAAAAAGTAAACTTAGCCAAGCCAATAAACCCCTTGAAATACTCGATGTGATTGATGACGCCGTACTCGCTACTTTTGCTAAGCACCAGGTCACTAATATGATCCACGGTCATACTCATCGCCCTAATGTGCATACTTACACAGTAAACCAAGAAACTTTAACGCGTACGGTTTTAGGTGACTGGTACACCCAAGGCTCATATTTAGTGGTTACACCACAGGCTCAAAAGTTAATTAGCACTCCTTTTAAGGCGTAAAATGAGTGCTACAAAAGGTAGTTTTTTAATGCAGGAATACCGCTATGAAATTTAAAGTCGGTATCGGGCGTTGCAATGAGCTCACGTTCTTTTTCTGCAAAAAACTGCACTCGCTCGGTAATATCAAAGTCGGCAATTTCTTGCGCCAGCGTTAAATAATCTTGATAATGTCGCGCTTCTGAGCGCAATAGCGATATATAAAAGTCACCTAAACGTTTATCTACATGCGGAGCAAGCTTAGCAAAACGCTCACACGATCGCGCCTCAATGTAAGCACCCACTATAAGCTTATCGACCAGAGCATCTGGCTCAAAGGTTTTTACATTACGCAGCATACCTTTAGCATAACGACATGGGGTAATACTTCTATATTCAACACCGTACTCGTCCATAATTTCTAATACTTGATAAAAATGATGCAACTCTTCTTTTATTAGCATCACCATTTTATCGATTAACTCTTGCCCATACGGCGAGTTAGATTTAGGAATAATAGCCTTGGTAAGCTTGTTTTTAGCCGCTAAGTCACGCCAATTGCCTTCACGTTTATAAATTAATGTTTCAAACGGTTTTAGCCACTCAAGCAGAGCGTCGCTACTTTCTTTATCCACCGCATACTTACGAATTAAAAACATCGCTGATTGCGCTGCTTTTAATTCACATATCAAATGGTCGATTAATATAATCGATAAATTTTCTTTTTTTATCGCTTCATCAACCCACTGCTGTGGGGTTTCGCATTTTAAAAAACTTAAAATTGGCGCTAATAATTGTTGCGTAGACACTTTTTGCATATCTCAGTATAACTTTAAACTTAATAACGATTTTACCATGAAACCTTTTTAAAAGATCACCACGGCCTACTTTTACATGGGTATCATTTACAACTTCAAAATGTTAATACAATGTTACCTTGACTTTGTATTGCAAGTGAACCATAACTGTATAGTGACTGTATAAAAATAAAACAGTAAAAAACTAATAAGTTACTTTTATGGAGTAAACACTATGATACTAAACCACCTATGGGGGCTTTACGCTCACCCACTTGAAGAATGGCAAACAATTGATAACCGCCATGAAAGCCTAACTTATAGCCTCTCGCATATTGTGTTGATAGCGCTGTTTCCCTCGGTTATGGGGTACTATTCATCGGTATATTTAGGATGGAGCATAGGTACAGGAAACCCCGTATTTTTAACCCATGACAGTGCACTACTTATTGCAATTGCAATGTATGTGGCGCTAATTGCGGGTATATTTGCTTTGGCTTATTTAGCCCACTGGATGGGAGTAACCTTTGGTGCTCAGCCCACTTTCACTCAAGCTCTCGAACTAGCAGCTTATACTGCAACCCCGGTGTTTATGTCGGCACTAGCTGCTTTTTTACCGCACTTATGGTTTGTGGTGTGCGTAGGCATGGTTGCTTTGGCTTACTCGGTTTATTTACTTTATACCGGTGTGCCAATATTAATGCATATACCAGAAGAACGAGGCTTTATTTACGCAAGCTCTGTAGTAACTTGTGGCTTAATTTTACTGGTTATTATTTTAGCGGTTACCGCTATGCTATGGACTAATGGAATAGTGAGCCCCATGTTTACATAAGCACTGCACCGCGTTGGAGTAAAAGTATTTGTGCTTTTTTGCACAAAAAAAAGGAGCTAATTAGCTCCTTTTTTATTTAAATATTTTTAACGATTAGTCTGATTCGTTTTCATCTTGATTATGAATCTCTAACCCTGCAGACATCGCATTTTCGCGAGTACTTTTTGCAGAGTCATTACGCATTTTATCAATACGATTTAAGTAATCTTGATCAATGTCGCCAGTTATATATTGGCCATCGAATACTGATGTTTCAAATTTAGTGATTTCAGGGTTTTCTTTGCCAACCGCTGCAATCAAATCTTTTAATGACTGAAAAATCAAACCGTCAGAACCAATACTTGCATTAATATCTTCCACTTCACGGCCATGAGCAATCAGCTCGGCTGCAGATGGCATATCAATACCGTACACATTAGGAAAACGTATTTCAGGAGCAGCTGATGCAAAATAAACGTTTTTAGCACCCGACTCTCTAGCCATTTCAACTATTTGCGCTGAGGTAGTACCACGCACAATTGAGTCATCAACCAGTAATACGTTTTTACCTTTAAACTCACGATCTATGGCATTTAACTTTTGACGCACTGATTTTTTACGTAACTCTTGGCCGGGCATAATAAATGTGCGACCAATGTAACGGTTTTTAACAAAACCTTGGCGGTAAGGTAAATCAAGAACACGGGCTATTTCGAGCGCAATATCACACGATGTTTCAGGAATAGGAATAACCACATCAATGTCTTTATCAGCCCACTCACGTGCTATTTTTTCACCCAATTTAGTTCCCATATTTACCCGTGCTGCATAAACAGACATACGGTCAATGGTTGAATCGGGGCGAGCAAAATAAACAAACTCAAAAATACATGGTGAATAAGATACTTTATCTGCACAGCTTAACGAGTGAAATTCACCGTTTTCGGTTACATAAATGGCTTCACCTGGTGCTACATCACGAATAAATTCAAAACCATCTTGTTTTAGTGCAACACTTTCTGAAGCAAACATGTATTCGGTGCCTTTTGCGCTTTCGCGTTTACCAAATACCAATGGACGAATACCATTAGGGTCACGAAACGCCACCACACCGTGGCCAATAATCATCGCGATAGCAGCATAGCCGCCATTCACTTTGTTATTTACTTCGGTAATAGCGGTAAAAATATCTTCTGCGCCAAGCTGTAGCTTGTTTGATTTACTTAACTCATGCGCAAGAATATTAAGCAATATTTCTGAGTCAGAGGTGGTGTTTACATGGCGTCGTGCTTCTGAAAACAATTGCTCTTTTAACTCTTCTGCATTCGTTAGGTTGCCATTATGTGCTAATGCAATACCAAAAGGAGAGTTTACATAAAATGGCTGCGCTTCTGATGAGCTTGACGAGCCTGCTGTTGGGTAACGAACATGGCCTATGCCAATTGTTCCCTGCAATCGTTTCATATGGCGAGTGTGAAATACATCTCTCACTAAACCATTTGCTTTGCGTAAGCTAAACGTATTGTTGTCAATGGTAATAATACCCGCGGCGTCTTGGCCGCGATGCTGCAAAACAGTTAAGCCATCATAAATCGCCTGATTAACTGGCGATGTTCCGACTATTCCAACGATACCACACATGTAATTTATCCTCGCCGATTAACGGTTTACTGAATTTAAAAAGCTTGAGTTGTTTTCAAGGTATGAAAAAAACCATTCAACAACAAAGCCAAATTCCGGAATCAAAATAGAGTTGCCCCACCAATGCGTATTAGGCGCACCTGTAAAAGCATCAAGAAAGAAGAGTAACGCGCTCACGACCAACACGCCTCGAAGAGCACCAAACACTATGCCAAAAACACGGTCGGTGCCTGATAAACCAGTACGCTGTACTAATTCACCTAAAATGTAGTTTAGTAAACCGCCCAACAATAGCGTCACAAAGAATAATATGGCTATGGCCGCTGCATTTCTTAAAAGGGGTTCAGAAATGGTAGTTAGGAAGGAAGCTAAATATTGATAGAACAAGCTAGAGATGATAAAAGCGCCAGCCCATACAGCTAATGACATAGCTTCTTTAACAAAGCCGCGTATTAAACCGATGACGGTAGATAGTGCAATAATGCCAAGAATGGCGTAATCAACCCAGATCATAAGAACCAATTAGTCGCTAATTTGGGGCGCATTCTATACCTAAACATCGTTAATATGCAAGTTTAAGCGGGAGATAACTGGTTGCCCAAAACAGTAAATTTTAACCTTAATTAAAATAGTTTTGACCAACATATGAGAAGTGTAATACGACTAATAAAAACACCTAACCTTGCACACAAGGCTAGGTGCAATACGTTACTTGGTTACTTCAAATTGCGTTATTTTACCATTGAGCTTAGTTAGCTCTTTAAGTGCTGGTAATTGCTTTTGTAACTCATTTTTATTAAGCGATGGGCCAACAAATACTTTAGTTAATGTACCGTTTGGCGTTTTTACTGGCTTAGTAAAGGTTTTGAACCCTTTAGCTTGCAGCTTTGCTTGCAGCGCTTTTACGTTTGCGGCATGAGAAAAACTACCTAATTGAATGACATAAGCCATGCTGGTTAGGTTCTCATTGTTTTGGCGTGGCTTGATTGATTGTACCGGCGCAGCTGCTTGTGGTTGAGCTTTAGGCGCTATTACCGCCTCTACCACTTTAGCTTCTGATGTATAGTCACTTTGAGCAATATTAGCTTGTTGTTCAAAAGCGATATCATCTGCTTGAATGTCTTCTATCTCATCTTGTTGCAACGAGTCTGCCCCGGCTACGTTTTCATCAATTTCTTGCTGCAGATCGATTGTTTTGAACTCAGAGCGTTCTGGAATCGCTTTAAAGCCTTCTTTATAGTGCACTTTTTCACCATCAAGTATGTTAGGTATAAACACAATTGCTGCTATTACCACGATACTTGTTCCGACTAAGCGATTTATAAAACTTGAGTTCACCGATATTCTCTCTATTTTTTAAAGTAATCAATAGCGCCAGCAACGGTAAAAAATGAACCAAAAACAATCAAAACTGTGTCGTTTTGTTGTGTTGGCAAAATTACATCGAGTGCTGCTGCTACGCTATTATAACTATGCTTAATATCATTATGCGGTATGCTTTGTAGCGCATTTTGTAAGTTGCTAGCGCTATCACCACGAGGGCCATTTAAACTCGCTAACGACCATTGATCAACTAAATGGCTTACTTCTTTAAGCACACCTGCTTTATCTTTATCAGCAAGCATAGCGACTAATGCATGAATTTTAAAGCCTTTATCTTTGTAGCTTAGTAATTTACTTGCTAAATATCGAGCCGATTCAGGATTATGCGCTACATCGGTATATACCAAGGGTTGGTCGCTTAACTGCTCAAAACGCCCTTCCACAACCAGGTTTGCTAAACAGGCTTTGATCACCGACTCACTCGGGAGTAAATTTAACACACTTAGCGTGGTTAACGCTGTTGCTGCATTTTGACTAGGAATTGCTGGTTTAGCTAATTCAAGGTTGTACTGTTGGTATTGCCAGCTAAAGGTATCTGCGTGTTCTTTAAATATAAAGTCACTCCCTGATAAAACCATCTTGGCATTTATTTCATCGCCATAATCAGTCATGGTATGGGGAATATTTAAATCGCCAATAATAGCCGGCGTATTTTCACGAAAAATACCCGCTTTGTCATAAGCAACGAGTTCGCGCGTATCACCTAAGTATTCTTTGTGATCTAAATCGATAGTGGTAATAACACTCGCAAAAGGCGTAACAATATTAGTGGCGTCATAACGCCCGCCTAAACCTACCTCTAAGAGTACGTAGTCAACCTCACAGCGCTTAAAAATTGCCAGCGCAGCCAAGGTGCCATATTCAAAATAAGTGAGTGCGGTATCTTTGCGCCCTTGTTCTAGTAAATGAAAGGCATCAACATGATACTGATCGCTAAGCTCTTGCCCATTTACCCGTACACGTTCGTTATAGTGCGTTAAATGTGGTGAAGCATACGTACCTACGCTAAGGCCTTGCGCTAAAAGTAACGACTCTAGGCAGCGTGCTGTGGTGCCTTTACCATTGGTACCGGCAATCAAAATAATTTTACTTGAGGTGTTTAATAGCCCAATGTTATTAGCAACACTGGCAACGCGTTCTAGCCCCATTGCAATATTTGCAGGGTGAACACTTTCTAAATAAAAAAGCCAATCATCAAGGCTTGATGATTGGCTAGGAATTGTTTTTGTCATAGCGTTAGATCAATAAAGCTTAAATTTACGCTACTCTATGCTCTTGCTCAGTAGAAGGCAAGTTCATAAACTTAGCCAAAATGCGTGCCAATGTATCGCGCATTTCACGACGGTCAATAATCATGTCTATTGCACCGTGTTCAAGCAAGAATTCACTACGCTGAAAACCTTCAGGGAGTGTTTCACGCACTGTCTGCTCAATAACACGCGGCCCTGCAAAACCAATTAATGCTTTTGGCTCGCCTACGTTAATGTCGCCCAACATAGCAAGCGATGCAGAAACACCGCCCATTGTTGGATCAGTCATAACTGAAATAAATGGTAAGCCTTTTTCTGTCATTTTAGCAAGCGCGGCACTGGTTTTAGCCATTTGCATTAATGAAATAAGTGCTTCTTGCATACGTGCGCCGCCAGAAGCCGAAAAACAAATAAGTGGCATATTATGCTCTAAGCATTGATCAACAGCGTCAACAAAACGTGCACCTACTACCGATGCCATTGAACCGCCCATAAATGAGAATTCAAATGCTACAGCAGCTACAGGAATACCTTTTAAATGTCCCTTCATTGCCACAAGCGCGTCTTTTTCACCACTTGATTTTTGCGCCGCTGTAATACGGTCAGAGTATTTTTTTGAGTCTCTAAATTTAAGCACATCTTTAGGTTCGTGCTGTGTACCAAGTTCTACACGGTCACCTTCATCTAAAAAATACTCAAGGCGCTTACGCCCACTAATACGCATATGATGATCGCACTTAGGACATACATTCAATGCTTTTTCTAATTCGGCTTTATACAAAATAGAATCACACGATGTACACTTAGCCCAAACACCTTCTGGAATTTCTTTACGACCTGATGCTTTTGTCGTTTTAGGTAAGATTTTTTCTAGCCAACTCATTTGCAACTCTCTTAATGCTGTTCTGTGTCGCGAGCTTGCATGCTTATCATGCAAACAAATTTTCTCAATTAAAACATGAATTACACTAACACGGTATCAAAAACTGGTCTTAGTAGTTGCCAGCGCTTAGATTAAACAGTTAAAAACCACCTAATTAAATACTAATATCTGGTAAAAACAAAGGTCCTAATGGCGTTTTAGGTATGTTAAATTGTTCAGGATAATCAACATCTACCAGGTATAAACCGGCAGCTTTAGCGGTTGCACTTGCCTTTGCTCGCTCTTTTAAATCTAGCAATTCTTTTAGCCAAACAGGTTGTTGTTTATGTAAGCCTATATCCATTAAACAACCCGTTATATTACGTACCATATGATGTAAAAAAGCATTGGCTTTAATATCTATAATAACGTAACTGCCTTGGCGCTGTACCGATAAATGCTGAATTGTTCTAATAGCAGTATTTGCTTGGCAGTGAATAGCGCGGAACGACGTAAAGTCGTATTTACCTATTAAATACTGACACGCTTCTTGCATTTTAGTTTCATCAAGCGTGTGATGAAAGTGCGTAACACCTTCGTTTAATACCGCACCACGAAGTGGGTTATTATAAATAACATAACGATAACGGCGTGCTGTAGCACTAAAACGAGCATGAAAATCATCAGCCACTGGCTGAGCAAAACGAATAGCAATATCTTTTGGCAACAATGTATTCATGCCTAAAGTAAATGCCACCATATCGCGTGGTGCATCTGTATCAAAGTGCACAACTTGCCCGGTACCATGCACACCGGCATCGGTACGCCCTGCGCATACAATTGCAACCGGATGATTACAAATACGCGATAACGCTGTTTCTACTTCTTGTTGTACGCTGTTTACGTGTGATTGTCGTTGCCAACCACTATAGCGTGCGCCGTTGTATTCAACTCCAAGTGCTACTCGCATAATTACTGCTTTACCTACTGTGCTAATGAACGGGGCATTTTATGCTATCTAGCGATGCAATAAAAGCAGCTGCGCTATAATCAAACCTATCCCGATTAAAAAAGCCCGTAATTAGTAAAATTACGGGCTTTAAATTTATGCTCTTTATTTTATTTAAGTTTAGCTTTTAAGCTAAGCGCTTCTTGTTGAACTTCTTCAGGGCCTTTATTAATAACGTCTTCGATAACCTTAAGCGCTGAGTCAAAATCATCTATTTCAATATAAGCGCGGGCTAAGTCTAATTTAGCAGAATAACCGCCACTTTCAGCATCAACATCTGTTGGGTTATCGCCGGCCAGTAATGAGTCAAAATCACCTAGCCCTACGTCCATATTCACATCATCGTAAGGTTCGTGCTCTGTATCTGCGTCGTCACTTTGCTCTAATAACGCATCAATATCTACAAACTCATCTTTGCTAGTTTGCTCAATAGTATTGCTGTTAACAGTTGGCTGTGGCACTAAAGCTGATTCATCAGTATCTATTTCATCACTGAGTAAGTTATTAAAATCAACGTCAAACTCACTACTGTCTGCAATATCCAGCTCATCGGCATCGGCTAATTCATTTAGTAATGCATCAAAGTCGGTCTGAGTTAAATCGGCCATAAACTCGTCATCAAGCTCATCATCCGATGCAACTTCACCGTTATGCGGTAACTCTGTTGGCATTAATGCCGCTTCACGGTCTACATTTGTTTGCTCATCAATTAACTTCTCATCTAACTCTTCATTTAATTGCTCAATTTGAATATCGTCTACTTCGTTAAGCAAATCATCACTAACGTCATCATTTAATTGCTGCTCAGACGAATTACTTGTATCAACCTCTGGTGGTGAGGTTATTGCTAATAATTCATCTTCATTTTGTTGTTCACTATCGAGCTCTGAAAAATCATTTTCAATTAATAGTTCATCGTCAAAGTCATCATTTAAACTATCTAAATTACCACCGGCTAGTAGCGAGTTTGCAAGATCTTGTTCAGCTTGACTCGAGGCCATACCTTTAGCATCACCATCTAGGTTATCGCCTTGCAGCTCTTGCGGAGTAAACGCTTGCTGTTCATCTGCTGTTAGTATTGCATCGTCATTCAGATCTAGCTCAGGGTATTCGTCTACATCAAGCTCTTCGCTTGGCGCTGCTACATCAGGCACTGACTCATCTGCTAATAATTCAGATTCATCATTTTCAATACCTAGAGGGTCGTCACCTAATTCGGCTTCTGTTACATCATTAAAATCATCAACCGACCACTGAGGGGGTTCTACATACTCTTCATCATCGGATGCTTGTTGTAGCTCATTTAAAAGCTCATCAACACTTTTTAAATTATCGTCATTATATTCTTCAAGCGCATCTTCAGGATCGAGTAACGTCTGCGATGTATCTGAGTAATCCTCTATAATTGAGTCGCCAAAATCGTCTTGCTCTTCTACTGCAAGCTCTGGTTCTGACTCAAGTGCTGACTCTGTATTTTCACTTAATGAAGAGTCAACAGATTCAGCGTCGTCACTATTTAACTCTTGCTGCGCTTTTTCTAAATCCTCTACTAACTCAGCTGTATTATTTTGCTCTTCAAGCGCTGCTTCAGGCTGCTCTTCCTCGCTTTGTTCACTAACTTCGTCGATTAAGCTGTCGATGTCGTCAATATCATCTAAGTCAAAGTCGTCGGTTTCTTCTACTAACTCAGCTGTATTATTTTGCTCCTCAAGCGCTATTTCTGGCTGTTTTTCATCGCCCTGCTCACTTTGTTCACTAACTTCGTCGATTAAGCTGTCAACATCGTCAATTTCATCTAAGTCGAAGTCATCTGTTTCTTCTACTAACTCAGCTGTATTATTTTGCTCTTCAAGCGGTGCTTCAGGCTGTTCTTCATCATCCTGCTCACTTACTTCATCGATTAAGCTGTCGATATCGTCAATATCATCTAAGTCGAAGTCATCGGCTTCTTCTACTAACTCAGCTGTATTATTTTGCTCTTCAAGCGCTGTTTCAGGCTGCTCTTCCTCGCCTTGTTCACTAACCTCGTCGATTAAGCTGTCGATGTCGTCAATATCATCTAAGTCGAAGTCATCAGTTTCTTCTACTAACTCAGCTGTATTATTTTGCTCTTCAAGCGGTGTTTCTGGCTGCTTTTCATCGCTTTGTTCGCTAACTTCATCGATTAAGCTATCGATGTCATCTAAATCAAAGTCGTCATTCTCTTCTACGAGCTCTGTAGCGCTGTTTTGCTCTTCAAGCAGATCATCGCCCTGTTCGCTTGCTTCGTCAATTAAGCTATCGATGTCATCTAAATCAAAGTCGTCATTCTCTTCTACGAGCTCTGTAGCGCTGCTTTGCTCCTCAAGCAGATCATCGCCCTGAACGTTTGCTTCGTCAATTAAGCTGTCGATATCATCTAAATCAAAGTCGTCGTTTTCTTCAACTAGCTCTGTAGCGCTGTTTTGCTCTTCAAGCAGATCATCGCCCTGAACGTTTGCTTCGTCAATTAAGCTGTCGATATCGTCTAAATCAAAGTCGTCGCTTTCTTCAACTAGCTCTGTAGCGCTGCTTTGCTTTTCAGGCAGAGCATCGTCCTGCTCACTTACTTCATCGATTAAGCTGTCGATATCATCTAAGTCAAAGTCGTCGTTTTCCTCTACCAACTCTTCTGTATTGCTTGGTATTGATGATTGCTCTGATTCTAATAAATCATCAATATCAAAATCGTCATCTTCACTTGCTAACTCTTCACTAAAGGCAGATATTTCATCGTGAGAATCCCCACTCTCTGGTGCTACTTTGTCGCTATCACTCGATTCAATTTCTGGTAATCTATCGTCTTCATCAAATAAGCTATCTAAATCATCAGCACTTAAAATATCATCACTGTTTTGTGATGTGTTTAAGTCTAAATCAATAGTGTCCTCTAAGCTGTCATCTACAGGCTCATCAAAGCCTTGCTGCATAAAAATATCGAGCTCATCATCGTCTTGGCCGTCTTCATCATCAAAAATGATGTCATCGCTCAGTAAGCTTTCTAACTCATCTTGATCTAATAAATTGCTATCGTCTAATGAGTCGTCAAACGCTACATCGTCATCTAACAGCGCGTCATCCGAAATACCGTCATCTAATTGAACACTTAAATCATCCAACGGATCAGGAATAATGGGATCGTCGTGGCTAGCTGCACTTACAACATCATCGCTGTCATCACTGCTATAAACGGGAGTTTGCGGTAAAAACTCTTCATCTTCTTGGTTATTTTGCTCGGTGTTATTTGCGCGTTTACGTAACAACATTACAACGGCAAAAATAATTAATAATGCAGGTATAGTCATTAACAAAATTAAAACCAGCGGATTAGATAGCAAGGCTCCTAAGTCAAATTCGGCATCTTGTTTGGCGTCTTTGATTTTTTGTTGCGCTATTATTTCATTTTGTTTAACTATTAATTCTTTAAGTTGCAGCTGTATTTCGCTGTCTTGCCCTAGTTGCTCGCGTAAGTTTTTTAGCTCTTGTGAAATACCTGTGAGTTGTTTTTTAAGCTTGTTATTCTCTACTAATATTTCTTCAACATTGTTTACCGAACTTTTAAATTGCTGTTGCAGCTCAACTAATCTATTACTTTGATCCGTTTTTATGTCATTTAATTCTTTTTGTAATTCTTTTTTAGCTTCGTCTACGTCAACTTTACGCGCTTGCGTTACTTTGGTTTGAGCTGTATTAATTTCGCTTTGCGTTAGCGTGCCGTTTTTCTTTTTTTCCCATAACTTGTCGTCTTGTTCAGAGCGCTGTCTTGCTAGCTCAGAGCTAACACTTTTAATTTCAGCTAAGGTGGGTATGTTTAAATAGGCACCACTTTGCATGTGGTTAAGGTTTTGTTCTAAAAATGAATTTGGATTTTTGTTATACAAGGCCTGCATAACTTGATAAATGCTTACAGAGTTATCAGGACGAACTTTAACAGCAATACGCCAGAGTGTATCGGTCGGTTTTATTGGCCCTATTGCTCGTCCTTGCACACCATAGTCAACGCCTTTAGGCCCCTTTAGTTGGGTACTGTCTTGAGAGTAAACAGAAGTGACTATCAATGCAGACGCCAATATAATAAGTGAAGCTAAACCGCGCATGCTGATCCTTTAATGTTTAAATGTTAACGTAGCGCCACAAAGTGGGCGCATAAACATTGATTATTCTTGCCGTCATCAACCAAATGGCTGACTCACATTTTTTATTACAATCTATTTTTATTGCAAGCTCTATTCCAGTTACAAACTATAAACCAGTTAGCCACTAATATCCATCGCAACACTTTGAAAATAAATACCTTAAATTTATAATTAAAAGTATTTAAATCTGTTATATCAACATCTTTATACGCTTTTAAATTATATGCGGCAATTAATTGACAGCCATATAAACAAAAAGCGGCAAACAAATAATGTTTACCGCTTTTTTTGCTTTAAAGCTATAAGTAATTACATGTAGTTAGCAATAAGCTCTTCTGCAATTTGTATGCTATTTGTTGCTGCACCTTTGCGGGTATTATCGCTTACAACCCACATATTTAAACCATGTGGATGTGAAATATCGGCGCGTAAACGACCAATGTAAACTGTGTCAGTACCGCTGGCATCAGATACCGCTGTTGGGTAATCGCCCGCATCATCAATAAGCTCAACACCTGGCGCGTCGTTTAATAACTGTTTTACGTGTTCAAGGTCATATGGCATACGTGTTTCTATATTGATTGACTCTGAATGACCAAAAAACACCGGTACTCTTACACACGTTGGGTTTACTGCAATGGTAGTATCACCTAATATTTTATGCGTTTCGTTAACCATTTTCATTTCTTCACGGGTGTAGCCGTTATCTTCAAATGCATCTATTTGTGGGATCACGTTAAACGCAATTTGCTTAGGAAATATATCGCTGTCAACTGGACGGGCATTCATTAAGTTAGCGGTTTGCTTTGCTAACTCATCAACCGCTTTTTTACCTGCGCCCGACACTGCTTGATATGTTGATACATTAATACGGTCAATTCCGTAAGCATCGTATATTGGTTTTAGTGCCAACATCATCTGAATAGTTGAACAGTTAGGGTTGGCAATTATGTTACGGTTTCTAAAATCGGCTAAGCTTGCTGCGTTAACTTCTGGTACGATTAGAGGGACTTCAAAATCATTTCTAAAAAATGATGTATTGTCGATTACTACACAACCAGCATCTGCAGCAATTGGCGCGTACTGCTCTGACACACTACCACCAGCAGAGAAGAAGCCTATGTGCGCTTGGCTAAAGTCAAAGCCTTCAACATCTAGTACTTCAATGGTCTCACCACAAAACTTAATGTCTTCGCCTGCGCTGCGGCTGCTAGCAAGTAAAAAAAGTTGATCCACTGGAAATTTACGATCTGCTAATGTTTCAATGATTTGACGACCAACTAAACCTGTAGCACCAAGTACCACAACGTTATATTTTTGCGACATATTTATTCCTCTTTAAGCGATATTAAAACAACATCGCTAGTTAAATTAGTTTGCAACAGTAAACCCAAGCTGGGCTAAAGCGGCTAGCTGCGAGCTATCACCTTGTATTGTTAAAGTGCTAAATTCTCGTCTTACAGGGTAGTTTTTACGTAAACTATCAAAACCGTTATTCGCTAAATCACGCAGTAAAATACCGTCATCACGGCGTACGTCGTAAATTAAATGCACCAAACGCGCAATATCAGCTTCATTAAAACTTTGTCCTAATGTAGCTTGCGTAATTGCAGGCACGGGTAAAAATTCGTCGAGCGACTTTGTTGCTTCTATCCCTTTGAGTTCACAAAACTTTTGATACAATATTTGTGTACCACGGGCTTTCCCTTCAAGGGTGTGCCCTGCAATGTGAACGCTTGCATAGCGCACATGCTCCAATAGCTCAGTTAAAATAGTGGGTTCGTTTTCCCATACATCAAGCACTAAATCTAAATCGGCACCCGCTTGCATCACTTCTAATAATGCTTGATTGTCAATCACATCACCACGGCTTGCATTAATTAACGTAAGCCCGGGTTTGAGCGCTTTTAATCTGGCTTTATCCATCATATGTAGCGTTTTATGCTCGCCACTTTTTATAAGCGGAACATGAAAAGTTACAATATCTGACTGCGCAAGTAATTGATCAAGTGCTACGTGCTCGTTTAATAAGCCTTGCGCATGTTTTATTGGATCACATAAAAGTACAGTTAAATTCAGCGCTTGTAATTTTTTCGCCAAACAACTGCCAATACTGCCTACGCCAACTATACCTATTGTTTGATTATTAAGTGGGCGGGCGTTTTCTTGGCTTAAGGCATATAAACTGCTTATTACATACTCGGCTACCGCAATTGCGTTGCAGCCTGGCGCGCTACTAAAGGCAATATTTTTATCATTTAATAATTGCGTATCAATATGATCAACACCAATTGTTGCGGTGCCAACAAAGCTTAGTTTGTTAGCGTGTGCTAAAAGCTCATTATTAACCTGAGTGACTGAGCGAGTAAGCAGCACATCTACGTCTATTAGTTGATCGGCTGTTAATTGTCGCCCATCAAAACGCTCAACTTCACCAATGTCTGCAAAGTACTGCTCAACTAAAGGCATATTCTGATCGGCAAGAATTTTCATACAGAGTCCGTTTGGCAATTAAGGGTCGCTATTGTAACGAACAACCTAGGCTTTGCACAAACTAAAAAGCCGAGCAATGCTCGGCTTTGGGTATTTAGTAAGAAACTAATTAACCTTTATATTTACTCATAACTAACGTGGCATTTGTACCACCAAAGCCAAAGCTGTTCGACATTACAGTATTTAACTCAACATCACGACGTTCAGTAACAATATCAAGGCCTGCAGCTTGCTCGTCTAATTCATCAATATTAATTGATGGTGCAACAAAGCCATGCTCTAGCATTAATAAAGAGAAAATAGCCTCGTGAACACCCGCCGCACCTAGGGCATGGCCTGTCATTGCTTTAGTTGCGCTGATCATTGGTGAATTACCACCAAATACGTCTTGAATAGCGCCAAGCTCTTTAACATCGCCCACTGGAGTAGATGTGCCATGCGTATTTAAATAATCAATACTTTCTACGTCTTGCATAGCTTGGCGCATACAGCGTGCAGCACCTTCGCCTGAAGGAGCAACCATGTCGTAACCATCAGACGTTGCACCATAGCCAACAATTTCTGCGTAAATATGTGCGCCACGAGCAAGAGCATGTTCAAGCTCTTCAACCACAACAATACCGCCACCACCAGATATAACAAAACCATCGCGGTTTGCATCGTACGTACGCGATGCTTTTTCTGGTGTTTCGTTGTACTTAGTAGAAAGTGCGCCCATAGCGTCAAATTCCATTGCTAAAGTCCAGTGCAGCTCTTCACCACCACCAGCAAAAACAACATCTTGCTTGCCAAGTTGAATTTGTTCTACTGCATTACCAATACAGTGCGCTGATGTAGCACATGCAGAACTAATAGAGTAGTTAACACCTTTAATTTTAAACGGTGTTGCTAAACATGCAGACGTGGTGCTTGCCATAGTACGTGGCACCATATAAGGACCTACACGCTTTACGCCTTTTTCGCGTAAAATATCAGCCGCTTCTACTTGCCATTTAGATGAACCACCACCAGAACCAACTATAATACCCGTACGCTCGTTTGACACTTGCTCGTCAGATAAACCTGAGTCTGCAATCGCTTGCGTCATTGAAATATAAGAATAGGCAGCAGCATCACCCATAAAACGCATTGCTTTGCGGTCAACATGTTCTTTAACGTCAATATCAATTTTGCCCGACACGTTGCTACGTAGCTTGAAATCGGCAAATTCTTGGTTAAACGCAATGCCACTACGGCCTGTTTTTAACGATTCTAATACTTCTTCTTTGTTGTTACCAATACTTGATACAACACCGATACCTGTAATTACGGCTCTTCTCATGGGTAATTCCCTTAGCTTAATACTTAATTGCGTTCTATTTTACGCGAATTTAATCATCTAAGTGGTCAGCTTTCTAGCGTACACTTGTACTCTGAACTGCTAGCTTATAAATAACGCCAGACTATTTCAAAGAAAACACGTAAAATAATTAAAAAATTTCATCTCTAAAATTAAATGGGTCATGATAAAAAACGCCAACATTCACTTTAACCACCAAGGCACACCTGTTGCCAATGACTTCGATGATATTTATTATTCTGACGATAATGGCTTAGCTGAATCTTATTATGTGTTTTATCAGCAAAACAATATAGATACACGGTTACAAAGCCATGACCAAGCACATTTTGTTATAGCCGAAACCGGTTTTGGTACTGGCCTTAACTTTTTAAATACATGCCAGCACTTTACTGACCACCTTGCACGCCAACAAGTTCAAAAGCAACTAAACTATGGTGTAAAGCGACTACACTTTATTGCCTTTGAAAAACACCCATTAAGTGTAAGTGACTTAAGCAAAATATTAACAGCATGGCCTGAACTTAATTTATTAAGTGAGCAACTTATCAGCCAGTATCCCATTAATTTAGCAGGCTGCCATCGACTTGAATTTAATAATGGGACAATCGTGCTCGATTTATATTTTGGTGATGCACTGGAATCGATTAAAACAATGAGCTATCCGCGATCAGGTATAGTAGATGCTTGGTTTTTAGATGGTTTTGCACCGAGTAAAAACCCTGACATGTGGCAACAAAGCCTGTTTAATGCCATGGTTAACATTTCAAAAGTAGGAGCCACCCTTGCTACCTTTACCGCTGCCGGCTTTGTTCGTCGTGGGTTAAGTGATGCAGGCTTTACCATGCAAAAAGTTAAAGGGTTTGCGCACAAACGTAGCATGCTAATTGGCACATTAAAACACACTAACGATACGCAATCGGCGCCAAGTTATTTTAATCACGATGTAAGCCCGCTTAGTAATGTGGCGGTAATTGGTGGTGGTATTGCCAGCAGCTGTATTTTATACAGCCTAGCTAAGCGAGGTATTAGCAGCCAATTGTTTTGCCAAGATGCTGCACCCGCTATGGGGGCATCGCACAACGTGCAAGGGGCGGTATACCCTCATTTACAAGCAAAAAACTCCCCACACAGCGAGCTATTTGCGCATAGCTTTTTATATGCCAAACGGTTTTATAAACAGTTACTCAATGATGGCTTTAGTTTTGATCATAGCTGGTGCGGTGTATTGCAGCATGCAGTAAAACAGCCACTCGTTGATCGCCATGAAAATTTAGCCCAGCAGCAATTATGGCCACAAACATTAATGCGTAACGTAACCGCAGAGCAAGGAGATACTATAGCCGGAGTTACTACTGGTTATTCTGGCGTATATTTTGAACAAGGTGGCTGGGTAAACCCACCACAACTAGTTAATGCTATGTTGAGCGCCGCCCATTGTTTATCGCCTTATAAAAGTACTTTTAACTGCCATATAGAACAATTAAAAAAAACCAGCAACGGCTGGCTACTTTTTAGTAACGGCAAACAGTTTGGCCCCTTTAGCGATGTAATTATATGTGCGGGTGAGCACAGCGATGCATTTGCACAAACTAAAGCACTACCAATCGTTGGTGTACGCGGGCAAGTATCGCATGTGCAGGCAAGTGAGCAGTCAACTAAACTAAAAACGGTGCTGTGCCATAAAGGCTATTTTACACCCGCTTATTTAGATCATCATTGTATGGGTGCAACGTTTGAAAAAAACACCAAAAGCCGACAAGTAACTGAGCAAGACAACCTTAGTAATCGCGAGCAATTACTCAACTTTTACGGCCACTGTAATTTTGCAACTAGCTTAGGCAATATAACCGCAGCAAAAGCCGCAGTGCGTTGTAGTTTTATTGATCACTTACCTATGGCAGGAGAGTGGGTAGAGCAAAGCGATTACCTAACTGCCTTTGCTAATTTACGTTTAGGTAAACGCTATCAGTACCAAGCCCTAAGTAAAAAACAACAAGGGCTACATATTTTCACCGGCTTTGGTGCACGTGCTTTATGCAGTGCGCCACTTTGCAGTGAACACTTAATTAGCAGTTTAAACAACGAGCCGCGCCCGCTCAGCGAGCGTGTAAGCCAAGCTATTCACCCTGCTCGTTTTATAGTGCGTGATTTAATTCGTAATAAAATTTAATCAGTTAGCTATACTTGAAAGGTATACCAACGAGTCACGATCTACTGTAAGCTGAAATAGCAAACAAATTTAGGAGTTAATGATGAGTAAAACCTTAATTATTGGCGCAAGCGGGCAAATTGGTAAAATGACTACCGAGTTATTACTCCAGCATGAGCATAATGTAATCGCTTTAGTGCGCAATAAAAATAAACTAAGTGATTTAAATAGCGTACATTTAACTATTATCGAACAAGATTTAGAAAGCGATTTTAGTGACGTAGTAAAAGACTGTGAGCAAGTTATATTTGTTGCTGGCTCAGGCGGCGGTACAGGTGCTGATAAAACCTTATTAATTGATCTGTGGGCTGCTACTAAGGCAATTAACTTTTCAAAAGAGCACGGGGTTAAACACTTTATTATGGTGAGCTCGTTAGGTGCTGACGATCCTGATGCAATTCAAAGTGATCTAAAACCTTACCTAGTAGCTAAACATATGGCAGACAGATACCTAATAAATAGCGGCCTTAGTTATACCATTGTACGACCGGGTGCATTAACCAACGAAGCTGCATCAATGCTTATTAGCACAACACGACCAAGCGATCGTTCAAATGCAAAAATAAGCAGAGAAAACGTTGCTCATGTTTTATTTAACATTGCGCAAAACCAATGTAATAGCAGTTGTATTTTTGAGCTTTTTGATGGCGACAGCCCTATTAAAGCTGCGGTAAAATAATCTGCTTATAGCAATATTTCACTTATGCCTTGCCAAGCCAATTGGCAAGCCATAAGTGTTAATATAACCTTAAAAATAGCTTTAAAACGTGCTGTNGNCATACGTTTAAGTAAATAAATACCTAACCANGTGCCTAGCGCACCACTGGCNATCATACCTATCACCAATGGCAACCATTGCCAAAAGTTAAACCCAATAACAGTATAAACAAACGCCTTTAACACATGCTGTAGGGTCATAATGCTAGAAAACGTTGCAGTGAACTTTAATTTGTCATAATTATTAATATGCAAATAACTCGCTACTAGCGGTCCACTTGCGCCAACAAACATAGAAATAAATGCCGTTATTAAACCCGCAACTAAACGCCCCAGCTTTGAGTCGTTTTTAAATTTAGGCGTTTTACCCCACAATAAATAAACCACAAATACCGCAACCGCCAACTTCATACCATCTAACTGAATATCATTAACTACAGTGCTAGAAATGCCAGCGCCAACCAACCCACCAAGCGTAAAGTAAATAAACATACTTTTATCTATATGTTTAATGCTCAACACTAGTCTATTTGCATTCGATCCTAATTGTACTAAGCCATGCACTGGCACCACGACCGTCATTGGCATAATTGATGCCATAACAACTAATAACATCAGCCCGCCACCGGCACCAAACGCGGCAGATACAAATGATGTAAAACCTGCAAGTACAATAAGTAACAGCGCTATACAGGGAGTAATAAACTCTGTAGCCAATAAATCCATATTTATGCTCTAGGGTGAATAACACCTTATATTGAGGCTTATTTTAGTGATTTTGTATAACCATTAGGTATAACATGCATAGTTTAAATTGCGTTCAAAAAATATAAGCATTGTGTAAAGCCACAGCACATTAAAGCTCAGCATTAAGTTTAAAATATGCTTACAACAATTAATTATAGATTCAATTTTAAA
>LV_Brine_h2_0102DRAFT_1000077_pt1 | contig 32688 bp, 42 predicted proteins | sample LakVidmifraction_3_FD_10600 | JGI IMG/M metagenome (IMG submission 10600)
TGTAGGAATGTGCATCGGGCTTGTCGTGTGCGGTCAGCTTTTCGGGATTGTGATTGGCGTGTTTGTGTTTGCGTCTGCTCATTGGGTCTGGAGTAAGTTTGCTGGGCGGAGGGCATGAATAAGTTTTGGCGCTTTCAACGGTATTTTGGATATTTTACAGTGTTTATTTTACCCCTAACGCTATCTCAAGTTTGGCCGAACGGTAGCCCTTGGCTTGTTGGGATAATCCTGGCAGCTTTTGCATGCTTAGCACACCTTATCACGATTGAGAATGAACTTCTAAGAGATATTAAAAAAGGAAGTTACTTAACAGAATACGATTTATAGCTTGCGTCCTTCTAATAAAAAGGGGATGCAATTACTGAACTTGAAAATAAGGAAGCATTGACATGAATATATTAAATTTCAAAAATGCAGATACAGCGCGATGTACAATATACTTTAAAAATAAAGGTACAACGTATAGCTTGCGTCCTTCCAATAAAAAGCACATGCAGTTATATCAATGTACATTGGGGGGCGTGGAGTTATATCCGATCGACATTGAGTATAAATTGTCGCATTTACCTTTTTGCGGAGAATGGGATAGAGCAGCAGTAGAAAAAATAAAATGGAACGATTTTTTAAAACTATTTCACTAGTCGAGGTATTAAATGGCGAAGGAACAAAATTACAAGGAAAAAAACGGGATGCTCATATTATCCAGAAAGGCTGGACAGCGAATTATGATTAATGACGATATTGAAATCTTAATCCAATCTGTTGACACTACAAAATCTCCGCCTCAAGTTAAGGTGGGTATTACTGCTTCAATAGAGCACAAAGTTGACCGCATGGAAATATACTTATCGAAAAAAGAGGGCTCCGCGGCTGAGCATGATTAAAGTTTAAAGGTAATACTAGCCCTAGTAATATAGGGCTTTTTTTTGGCTAAATTTTGGGGTTGATGTATATTGTTTGGGTTGCCGTACTTTCGTTATTTTCAAATACCTAAAATTCTATTTAAACAATCCGGCATGACGCCTTCGCATGTAACTGTATTCGCCTATCTTTACGACCAATTGAGACAAGAACCCTATTGCAGAACCGGATACAACAAAACAAATGAAAACATAGCTGAAAATTCTTTGGTTGGCAGTCGTCAAACAAAACGACTTTTGAACGATTTAGAAGAATGGGGGTTTTTAAAGCGCACTGGGATGACGATAAACCGCAAATTCTACATTGGGGATAAGTTCACAGCTAGGGACAAATCTGCACCTAGTGGAGAATTGACTAGGGACAAATCTGCACCTAATAAGGGACATAGCGGTACCTTAACTAGGGATAAATCTGCACTAGATAGTAAGAGCTCTTTTAAGAACTTAATTAAAGATACTAATATGCTTTTTAAGCCTTTAACTTCAAAACCTGATATCAAGAGAAGTGAATATATAAATGAAGTAAAGGCAATGAAAAAACTAATGGGCGACAAGTATCATTTGCCTGTTTACGAGGAGTGGCTAAAAAGGCATTAAAAAGCCCTCAAAAGAGGGCAAGACCATTTTCGTGACGTAGTAATAAGGTCTATTGAATGACCTCACCTGTTTCATGGTCTATAGCTGCAAACGGCTCTTTTTGCAGTATCGCGATAAAGTCATTTGCATCTTCTTCACTGAGAAAATAAAGAGAATCCGCTTTATAATGATTTAGAGCTTTTTCAAGACGCTGAGAAGTGAACCCTCGCTCATGTATCAAGTTAATTATATCATCATGCTGTACGCTGTTAGAAAGCGTTTTAACAGCCCTCTTTGATTCAATCAGTGATTTTAATTGGTCTAAGGCGCGAGGTTTGATGACTTCTGAAGAACGATCAATCATTTCAGCTTCGTCATACGTTCCGCCCAGCAAGTCTTGGAAGCAACTCCTTAAGCATTGGCTTTCGGCTACTTTCTTTATCATCGTCGCTGGCTTGTCTTTCCAAACGCTGCGACCCGTTGAGTATTCGCTCACATCAACAAACACATACATAGCTCTTGATGACTTGTGTCGCTTGGCTACGCAGTACGCACCCACCAGCTTGCCTCTATCTGTTAGCGTGTACTTATGCTCAACCTCACCGTTTACGACTGTAAATCCATCGTTTGCGTAAACCGCATCACTTTGATGAAAGTCATATTCGCTATGGGCTTGTGCTGCCTTTCTGTATCCATCACGCCCGATGAAAACTTGCGCTGGTGCGTTTTTATCATACTTCACAGCCCATATTTCACGTGTGAATGGGTTTAAACCTGATGCTTTTCCAAGTCCGACGAAAAATTGAAATTCCATTTCTGTAAGAGTTGGCGCGAATAGCTTTCTTATTTCTTCTAGTTTTGTTGCATCATCCCAGTTTATGAGTTGATTGTTTGTTGTTGTTGCTATTTCATTCATTGTTCAATCCTTGTTTAGTAGTAGTTGTAAAGGTGATTTTGGGAAAAGCGTAGCTAAGGTGCTGATTTTTTCCTTTGCAATTTGAAAGCACTCTTTGTATGGAATGTTTTTCTTCATTGAATCGTCAAGAGACATGGCAATTAATACATCTGCCATCTTGATTAAATCCAATTGCTTCATATCCATTAACTCACGCGCATTTGGATATTTTTCCTTTAGTAGAAAAAGACCCGTCAATTCCATACGAGAAAAATTCATATAGTACATTTCAGCAGACTTGCTTCCTTGTGCTTTTGCGTACTCTATGAATTTTTGGATTGTATCTGTACATTCTTTTCGCATGACTTTTGATTCAATCCGCTTTTCTTTGTATTCAGGGTTTTGTTTTTGTAAAAGGGATTGATCTCGAAATCTTCTTAGTTTAAAGAACTCCTTAACGAGCGCACTTTTGAATTGACGAACAATTGGCGTATTTTTCATTAGTGCAATTAACAAAGTTGCTTGTTCTTCTGTAAGATTAAAAACTTCAGCTTCGCGACCTTTTGTTTTCAAACTTCGAGATTTCAAATCTCGAAGTTGATATAAATCCATCGAGTTTCTAAGTAACTTTAAAACGGACGCATGACTATGATTTACGCCCTTGGCTATTTCTATAGAATTTGTAAAAATCATATTACCTTCAATAAACACTAAATTATGCATATAATAACCCTCAATAGAAGAAGGATTAATCTTAATTAACACAAGTAAGAAAGTAAACTATCTTAATGAGCACAACTTCGCGGTTTCAGGCGCGGAAGTTACCCGACAGCGAGTCGGGTAAGGTCGTCAATATCTGAGTGCCCGATCATCATTCTAACTATCAACCATTTTCCTGACGTCAAGAAAATGGTTATTGCTGTTTGTTACTGCTATTTCGTTCATGTTTAATCCTTTTAAGGATTTGAAATCGGTTATCAATACTCAATTTTTATGGCTCTAATCTTATTCTCAATAACTGCTTTAAGAATGTAATTTGCCTGTTTTTCGTTTAGTCCAATCGCCCTTAAATCATCAATAATTGATTGCCTTACCAATGTAACATTATCTAACTGTAATTTTACTTTAGCTTTAACTTGCTCTTGTTCACGCTTATTTCTTGCCTCATACTCTTGTGCGCTTTGTGCTTCCTGCGTTGCTCTTTTCCCCGCTTGCTCTATGTCGTGCTGAGCTTGCGCTTGCACTCTTTTAATTTCAATCTCAGCTGATAATGCTCTAGCTTCTGCATTGATTATTTCGCTTCTTGCTTTTTCATCAGCTTCAATCTTTGCTTTTGCTTGTGCTTCTGCTAAAACTTTCGCTTCATAGTCTGCACGCTCTTTTGCTATACGATCATTTTCTGACTTTTTAGCCAACTCCCACTCTGTGTTACAAAGAACGGCTTCGGCATGGTCTAATAAAACCTTTTCAGCTAACAAAATCGCAGCCTGTTCTGCCTCCCATTCATCGAGTGGTTTTCTGATTCTTTCTTTCAGAGCATCAAGAAAATCCCTTGCATACTTGCGGTTTGAATCGACAAGTTTCGGCAATTCTTTTAATTCAGCAGCAAGGTCTTTTCCATGGCTTTCAATGTATGTCTTTGACTGAGCCACACGGTAAACCATTGATGCTATGGCCTTGCGTCCTTGATCAGTAGTTGCGTTTAATGTTTCTTTCGTTGCAGCGTGCTCTATTTTTGCCAGCAATGGGGTTATCAAGTCACGCTGAGTAAATACCGCCATGACGTCTTGTTTTTCGATTATTATTAGCTCATTCATCATGGGGCTCCTCATATTTTGCCCAGCCCGGCACTGTCAGCATTTGCACCCCGTACCCTGGAAAATCACCAGAATTTTGACACTGCTTAAACCTGCGCATGAGTTCATTGAGCTGCATAATACCGAGGTCGAGTGCGTCTTCATCAAGCATATAAATCGCAGTGGCGTAGGGAGGTTCTTTTTCAACGACAAGAAAGACAAACTTTTTCATCTCCATATCGATGCTTTTTAGTGCTTCACTGATAAATGCTGACTGCAAATAGTATCCGTAGTTCCATGCAGATGACTGAAAAGCCCTAGTACTTGCGTCTATGCTTGTTTTTAAGTCGACTATCAAATGACCAGACCACGAATCAGGACGAGCTTTCAATTGAATACCCGTAGCTTCATGCGTCCAATAAATTGACTGCTCGACTAGCCCGCCTTTTAGCAATTCCTGCGCAAGTTCGTTTTGCATCACTGAGCTTGCCATTGCGACCGCCTGAGCTGCGATATCTTCGCTGAGCACAGTACGTCCCGCTGAAGTAGCTACAAACGCCTGATGGGCTTCTTTTCCTGCGTTCGTGCGTCTATCGAACTTCGGGCTTGTAACGTATCGTTGATCATACATTTCCGGCTCTAACACAAGCGTATGAACTACATCGCCCAGCACAAACGCCGGCGTAGGCTCTGGACGCTGATATAAGCCAGATTCATACTCATACCAATAATGCTGCGGACTCTTTTTAAACTTCATTAATGCACTGCGAGAAAGTCCTTCGCTTGCATGATAAGAATCGTTACTGATATTGTGAGTTCCACCTTCATAAACTGTTTTTTTCATGTGATCCCCTTTTTATTTGTCAATGAAATTTTACTTGATAAATTTTTAAATGTACAGTATAATTAACAAAATTATTGAGGGCTGATATGACGATTAATGATGTATATAAGTATTATAATCAAAATTGGTGTGAGGTATCGAGGGAGCTAAAAATTGGTGTTAACTCGTACCAACATTGGATTAAAATCGGATACATACCCCGTCCGATGCAGCTGAAGATTGAGCTTAAAACAGGCGGAAAATTAACGGCAGTTAAAAAAGAGGTTTTTAATGACCAAGGAACAATTCGAGACAAAACTTAAGTCGTTAATCCGTAGCAATCTAATCATATCAAAGATGACGCCGGACGAAATCAAAGAGATAGTCGATCATCTTTATTTAGATTTAATAGACTTTTTATCGATTGGAGAATGCGTAAATGAGTGATTTTGGAACAATGAATATCGCTGAAACTTTGCGAAAAGATTGGGATAGGCAACCAGTATCAAAGCCGATGACTATTTGCGAGCAAGTCGAATCACGACTTGAGAAAGTGGTCCAGGTCATAATCGCGCTTGAATTAAGGATTACAGAGCTTGATTTAAATATTTTGAAACTAGCAAACGCAAAAGCTAAAAAATAAGGTTATAAAATATGAAATCAGTTTGTAGTGTGCATATGGTCGGAGCCGTTGGCCAAAACCCAGAAACAAGAAGCACCGCTGCCGGGGTGCTGGTTGCTAGCTTTTCTCTTGCAACCAACACAAGAAATAAAGACAAACAGGAAGTAACGCAGTGGCATAACTGCGTTACATTCGGAAAGCTTGCGGAAATAGTTCAGAGCTACGTTAAAAAAGGATCTAAGCTTTACATCGATGGTACTATACAGTATCAAGTATCAGAGAAAGACGGCATGAAAACGTATTATACTAAAATAATAGTTCATAGCGTTTCTATTTTGTCATCGCCAGGCAATAGCAATCAATACGATCAGGGTAGCACGCAAACGGCTGACGGTATCGGCACTGCTCACGAATTGGCGCCTTCTCCTGCGAATGACTTTGACGATACGGATATACCGTTCTGATTCTTTTGTTCAAATTGGTGTGTGTTTTGTTCATATTGATATCATTTCATCAATTTGAGAACATTATACTCTTGCGCTGATGACCTTGTATACACTGCGTAGTACTATCTTATTCACAGAGTTACCCACATATTTTGAGGATAACTCTGTGAGTATATCCCGAACTAAAACCGTTGCCATCGCCTGAGCCATATCCATAGCCATCACCATAGCCTGCGCCTGAGCCATATCCAGAAATAAAGCCATATCCATCACCAGAGCCATTGCCATAGCCATCACCATTGCCATCGCCCTCGCCATCTCTATAGCCATGGCCTGAGCCATTGCCATAGCCAAAGCCAAAGTCATGGCCCGAACCAAAGTCTTCAGTTTCCTGATTAATCATTTAACGCTTCCCCATCTCCAAAGCCCCATCCTGCGCCAAAGCCTGAGCCATCGCCATCGCCATCGCCAGAACCATCACCATTGCCATCGCCCTCGCCAGAGCCAGAGCCAAAGCCTGAGCCACGGCCTGAGCCAGAGCCTGAGCCATCGCCATTGCCAAAGCCAAAGCCATTGCCAGAAGCAAAGCCAAAGCCATCGCCATTGTCAAAGCCATTCCCTGAGCCATCGCCATTGTCAAAGCCATTGACAAGTCCAGAACCATAGCCAGAGCCATTGCCAGAAGCAGAGCCAGAACCATAGCCCAATCCATGGCCATAGCCTTCAGTTTCCTGATTAATCATTCTTTCCAAACCTTTACACCGTCAATTGAAGCTTTTGCTTGTTGCGTTACATCTAAAATTTCAATTACTTGCAGCAGATCAACACGATCAACGGCGCAAGGAAATTTGCAATCTTGAGGAGATTTAGTACCTTCCATGGCGAGCTGACTTAGAGACGCAGCTCCGGCCCAATACCAAATTCTTCGCGCGTTTCGCATAACAACCTCTTGCCCATTTCTTGACTCAATCACACCAAAAAAAACCCCGGCAGAATACGTTCTTACCATCTTGTAATCAGATTGCACGCCTTGTTTAATGTACGTTTCGCCATTTATAATTAGTTCATTGTTGTTCATTGTTTTTTCCTTGCATTAAATAAAAGTTATTTTCGCGGCTATCATTTTTTCATCTTTTCAAACTTACTCCAGACCCAATGAGCAGACGCAAACACAAACACGCCAATCACAATCCCGAAAAGCTGACCGCACACGACAAGCCCGATGCACATTCCTACATGGTTCCATTTAATTCTTTTCATTTTTCTAACTCCATTTAGGCTGTTTCCAGCCCTGATTAATTTACTTAAAACGGGCTAGGAACGCTTCCCCATTTTCGGCCTCAACATCTTTCTTGCTCCATGTTCCGGCAAAAGGAAGATGCGAAAGCGTATACTCATTAGCAATCGGACTGATTGGCTCGCCGTCACTAGAACAAGGCATAAGAGCAAGATGGTTCGAGTATGAGGGTTGCAAACAATAAAGATTCTTGCTTTGCTTAAAATAGACTCTGCAATTACCTGAGTCTGTGTATTTGTATTTAAGTATTAACATTTTGTAACTCCGTTTAGGTCATGATTATCGACATATTTCAAAAGCTTCATTTTCTGAATGCACGCCAATCGGCGTTACACCGTCATCTGTCGTTATCCAAAATGGGTAGGCGCTAAAATCCATGTTCTTCGCTTCATCTTCATCATCCCACTCAAGTTGTTCTGATATGAGGGATTGGCTATCTTGTAAAAAAACGCCACTGCTAATCGTTTTGAATACTTTCATCTTTGTAACTCCGTTTAGGGCTTTCGCCCCGTTGATTAAGCTGAAAAGCGATTGCACGAGCGCACAAAAGAGTCGCCTGCGTTGCTTTTGTGATGATGCGTTTCAAAAGTAACACCGGAATTTGTAAGAGCGCTTAACACTAGTCCAGCATCACAATCCTCTTCTAAGTAAACAACATCGTCTTTTTGATACGAATATCTGCTTATTTTGTCGAGTAAACCAAGGCTTACGATTGTACTGCGTTGTGCTGCGTACCATGAGTGACCCGCGTCTGAAAAGTTTTCTATTAACATTTTGTAACTCCGTTTGTTTTCTGTTTGTTTCTAATGAGCCAACAGTATCTCATACGACAAAAGCTTTGTCAACTATTTATTTGTTTATATGTTGCATTGTTTGTTATGTAATGGCTTGTTGCTTATACAATAGAAGAGCGCACGCGTATAGCATGAAACAATAATATTATCAACAATTATTTAATAAATAAAAAAGGTAAAAATGTTTTAGTTTTGCACGAATTGGAGGGGAGGGGCTCTGGGGTTTTGCTTGCCGGGTATGGTATCCGGTGATCCAGAAGTGTGTGAGCTATGTCGCCAGTTCACTTCAAACAAGGTCAAAAGACGGTTAATTAGGACAAATAATCCTCACTAACCATAGCCATCATATCGCACTTCATTTTGGTCATTAGAACTGGTCCCGTCATCATATTTATATTTAATTGGCATTTGCGGGGCATCGAAGAGTCTTTTATAGTTTACTGCGAGGTATCTTAGTGCATCTACGATATGTGAGGCCCAGTTATGGAGTGGTTTTTGGTTAAACACTGCGAGGGCTTCATCGTAGGACCGTTGGTATTCTCTTAGGGCACGAATACCTAGGGTACAATTTTTTTGGATTTGGATTTTAGGGAGGATATACCTCATTGCTTCGATACCATCTTCTACTGACAGTTTAGGAGTAACTTGGAAGTTCCATCCGGCTTTCCTTGCTAGCATTAGTCGGCTTTCTGCTTGTTCCCATGACTGGTGCTTTTGTGTGTGATATGATAATTACGCCATGCGTTCCCACTCTATAATGGACTGGGGCTAAAGGCTATCGAACTACTAGCATTTGTATTATGTATGATTAGTAAGTGGCATGGCGGGCATGGCACCAACCAGGAAGAAAAATGGATAATGACAAGAAGAAAGATTGGCTAGAACATGCTTTATATTGTAGTGCTAGTAAGGCGCATCATGACCTAGTACCCATAGTCAAATCATTAAGTGAAAAATATGAACACGTCACAATGTTTATGTGCCAGAAATGTTTTCATACTATAGCTATGGATGAGGTCTGGATGTATCGTTAGGATTTAAGGAACCGCTTATAATCAGCAATACTTTTATCCTTTTCAGACTTCCCGAGATGGGTATTGAAATATTTTTTGTAATAATCCCATATGCCATCCACATCATCGCTTTTTGGAAGTTCTGCTGCAAAGCGTCTGTAATGAATCCTTGCCATAACAGTTGCAAACTGTAGGTCATAAACCATTCGTGTTGCATTGGGAATGTTTGGCGCAGCAAAGTTTATAGAAATGAGCGTTAGTAGAGCGCTACGATTAAAAATATAGTTATTCCAAATATCAGCATAGGTAACGGGTTCCATTTGGAATATACCAAGTGCTGGTCCTTGTACCTGAACTAATAGAGAGCCGCCATTTGATTCAGTGGCACAGGTAAATACGAGCAATTCTTCTGCATCTTTGGAATACATTTGCAATTTTGATAGTACAGGTATGATAATATGCTTTCTAAACTGAGCAATATTTAACATTCTTTAGAAATCCTATATAATGTATAGTGCATCCTACCACAAAACTTATGGTGTATAAATGATTAAGGACTTTGATGCTAATTCAATCTATGAGAAAATTAAGAAGAAGAATACGCGATATGTGGAAAAAATTCATTGCCCCTTAGTAATTGATAGGTTTCATTCAAAGGGAACCGTTAGCTCATTTTGCGTTGAAATATTTATTAGCGATTCAACATTTTATTCATGGGTAAACAAGTACCCCATGTTTGCTGAGTGTTACCGCCTAGGGCATATGATTGCAAAAGAGAACTGGGAAGAAGAAGGACGCATTGGTAAAGACGAAGATTTTTTTAACCTAGACTACTGGAAGGTAGTCGGTAGCTCACGCTTTGGAGTAGGCCGAACCAATCGCATTAGAGTTGATATGGGTGCCGACAGTTCGCCTTACGATCAATACAAACATTTAATCACGCAAGCATCTATGGGTGAGTATACGGCTGCCGAAATTAAACAGCTGATGGAATCTATTAATGTTGGAATCAGAGTTTACGAATCCTTTAAACTTCAGGATGAAGTTGATAAGATGAAAAGCGACTTATTAAAAATGAAGAAGAATGATGGCAACAGTATTATCGCAATTGAAGGAATTAAGAAAGCAAATTAAGATTCCATATCGAATTCAATTTGTTGACCATGAAATTCTCGAAGAGGACTTTGAAGACAAAGTTATTTATATTTATATTTGGATTTAAGGGGGGTAATATTATGGGAATTTTCAAGAAAGCTGAGAAATGGATAAGTAAACATTATCCGCATGAACATAGTGCTGATAGACGTGCAGCTAATGAAGCCACAAAAGCACAGATGGATTATTATACTAGTGCTAAAGAAGATCTGCACAAACAAAGTGAAAGTATAGCAAGAGAAAAAGAAGTTGAAGCCACAAAGATACATGAAAAGCAAATACGTTCCCTGAGGAATCAATTCCGTAATCCTGGGTTTATGGGTTCCAGCGTAGAAGATAATAGCCAGCTCGGTTAATTCAAGGAATTTTAAATGCAAATGCAGATAGCAAGCTCTGATGATACTATCTTGGAGCAATTTTTAAAGAGATACAAGCGAGCGCAAGGGATATCTGATTTATGGCAGAATTTACATCAAGCTTGCTATTACTTTGCTATTCCGAGCCGCGACAAGTATTGGAAGCCACAACAGCAACAGGGTGATTTACGCGGTACTCGCGTGTACGATACGACAGCGATTGAAGCTACAAAAACGTTTGTATCTAAAGTGCATACAGCTATGACGCCTCCACAAACTCAGTGGGCTTATTTTTCTGTTGATAGCATTTGGGCAGAACAAAATGCAGACGAAGCAGAAGAAGCACAGTTAATACTTGATAACTATATGCGCAAGCTTTTTGGTTATTTACATGATTCAAACTTTGATGTTGTAATTAATGAGTGCTATTTTGACCTGGCTATAGGAACTAGTTGTCTGGTTTGTAACAGCTACACTGAGAAACAGCCGTTACTATTTACGTCAATTCCAATGGACAAATTGGCTATTGAAGAAGCGATGACTGGGCGCATTGAATCATGGTACAGGAATTGGGAACACGTTAAAATATCAGAGATTAAGATACGTTGGCCTAAAGCTATAATTGCTCAAGAATATCTTCATGAAGTAGCGATTGATATTAACGCCTCAATTTCCATGATTTATGAGGGCGTGATGTACATGCCAAATGAAGATAAAAAGTATTGCTACATGGTGTGCACAGGCGAGCACATTCTTCACAGAGAATACTTTGAAGTTAATCCGGGTATAGTATGGCGCTTTCAGAAGATTAACAATGATGTATATGGACGCGGTCCGATTATGGATGCTCTACCGTCTATAATCAGCTTGAATGAATTGGCGCGTATCGAATTGGCAGCAGCTAACTTGAATACGTTCAGACCGTTCATGGCATTTAGTGACACAGTATTTAATCCGCATACATTCAAGATGCAGCCCATGTCTATTATTCCAATTTCACCTATTGGTGTGAATGGACAGGTTCCGTTGATTCCTTTGCCTGATACGTCTAATCCTCAGTTTTCTCAATTAACAATACAAGATTTAAGGCTGCAAATACGTTCTCTATTATTTGCCGATTCTGCAATACCGGAAGGAAAACAACCAGCATCTGCCACTGAGCTGATGATTACGCAGCAAGAGTTAGCCCAAAGAATTGGGCCACTGTTTTCACGTTTACAACAAGAGTTTTTATACCCTGTAATTGAGCGTGTTGGCTATGTACTGGATAAGATGGGATTACTTCCTAAGCCTGATTTAAAGGGCATCAAGATTGAATTTCAATATCGCTCACCCTTGGCATTAGCGAAAGGGCAAGAGCAGATAGCGCGGTTCACTCAGTTTTTCCAAATACTGCAAGGTGTGCTTGGCCCGGAAATGGCTCCTGCATACTTAAATCCCGGTAAGTTCCCATGGATGCTTGCTGACTTAATGCAGATTGACACACGCTTTTTAAACACACCAGAAGGCGTACAAGCAGCAATGCAGCAGCTACAAAACCAAGTATCAGAACAAGAAGACTCAGAACAGCAGCAAGGACAGCAGCAAGGACAACAGGAGCCAATAGCATGACAGAAAAGAACCCGTTAATCGAACCGGAAAATTACTTTGATGGCTACAATCAGAGCGCAAAAAATGCGGCAATAGCAGCACCAGGCCAAGTCGCATTTGATGAATTATGTTTTACAGTTCTTGGTTTAACCGAAGATGGTAAGAAGCTGATAGAGATACTTAAGGAGCGTTTCATCATGCCACCCGTTCCTGCTAAGTTAGGATTAGACTTTCCAGTCTCGGCAACCTACTACGAGGGGTTTAGAGAGGCGTTCAGGCAACTGATAGGCTATGTTGAAGGGTACAAGGCAAGAAAGCTCTACGAGGCCAAGCAAGCAGAGGAGCGCATTAATTAATGAGTTTATTCAATAAAATAATGGAGAACACTGAAAATGCTGAATCAAACACCGAAGTTTCAAGTGCTGAATCCAGTTCTGAATCCAGCATTAGCTCTAGCACTGAACCTTCGTGGTGGTGGGACAAAGCCACTCCAGGAACAGGAAATAGACCTGACTGGCTTCCAAGTCAGTTCAAAAGCGCAGAAGACGCATCAAGAAGCTATTCGGAGTTATCAAAGAAAATCGGCACAGCTCCTGACACCTACGACTGGGGTGCAGGGAAATCATGGGTAGAGCCTGATTACGTTCCCATGCAGGAATTAGCAGCCTTTGCCAAGAGCAACCATGTGCCACAAGGTGTTTTTGATAAGATGCTGGATACAGTAGGAAAGTACCTTGATGAGTTTAAAGTTGACTATGCGGAAGAAAAGGCTTTGTTAGGAGAAAATGCAGAAGCAAGAATTAACACACTTAATAACTGGGCTAAATCTAACTTCACAGAGAATACATTTCATGCGCTAACTGCAAATATGCAGACAGCAGATGCTGTTAAAGCAATCGAAGAGATTAGGAATAAGATGATTGAAAATAATACTATGATACCAACCGGAAATGAAAATTTAGCAGAAGGCATTGAAACGCTGGATGATATCGAAAATGAAATGGTAACTAACTTTGCACAGTACAATTCCGATGCAAAATACCGACGTCAAATTACAGCTAAAATTGAAAAGATAGAAAAGAGAAAAGGCAAATAGAAATTAACTACTGGGGATTATTGTGAAGAATTCAAAATCTGGTCATGGATTAGCTAAGGGCAATGCAGGTCATGGAACAGCAAGTGGGGGTCTTGGTGGTGCACCAAAGGGAAATTCGCATGGAGCAAGCGTTAATCCAGTTAAATCTACCCAAGTTAAAAGCAATTCTGTAAAGACTAAAATGAAGGGCACTGGACTGTAAGTCATTGACGGCATTAGCAATATTGATGTAGTATGACAGGCTCATGAGTTTCACAAGGACTTATGAGCCAGGGTGACTGTTTCAACCTACTTTGATAGGCGAAACTTTTACATTTAAACCGATTCAGACTCGGCTAAACATGTTAATAATTATAACATAAATAATTCACATGGCAATCCTTCTCTGAGCGGACAACTAATACGCAGAAGGATTTTGTTTATGAGTATCGAGAAAAATACCCCTAATATTTTACGCCAACTTGGCCTGTCACTTACAACCATAATTAATTCATCAATGGACTCCATTAAAGACCCTGCATCCTTGGGCATTTACTGCTATTTATCATCTAAGCCTGATGGATGGGAGATAAGAGAAAAAGAATTGCAATCTAGATTTGGCAAGGGCAGGGAGTTTATCCGCGATAGATTAAAAGATTTAACAACGCTTGGATTTATTAACAAGATTTGCCATAGAGACTCAAGTGGAAAAATAACGCACTGGGAAACTATATTAAAAAAGAAATAGGAAAGAAATAGTTAAAAACAAGGGCTACTAGCTGGTAGCCCACACATCAACAACAAGAAGGATTTTAACATGGACCATACATTTAATAAAGATCTAGCCGTAAGTTATGGATTAAATATTGCCACCTTTATGAATAATCTAGCTTATTGGACCATACAAAACTCTGCAAGTCGCCACCATTTTTATGATAATCGCTATTGGATGTATAATTCTTTGCCAGCATTGGCTATTGTTTTCCCGTATTGGACAACAAGTCAAATAAGAACAATTATAAAAAACTGCATTTCTGGAGGATTAATTGTCACCGGAAATTACAACAAACACGCTTATGATCGCACGCAATGGTTTTCAATGACCGAGTTAGGTATGAGTTTTTATAGTGGTCTTTCCCGTCTTACAAACTGCAAACCTAACAGGGATGAAAACGGGGTGGAAATTGACGAAACTCAAGCCCAGCTTGATCTGCTAGAATTAACAGATCAAGCCCAGCCTCATCTGTCAATTCTAGCAGATGCATCTGTCAATTTTAGCACGACTATACCTATGGTAAACCCTAATGTAATCTTAAGTGTTATACCCGCGCGCGCGATTTTGCCAAATACATTCGAAGAATCTTATTACCAACCAAGAGACCAAAGCGAACAATTAGCAGTTACAGCTGATTTATCAAACCAAACATTCGATGAATTTTATAAACTCTATCCAATCAAGAAAAATGAATTAAGGGCTCGAGCTATGTGGCTATCTCAAAACTGCCATGAGATATCAGCGCTAATTCTCGATAAGTTAAAGCTGCAAATTGAAAAGGACGCACAATTTAGGGATGGATATGTGCCTAATCCTGATAACTATATCTCTGGGGAACGCTGGAACGATGAGGTTCAGGAGGTGAGATCAAAGCAGAATAATAGAACACCTGAAAAAACAAAAATAGATTGGCATGATACAAGCTGGATTCATTCCATGAACACTGATCTCTTAAAGTAAATCCTAATTAGGAGAAAGACAGTGGATATAACAACCGAAGACATTAAAAAAGCATTAGTAAAAAATAGTTTTACTTACAAAAAGCCTTTTGTAAATGCGGACGAAATGATTAAAGTATCTGAGATAGTTAATAAGCTATTCATGGATCTAGCTGGGATTTATCCCGCATTTAAGCAGTCGTGGGATGATAAGGATGTTTTAAGCAGCTCAAAGCGACAATGGACAATTGGCTTTATAGAGCAAGGTATAAATAACTATGAGCTTATTGAAGCTGGATTATGCGCATGTAGAAAATCAGGAGATAAATTTGTTCCGTCAATCGGTGAATTTATCGCAATGTGTTTACCTCCAAAAAAAGAGATCAAGCGGCAATCCGATACCAGACCTGACTGGCTGACTAGTCAGCAAGCGATTGAATCCGATGAACACAAAACACATAGGATGGAATTGGGAAAAAAAAGCTGTGCGGATTTACTTAAAATGTTGAGGTAATTTAATGTGTTCGATTACGCGATGTACAAAGTTAACCACGCGTGGCTGTATGGTGCAGTTAAGCCATTCTTTGAAAGCGTTGGAATCAATTTAATACGTGATGATATGATCTTCATTAAAGATTGCTTAGGATGTATACCGTCAGAGTCCCATAGAAAGATGATGCGCGACTATCTAGATGTTTGGGCTACCAGTGTAGGTAAGAATAATATCGTTGAATGTATGCATGTTAATGCTCGTTATGAGGCAAGTGCCTTTTTACGGGTTAACACGCTAGAGAAGGCAGTGAATGTTTGACAACTATTGGAAACAGGTTAATAATACAACAACAACCAATCTCACCATATGTGAGACTAACGGGGCAACTCAGATCTAGCGAGCCTTAACGGGGCAACTCGTATTATTATCGGAGCCTATTAGCAGGGCAGTAGCATTTTATCTATTCACTAATAGGGGAACACCATGTCCATTTCGTTAACTAACGTCCAACAGATTGAGTTTGACCGATATGTTAAATCCGTATACCGCTCAAATGGTTTCTTGTTACGAGAAACAATGCGTACAAAATCCGATGTCATCGGTGCTTTCGTTGAGTTCAGAAAGGTTGACCAAGTAATTGCTGTTCCTACTGGCTACATGCAAGCGGTTACAATTCAAGACCCAGGCTATAACAAAGTAACTGCAACACTCCAAAAATACACAGCCGCAACTGGTGTGGATGAAGTTCAAGAACTTACTGTAAACTTTGATACCAAGTCTGAAAATGCAATGCTTGTCGCTAAAGCCATGGGCAGACGTTCCGACCAAATCTGTATTGATGCCTTAGCTGCTGATCCAGGCGATACAATCCTCAACGGTGGAACAAACATGACGTATGCGAAGTTTACTCGCGTTATGGAATTCTTTGATGACAATGCCGTACCGCTTGAAGAAAGATTCTTTGCAATGACTGCGTCAAATATTCGCTCCTTGATGGCTGCACCAGAGTTTATTTCTACGTTCTACACCAGCAACAACATTATCGACAAAGCTAAAATCCGTGAATACTTAGGTTTCAACGTGATCGTTATACCTAAAATGACAGAGGGCGGATTGCCTAAAACTGGTAACATCCGTACTGCATTAGCATGGCATAAAATGTCGACAGGTATGGCTATTGGTCAAAACTTCCGTACAGAAGTGAACTACATCCCTCAAAATACCTCATATTTGATTAACGGTATTTTTAGTGCTGGCGCCGTGGTTATCGATAATAAAGGCGTGCTAGCCGTTGCGTGTGACGAATCGGTTTAATCCGGTTCGTTCTTAAACTTCTATTGGAGAAAATAACATGGCTTTTAATATTCGAAGATTTACCCGAGTCTCACTTTCTGATAACACTGGTGCGACATCGGTAGTTCTTAACCCAGATACTACCTCAATTACCGTAAACGGCCCTGCATTTTTCACTTACGCATCAGCAGATGATACGATTGCAACAATTTCTGCTGCTAATTACTTCAATTCTGAGGCTGCAATTTACGGCCTTAAAATTGGCGATGTAATTTTAACGGTAGGAACTGACGCAAGTACAATGCTGCAAGTTGCTACAGTAAGTTTGACTGCATCTCCTAAAACAATAACAGTGGTTTCATTTACTGCTGTTGGCGTTGTTGGAACGGCTGACATTACTAATCTTGCGGTTACTACTGGTAAGATTGCTGACAACGCAGTTACAAGCGGCAAACTTTCTGCCTTAGCCTTGCAGTATGTTGCGGTTCCTATTGCAGCTGCTGCTTTCAACGCGATGTATGTTACGCCAATCCAGTTGGTTGCAGCAGGTGGCGCGAATACGCTGATTGTTGTAGATAAAATTGAATTGCTTATGACTTACGGCTCAGCGGCTTATGCTTCTGGTGGCGTGGCTCATGCGCAATACGCGAATACAACGTTTGGAGCAGGGGTTATAGCAACAACAACATTGGCTGCCGCAGCGTTCCAACCTACGGTATCTACTGGGTTTGTGTTTAATGGCGGGGTAGTTGCGCAAACCTTCTCCACTTGCGTCAACCTTGGTTTATTTTTAAGTAATATCACTGGGGCATTTACCACTGGAAACAGCGCGATGGTGGCTCATGTTTGGTTTAAAATTATCCCAACTGTATAAATTCCTAAATGATTTGCGCTTGCTGATGTGGGCGCAGATATTCGATCGCTAGGTTTTGTAGTATTATATATACAATATAACGAGCAGGAGAGATATCATAGCACTTACAAAAACCAATATAATATCTTTGGCATTACTTCAGCTTGGACATGCCCCTATAGTTTCATTGACGGATGGCGATCCATTAGTTACCAGTGCTGAAACTGCATTCGATTTCCTTTTGCCAAGTGTACTATCTTCTGGAAATTGGCGCTTTGCAACCCAAATCCAACAATTATCTTTATCCACAGAAACGGCACCCTATCCATGGAAATATGTCTATTTACTTCCGGCTGGATTTTTAAAGACTTTACGAATGTGGCCTCAGATGTATGGCTGGGATATTTACAAGAATGAACGCATTTACACTAACTACAACAGTGAGCTTTACATGGAGTACGTCTTTCAACCAGATGTAAGCCATTTGCCTGCTCATTTTGTTCAGTATTTTGTTTACGAAATTAGTGCATACTTGGCTCTATCCAATGCACAATCAGCACAATTCTATTCGGTTCTTGAGGGTAAGCGCGTACAGATGCAAGCTCTATCACATGCGGTTGAAACTCAGAACAGGCCTAACTTTTCTCAAGTTGATTTTCCAGTGCTTAATAATCGCTTTATTGGTGGTATAGTAGGCAATTCATTCCAATAACAAATTGGTGCATTAATGACTCAAACTCTTTGGTCGCAAGATGTCTTTTCTAAAGGAGAATTGTCGCCTCTTATGTATTCGCGCGTATCTGTTGATGCTTATTATAAAGGCCTTAAGAAGGCTGCTAATATTTTAACATATCCGCAGGGTGCTGCTGGTAAACGGTTTGGCACAAACTACTTAGCGGAAATTACAGGTGTTACGGATTATAGAAACATCTACTTTTCTGAATTCCAGTATTACAACGAGTGTGTTTATCTTCTGGTTTTTATTCCGGATAAAATATTTATTTATCTTGAAGGGTTACTTGTATCAACTGTTAACTCGACCGGAATTCCAGCGGCTGCCATCGCATCGATGGACACCACCGTTATTACAAATAGGTTCCGTGTATGTGCGCAAATAACTAACTTTGTGCCGCATGATTTAGTTCGAGATGATAGTGCATCGATAGCTAATTTGATTGCTGGATTTACAGCAACTACATTAACACTGACAACACCCCTTGTTATATCATTGATAAAGCCTGTTCGATTTGCAACGACTGGCACACTTCCGGTAACAAATCCTCAAATACGAACAGGTGTAACATACTTTGTATACACTGCTACAACTACAACTGTTGAGATTTATTCAAGCGCTCTTGATGCAAAGGCTAGAACGAATAAGTATGCGATTAGTAGTGCAGGAACCCTTCTTAATTATATTTATGTATTTAATACCTGGAAATTTGTTCCTGCTAAACTGATTAACCTACCGTGGTTTGATTTTGACGCGGGGTACAATACGATAACATTTACTAATGCGGCAGCATCTGGCTTAGGAATTGTTGTAAATTTGAGCGGTATATTAACCGCCCCGGCCTCTTTAACAGCCAAATACATTGGCGGTATATTCTCAGGTTCAACTGGTGGCATAGGGCGCATTGTTGGCGTATCAAGTGTAACAAGTTTTACAATGGATATTGTAACTTCGTTTCCAACGGCTGGTGTTGCATTGCCTGGGAGCCTTTCTTTTCTAGCGGAGCCTGCATGGAGCAATGCGCGCGGATGGCCGTTAAAATGTTCCTCTTTCCAAAGTAGAGCCTATTTCGCAAACACTGATAGTTTGCCTAATGGATTGTGGGGTTCAGTCATAAATAATTACCTTAACTTTTATGATTTAGTAGGTGATGATGATGATGGAATAAGCCGCTATCCTTCCTCTGACAATGTGAACTATATTAAGTTTATTGTTCCTTACCGAAGTTTAACGATTCATACTAATTCAGGGGTGTATTCAACACCATTATCTGAGGGCCAAGCATTAACACCTAAGAACTTTTCACTGTCTTTGCAGGACTCAACACCCGCTACAGTGATTGAGCCTCGCTCGATTGATAATCAAATCGTAGTGCTATCTGGCAATGATGTTCATTCATTGTTGTGGGATGGTTTTAATTCGGCATATACTTCAACGATTGCATCGATAACGAGTGAACACTTAATACGTAATCCAATTGATGAGATAGAATACATTGATTTAAATCATGCAGGTTCGCGTTATCTATTCATCATCAATGCTGATGGAACAATGGCTATTTTTCAGACGTTGATATCTGAGGGTATTCAGGGATTTACGCCAGCGACTTTGACACAGTCATACGGAAAAGCTTATTTTAGATGGGGTACAAGTAGCCCTGATAGTCGATGTTGGTTTGTTACTGAGCGTGAGATTGCTGAAGCAATAGCCACAATAAATATTACAGGTTTCACTTCAAGTACGCTCACAGCTGTTGCAAGCAATTACTCTTTGACAGAACCTATACAGGTGATGTTTACAACGGCTGGTAGTTTACCTGTATCATCACCACAGATAGCAATATTAACGTATTATTGGGCGCTTGGTGTAACTGCCGATACCTTCAAAGTGTACGCCTCAAAGGCTGATGCACTGGCCGATGAAAATGCTTATGCATTTACGAGTTCAGGTGCAACTTCAACAGTTCAAGCATGGCCTTTGTCTACGAAGTTTTACATTGAAGAATTGAGTTTCACAAGTTATGTGGATTGCGCCACCATTCACACAGGTTCAGCCGTATCTAGCATTTCAAGCCAAGCAAGATTCAACGGTCAAGATATCGTCATCAATGGTGATGGCTTCGGGTTTGAAGATTTAGTAACAAGCGGTACAATCGAATTAAAGGCGCATGGCAGTGCAGTAACAGCTTCTGAAATTCAGGCAGGGTTTCCTATCCAAGTTGAAATTCAAACTATGCCAGTCGCACCCAGTGGCACAAGTGGATACAAAACATCAGGGTTTATATTCGCAGAGCATGTGCGAGTAGCAGCTTTAACCTTTGCCGACACAATAGGCGGTAGTGTAAATGGGCAGCCAATAACAATGACAAACATGTCTCAGGTAATACCTGGCATACCTCCTACACCGATGACTGGCTCTATGCAAATCAGTGTGATGAAAGGATGGAGTGATTATCTATCACCTGCAATAACCATTACACATGCAGAGCCGTTTGATATCAAACTGACCGGAATATTTTATAAGATAGAGGTGTAACATGTTGCCAGCATTATTAGCTTTTCAAGCGGCAGGACTGGTATTAGATTACCGTTCTACTCGAAACAATCAGAAGTTAATCCAGCAAGGCCGAAGATTAGAAAATGCTGCTTTTGAAACTAATTTAGAAGCAGTTAGGCTTGAATCAAGTGAGGCTTCTTTAGCATCTATGCAAGAATTACGCCAAAATCTTGGTACTCAGATTGCACAACAAGCGGCACGAGGAAATGCTGCTGGGGCAGGCATGTCAATTACTATGCAAGCAGAATCTGTAGGTTCATTCAATAAAGACGAGAAAACAAGAAGAATGAATTTACTTGCTAAAGAATCCAGCTTAAGAGCTTCTAACATTCTTTCAGGTTTGCATACGTTACAATCCGAAACACAATTAGGCCAGGCTCTTACATCAAGGATTTTCAATACAATCCCAACCTCACAAATTTCCGATAAATTTGGAAAGACTGCATTTGGTAAAAAAATGGGATTTGGACTATCAGAGGGAGTTTCTTAATGGCTCAACAATCGATCGGCAGTGAAACACGTTCTCACGCTGGAAGTCGTCCTTTAGAGGAAATTCCTACTCTTCAACAGAAAGAAAAGTTGCAGGTTGAGCGGCCTGTACCGGGCTATGGAGCTGCTTTTTCTGCTCTGGCTTTAACCCCGGATGCAATTGGCCAATTTGGGGCAAGGCTCGCTCAAAGTTCAGCACAGGCCTCTGCAAAGAGTGCAGGAACAGAATCAGGACGTGATCCACATGGCGATATTCTTCCTCCTATAACTGACGTGGACAAGGTATATGGCGAAGCGTACAGTGCACAATCTCAAGCAACTTTAGGCCTGCAAGCTCAATCAATGATGAACAAAGGGCAAGAAGAATTAGACAAGGCATATAAATTATCACCCGGCATGATTTCTACATTTAATGAAAATATGAGTGAAGGCATGAAGGAGATACTTGATCTAGCTCCTTCAAGTATTAAAGCAAATCTGCAAAATCAATTTGAGAATCACCTTTTATCTACGGCACATAATTATAATGAAAAGTTGATTTCGCAGAATAAAGAACAGACTAAGGCTACAGCTGCCGCATATGGAGCAACGCAAGCAAAGACTATTTTTGATAGCCAGTTTACAGATAATCCAGAATCAGGTGAACAGATTTATCAGGATATGAAGTCAGTCAATGCAGCTAATCGAGCTGTTGGCATGATGTCTCCTGCACAAGAGACGGCTGCTAACAAAAAGAATGAGCTTCTTCTTCTTTCAGGACGATATGGCGCGGCTGCGCAAACTGCATTGAAGCAAGGGAAACTTCCTGAATTTTTGCATGACTTTAGTCAAAACAAAATACCTTCACCAAATAAAGGCGAAGGAAGTCTTGGTGAGTCAGATAAAGAGGCTTTGGGCAAACAAATACTATCTTTTGCAAGTCAACAAGAGGCATTTGAAAGTCGGGACCAGCAATTGCTTCAAGCTCAATCAAAGCTAGATGTTGCTCAAGGCACATTGTCTGATACTAGGTTGATTGAATATAAAGAGCAGATGACACCTACTAATTTTGCTAATTTCTATTCGTCACTTTTAAAAGCTAATAATAAAAGTACATCGGCTAAAAAGACCTCTGAGGCTCTTGATCACAGTTGGAGTAACATTGAAGACTGGGAAAGATTTTCATCAAGTGCTAAAGATAAAAAGTATTTTGAATTGCAAGATTTAGCAATTGCGAAGAACCCTGATATAACCCCCATGCAAGCAAAACTTGGTACAGCAATTGCTGCTGCCGGTTCAATTGCTGCATTTAACAAAGAATTAGATAATGGAATGAGTTCAGGTAATGCCCAGCAAATGCTTGAATATGGGAATGCGTACAGTGCTATGCACAATATTGATGCAACCAAAGTATCTGGTGTAAGTAGTGAAGCATTGGCTATTAATCATACATTCCATAATATGCTTGACCGTGGCGTACCGGCTGATATTGCTGCACAGCAATCACGAGAAGTTATTACCCAAAGAACGCCTGAGCAACGCAAGAATATTGATGAAAATTGGAAAGACTTCCATGGGAAGCGGCTTAGTACGTCGAGTCAAAGACAGCATTATGCAAACAGCTTAATGGATGGTTCAACTTCATATGGGTTGTTTGTTAAGAATATCCCTATGAAAGATGCAGTTAGAACTCAAATACTCCAAGCATTTGAAGAAAACTTTAGGCTGTCTGGTAATGCAGATGTTGCTAAAGAAATGACTAAGACGCAAGTTAGGGGCAGTTATGGAGATACAGAAATCAATGGGATAAAAGAATGGGTTTACATGCCTCCTGAAACGGTTGTTAAACTAGATTCAAAAGCAGTTCCCTTAATGCACGATGAAATGAAAGAGCAATTGGCTGCGCAGTTTGCTTATGGAAAAGATGCCTTTGATAAGGGTTTTGTTAGTACTTATTATGAGTTAGGAGAAAATGAACCCGGTAAACCACCTGTTGTTTATGAGGTTCATGCACATGGAGTAAAGTCTAAGTTCACAGTAAATATTGTTACAGCACCGGGACAATCATTATTTGGCGATCCGGCTAATCCATCATTATCAGCTTATGATATTACTTTGAAGAATGATAAAGGAGTAATGCAGGCATTCTTTAATACAGCCTTTGCGAATGGCGTACCGCCTTACTATCGGCCTAATATTAACGCTTTAAAAAAACGATACGAAGAAACTCAAAATTTGAATGGCAATCCTATTAGTTTTCATGACGCAGCACAGAAAGTTATGACACAGCATGAAAAAAACAAAAACGCAGCTGAAATGCGACAGCAGCCTATGATATTATTTTGAAGAATGATATAGGCGTTCATGGTGTCATTAAAAATATTGGAGAAACGTTCTAATGGCGATTAAAGATTTCGAGTATAAAACTCCTGAGGAACTAGCTACTCCTGATTTACCTTTAGAGGTTCAAGGAGCGACTACTTCAAATGCTATTGTTCCTAATCCACAATTCATACCACAAGAGCAGGCGATTGAAGAAGTAAACAAACCGGGATTTTTTAGTACAGCCTATCATTCTTGGAAGGAATATAACGAGTTTGCTGAAGCAGGCGCGTTTATTTCAAGAAAATTTGGTGAGGAAAATCCAGCGTTTGATGAAGATTCCGAAGGCTTCAATCCATACCATGAAGATAATTTATCTACAGTTGACCAGAAGTATTGGCCATATATATTGGATTCCAAAAGCCCTAAAGATATGGCCTTTAGAAAGAACTATGCTTACGAGCAAATGACTGAGGATAAAGAATACGAAAATGGATCGTTGCTTGGTAAAATTATTGGTGGTGTAGTAGGTGCTGTAACAAGTCCCACATCTTATATTCCTATGGCGGCTATGGTCAAATATGGAAAAGTTGGTGCTGGTATTATTCAAAATGCCGCAAGGATAACTCCTGGATTATTGGCTAGCAATATAGCACACAATGCGTTTGCCCAAGGCACTGATGCCAGCGGTAACATGAGTAAATTCGTGGAGAATAGTTTTCGCGATCAGATTTATGGCACTGCATTAATTGTTGGTGGCGGTGCTTTTCTTGGACCGGCTATGCGTGCACTTCAATTACAGAATGTAAAGCGCGTGTTTAATGAAACAGCAGATGGCGTACTATTTGAAATGGGTTTAGGTAGTAAAGGAGAGCATGCTGGTTTTGTTGCCACAAGCGCACCCGGATTTAATCTAAGTGCTGCCAAACTTGATGCCGCTCAAGATTTTGCAGATTCAACCTTTGCTAAATCTGGACTTTTTGCCATTCCTTATTCTGAAAAGGTTTTAGGAATTGTTAACCCTGTTGTGCGTATGCAGACAAGTCTCTTTGAAACAACTCGCTACTATGCGGATAGGATGGCTTCAAAGTCTTATCGTACAGAAGGATCGAACGCAGGAAAGGCACAATTGCCAACGGCTGAAGATATGCTTCAAATGACAAAGAACCAGCAAAAGCTTTTTGATATGCAATATAAACGTGCATTTTATGAAGCCAATGGTATTGACCAAGGATTGCAAGGCATACAAGCCATACAGCATTTGAGAAAAAGACTTGACAATGAAATGGTAATGGATTCGGATGAATTTGGAAAGCAAATAAGAAACGTTATTTATTCAGGCACTCAACATGCCAGTAGCCAAGTAAATGAACAAGCTGCTGTTATACGTAAATATGTGGATGGTATTTATAAGCGGTTTAACATTGCTCATAACCTTTCAGAAGACATTATCCCAGTTCGTACCGCGGTTGATTACCTCATGCGAAATTATAATATTGATGAAATGGTTGCACGTCCTGATGAATGGGATACTGCTGTTTCAGCTGGATTAAAAACACAAGATGCAGAAATTGAACGCCTTACCTCACCGCTTAATCGACTCGAACACGAAATAAAAATGATATCAGAGCTAAAATTAGAAGGGCTGTCTGACAGTGGGGAATTAGCAACGCAGTTAAAAAATGCGAGGCTTCAACTCAGAAATGCCAAACTAACTCTAGAAAATGAACTTTCAGATAATCCAGATTTAGCTATACTGCTCGAAGATCGCATTTACTTAAATAGCAAAGAAGCGGCTGATCTGACAAAACTGACAAGTCCCAGAGATATTGCATCTAAAGCAATGGATAAATCCAAAGATAAAATATCCGATCTAAAAAAGCAACTATCAGCCAAAAGAACACAGGCATTAAATGTTAAGGATGCTGATTTGCAGCAATTGCATGCTGGTAAAATGCAGGAGCTTGAATTAAAGGTAGCAGAACAAGAAGCTCGATTGAAAGAATATGAAGCGGAACATTTTGCTGAAGAGAACAAACTTCATGAAGCTGCATACACCGGGCAGATAAACAGAAAATTCTTTACTAAAAATTTAGAATCAGGCGAAATCAAATTTAGAGATCCAAATGAAGGTCCAAAGTTTAGAGACGTTTACAAAGATGATGATGCACGTATTGTAGCAGCTCAAGCATGGCATTCAACTATTCTCAATAATACACCGGAACAAATCAATAACCATGTTCTAGGAAGCATGATGCCTAGCACTTTTGCTAATCCAATTAAGAAACGTTCTATCATGCTGCCCGATACTTTATTTAATAATTCTAATTTCTTAGATAATGATTTACCGAAGAACATAGCAAATTATGCAAATCTATTGAACAAGAGAAGCATTTTAAAAGAAATGTTTCAAAGTGACCTTGGTGAAGATGGCCCATACTCTATTGGTCAACAGATGAAAGAGAATCATGATCGCTTAAAAGATGCGATTAACAAGAAAGATAGTACTGAAAAAGAAAAACAAAAAGCACGGAAGGTGCTTCAAGTTAAGTTTGATAATGCTCGTTCTGATATGCAAGCGATGCATCAGACCTTTCTTGGAACTCGAATGATGGATAAGCAAATGAAGAATCTATCAAACTTTTCAAGAGGTGTAAGGAATGTTGCGGTTGTCAAAATGCTTGGTGCTGTTCCAATAGCACAACTTACAGATATGTTTGCTAATATTTTAAAACATGGACCATGGGCTACTATGGTAGATGGTCTTATTCCTATGCTTCGCAGTGCAAATGGTATGATGAAAGGTGAACATGCAGCACTCTACAAAGAAAACGCCTCTCAACTTGGTTTGTCTTTAGAACATCTTATCGGTGGCTATGAAGCTAAATTATACAATGCAGATGCTACTAATTATGTTGCTTTAGGTGGAGCTGCTGGGACTGTTTTAAAAGGCACTGATAAATTAGCACAATTATCAGGCAACGTTTTTGGAACTAACTATATTGAGAACTTTAATCAGCGTCTTACTGCAAACATTGTTCAAGGTAAGATAATGCGTTCCATGTTTAAGTATAAAGAAGGAACTTTATCCAAGAATGAACTTGACCATCTGCTTTTATATGGACTTGACCCTAAAGTACATGCCGATTCATTTATTAAAAATTATACAGAAGCTGGTGGTCATCATAATGGAACAGGCGGTTATCAGAGCTTATATTATCAATGGGCAGATGATAGTGCTAATGTAGCTATGTCTCAGGCTATACATAGAGCTGTTAATGATACGATTATTCGCAAAGGCATGTTTGATACTCCTTGGACGTTTAGCAGTCCACTTGCATCCCTTGTAACTCAATTTATGGGATGGTCATTTGCTGCCTTTAATCGGTATACTGTTCCTACTATGCAACGGCTAGATGCCAATAAAATACTTGGCATTATGGCTCTGTTTGCAGCAGGAACTTGGATTGACCCTCTAAGAAGGTTATCAAGAGGTGAAGACTTGGACTATGGCGAAGAAAGCATGGAGAAATTCTTTTTTGCAGGATTTAATAATTCAGGGGTTGCTGGATATTTATTAGAAGGCACTCAAGCGTTAGACTCAATGTCTGGAGCTAATTTTCTTAAATCGATACAAAATGATAAATTTAAAGGCCGAGATAGTGGTTTAGCGGGGTTTGGTCCAGCAGGTAGTATAGCCAGTGATGCGCTTAAAGTTGTGAGCATGGTTGCTACTAATAACTGGAATGAAAATGATTTAAAAAGATTATTGAAGTTTATGCCGTTTTCGCAAGCTTGGTATTTAAGAGTTCTTACCGTTAAATTTGCTGAGAGCCGAAATTTACCTTTGAATCGTGAGGAAAACTAATGAGTACAGCAGTAACTATAAATGATGTTGCACCAAAAACCCAGTTTACAGCAACCAATTTGCAAACTGTTTTTTCTTGTAACTGGACGGCAAACGCCACCACAGATATTTTGGTTTATGCCAGAGCCACAGGCGTTGAAGCTAATGATCTTTTGCAGCTCATAAGTACAGTTGATTATTCAGTGACGTTTATTGGTGGAACAGAAACGGTTAGGGTTACTTTTGCTGTTGGTAGAACGACTGGTGATATTGTTACTGTTGTTCGGAATACACCCGCAGATAGAACTAACCTTTATGTAAATACAAATTTCACCCCTTCAATGCTAAATAATGACTTTGGAATTCAGACACTTGTTGCGCAACAAAATAAACTTTATGATGTCAATATAGCTCCTCGTTATCAAGTTTCTGCAACGATTGCCTTGCCACAGGATATTCCAAATTCACAAAAGACTGGCGATACTGTTCTTCCTATTCTTGTTGCTAATCAAATCTGGGCTAAGAACAATGCCAATGATGCCATTATAGCTTATGACGTTCCTGCAAGTGGTGGCGTGGCTCCAAAGCTTGCTAAATATCTAGTGCAGACCGCTGATGCAGAACTTCCCAATTCCCAAGCAATGGGAGCATTGGCAAGTGGTTTAGTAGTTAACACGACCACAACTGGGGTTCAATTAACCCGAGTCCTCACTGGCACAGCAAATCAAACTACAATTACAAACGGCAGTGGAATATCCGGGAACCCAACCGTTGCCATAGCCGCAAATCCAATTATTCCCGGAACAGAAGGCATTGCTTTACCCGCAGGAACAACCGCAGAAAGGTCAGTGGTGCCTATTAATGGCGAGTTTAGATATAATACTTCAACCACATTTATTGAATATTATAATGGCTCTGTATGGATTGGCCTAGGTGATGGCGGGGTTGTTGATTCTATAACCGGTACAGCAAATCAAATTAATGTAGATTTAACTAACATTGCTATACCAATTCTTTCCTTATCCTCAACATTGAATTTGCCGGGTACCTTTTCAATTCAAGGAACCACTGCGGTTTCTGCGATTATTAATGATTCAACATTGGCAACGGCTTCGGCTACTAATGTTTCAACAGCTGCTGCAATGAAGGCTTATATTGACGCCGTAGCAACAGGGCTAAACATTCAAGGCTCATGCGTTGCAGGGTCTACGACAGCCCTCACAGTGACTTATGATAACGGTGCGTCTGGTGTTGGGGCGACTCTAACAAATGCTGGTGTTCAAGCTGCAATTAGCTTGGATGGCGTATCGCCTACAGCCGGTCAAAGGGTTTTAATTAAGAACCAAGCCAGCACCTTTCAGAATGGCATCTACACGACAACCACGGTTGGTTCTGGCGCAACAAACTGGGTGCTTACAAGGGCAACAGATTTTGATACACCGGCAGAAATTCAGCCTGGCGATTTAGTTATTTTGACGGGCGGCACAACACAAGCAACTTCTTCTTGGATTCAGGCGGAAACTGTTGTAACCGTTGGTACTGATGCAATTACGTTTATACTGTTTACAGTAGGCTTTCCTGTTGGTGTGGCAAACGGTGGAACGGGTTTAACGTCTCTTGCAACTTTTCGATTGCTTGCCGGTGGCACTACAAGCACAGGCGCGATGCAGCAGGTTGTGGATGGTGTTGCCGGAACATTGCTTAGGTCTGCTGGTGCTGGTGCGCTGGCTACGTATACAACAACAACCTATCCAGCCACTAATGATCTTAATACCATAATGTTTGCGTCAACTGCTAACGTGCTTGGCGTTATTACACCAGCCAACAGTTCAATACTAATAACAAGCGCGGGGGGCGTGCCGTCTTGGCAAACAACCTTGCCCGCAGGGTTAACATATCCGGGATCTGGTGGCTTAAAATCTTTTCAAGTATTCACCTCAGGAGCCGCGCTAACTTACACGAAACCGGCTAACATTACTTCTATATTGGTTGAGGTTGTTGGCGGTGGAGGTGGTGGTGGTGGTGTTGCTGGGGCTGCTGCTTCACTTCAAATGGGTGGTGGAGGTGGTTCTGGTGGTTATACTAGGCTTTGGGTTCCATCCGCTGCGGCAACCTATACGTATACCGTAGGAGCTGCTGGGGCTGGGGGGGCTTCTGGTAATAACCCGGGAACCTCAGGCTCAACAACAACCTTTAGCGCATCATCTTTACAAGCAACCGGAGGTTCCGGTGGCACTGGTTCGGCTGCCGTGTCTAACGCAAGCGGAGCATCAAGAGCCGGTGGGGCTGGTGGTAGTGCCTCAAATGGTAACTTGAATAGTGCTGGCGGTGCTGGGCAGGCTTCGTTTTTCTTGTCAGGGATTGGTCATTCAGGTGGCGGTGGAAATTCAATATACGGTGGGGGAGGTATGTCAGCAACTGGTACTGGAGCAGGAGCTGCGGCATTGAATTATGGCTCTGGTGGTGCTGGAGCAGGATCAACAACAACCAATCTTGCTGGAGGTTCTGGCTCTGCTGGCTTAATCGTAGTCTGGGAATTTGCTTAAAAAGGAAACAATATGACATTCGAAGAAATTATGATAACAGCATACGCAGCCGAGTTTGCAAAAAATCAATTTGGTATGGCGGATGATGGTGAAGGGGTTTTTATATCGTTTTGGGTGGTTCCTAACGTTACGCAACCAACACATGCCAAAGTCATGGCACTAGATACGCCAGCCCTAGAGTTTAAGTTAGCCTATGACACGTTCTTGTCTGCCTATCTTGAGCAACTTAGAACTTTAATAGATGGCGTTGCTCGACAAAGAAATTACGACAATGCGATATCTTGCGTATCTTATGTAAGCAGTAGCGATTTGAAGTGGAAGCTTGAAGCTGAAACATTTAGCGCATGGCGTGATGCATTCTGGAATTATCTTTACACGCAGCAAGTTTTGATTTTAAATAAGACAAGGCCAATACCAAGCATCGAACAATTAAACGCAGAACTGCCGGTTATAAGCTGGCCTAACTAAGGGTAACAAAATGAATAAAGCAGATTTATTAGCAAGAATTGAGCAGATTAAAGCTGAAATGGATAATACTATTAAGCATCAAACAGCTTTAGTATCACACTTAAGTGAGTGCAGTTTTTGGCTTGCTAATTTTGAAAAGCTTGAAGCTGAAAATGCGGCAATATTACCCACCCAAGATGAGGTTGCAATTGAGATAAACGCCACTATTGAAGATAAAATAGCTTAAAACGTTGTTTTCTTTCTTTGCACAAGGTAAAACAGTTAAGTCCTGATCCGTTTTATTCCTCTTTTTTCGGGTTAGGTGTCTTAACCAATACTAAAAAGGAATTTAAAAATGAAAAGAAAAATACCAGCACTTCAATTCATTGTTATAATTGTAATACTTTTTATTGTTGGTGTCTCAGCCACTTACTTATCCGGGAAAAAAGACTCGCTAGTAGAACAGTTGGCAGAAGCTGCATTAAGAACACAGGGTATTAATTTAGATTTTAGCCCAGAGTATGACTAATGCCAGTAGTTAGACGCAAAAAACGACCAGCCGGTGTTCTAGTATCCAAGCGAACGAAGCAAACTATTGGGCCTGAAACTCGCGTGCAAATTATGCTCGTAGAATACATCAAACTAAAATACCCAAGAGAGAGCCAGTTTTTAATACGCATAGGGAATGAAGGACGCAGAAGCGCATTAGGCCATACTATAGCCGTGCAAAGTGGCCTCATGATTGGCGCATCTGATATATTCCTTGCATTCCCTCATCGCTCTTATCATGGCCTGTTCTTAGAGCTAAAACGCGAGAAGTGGAAGCTTACCGAATCTCAAAGAGAACACTTCGAACGGCAGGACGCTTTTATTAAACGGATGCAGTCCGTGGGTTATGCGGGTTACTTTGCAATTGGGTTTGATGAAGCTAGGAAGGTTATTGATGGGTATTTGAGTTAGTGTTATTAACAGAAAAACATGGAAACATTTCTAGATGTATTTAAAAGTGCCAACGATCAGCCCATATTCCCACCAGCTTAGAATGTTTAAAGCTGTTATGGAGAATAAGAATCTAATTTGTGTAATTCATCGCCGTTCAGGAAAGGATATAGGCTGCCTGCAAATCTGGGTTTTAAGGGGCTTAATGCGCGTAGGTACGCATGTTTACTTATTTCCTTTATACAGCCAAGCAAGGAGCGTAATCTGGAATGGCCTCGACTTTGACGGGAAACCTTTCATAGACAATATCCCTCCATCACTTATAGCAAAAAAGAACGAAGCCAGAATGGAAATTACACTTATTAATGGTTCACGTTTAATCCTGGCAGGTAGCAATAATATCGATAGCCTCATGGGTACGAATCCAGTAACAATTATCTATTCAGAGTTTGCCTTGCATCATCCAATGGCAAGGCCATATTTAACGCCCATCCTCTTGCAAAATGGTGGAATAGAAATAATCCAAAGTACGCCAAGAGGTATGAATCATCTTTATGAACTTTATCAATTAGTGAAAGATAATCCAAATTACCATGTGGAGCATTTGACAATAAAGCAAACATACAAGCATGATGGAACTCACATCTTCACCGAAAAGAACTTAGAGGACGCAAAGAAAATGGGTATGTCCGAGGAGATGATTCAACAAGAGCTGTATTGTAACTTTGAAATTGGAAACATTGGCGCGTACTTCACCAGAGAATTAGGAGATATGGAACGAGAAGGAAGAATACTTGACCTAACCCCTAATCCTAATCTACCTCTTCACACAGTCTGGGATTTAGGCGGTACAGACGCCACCGCAGGATGGCTATTCCAAACTGATGGGAATAATATTAACTTGCTTGGCTTAATACAACACTCAGGCTATGGATTAAAGTATTACCTCGAGCGCGCTGAAGAACTCAGAAATCTATGGAAATGCCAGTGGGGATACCATTTCGGGCCACATGATATAGCACAAAAGCACCAGTCATGGGAACAAGCAGAAAGCCGACTAATGCTAGCAAGGAAAGCCGGATGGAACTTCCAAGTTACTCCTAAACTGTCAGTAGAAGAT
>LV_Brine_h2_0102DRAFT_1000088_pt1 | contig 31968 bp, 34 predicted proteins | sample LakVidmifraction_3_FD_10600 | JGI IMG/M metagenome (IMG submission 10600)
CGGATCAGGATGAAATTGGCTGCCGAAGGAAACACCTCCACCCCCTCCAGCGCCGCCAGTTCGGCCGCCAGCACGCTGCGCGCCTCACGCAGCTGCGCCGCCTGCGCCTCCAGCACCTGCAGGTGTTCCAGCACGAACAGCGCGGCCGCTTCGGTGAGCATGTTGACGTTGTAGGGCGGGCGCACCTTGTCCAATTCGCGCAACAGCGCCGGGGCCGCCGACAGGTAGCCCAGGCGAATGCCCGCCAGCCCCAGCTTGGAGACCGTGCGCATCACCACCAGGTTGTTGTGCTGCGGCAATGCCGGCATCAGCGTCGATGCAGCGAAAGGCTGGTAAGCCTCGTCCACCACCACCAGGCCATAGGGTGCGGCGGCTTCGATGATGCGCAGCACGTCGGCCATCGGATAGAGCGTGCCGGTCGGATTGTTGGGATAACCCAGCCAGGTGATGACCGGCTTGTGTTGCTCGATGGCTGCCAGCATCGCGGGCAGGTCCAGCGTCAGGTCCGCGCGCAATGGCACGCCCACATAATCCAGCCCGGCCATTTTTGCCGAGACACCATACATGACGAACCCCGGCTCCGGTGCCAGGATGGTCCGCCCCGGAATGGCACAGGCCACCGAAAGCATGGTGATGAGCTCATCCGAACCATTGCCCAGCAGGACGTCATAGCCCGCAGGCACACCCAATTGCGCGCAGATGGCCGCTTTCAGGCGGGTATAGGACGGCACCGGATAACGGTTGAGCTCCAGCGCAGCCAGCCGCTGCGCCAGTTCTTCACGCAAGGCCGGCGGCAGCAGGTAGGGATTTTCCATTGCATCGAGCTTGACCCTCCCTTCGGCCGAGGGCACGTGATAGGACTGCCAGCCGCGCACCAGCGGGCGGATCACGTTGGCTACCAGGTCGTCCACGGTCTCAGGCTTGGAGGGATTCATCATCTTGGCTCGCAGGTGCCGGCGCATCGAGCGCGTCGAGACGCTGGCGAATCAGTTCGCAATAATCGGGATTGAGTTCAAAGCCGGTGAAGTGGCGACCGCAACGGCGCGCAGCCACGGCGGTCGTGCCGCTGCCCATGAAAGGATCGAGCACCACGCCGCCGGGCGGGCATGAGGCTTTGACCATGCGCTCCACCACTTCCAGCGGTTTTTGCGTGGGATGGTCGGCGCGCTCTTTATGTTCACGATGCAGGCGCGACACACTCCATACATCCTTGGGGTTGTAGCCCATTTCCAGCCACTTGGCCCCGACGAAGATGGAGCGTGAACGCGCCTTCTTGGTCTGGGCATCGTAGGGAATGCGGATGGCATCGAGATCAAAGAAATAATCCTTGGCCCGGGCGAAGAAACCGATGGTGTCATGCACCGAGGAATAGCGCCGGGTGCTGCCGCCCATGGAGGGCACGCGGCGATCCCAGATGATCTCGTTGATCATGGTCATGCGCTGCTTGAGCATCACGAAGATTTCCGGCGAATTGCGCCAGGTCAGGAAGATGTAGAGACTGCCATTGGGCTTCAACTTGGGCAGCGCGGCATCGATCCACTGCTCGGTCCACGACAGATAAGCGGCCGTATCGAGCTTGTCGGAATCGTTGCCGTAATCCTTGCCCAGCCCATAGGGCGGATCGGCGATCATCAGGTCGACGCTGCCATCGGGAATGCGCGCCAGGCCAGCGGTGGCCGAGAGCGCATCCTCGCAGAATACGCGGTCCAGCCAGCCGGCACCTGCGAGGGAGTCGGTGGCGGAGGTCATCCTGTCACTTCCTGAGCCGCAGTTCGGCCGAGCGGGCGTGCGCCTGCAAGCCTTCACCGTAAGCCAGTTCGGCGGCGATCTTGCCCAGCGTCTGCGCGCCCTCTTCCGAGACGCGAATGATGCTCGAACGCTTCTGGAAGTCATACACGCCCAGTGGCGAGGAGAAGCGTGCCGTGCGCGAAGTCGGCAGCACGTGGTTGGGACCGGCGCAGTAGTCGCCCAGCGATTCGGAGGAGAAGCGTCCCAGGAACATGGCACCGGCGTGACGGATCTGGTCCGCCCACTGCTGCGGGTCCTGCGCGGAAATCTCCAGGTGCTCGGCGGCGATCATGTTGGCGATCTCGCAGGCTTCTTCCATGTCGCGCACCTTGACCAGGGCGCCACGGTCGGTGAGCGAAGTACGGATCACGTCCTTGCGCGGCATGTCTTCCAGCAGGCGGTTGATCGAAGCTTCCACCTTGGCGATGTAGTCCGCATCCGGGCACAGCAGAATGGATTGCGCCAGCTCGTCGTGCTCGGCTTGCGAGAACAGGTCCATGGCGATCCAGTCGGGATCGGTCGCGCCATCGCAGATCACCAGGATCTCCGAAGGACCGGCGATCATGTCGATGCCCACCACCCCGAACACGCGGCGCTTGGCGGCGGCCACATAGGCATTGCCGGGACCAACGATCTTGTCCACCTGCGGAATGGTGGCGGTGCCATAGGCCAGCGCGCCCACGGCTTGCGCACCACCGATGGTGAAGACACGGTCCACGCCGGCAATGGCGGCTGCGGCCAGCACCAGTTCATTCTTCACGCCATCCGGGGTCGGCACGACCATGATGACTTCCTGCACGCCGGCCACCTTGGCCGGAATCGCATTCATCAGTACCGACGAAGGATAGGCAGCCTTGCCGCCCGGCACGTAGATGCCCACGCGATCCAGCGGCGTGACCTTCTGGCCCAGCTCGGTGCCATCGGCTTCGCGATACAGGAAACCATCCGAGCCGCATTCCTTCTTCTGGCGCTCGTGATAAGCGCGCACGCGGTCGGCGGCGGTCTGCAGCGCATGGCGGCGCGCCTCGGGCAGGCCTGCCAGTGCGGCTTGCAGGGCATCCTTGCCGATTTCCAGGCCAGCCACGGAAGCGGCCTGCAGGCGGTCGAAGCGCTGGGTGTATTCCAGCACGGCGAGGTCGCCGCGTGCCTTCACATCGGCCAGGATGGTCGCTGCAGCACGGTCGATGGCCTCGTCTTCGCTGGCTTCGAAGGCCAGCACGGCCGACAGCTTGTCACGGAAGCCGGCTTCGGCGGAATCGAGTTTTCGGATGGCAATGCTCATGGTCTCACCTGCTCTGCGAAGATATCTGGGGTCGTGGGATTACTTGGCCTTGGAAGCCTTCTCGAAGGCATCGAGAATCGGCTGCAGGCGCTCGCGCTTCAACTTCAGCGCGGCCTGGTTCACCACCAGGCGCGAGGAGATGTCGATGATGTGCTCGACTTCCACCAGCTTGTTGGCGCGCAGCGTGCCACCGGTGCTGACCAGGTCGACGATGGCGTCCGACAGGCCCACCAGCGGGCCCAGTTCCATCGAGCCATACAGCTTGATCAGGTCCACGTGCACGCCCTTGGCGGCGAAGTGCTCGCGCGCGGTATTGACGTACTTGGTCACCACGCGCAGGCGCGCGCCCTGGCGCACCGCGCTGGCGTAGTCGAAACCTTCCTGCACCGCCACCGACAGGCGGCATTTGGCGATGTTCAGGTCGATGGGCTGGTACAGGCCTTCACCGCCGTGTTCCATCAGCACGTCCTTGCCGGCCACGCCGAAATCGGCCGCACCGTATTGCACGTAGGTGGGCACGTCCGAGGCGCGCACGATGATGACGCGCACGTCGGGGTCATTGGTCGGCAGGATCAGCTTGCGCGAGGATTCGGGATCCTCGGCCACGGTAATGCCGGCGGCCTTGAGCAGCGGCAGGGTCTCTTCGAAGATACGGCCCTTGGACAGCGCCAGCGTCAATTGTTGGGTCATGATGGTGTGCGTTTTCTGGGGTCCGTCAATTTACTTGATGCGTTCGATATCGGCACCGATGGCCGACAGCTTGGCTTCCATGCGGTCATAGCCGCGGTCGAGGTGATAGATGCGTTCCACCACGGTCTCGCCTTGCGCGGCCAGCCCGGCGATGACCAGCGAGGCCGACGCGCGCAGGTCGGTCGCCATCACCGGCGCACCGAGGAATTTTTCCACGCCGGTGACAATGGCGGTATTGCCTTCCACATCGATGGCCGCACCCAGGCGATTCAATTCCTGCACGTGCATGAAACGGTTCTCGAAGATGGTCTCGGTGACGTGGCTGGTACCTTCGGCCAGGCAGTTCAAGGCCATGAACTGCGCCTGCATGTCAGTCGGGAAACCCGGATATTCGGTGGTGCGGAAGCTCACCGCCTTGGGACGGCGCGCCATCTGGATGCGGATCCAGTCTTCACCCGAGGTGAGGATGGCACCGGCGTCACGCAGCTTGTCCAGTGCAGCATCCAGCAAACCGGCGCGGGTACGGTGCAGGGTCACGTCGCCGCCGGTAGCGGCGACAGCGCACAGGAAGGTGCCGGTCTCGATGCGGTCCGCGATGACTTCATGTTCGGCACCGTGCAGCTTCTCCACACCCTGGATGACCAGGCGGTCGGTACCGATGCCCTCGATCTTGGCGCCCATTTTCACCAGCAGATGGGCCAGATCGCCTACTTCCGGCTCACGCGCGGCGTTTTCCAGCACGGTCTCGCCATCGGCCAGGGCCGCGGCCATCAGGAGGTTCTCGGTGCCGGTCACGGTGATCATGTCGGTGACGATGCGCGCACCCTTGAGACGCTTGGCCTTGGCATGGATGTATCCGGCCTCGATATGAATTTCCGCGCCCATCGCCTGCAGTCCCTTGATGTGCTGGTCCACCGGACGTGAACCAATGGCACAACCGCCGGGCAGCGACACCTTGGCCTGGCCGAAGCGCGCCAGCAAGGGGCCCAGCACCAGGATCGAGGCACGCATGGTCTTGACCAGTTCATACGGCGCTTCCGGGCGGGTGATGTCGTTGCCGTTGAGGACCAGCTGCTCGCCGTTCTCGCGCACGCGCAGGCCCATCTGCGTCATCAGTTTGGTGATCGTGACCACGTCCTGCAGGTGCGGCACATTGGAGAGTACCAGGTCGCCATCGGTGAGCAGGCCCGCGCACAGGATGGGCAGGGCGGCGTTCTTGGCACCGGAAATGGTGACGTCACCGGAGAGGCGCTTGCCGCCACGGATCAAAAGCTTGTCCATCGTGTTGCCTTATTTCTGGAATTCTTCGGGGGTCAGGGTCTTCATCGACAGCGCGTGGATTTCTTCACGCATGCGGTCGCCCAGGGCGGCATAGACCAGCTGATGGCGCTGGATCAAACGCTTGCCGGTGAAAGCCTCGGCGACGATGACGGCGGTGAAGTGCTGGCCATCGCCCTCCACTTCCAGGTGCTGGCAGTCGAGGCCGGCGGCGATATAGCTTTTGACGAGTTCAGGTGTGGGTAGCATGGTGAGGCTCTTCACGGGAATGGGGGAGATGGCGGGGCGCGGCGTGTTCAATGCGAACCTGCGCGCAGCTTGTAGCCGCTCTTGAGCATGCGTACGGCCAGGGTCGACAGCGCCACGAAGAACACGGCGACGATACCGAGGCTGGTCATGGGGGGAATGTCGGACTGGCCGAAGAAGCCGTAGCGAAAACCGTCGATCATATAAAAAAACGGGTTGAAATGCGATACCGCCTGCCAGAACGGGGGCAGCGAGTGTATCGAATAGAACACGCCGGCCAGGAAGGTCAGCGGCACGATCAGGAAATTCTGGAACGCCGCCAGCTGGTCGAACTTCTCCGCCCAGATCCCGGCAATCAGGCCCATGGTGCCCAGGATGCCCGCACCCAGCAGGGCGAACACCAGGATCCACAGGGGGGCGACGAAGTCCAGGTGACCGAACCAGACGGTGACCACGAACACGCCCGCACCCACCATCAGGCCACGCACCACGGCCGCCAGCACGTAGCCGCCGAACAATTCCCAGTGGGACAGGGGTGTCAAGAGCACGAACACCAGGTTGCCGGTGATCTTGGACTGGATCAGCGAGGAAGAGCTGTTGGCAAAAGCATTCTGCAGCACGCTCATCATCACCAGGCCCGGCACCAGGAAGCCGGTGTAGTTCACGCCCGGATAGACCTGCACGCGGTCCTGCAGGACGTGGCCGAAGATCAGCAGGTACAGCAGGGCCGTGACGATGGGCGCAGTGATGGTCTGGGTGGCGACCTTCCAGAAACGCAGGATTTCCTTGTAGAACAGGGTACGGAAACCGATCATTTTTCATCTCCCATGATCTGGATGAAGACGTCTTCCAGGTCGGCCTGCTGTAATTGCAGATCGTCGATCTCCGCGCCCGAGGCGCGCAGCGTGGCCAGGATGGGTTCGACTTCCTTGTAGTCATTCACGCGCAGCGTGTACTTGTTGGCGGCATTGCCCGCCAGCAGCTCCTCTGGATGGGTGACCAGCGCCTTGAGGCCATCGGGCAGGCTGCCGCGCTTCAGTCGCAGCACCATCTGCGAACCAGAGATGCGGCGGATCAGCGCATCGGTCGAATCCAGCGCCACCACCTTGCCGAACTTGAGCATGGCGATGCGATTGCACAGGGCCTGGGCTTCTTCCAGGTAGTGCGTGGTCAGCACGATGGTATGCCCCTCGCGGTTGAGGCGGCCGATGAACTGCCACAGGGTCTGGCGCAGTTCCACGTCCACCCCGGCGGTCGGCTCATCGAGCACGATGACCGGCGGCTTGTGTACCAGCGCCTGGGCCACCAGCACGCGCCGCTTCATGCCGCCGGAGAGCGCGCGCATGTTGGTATCGGCCTTGTTGGTGAGGTCGAGGTTGTCCATGACCTCGTCGATCCACTTGTCATTGTTGGTCAGGCCGAAATAGCCGGACTGCATGCGCAAGGTCTCGCGCACGGTGAAGAAGGGATCGAAGACCAGTTCCTGCGGCACCACGCCCAGGTTCATGCGCGCGCCGCGATAGTCGCTGACCACGTCATGCCCGTGGATGGTGACCGAGCCGGAATCGGCCCGATTCAGGCCAGCGATGATGGAAATCAACGTGGTCTTGCCGGCGCCGTTGGGGCCGAGCAGACCAAAGAATTCACCTTCTTCGATTGCCAGCGACACACCACCCAGCGCCTGCAGGGACTGGTAGCGCTTCTTGATGTCTGTGATTTGGAGAGCGGCCATTGCCTCGCCCGTTCAATACGTTACTTGCCAGAAAGAAATAAGGAGCCAGGAGTTCCACCGGGGAATCCGCTGTCCGCCTCGCCTCGGCCGCGCCATCCTCCCGACGTGGGAAGCGTATGACGCAGTCATGTTGTCGTTGCGCTATGAAATAGCCGGAATGTTTTGCCGATGCCGACGGGCGGGAGAATGCCTGGCGGAAACGTGATCCGCTGCCAACGCCGCCAGCGCGCCTGCAAAACCTTCGATTATAGGGGAATTCGATATTCCGGGCCGCCGTAGCACGGGCTTCCCGGCACCCGGGAGCCCGGGCCGCGAGAGAAAATGCGATCAGTGATGTCGATCGGTAGCGGAGGTCGGTGCGGCTGCACCTTGCAACAGGGCGGTCACGCCGTAGAGATCGGCTAGGCTCTGCAGGTTGGCCGGCAAGGGACCGAAATCCAGCGCGGCGCCACGGCCGGCAGCGGCACGCCGCCAGGCCAGCAGGGTCGCCACGGCCGAGGAATCGACCACGGCCACCTCGCTGACGTCAATGCTGGCCTGGCCGGCGGCGATGGCCGACAGGCCTTCGCGCAGGACGGTGCTGGCATTGGTGAAGGTCAGCGAGGCGCCGGGCTTGAACATGGTGCGTTCTTTCGGTTCAGGAGATTGGTCGATGAACGGAAACAGCTTACTTCTTGCCGTTGCCGCGTGCGGCCAGCTGCTGGTTCTTGTCGGTCAGCGCCTTGATCAGGCCGTCGATGCCACCCTTGCTGATCTCGTTGGAGAAGGTGCCGCGATAGGCTTCCACCAGCCAGGCGCCCAGCACGTTGACGTCATACAGCTTCCAGCCGTCGGGCTTCTTTTCCAGGCGATAGCTCAACTGGATCGGCTCACCGCCGCGCGAGGAGATCACCTGCGAGTTCACTTCCACTTCGGTATCGGTCGGGGCGGCGCGCAGCGGCTTGAATTCGATCTTCTGGTCACGCACCTGCGACAGCGCGCCCGAGTAGGTGAACACCAGCAGACTGCGGAACTGGGTGATCAGCTGCTTCTGCTGCTCCGGGGTAGCCTGGCGCCAGTAGCGGCCGGCGGCCAGCTGGGTCATGCGCTCGAAGTCGACGTAGGGGAGAATCTTCTGTTCCACCAGCTGCATGATGCGGGTGTTGTCGCCGGACTGGATATCCTTGTCATTCTTGGCAGTATCCAGCACTTCCGAGCTGATGCGCTTGACCAGCGCATCCGGGGCTTCCTGGGCGGACGCTGCGCCGGAGAAGGACAGCGCGGGAACCGCGAAGGCAGCGATAGCGAAAAGTTTGGTAAGCATCTTCATAAGTCGGTTTTCCATTCGAGTCAGCAGAAGGTGCCGGGGCTGCCCGGGCTGCATCGCAATGAGTCGCGATGCGTGCGCCGACGGCAGCCGGCATGTCCTTCGAAGCCCGCCCGGGAGCGGGGTTCCCGTGCCGTCACAGTTCGGCACGGATGTTACAGATTGCCCGCAGCGGGCAAATAAACTGGGCAGACAGCGCAGATTGGGCAGTTGGCCCGCATTTCAAGACAAGATTGCGGCACCGCAAGCGAGACCGCGGCCTCCCCGCCGCTCAGCGGGGCAAGGCCAGCGGCCATCAGGGCTTGATCGTTTCTTCCTTCTGCTCGCGGCCGCTGAAGCCGCCATTGATCTGGCTCTGGCGGCGTTGCAGGTAGGCGTCGCGCACGAAGTCGTACTTGTCCAGCGCGGCATCTTCCAGCAGGGTCGAGGCATCCAGCAACTGGGCGCGGCGGTCGACGATGCGGACCACGGCACCGACGTTGCGCCAGCGGGTCGGACGCTTGTAGGTCCACAGGTCGCCGTACAGGTCCACCGGCATGCCGGCAGTGTCACGCAGCGTGGACGGGCCGAAGAACGGCAGCACCACGTACGGGCCGGAGCCGACGCCCCACTTGCCCAGGGTCTGGCCGAAATCCGACTTCTCGCGCGGCAGGCGGGCTTCGGTCGCCACGTCCAGCACGCCACCCAGACCGAAGGTGGTGTTGATGGCCACACGCATGAAGGTCGAGACGCCCTGCTCGATACGGCCCTGCAGCAGCTGGTTGATGGACGACCAGACATCGCCGATGTTGCCGAAGAAGTTGCCCACGCCATGCTGGATCGGGGTCGGTACCACGGTGTCATAGGCTTGCGCGGCGGGCTTCAGGGCCACCTTGTCGACCGTGTCGTTGAAGCTGAACATGGTGCGGTTGAAGCCTTCCAGCGGATCGTTCGGATTGTTGCTGGTGCTGGCGCAGCCGGTCAGGGCGGCGGCCGCCAGGGTCAGGGCGCCGAGACGGCCTGCGTAGACGGTGCTGATGGTTTTTTTATTCATTTGATTCATTTGGAATCATCCTTTCCCTCTGCCGCCTTGCTGTACAGGAATTGACCGATGAGGTTTTCCAGAACGATGGCGGATTGTGTCATCTTAATCGTATCGCCCGCGGCCAGGTTAGCAGTATCGCCGCCTGGCTCGATGCCGATGTATTGTTCACCCAACAGACCCGAGGTCAGGATCTTGGCCGAGCTGTCCTTGGGGAATTTGTAGCTTTCGTTCATGTTCAGCGTGACCACGGCGCGGAAGGTCTGGTCATCGAAGCGAATCGAATCCACCCGGCCCACGACCACACCGGCGCTCTTGACCGCCGCACGCGACTTCAGGCCGCCGATGTTGTCAAAATTGGCCTTGAGGGCATAGGTCTTCTGGCCGAAGGACATCGAGCTCATGTTGCCGACCTTGAGCGCCAGGAACGCCAGCGCGGCCACACCGGCCAGCACGAAGATTCCTACCCAGGCATCCAGAGATTTACGTTGCATATTGAACCCTTTTTCTACCCTTTTATTCACATCATTGCGCCCCGACCGGGCGCTTGTCCAAGCACTGCGGCACTCAGCTGAACATCAGTGCAGTCAGCAGGAAATCCAGGCCCAGCACGGTCAGCGAGGCGATCACCACGGTCCGGGTGGTGGCCCGGGCCACGCCTTCGGGGGTTGGCTGCGCCTCATAGCCCTGGAACAGCGCCACGAAGGTGACGGCGATACCGAAGACGATGCTCTTCAACACGCCATTGGCGATGTCATTCCACACATCCACGCCGCCCTGCATCTGCGACCAGAAGGCGCCTTCATCCACGCCGATCAGCAGCACCCCGACCACATAGCCGCCCAGCACGCCGACGGCGCTGAAGATGGCCGCCAGCACCGGCATGGCGATCACGCCAGCCCAGAAGCGCGGGGCCACCACGCGTTGCAGCGGGTTCACGGCCATCATTTCCATGGCAGAAAGTTGCTCGCCGGCCTTCATCAGTCCAATCTCGGCGGTCAGCGAGGTCCCGGCGCGGCCGGCAAACAGCAGGGCCGTCACCACCGGCCCCAGTTCACGGGTCAGCGACAAGGCTACCAACAGGCCGAGCGCCTGTTCCGAACCATACTTGTTGAGCGTGTAATAGCCCTGCAGCCCCAGCACGAAGCCCACGAACAGGCCCGACACGGTGATGATCACCAGCGAGTAGTTGCCGATGAAGTGGATCTGGTCGGTGATCAGGCGCGGGCGGCGCAGCAGGCCCAGGGAGGCGCCCAGCATATTCATGAACATGCGTCCGGCAAAGCCGACCCCGACCACGAATTCGCGTACGCTGCGGCCGAGGCCGCTGACGAAACCGGCGATCATGCTGCACCTCCCAGGCCCAGGTCCTCGGCCAGCGATTTGCCGGGATAGTGGAAGGGCACCGGGCCATCCGCCTGGGCGTGGACAAATTGCTTCACATAGGGATCGGTGGATTCACGCATTTCTTGCGGTGTCCCCTGCGCCACGATCTTGCCGGCCGACAGGAAATACACATAGTCGGCAATGGCGAAGGATTCATTGACGTCGTGCGACACCAGGATCGAGGTCGAGCCCAGGGCATCGTTGAGCCGGCGAATCAGATTGGCGGTCACGCCCATGGAAATCGGATCGAGCCCGGCGAAGGGTTCGTCATACATGATCAGCGCCGGATCAAGCGCGATGGCCCGTGCCAGCGCCACCCGGCGCGCCATGCCGCCGGAGATCTCGGCGGGTTTGAGCGAGGCGGCATTGCGCAGGCCCACGGCGTTGAGCTTCATGAGCACCAGGTCGCGGATGAGCGTTTCATCCAGATCGGTATGCTCGCGCAGCGGGAAGGCCACGTTGTCGAACACCGTCATGTCGGTAAACAGCGCGCCGTTCTGGAACAGCATGCCCATTTTGCGACGCAACACGTAGAGTTGTTTAGTTGCCAGCGACGGCACGTTCTCGCCATCGACTTCCACCCTGCCCTCCTGCGGCTGCAGCTGCCCGCCGATCAGGCGCAGGATGGTGGTCTTGCCGGATCCGGAACCGCCCATCACCGCCACCACCTTGCCACGCGGGAAGTCCATCTGCAGACCGGTCAGGATAGGCCGGTCGCCATAACGGAAGTGCAGATCGCGGATTTCGACGATATTAGTCAAAGCAGGCAAAGGGATTCGTTGAGGATTTGGGAAAACCGACATTGTAGAGCAAATTTTACAAATCGCTTTCAAGAAGGCAATACAGCCTGTAAATGGCGGGAGCCGAAAAGCCCCGTTCTTTACAAGTTACAGGCATGTTCACTACAAATAACTACAATTTCCGCCAACCAACTAGATGACGATTGAGTCATTTAAATATTGCATCGGCAAAAAATTTCTCATTGCGTGGTGCGTCTGCAACGAAATGGTGCAATGCAGACAATTTTCCAAGAAGCGAATCAAGGCTCGCATGTTACCAGTGATGGGGAGATACCACAGCGCGGGGGTGCGGAAGGATGCTGCATCGCAAAGCTGGGGCTTGGGCCGTGCGGCTTGCTACAATGTCGGTTTTGCTTTCGGAAGAATCTGTCATGAGCCTCAAATGCGGCATCGTGGGTCTGCCCAACGTCGGTAAGTCCACTCTTTTCAACGCGCTGACCAAGGCGGGCATCGCCGCCGAGAACTATCCGTTCTGCACCATCGAGCCCAACGTCGGCATCGTGGAAGTGCCCGATCCGCGTCTGAAGGCGCTGGCCGAGATCGTCAAGCCCGAGCGCATCCTGCCGGCGACGGTCGAATTCGTGGACATCGCCGGCCTGGTGGCGGGTGCCTCCAAGGGTGAAGGTTTGGGCAACCAGTTCCTGTCGCACATCCGCGAGACCGACGCCATCGTCAACGTGGTGCGTTGTTTCGAAGATCCGAACGTGATCCACGTGGCTGGACGCGTGAGCCCGCTGGACGACATCGCCGTGATCCAGACCGAACTGGCGCTGGCCGACATGGGCACGGTCGAGAAGGCCATCCATCGCGAGCAGAAGAAGGCCCGTTCCGGCGACAAGGATGCCGCCAAGCTGGTGGCCCTGCTGGAACGCATCATGCCGGCGCTGGACGAAGCCAAGCCGGTGCGCGCGCTGGGCCTGGATGCTGAAGAGATGCTGCTGATCAAGCCGCTGTGCCTGATCACGGCCAAGCCGGCGATGTATGTGGCCAACGTGTCCGACAGCGGCTTCACCGACAACCCGCTGCTGGACCAGCTGACTGCCTACGCGCAGGAACAGAACGCGCCCATCGTGGCCATCTGCGCGGCCATCGAAGCCGAGATCGCCGACCTGGACGACGCCGACAAGGCCGACTTCCTGGCCGACATGGGCATGGAAGAGCCGGGCCTGGATCGCCTGATCCGCGCGGCTTTCAAGCTGCTGGGCCTGCAGACTTACTTCACCGCTGGCGTGAAGGAAGTGCGCGCATGGACGGTGCCGGTGGGCGCTACCGGCCCGCAGGCGGCTGGCGTGATCCACACTGACTTCGAGCGCGGCTTCATTCGTGCGCAGACCATTGCCTTTGAGGACTTCATTGCCTTCAAGGGTGAGACCGGTGCCAAGGAAGCGGGCAAGATGCGCGCGGAAGGCAAGGAGTATGTGGTCAAGGATGGGGATGTGATGAATTTCTTGTTCAACGTCTGATGAGCAAACCGCCTTTCCTGGAAAATCAGGAAAGTCACTAAATCAGAAAAGACGTCAACAAAGCCGCGCACTTACGCGGCTTTGTCGTTTCAGGCCGTTGACGGAAAGTCCGCAAGCAGCCAACTTCGGATTGAGCTACGTCGCGGTGCTTTTGGCTGGGGGCGGACGTGCCAGTCCATGCTTAGCGGCCCAACCTCTGTCCGGGCATGCCAGCACTTCGCATTGAATAAGGTAACGGCGCCGCCAATGGGGTAATAACAGGCGTCATTAACCCATTTCAAGGCTGTTGACGCACACGTGTTGAGACTCACTTTCAATGCACGTAACCGAACGTGGTTCAGCAACTCAAGTCGGATGCTATTTGGCTACCATGTTTGTATCTTTTTGATGTTGATACGAGCCTTTTACGATAGAATGTTGTCATCTTTTATCCTGAGCGTCGCCCCCCCACCATGCAAGCTGACCCAACAGCCCACCTACCCCAACCACAAAGGGACCGGCTCAAGCACATCGAGCTGAGGTTGCGCTTTCTGGGCGAGGTTCGACGGCCTGATTTAATTCAGCGCTTCGGCATCCAATCGGCGGCAGCGTCGAGGGATCTGGCGTTGTACAAAGAGCTGGCACCAGAGAACGTTGATTACGAAAGCCGGGGCAAACGCTACCTCCTAGGGGCAAGGTTCTCGCCACTGTTTGCCGTTCCGTCGGCCCAGGTTCTAAGCTGGCTCACTGAGCAGTTGGGCGACGCTACTGCACCCTCGTCTGAGGCCCTGCTTCCCTGCCTCATGCCATCCAGGCTCTCACACCCGGGACTAGATACCCTGGCCTGCATCACACGCGCCATTCACATGGGGCAGGTGCTCAGCATCGATTACCACTCGGTGAGCAGCGGCGAGTCTTCGCGCGAAATCGTGCCCTTTGCGTTGCTGGACACAGGCCTTCGATGGCATGTGCGGGCATTTGATCGCAAGTCGCAGACTTTCCGAGACTTTGTCCTGACTCGTATCAGTAAGCCGACGCCAAAGCTTGGTGACGAGGCCGCACGCCATGAGCGCCCAGAGCAAGACGTTCAGTGGACACGCATCGTCGAGTTGGACTTGGTACCTCACCCTGACCAACCACATCCCGAAGTCACACACATGGACTACGAAATGCCTGGCGGCGTGCTGCGGCTCAAGTTGCGCGCTGCAATGGCTGGCTACGCCCTACGCAAGTGGAATGTGGACTGCTCCCCGGGTCATAGCCTGCGAGGTCCCGAATACCGGCTTTGGCTGAAGGACCATCTGGCCTTGTACAGTGTTGAGACTGCTGTCTTGGCCCCTGGCTATCCCAGCAACAAAGGCTGCGCCACATGACCGAGCGCTACCGACTGTCTTTCACGACTGGCGGGCTCTTCTTGCAAGAGTCTGCGATCGCCGCTGCTTCCTTTTTGCAGCTCGGTGACTGGACGGCCACGCGCGCGCAACTCCGGGGTAAGAACCTGCTTCAAGTACGCACATCGGCTGCGGCCACCCGCATCGGCAAGGAAGTCACAACACGATTACAAGAGTTGAGTTCAGAAGAGCTTTCAGTACTACAAGACCTCAGCCTTCGTGATCAAGCCAACTTGCTCTGGGTGGCCGTCTGTCGGCGCTACCCATTCATTCGAGAGTTCGCGATCGAAGTACTGCGAGAGCACTTTCTGGTGCTGCGCCGCCGATTGGTATTGGCGGACTTCGACCACTTTTTCAATACCAAAGCACTTTGGCATACTGAGTTGGACAACATCGCCAAGTCAACACAGCTGAAGTTGCGCCAAAACCTGTTTCGCATGCTGCGCGAGGCGGATCTCCTGTCTGACCAGTACGAGATCCACCCCGCGCAACTCAGCCCCTATCTCGCACAGCTCCTGGCTCGGCAGGGGAGACAGGTTTTCCTGGTCTTCCCGGCCACTGACAACGACATTCAACGATGGCTTCAATGACCTTGAAAATCAGCCACCAACCACTCGCCAATCGCTTCAATCACTTGATCCAGGTGATCGGTGGCGAGCGCTTCTTGCAAATGCGAGGGCTAAACAGCGATCTGCCGTTCGGCGAGCAGCAGCGCTTCTAGCTCTTCTTCGGTCTTGTCGCCGCCGTAACGGTAGTGAGGATTGCAGGTGAGTGTGATCTCGCTCAGCGGCACTTCGGGCGTCAGATCATCCTGTAGACTGTAGGCGTCGATGAAGAGGCGGTTGTTCTCTTCTTCTAGGCTTTGCATCTCTAGCGTCATCTCTCGCCAGCGGGCGCGGAGTTTCCGGTAGGCGGCCTTGACCGTGGCTTGGCGGTGGTCTGGGGTAAGCAGCGGGAAGCTTTGGAAATTCCATGATGTTTCATAGAAATTCCAGTCTGCAGTTGATGTTGAAATCAGGTCGTTAGCGAGGGACGTGAATCCCTCACTCAGGTTTCCCGTCAAAAGAGGGATTTTCTTGAGTTCTGCAATTCCATAGTTTAGGGTGGGGCTAAGCAATGATAGGTAGTATTTTCCTACTACTGAATTGACCAAGCACAACAGGTGTCTTGTGTCCCCTGCTTGAGAGAAGGCAGCCATGGAGGCGCTAGTAAATGCAAACCCTTCTTCATGGAATCTCGCAGAATAGGAGGATGATGAAATAGCTGTCCAGTTAATTCCGGATTTAAAGAAGAAATCTGTGCTAATGATGTATCTGGACCAGTGATCGCCCGTCTTGTCTGTTATTGCAGACTTGGGCTCGCATCCATCACATTTCCAGTTGACAACAAACTCCTTATTGCTACTCCATTTTCTGAATGGGCCGCCATGAAGGCAGGGGTACCATTTCTCGATTTTGGTATCTTCGGGGGTCATGGCTGTGAGGTTGATTGCCCCCCGCGAAACCTCAGTCCACCTGCGAAGAAACTTGGCATTGTCACCAATCGCCATGCCTTTTTTCGCGGCAAAGTGTTTATCTACTGTTTCGCCCTTGAATGCATTCAGCGCCGTTGGGCTTACCCAATACGCAATTGGGCTGCCCTCAATATTCTTGAAATCTTCTGCTGAAACGCGGAAAAAATATTGTTCCATGTCATCCTTATTCTGGCTTTCTGCGCCGTTACTCATCGTTGTTCTCTAAAGCCTAGAATTGCGTGGTACCGATCTACTGCCGGTAGTCCGCAATCGACTTCCAGTTCTGACTGTAACAACGATGTTAGCCAGGGCTCGATACGCTTGCGGAGCTCCTCATTCCCGAAAGTCTCGCCGGCGAGCCAAGCGGCTTGCGAGCCATCTCGGAGCCTGAACGCATCAACTTCGGCCGTGGACTTCAGTGGCTGATGGTCATCGCGAATCTTGAACGTGTTGATACTCATTTTTCTCTCACCGGGCATTGCTTGTTGCTATGCTTTTGCGACGCGCGCTGCTGGCCATTTCGGAAAGCTCTCGTTCCAAAGCTCGATGTTGAACACTTGGCAGTTTTCCGCCAGTTGGCGCTTCCAGCGCGGCACAGCTTTCCCCATCGGCGGAAGCTTCTTGGCGATCTCGTCAGAGAAGTTCGGCAGCAACTCGTTATCTTCGAGGGTGACGAGGCTGACATAGTGAACCGGCTTGTGTAGGCGCTCTTCTGCCCAGCGGTACAGGAAAGTGTCGATGAACTTGGCAGCAAAGGTGTCGCTGAGCGTGCCGTCTTGCAGTTCTCCATGAAACTTAGCCAACCCCTCCGCCTGGGCCATGGGGTTGCCCGGGTCTTTCACCTCAACAAAGAGAATCGCTTCGTGCATGGCGGCGCCACCCTGCAAGAGGTAGTAATCCCCGTCATCAGCATCAACAAGAAGCGCCAGAGCGATGTAGGCAAGGTGGAGGTAGAACTGATCGGCGGCGGTGGCAAGACCATCACGACGGGGCAGCTCGCTGTAGTGCTGTACCAGACAGAGCCTGTCACGGACAAACGCCAACTACGCCGCGTGCGAGTTGGTCTGTATGCCCTTGATGGCGAGCCGATCTCGGATGTCCAGGACCTGACCTTCGACATGGCATCTGACAACCCACGTGAACGTGAAGTAGCGGTGCGCTTCATCCTTAGCCGCAAGGCTGACAACTACAACAACCAGCAGGTCGAGCTGCGTATGGAAGAGCCCGTGGACGGAACGTCACACCATACGCGCTACCAGTCGGTGCGTTACACGATTCGTCGCTCGTTCACCAGCGAGTTTGATTTTTAAGACACGGCAAGGAGGCACCGATGAGCCAACTGGACGACAAGATCAACCAACACTTCGCCGGGCTGGTGGTTCGTAAGGACCTGGTCAAGACGGTGAAGGGCAACGCCATCGTGCCGACCTACGTGCTGGAGTACCTGCTGGGCCAGTACTGCGCGACCGACGACGAGGCCACCATCCAGGCGGGCATCGACACGGTACGCGAGATCCTGCGCAAGCACTATGTACATCGCAATGAAGCCGGCCTGGTGCGCTCCACCATCAAGGAGAAGGGTCGACACAAGGTCATTGATCGCATCAGCGTAGCGCTGAACGACAAGTCCGATGCATACGAGGCTGAGTTTGCAAACCTCGGCATCAAGAAGGTCATCATCGACTCAGCCACGGTGAAGGCACATCCCAAGCTGCTGGTAGGCGGCGTGTGGTGCATCGCTGACCTGGAGTACATGTTCACGGAGGACAAGAACGCCTCCCCTTGGGTGCTGGCATCCATCAAGCCCATTCAACTTTCGCACTTCGATTTCGATGCTTACCTGGCTGCCCGCAAGCAGTTCAGCACCGACGAGTGGATTGACCTGCTCATTCAGAGCGTTGGCTTCAATCCGCAGATGTTCGGCAGTCGCAACAAGCTGAGCCAATTGGTACGCTTGATCCCTTTCTGCGAGCGCAACTTCAACCTGATTGAGCTGGGTCCTAAAGGCACAGGCAAGTCGCACATCTTCTCGGAGTTTTCACCGCACGGCATTCTGATTTCTGGCGGTGAAGTGACGGTGCCCAAGCTTTTCGTCCATAACGGAACCGGCAAGCTGGGCTTGGTGGGCTATTGGGATGTGGTCGCCTTCGATGAGTTCGCCGGCAAACAAAAGCGCGTGGACAAAGCGCTGGTGGACATCATGAAGAACTACATGGCGAACAAGTCGTTCTCGCGCGGCGTGGAAACGCTGGGTGCCGAGGCCAGCATGGTGTTTGTGGGCAACACCGACCGCACGGTGCCCTACATGCTCAGGCACTCTGACCTGTTTGCCCCCCTGCCCGAGAAGTTCCACGACTCGGCGTTCCTGGATCGCATCCACAGCTACATACCCGGTTGGGAAGTCGATGTGATCCGGGGGGAGATGTTTTCCAACGGCTACGGCTTCGTTGTGGACTACCTGGCGGAGATCTTGCGCGCGCTTCGCAACCACGATTTCTCTGATCGCTACAAGGCTCACTTCAAGCTGTCCGACGATATCTCGACGCGTGACCGCGATGGCATCAACAAGACCTTCTCCGGCTTGATGAAGGTGATCTACCCACATGGTGATGCGAGCGCAGAAGAAATCGAAGCGCTGCTACGACTTGCGATCGAAGGGAGGAAGCGAGTCAAGGATCAACTGCTGCGAATCGACTCCACCTACCCCGCCGTGCGGTTCACGTACACCGACCAGCAAGGCAACGAACATGAGGTCAGGACACTGGAAGAGGACGAATATCCTGCGGCCTACCACCAGCGTATCACGGTGGAAGTTGCAGCCGACGCGAGTTCGGCAGCAGCCGCATCCATGCATGCAGCGGATTCCCCAACCGCTGCGTTGACGCTAGAACCGTTGAATGCGGTCTCCACAGCGACTCCTCCGACCACACCAACGCTCAGAGAACAGCACTTGGTCTTCCAAGAGAATCAGCGCGGCGTGACTTTCGACAATCTGTTCGGACCCTATTTGGTCGGCGCCAAACGGATCATCGTGACGGACCCGTACCTACGCATGTTCCACCAGCAGCGGAATCTGATGGAATTATTGGAAACGATTAGCAGGACCTCCAGCCCCGAGGACGAAGTGGCCGTGCACGTTGTGACGGTTGAAGACGAATTCAGCGGCGACCGACAAACCGAAAACTTCGAGAAGATGACGGCAGCGTGCGCCTCTGTCGGAATCCAGTTTTCCTGGGCATACGACACGTCCGGCACTAAGCATGACCGCGACATCACCACGGACCATGGCTGGAAGATCCTACTCAGCCGTGGACTCGACGTGTTTCAGCGCTGCGAGTTGATCGACACCTTCAGCTTCGCCAACCGCATGCAGCAGCACCGGCAGTGCAAGGAGTTCAATGTCACGTTCGTGAGATTGCAGTGAATCGTAGCTTGGCGGCTCGCCAACGTCATGTGCCTAAATCGGCGGCGCCGCAATGCGCGGCGGGGTGTCAACACACGTGCTGCTACATTCGGCTGAGACCACTTCAAACTCAGTTCACACACGGCACCCACCTGTTTTGCAAAGGCAGGCACCGGTATTCTCACAAGAGTTGCCACCATTTATTGCCCATTCATGCGGGACGTGCGTTCTCAAGCAGGCTGCCCCATCGCTGTTGATTTGCTCACCCATTTGACCATCTACATTTGCTGCTCCGAGCAAGGCTTCCTGGCACCACGAATCCAACTGCCCGCATTCAATGAAAGCCGAGTTTCGGCTATTATCAGCGCCTGGGCGCAGGCAGCACCGCCACATAAAACAAACAGGGGAATCCATCCATGTCCATCTGGCTCATCCGCGCCGGCTCCCACGGCGAGTACGAACACAAGTTCATCCAGGAAAATCGCGTCTACGTGACCTGGGATGACCTCGACGTGGATCTCTCCAACATGTCCGGCCGCAGCGAACTCACCGCCGCGATGACCCAGCGCTACAGCGAAGCCAAGCCCAAGACCATCCAGAACTGGGTCAGCCAGGTCTGGCCCTTCGCCCATGAAATGAAAATCGGCGACCTGGTCGTCATTCCCCTGAAGTCGCAGCCAGCGGTCTACATCGGTGAAATCACCGGGGACTACCAGTGTCAGCCATCCGGCCCCAGCCCCTTCTTCCACTCCCGTGCCGTCAAGTGGATAGGCGAGGCCATTCCGCGCACGCACTTCGGCAAGGACTTGCTGTTTTCCTTCGGCGCGTTCATGACCATCTGCCGCATCAAGCGCAACAACGCCGAACAGCGTATTGCCGCCATGCGCTCCAATGGCTGGAAAGCCGAGACGCTTGCCGCCGCGACCAAAGCAACAGCCTCGGCCAGTAACGATGAAGAGACTGCCGATTCCGACCTGGACGAATTGGCCCGGGACCAGATCGCCTCGCTGATCTCAGCCCGCTTCAAGGGCCACGGCCTCACCCGCCTGATCGAAGGCATCCTCAAAGCCCAGGGCTACACGACCTACCGCAGTCCGGAAGGCGCGGATGGCGGGGCCGATATTCTGGCCGGATCCGGGCCATTGGGCTTCTCCGCGCCACGCCTGTGCATCGAGGTGAAGTCAGAAGACAATCCCATCGGCCGCGAGCCTGTGGATAAATTACTGGGTGCGATGACCAAGTTCAACGCCGACCAGGGCTTGTTCGTCGCATGGGGCGGATTCAAGGGCAACGTGCAAAAAGAAATGGCCTCGCAATTCTTCCGCCTGCGCCTGTGGACGCAAAAGGAGATCCTGGAGCAACTCTTCGAGCAATATGATCGCCTCGACGAAGACCTCAAGGCAGAACTGCCCCTGAAGCGCGTGTGGATGGTGGCCTCACAGGAAGAAATTCTCTAAATCATTTCCACTTGTCCACAGCAAGTGCTGTGGACAATTCAATTGGAAGTGATTCTCCACTCATGAGAATCACTTTCTCACCGTCTTCCACTACTCAACTGCGGCGTCAAAAACGACTGCCTGAAATACTCCCGCACCGCCTCCATGGCTGGCGTAAACGTCACCCCCTTGCGCCAGGCCAGCCCCACATTCATGGCAGGCACGTGATCCATCAGCAACACCGTCTCGATCCGCAATCCCTCCAGCGACCAGGGCCGATACACCAGGTCCGACAGAATCGCCACCCCCGAACCATTGGCCACCATGCTGCGCACCGCCTCGATGGAACTGGTGCGCATGATGATGTTGGGCTTGCGTCCGCTTTGATTCCAGTAACGCAGCGCGGTCTTGTCGGCCTCGTCCACCGTCAGCAGGATGAAGGGCTCATTGGCCACTTCGGACAAATTCACCACCGTGCGCTCGCCCAGTGCGTGCCGTGCCGGCAGCCACAGGCGGCGCACTGACCCGAACAAGGTCTCATAGGCAATCTCGCGGTGACGCAGATTGGATGTCAGCACCACCGCCATGTCGATCTCGCCCTCCACCAGGCTCTGCTCGATCTCCGCGCGCTCCTTCTCATGCACGTGGATCTTGATGCCCGGATAGGACTGCGACAGCCGTTGCAGATGGTGCGGCAAAAAATATCCCAGCACCGTGTAACTGGCCGCCACCCGCAAACTGCCGCTGGCGGTGTTGTCCGGCAAGGGACTCTTCATCGCATCGTCCACGCTGCGCAGGATGGAATACGCATGGTTGAGGAAATGCCGCCCGCTGTCGGTGAGGATCATCCCCTGCGGAGAACGGATGAACAGCGGTGCCCCCAGCAAAGCCTCCAGTTCCTGGATGGCACTGGTGACCGAGGATTGCGAAATGTGCAGATGGATCGCCGCCTGCGAAATCTGCCCCACTTCCGCTGTGGCCACGAAATAACGGATCTGCCGGAGGGTGATGGCCATGTTTGACGCCCTTCATAAGCTATCGGATTTTTCGATATCAAGCCCTCTGATAATACATCTGTCCAATACCGTTGACGATTTCTATACTCGGTTTCATGTGCTGATTCCGACAGCACCGGAGACCACCAGATGAAGACAATCGACCTGAATTCGGACATGGGCGAAGGCTTCGGCCCCTGGACCATCGGCGATGGCGTCGATGCGGCCATCATGCCCCTGATCAGTTCAGCCAACATCGCCACCGGCTTTCACGCGGGCGATCCCAACACCATGCGGCGTACGGTGGAACAGGCCCGGCAACACGGCGTGGCCATCGGCGCACATCCCGGCTTTCGCGACCTGGTCGGCTTCGGCCGCCGCCATCTGAATGCGCCGGCCATCGAACTGGTCAACGACATGCTCTACCAGCTCGGTGCCCTGCGCGAGTTCGCCCGCCTCAACGGCATGCCCCTGCAGCACATCAAGCCGCACGGCGCGCTCTACATGCACCTGGCCCGCGATGAAGAAGCCGCCCGCATCTTCGTGCAGACGCTGCGCCAGCTGGACCCGAACTTGCTTCTCTTCTGCATGCACGGCTCGGCGGTCTGGCGCGTGGCGCAGGAACTGCAGCAGGCGGTGGTCTGCGAGTTCTATGCCGACCGCGATTACGACAACAGCGGCTCCATCGTCTTCACTCGCCGCGTCGGTGCGCTCGATCCGGCCCAGGTCGCAGCCAAGGTGCTGCGGGCGTGCCGCGAAGGCGTGGTGCGTACGGTAGAAGGACGCGATATCCCCATCGCCTTCGACTCCGTCTGCATCCACAGCGATACCCCCGGTGCACTGGCGCTGGTGCAGGCCACGCGCAAGAGCCTGGACGCGGCCGACATCGCCATTGCCGCGCCGCGCTGATCCCCCCATTCGTTACGAAGGAGAAAAGTCATGGCAGTTCACGAAGTGCACTCCCCCTTGCCCGGCACCTTCTATCGCCGGTCCAGCCCCGATGCCCCACCCTATGCAGAGGCAGGCGACGTCATCGAAGCCGGCCGCGTGATCGGCCTGATCGAAGTGATGAAACAATTTACGGAATTGCAGGCCGAGCAAGGCGGCAAGCTGCTGGCCTTCCACGTCGGCAACGGCGACCCGGTCGAACCCGGCCAGCTGGTCGCCGTGATCGAGACCGCAGACTGAGGCCGGCATCATGACGACTTCCCTGCGCAAACTCCTCATCGCCAATCGCGGCGAGATGGCGGTGCGCATCATTCGTGCCGCACAAGCCCTGGGCATCAAGACGGTAGCTGCCTGTAGCGAAGCCGATGCCGATTCGCTGGCCGCGCGCATGGCCGACGAAGTCCAACTCATCGGCCCGGCCCGCGCCGACCGCAGCTATCTCAATATGGACGCCTTGCTGAAGGCGGCACGCGACAGCGGTGCCGATGCCATTCATCCTGGCTATGGTTTCCTCTCCGAAAACGCTGCCTTCGCCGAAGCCGTCAGCGCGGCCGGATTGATCTTCGTGGGACCGGAGGCCGATACCATCCGCCGCATGGGCGACAAGGCCGAAGCGCGTCGTACCGCAGCCGCCGCCGGGGTGCCGGTGGTGCCGGGCTCGGCGGGTGAACTGGAGGATATCGCCAGCGCACTGGCCTGTGCCGACGAGGTCGGCTATCCGCTGTTGATCAAGGCCTCTGCCGGAGGCGGCGGCCGTGGCATCCGCATGGCGCGCGATGCCGCCGAACTGGCGCGGGAGTTCCCGCTGGCGCAAGGCGAAGCCCAGGCCGCCTTCGGTTCCGGTGCAGTGTATCTGGAGCGTTTCATCCGCCGCGCACGCCACATCGAAGTACAAATCCTGGGCGATGGCCAGCGAGCCGTTCACCTGTTCGAACGCGAATGCTCGCTGCAACGGCGTCGCCAGAAGGTCTTCGAAGAAGCCCCCTCGCCAGCGCTCACGCCGCAACAGCGGCAGGCCCTCTGCGACAGCGCCGTGCGCCTGGCCGCCCGGTTGCGCTATCGCGGTGCCGGGACGCTGGAATATCTGTTCGACGACGAGAGCGGCGAGTTCTTCTTCATCGAGATGAATACCCGCATCCAGGTCGAGCATCCCGTCACCGAGATGATCACCGGCATCGATCTGGTCCAGGCCATGTTGCGCATCGCCGGTGGCGAGCCGCTGGGCCTGCAGCAGTCCGACATCCGCTTGCAAGGCGCAGCGCTGGAGATGCGCATCAATGCCGAAGATCCCGAGCGCAATTTCTTCCCCTGCCCCGGCACTGTTGCCGAACTGCAGTGGCCGCAGGGCGAGGGCATCCGCGTGGAGAGCCATCTCTATGCGGGCTATCGCATTCCGCCGTATTACGACTCGCTGCTGGCCAAGCTGGTGGTCCATGGCAAGGACCGTACGCAGGCCATCTCCCGCGCCCAGGCGGCGGTTGCTGCCACGCACATCACCGGCATGGCCACCACCTTGCCACTGCATCAGTGGTTGCTGGCCGATGCCCGCGTGCAGGCCGCCCGCTTCGATACCGGCGCGCTGGAAAGCTGGCTGGCCGAACGTGCCAACGCGCGCACCGCGCAACTTGAGGAGGCCTGAGATGAACCGCACACAAGCCTCACCGACCACGCCCATTCGCTACAGCATTGCAGGTGACGAACACCTCTTTGCGGAAGTATCGGACTCGATGTCACTGGAAGCCTTCTTCCGCGCCATGGCCATCACGCGCGCAGTGGAACAGCTGGCATTGCCCGGCGTACTCGATGTCTGCCTGGCCAATGCCTCCTTCCAGATCCGCTTCGATCCCGACCTGATCCATCCGCTGGCCCTGCTGGAACAGGTCAAGGCGCTGGAAAGCAGTACCACGGCCGAGCGCCGCATCGACACGCGCATCATCGAAGTTCCGGTGCTGTATGACGATCCCTGGACCAATGAAACCCAAGCGCGCTTCCGCGACCGTCACCAGGATCCCGCCTCCACCGACCTGCAATACGCGGCGCGCATCAATGGCTACGAGGAAGTGCAAGCCTTCATCGCAGCCCACAGTGGCACGCCGTGGTTCGTCTCCATGGTCGGTTTCGTGGCCGGCCTTCCCTTCATGTACCAGATGGTCGAACAGGACCGGCAACTGCAAGTCCCCAAGTATCTGCGTCCGCGCACCGACACCCCGAAGCTGACACTGGGACACGGCGGCTGCTTCGGGTGCATCTACTCGGTACGCGGTGCGGGCGGCTACCAGATGTTCGGTGTCACGCCCGCACCGATCTACGATCCGCAACAGGCCCTGCCCTATCTGCAGGAATCGATGGTGTTCTTCCGCGCTGGCGACATCGTGCAGTTCAAGGCCATCGATCGCAGCGCGTATGACGCCGCCATCGCGGCCGTCGATGCCGGCCGTTTCGACCTGCGCATCCGCCCGGCGCGTTTTGATCTCGATGCCTTCCAGGCCGATCCCCAGGCCTGCATCCATGCTCTCAAGGAGGCCCTCCATGACGATTAAGGTGAAACAGCCCGGCCTGGCGACCTCGGTGCAGGATGGTGGCCGGGAAGGCTACTACCATCTCGGCATCCCGCCCTCGGGGGCGCTGGACCAGTACGCCCTGCGCAGCGCCAACCTGCTGGTCGGCAACCACGCCACCACCTCCGCGCTGGAGTGCAGCCTGCTCGGACCGCAACTGGAATTCCGGTCTGACGCCCTGGTCGCCGTGACCGGAGCGCGCATGCAGCCGCGTGTGGATGGCAGCGAACGCCCGCTCGATACCGCCTTCATGGTGCGCAGCGGCCAGGTCCTGAGCTTCGATTATCCGAAAGCGGGCGCACGCAGCTATCTCGCCATCGCCGGCGGCATCGATGTGCCGGTGGTGCTGGAAAGCCGTTCCACCTATGCGCTGGGTGCGCTGGGCGGATGGCAGGGACGCAAGCTGGCCAAGGAGGATGAACTGCCGCTTGGCCGGGCCTCGCCGAAGGCGGTCGAGGGGCGTGCCCTGCCGCTGTCGCTGGTGCCGGTCTTCGATCGCGAAGCCACGCTGCGCGTGGTGCCGGGGCTGTATATTCATCGGCTCACCGAGGAGGCCGTGGAGCGCTTCTTTGCCGATACCTGGACCGTGGGCTCGGAAGCGGACCGTATCGGTTACCGCTTCAAGGGCGGCCAGGCGATGCAGTTCAAGCCACGCGAACAGCCCTTCGGTGCGGGCTCGGATCCCTCCAACATCGTCGATGCCTGCTATCCCATCGGCTCGATCCAGATCCCCGGGGGCCTGGAACCCATCGTCCTGTTGCGGGATGCGGTCTCCGGTGGCGGCTACGCCACCATCGGCACGGTCATCAGCGCCGACCTCGACCTGATCGGGCAATTGCAGCCCAACCACAAGGCGCAGTTCGTGCGGGTGACGCTGGAGCAGGCCCTGGAGGCCCGCCGCCAGTACCAGCAGCGCTTCCAGCGCCTGAGCAGCCTGCTGGGCAGCTGACACTCCCGCGCAGGTCACACCGCGTTTGACGCTTGTCCCCAGGCCAGTCCGCACAGGCGGCTGCCCTGGGGCCGGGCCCGGCTTTGCCTTCGTCTTCGTACTCTCAGTACGCAGCAACTTGCAGCAACTTGTTGGAACGTCCTTCTTGCCTCTCATCCGCCTCATTGAATCATTGCTTCAACGTCTCTGGAGAAACTGACATGGCCGGCCTATCACACACGCAGAACAAGGAAACCGATCTCTCCACCCACAGCGTCCCCGCCAGCGCGCGCATGGGCAAACTGTCGCTGACGATGGCCTGGTGGGCCGTCTGCAGCGCGATCTTCTACATCGTCGTGGGGGCGTCGCTGGCGCTGACCTACGGCGCGCGCAATGCCCTGATCGGCATGGTGCTCTCGGTCATCAGCTACGGACTCATCAATGCATGCATCAGTCGCTACGCCATGCGCACCGGCCTGTCGGTGGCCCTGTTCTCGCGCATCCTGTTCGGCCGGCTCGGGGCCTCGCTGGCCACGCTGATCTTCTTTTCCACCGCGATCTATTACGCCGTCTTCGAGGGCTCGGTGATTGCGGTGGCCCTGCATCATCTTTATCCCTCACTGCTCTATCCGGTCGCGGCGCTGATCGTGGTGCTCTACAGCGTGCCGCTGGTGTTTGGCAGCGTGCAGAACTGGCTGGACAAGTTCAACGGCGTGCTGCTGCCGTTCTATCTGCTGGGCCTGCTGATGGCGCTGGTGCTGGCGGTAAGCCAGTATGGCTACCAGCCGCAGTGGCTGGACTTCGGCCCGGCGGTGCCGCCGGCGGACGGCTGGTGGAGCTGCTTCACGTATTACATGGGCGTATGGGTATTGATGATGTTCACCTTCGACTATGCCCGCTTCGGCAAGCCGGAAGATGCGACGTATCACGGCCGCTTCAATTTCGGGATGCCCTTCTACCTGGTCACCATCCTGCTCAACGGCGCCGCCGGCATCTACCTGGCCAGCAGCATTCCGCAGGATGGCCCGCTGTCCGAGGTGTCGGTGGTGATGGCCATCCTCAAGCTGATGGGCTTCTGGGGACTGCTCTTCGTCTGGGTCACGCAGACGCGCATCAATACCGCCAACTACTATCTGGCAACGGTCAACATGCAGGCCTTCTTCGGCAACCTGCTGGGCCTGCACGCCTCGCGCCTGGTGTGGTCGGTAATGGTTGGCGCAGTGGTCTATGCGCTGATGCTGGCGGACGTGTTTTCCTATCTGCTCAAGGCACTGGCCTATCAGGGCGTGTTCGTGGTGGCCTGGGTTGGCGTGGCGCTGGCGCATATTCTCACCGTACCCGATCACGCTGGCACCGGCGAAGGGTCGGCCGGCATCAACCGTGTCGGACTGGGAGCATGGTTCTGCGGCGTGGTGCCGGGCTTCGTGCTGATGGAGATGACGGGCTTCTGGCCATCGCTGTCGGCACCGCTGACCTTCGTGGCGTCAATGGGGGTGTATGCCCTTTGGCAGCAGCGCGGACGCGCGGGCAAGACCTGGCAGACGGCAGAGTGATTCCGCTCCGGTACAACACCAAGGCACCCACGGGTGCCTTTTTTCATGGCTGAACCATCCTGCGGCCAGCCACCCTGCGACACCGGCCACCGAAGATTTTCGAGGACCGACCAAGCTTAGCGCCGATTGCCCTGATTTGCCCGCCCGGCCAACTTATCCCGCCAAAAAGATCTTGATAGTCTCGAGCGCTTTGACAGCGATCAGGAGATTGGTATGGCAATCATCGGTTTCATCGTGATGGGCGACCGCACCTCACACGGCGGGGTAGTGATGTCGGGTGATCCGACCTGGACGGTGGACGGCCAGCCCATCGCCCGCATCGGCGACAAGGTGAGCTGTCCGCGTTGCAAGCGCGTGGCGACCATCATCAGCAGCCGCTTCCCGACGATCATGGACAACGGCCAGCCTGTGGTCTATGACCAGGACGTCACTGACTGCGGCGCAATCCTCTACTCGCGGCACAACAATCACGCTGGCTGGGGATCGCCAGATGAAGACAGCATCCCGAACGAGCCGCCGCAACAAACCGCCCCGCGCCAGGCACCGCGCTTCCAGGAGCACTTCGTCCTGCGCAACAACACCACCGGAGAATTGCTGGCAGGCGTTCCCTACCTGATCAAGACTGGCGACGGCCGAACGGTGGAAGGCGAGACCGATGCCCACGGCCGCACCGCTGTGGTCTGGACTGATTCGCCGCTGCCGCTGCAAGTGATCGCGCGTCCCAAACCGATGGGTGGTGATGATCCCTACCATGTGCCGGAGTGGCGTAGCGAGGATATCTGATGGGAGAAGGTATCTCGCCATCGTCCCGCCCAATCGGCCGCTCGGGTACGCACCAAGGCCCCAGAGGCCGCATACTGTCGCTCGACAATCCCATGGATCGGAATTACCTGTGCGCGGTGATGTGCATGTGCAATCAGGGGACCAAGCTCAAGGACAGCCTCGGGCGGGCACTGAAGCAGCGCTGTACTACCGCCAGCATCTGGAATGACGAAGAGCGCAACCAGCTGGTCTGGCGCTACAAGGCCGAAGTCGGATACAGCATGGCAAGCCATCCGCCTGCGCCGCTGATGAGTCGGGAACAACCCAATCGTCCCGGCCGGTTTCCGCTCGGACGAGCCATGGCCGATGGGCTGCTCAAATGGCAGCTGGATGGCAAGCCGCAGAAGGGGCTATTGAGGATTCCGGACTGCATCATTCTTGCGACTACAGGCGAAGAGTTGGCCGCCATGCGGGCGTCGAGGAAGATTGATTGGAAGCGGCTGATGCCGGTGCAGGCGAATATTGAGCGGGTGGTGGAGATCAAGTTTGAAGGCGACAAACTGAGCAGAGAACAAATGAGCGACTATCAAACGATCGCAGGGGATCCGGATAAGTTTCGCTTGCTCACGATCGCAGAGTGCGATTGTCAACGCGATTCATCTGCGCCTGTGCAAGACCCCATACGTGCCCCGGTCACTACACCAATGGAACAGGAACGCAAGGCAAAAGATCACTGGTATAGCCGGACGCCGCCTCTCCCTGCCCCCATACCAGCCCCACAACCGGTCAAGCCGCGCTACGGCCCCATCGCATCACAAGACGAAGGTATGCCGCTTGCCGACTATCTCAAAGGTGCCGCAGTGGTCGGCGGCGCGATTCTGGTGGGTGCAATTGCCGTTGCTGCCCTTCCTCTCGAGGCCGCCGGTGCTGCCGCTGCGGCGTTGGTCGTACTGGTAGCCGGTACAAGAACGGCCAATGCGAATCAAAAAGACGAAAAGGATAAACACTGATGAAACATGGTTTGGAGAAAATCGAAGCCCTGCTTCCGGATTTTCAATATGTGGACGATGACCGGATCATCACAAGCGTCGGCCTGACTGCCTCTCTTTATTTCTGGAGCGGCCATACACCGGAGAAACGCCAAGCAATCATTGTATTGTTCGAGGCGTACGAAGAAGCCTACGGAAGCGAATTGAAGTGGGGTTGCGATCCCGAGAGCTGGCAAACCAGAAAACTTGCCGGCAAAAAGTTTCCCAAGCTACGCGACTACGCCGCCAAACTCGATGAAGATGACTGCATCCAGTGGTACCTTTCTTCCGGGGAGCATCGCGAGCAGGCCACGGAATATGCGATCTTCTGCCTGACCGAACGAGGCTGGCACAAGGGCCGCATATCAGAACTTTACTTCCAGCTGCCACGCAGTCACGCTTTCGATCCCCATCATCGCAAGACACTTGACAGCTTGCTCTTGCGCGGGATCGAAACGCTCAACCCCTTCCATGGCCGAGTGGGACTGGCCGCCGTCCTGCCCGAACAAAGTATTCACTACGAACCGGAAGCTTTTGATCTGGCGACACGCTACCGCACGCTCTACATTCCCGGTGCCGGTGACTTCATGCGTGCGCCCTATGGCCCGAAGAGCGTTGACTGGATCACGATCGTAGGCGATGTCCTGGCCGAGCGTTGCGATGGGATCAACGCCTATGCGGATCATTGTCGCCAGCTTGGCATCACATCCATTCGTCACGGAAATTCTCTGGTAATGCGCGCAGGAGAGACGCCGGAAATCGGACCAGTGGAAGAAGCGATATCGGAGGCCTATGCCAGAATCAATGCAGCGCTGCGCCCCTTGCGCGACGCTGCCTACAATTCCATGGGCAGCGCATCCAATTGGGGCGAGCTGCGCTTCAATCGTTTCACCTCTGATCTTTGGATTCGCCGCTTTGATCAGAGAGATGCGTGGCCGCCTGTCTTCCCGCTTGATCCAGCGACCCTGATTGCAGGAAGCATTCCCAAAAAGAAAATCAGATTGAAAACAGGCCAGCCCAGCCCCTGCCATGGCCGCTTCCACCGCCCCGGTACAGAGAAATTCGGCGTGATCCTGATGCCCGGCGACATCGCCCCCTACTGGCTGAACCTGGGACCGCACGGCGAATTCCTCGGACGCGAGGCCATCACCTGGGAACTGCTCGCCGAACTCTAAACCCTTGGCAACCTGAGCGCAGCCCTCAAAAACCCTGACTGGCCGTCGTCCATTCACCGCATTTTTTTCGGCAAACAGACTTGCCCCCTGCGGCGAATACCCCCCATAATCACCGCATGAATCGCGGTGATTACACTTACCTCTGGCAGGCTCCCGACTGGCCCCGATGGCGCTACGACCTCAACGTCCTGGCCGCGCCACTGGCCGAGGTGAGTCATGCGCAAGGCCTGCTGCTGGGCCGGCTGGCCGATGTGGGACTGGGGCTGCGTGATGAAGCCAACCTGCTGGCCCTGACCGAGGACGTCCTCAAAACCAGCGCCATCGAAGGTGAACAGCTCAATCTGGCCTCGGTCCGCTCTTCCGTGGCACGTCGCCTGGGTGTCGACATCGGTGCCTTGGCCCCGGTGGATCGCCACGTGGAAGGGGTGGTCGACATGATCTTCGACGCCACCACGCATCACCGCAAACCACTGACGGCCAAGCGTCTCTTCGGCTGGCATGCGGCCTTGTTCCCGACCGGCTATTCAGGGATGAGCGAAATCATCGTCGGCGACTGGCGCGATGATGCCCAAGGCCCCATGCAAGTAGTCTCCGGTCCACTGCATCGACAGAAAGTCCATTATGAAGCGCCCCCGGCCCGACGCCTGGCGCGCGAGGTGACGCGCCTGCTCAACTGGATCAATACCGCGAATCCGGTAGAGCCCGCCCTGCTGCGCGCGGGCTTGGGGCATCTTTGGTTTGTCACGCTGCATCCTTTCGATGACGGCAACGGACGTATCGCCCGGGCCATCGGCGACCTGCTGCTGGCCCGCGCTGACGGCAGCCCGCAGCGCTTCTACAGCCTGTCGGCGCAAATCCAGCGCGAACGCAAAGCCTATTACGAGATCCTGGAACGCACGCAAAAGGGCGACATGGATGTCACCCCCTGGCTGCTGTGGTTCCTGCAGATGCTGTCAGCTGCGGTGAGCCAGGCGCATCGCACGCTGGATGCGGTACTGGTGAAGGCCCGCTTCTGGCAGAGAATCGCGGGCACCCCGCTCAATGGCCGTCAGGTCAAAGTGCTCAACCGTCTGCTCGATGGTTTCGAAGGCAAGCTGACCAGCAGCAAATGGGCGGCGCTGGCGAAGTGCTCTTCCGACACCGCCCTGCGCGATCTCAATGAACTGGTCGCGCTGGACCTGCTGCACCGTTCGGCCGCAGGGGGCCGCAGCACGAGTTACGAACTCACGTTGCGCTGAATCAGCTCCACCGGCTCGCGCGCCACCCCCAAATAACTCTCCACGATCCTCTTGTCCGCCGCCAGCACC
>LV_Brine_h2_0102DRAFT_1000092_pt1 | contig 31486 bp, 26 predicted proteins | sample LakVidmifraction_3_FD_10600 | JGI IMG/M metagenome (IMG submission 10600)
CCTTTCGTGTCAATAGAAGGTATGTATGACAATAAAGATCAAAACTTAGATTCAATCAACGTGCCTATCCAAAGAAAAATTGTGACAACAAAGATTGAAACTCACTTTTGGACAAAAACGCTTTAGAGCCGAATGACAGCTCTGTGCGTGTTGTTAGAGGCACGGATCTTCGGAGCTTCAGGAACATTGGCAAGCTCTATTTCAAACTCCCAATAGGCGCCTTCAAGGTGGTAAACCTCAGTGGCGTTATTGGCTTTGTTTAAATGGGATTGGCTATTGGGCACTAACGTAAAGTTAGAGAGCTTAGGTCATTTGGATAAGGGGAGTAATTGCATCGTTACCAAGTTTCATAATAAAACACTGGTAACGAGTATAAAATTTAGTGGGCGAGCTTTCGGCTGGAAAGGGGTTTACATAGTTAAAGTAGCTTACGCTCTTTTAGCTCTGAAAGTACTTGTTCAGATAATGAATCAAGCCAATAAACTTCTTTCATTTGCCTACATGTTAAACCAGCTATCTCGAGAAATACAAGCTCAGAATATTTTCTCTCTTCTTCCTTAGCTGTTTTATATAAGTGGAAAGCTATCTCAGTGAACATTAACCAAGAAAAGATGGTTAGTTTAGAAAATAAAGTAATTTCAAGAATACTCTTATATTCAATACTTTTTATTTTCATCATAAACATCGCGATGGATTTAATTTTATCAATAAAATAAAAAGTTTCTTCAGAATACAACATATCAATATGCTGTAGATTCTTTTTATTTTTTTCAATAGGTTTGACTTTGGTAAACACAAAGTAACTGAAGAGGAACTCTTCAAAAGGTATTGTTTTCATATTTTCTAGGTAATAATCATCAATTACATTCCGTGTTCCTTGATCCAAATTAACAAACTCTATCCTATTATCAGTCTCGAGAATTTCAACATCATTTTGAAGGCGTAATTTTGCTTGATATGCAATTTCAAAAACAGCATCCTTTATAACTCTAAAATTCTGCGTGTCAGACTGTTCTGTAAGTGCCTTTTTGGTAGCTGCGAGTTCTCTACGATTATCCTTCCAAACAAAATACAATAAAAAAACAGACACAGTAGACAAAATTGGGGTTGCAACGCCTGTGAATATTGTCGCAGTATCAACCCAAGTTTTAAATTCTCTAGATGGCGAAAATTCAAAAAAATATCCGAATGTGCTGCCAACACCTAAAAGTACACTTAGCGCTATTATCATTATGATCTTGAGAAACTCACTCTCTTTTCTTTGTAAAGCTTCTTGTTTAGTCATTTAAAACTTTCTCGCTCAATTGTTAATCAATTAATTTTATTACATTCAAAGTTTTTTCAGAGTTTTCATAAGTCAGTTTAATAAGCTGTTCAGCAACAATTGATTCGAAATTGTAATAAAACTCTTCAACATATCTGTTTTTATTTATTTTATTTGCTTCTTCTATTTTTTTTATTAGTAAGTCAAACATCACAAATTCTCTAATTTTATTTTCCCCTTGGTATAAGATGTAACAAATAAGATAACGAGCAATTTCTTTAGGGTAGCCTACACGATGTTCTAAGTTACGATAAAGCTCCACTTCAGATTTAACTTTAGCATGCGAGGATGCCAATATTTGGTTCAAGGAAAAGTTATACTGGCTTAGATATTTTAAAACACACATATATGTATTTGTTAAAGGATCGAGTTGCTTATTTTGAACATAGTCATTTTTAAATTCATCAGAAATATTGCTATAAATTTTAACTAATATTGACTGGTCTAGAGTAGATAGCAATAGGTTGCTTAATGAGAAAATGTCATCAGTATTAATACTATATTTTTTTTCAGTAAACCTCTCATTCAACTGACTTGTTCTCCTGGCAAAAATTGATAAATCATCCCTCATTGATTGACTCTTGATTTGATTTTCTAAAGTATTATTGTTTTTTTGAAACTCTTTTTTGCTAGATATCCACGTGAGCCAAATCAATATAACGCTCGCAAGTAGTAAAATTGGAGTTAATAGCCCATTAATAATTGAAGCAGTAGTAGACCAGTTCGCTGCATGATGCTCAGTAAGGTTTTTTGGGATTTCCCACGTAAAATAAGGAAAGTGTATACTGTAAGTAATTATAACCCCTGCTATAGCCAATAAAGTTAAGCCCAATACACAGTAGCCAATAAATAAATCGCTGTCTTTTTTACTCATCAACATTCCCTCGCTTTAAAACTCCTTTTTACACCAATCTCAACCACTTAACAACTAAGCTGCACCACGTACTGCACGAATAATCGCCCCATTTTCTTGAATGTTAGCCACCACAACTTGGCGTGCTATGTCTTAGCCAACGGATTGCGATTTTTGCTCATTAGCACCGCCTTGCACAGTAATTTGGTTGGTTATATGTATACTTACACCACCAGAGCCGGCACCATCATTAGCCGCACCGCCTGCGTTATAACGCCTCGCTATTTGGCTGATTTCAGTATTTTGTTTAGGGCTTAATACACGCTCACCACGTTGTAATACATAGGTAGATTCATTCGGCACATAGTCTAAACCACCGTGTGCAATCCCCGCCGGTTGTTGGGCTTTGATTTGGCGTACTTGTTGTAAACCCATCATCACTGCTGCCGCAGCTGCAACACCACCCAAAACAGGCCCTACAATAGGAATAAGGGCCAAAGACGTATAGGCTACAGTTGCACCTTGGTATGTATTTATAACAGCTTGGGCAATGGCAAACGCTTTATAGGCCTTAAAGGCTGTTTTACTTTGTCCAGCCATTGCTTTAAAAGTAGTGGCCCCCAAGCCAACAATAGCGTTGGATTTTTCAGTTTCTGTTTTTTCTCAAAGTTGGAAAAGCCGAGAGTCAAATATGACTTCAGATATCAAAACTTTTGACTGACCGGTTATCGCTCAAAGCTGCTCATTCTGAATTAAAAACTAACTAATAAAAGCTGAGGGTTTCACGTTGATCACTAAATTGATTATTAATTCTAAGCTTTCATAAATCATGATTAAGATGATATGTTTAAAGGCCTCTACTCTCACAGCGACTTTTTACTACATCATTTTGATTCTTTTGTAGCTTTGAAATTTTTTCTGCTCTAGTACATTCCCAAGCATCTACAGGATACATTTTATCCCACGCATTCATTAGCTGGCGTTGTGATTTACTCATGCTGTATCGTTTATAGGTGTTCTCCATATACAGATAAGTACGCGCAATTTGCCCTCTAGCCATTTCAGGTGGCTCAGCTTTGCTGTTATCAATTTTCATCGCACAACGCCCAAAATCGCTTTTAGCCGCAGGAAGCATAGTAAAGTTATGATTGCTTCTCAGAGCATTCACAGCGCCCATGGCCGGATAAAGGTTAAACATATCAGCTTGCATAAAACGGTATTCTGTATTTACTTTTTCAGCACACCTTCGACCTTTAAATGACTTCCCCTTACTATTTACACACTGCTTATGGCCATCTCGCCATTCGCTAAAAGTACGACCAAAGTTTTCTGCTGGAACAACGTGCTCCCATTCAATTTTTTCTGCTCGTTTGATGTACTTTGTTGTAGAAAAGCCCTCCGGTGCGGTTACTCTTTTACTAGCGTCAAATGTCGCTCCACAATAAAGTGTAATGCGGTGATTGTTATAAACCTGCTTTTCTAGAAGTCGTTTAGCTTTGCTAAATGAGTCGATTTCTTGATTTGCTGAAGAGGTAGCTGAGAAAATAAGTGTTGCTAACAGTGAAATTGTGGATGCTTTCATTATGATTCTTGGTACCTATTTCGGTTTAAATATGTCACATATAATAAATGAGTTAATAAGCTAGATCTCATTTGTGGTGACTGATAATTTTAATTTGTAGAACTCAAATATTATGCTTTTAAAATTTAATGGGAAAGCTACTTCCCAGTCCATGTATTGTCATTTTGATACTGTCCAGAGCAAGCGCTGTTATATGCAAATTGGCCCGTAGACTTATCTCGACAGCGCTAGACTAAGTTGTAGTTACCATCATAAAACTGGTCCCATGCATAACCAGAAGAATAGTTATTTGACCCGCCAGCTCCTGCCGCAGCAACAGCTAAAACGACGACACCTACCGCAACGACAGCAGCAACAACGCCTTGAGCGATTTCTTTTCTGTCTTGTGCAGCTAATATCTCACATTTGTATTGAGTGAGTGCTCTATATTTAACTTCTCTGTTAAGCGCGAAGATATAGTTCGCTTCATCAGTATTTTCGGTGGTATAACTTTTAGCGAGGATATCTTTATCATCAAGGTAGTTTCGACACACTTGAGCATCTGTTAATTCAGAGTCACCGGCAATGATGGCGTGTCTAGAGGCTGAACAGCCAGTAATAACGCTAAGTATTAGAAAAGATGCAATAGTGTTTTTAACTAAAGTCATTAGTAAGTTATTCCATAATTAAAATAAGCTTTGAGTAAGCTCATAATTCCTTTGTGAAATTTTAACAAACCGATGGTAATTTTACTAATTGTTATTAAAGGGGTTTTTCATCTTTAAGCCTAAAACATGCTTATATCAGCTCTAATAAAACTATCGTCTCACAAAAAGAACCTTGGCATAATTTAAACCTTAAATTAAACTGTATATATAAACAGTGTTTGAGGTGTGTATGTTCGTTATTCCAATTTTTATAGAAGCAGGCATTACCGGCTTTGAATCTCCTGCCGCAGAATATGTAGAGCTCGGTATTTCAATCGATGAACTAATCATTAAACACCCGAATGCTACTTTTATTGGTATCGCTTCTGGGCAATCCATGCAAGAAGTAGGAATATTCGATGGTGACTTACTAGTCATTGATAGAGCTGAGGATGTAAGTACCGGCGATATTATTGTTGCTAGTTATAACGGTTCGTTTGTTTGTAAAATCATAGATAAATCGAAACGCTTACTTATCTCTGCCTCTAAAGATTATAAGTCTGTTTATATCTCTAATGATGACGACTTTAAGCTCGAAGGCGTCGTTACTGCTAGTATCCGCCTACACAGAAATAAAGCTGAGGTGAATCGATGTTTGCCCTCGTAGATGCAGTGGCATTTTATGCCAGTGCGGAGAAGGTATTTGACCCATCCATTCGCTTTAAACCTGTTGTTGTTCTAACAAATAACGATGGGTGTATTTGTGCCATATGCCCTATTGCTAGAAAGCTTAATATCCCGAAATTTGAACCTTACTTCAAAATTAGACCCTATTTAGAGCAGCATAATGTCGTTGTGCGCTCTTCAAATTATGAACTCTACGCTGATTTGAGTGAAAGAATGATGACGGTCATAAATCGTTTTTGTGATGACCATTATGTTTATAGTATTGATGAGTCATTTTTACGTTTTACTGGTTTTTCTAGAATTATTAATGACTGGGCTGACTACGGACACACAATACGACGAGCTGTATGGCGCGAAACTGGTTTGCCTGTTGGTGTCGGCTTTGGTATTACGCCTACGTTAGCTAAAGCAGCCAACCATGCGGCGAAAAAACTCTCTGGTTATAACGGGGTTGCTGTTATTAATGATGATATCTCACGGCAGGAAGTCCTTATGCGTATGGATGTTACCGATGTCTGGGGTATTGGCTCTCGACTCGGTAAAAAACTCAAGGTGATGGGAATTAAAAGTGCATGGGATTTAGCGAATCAAAACCCTAAAGAAATGCGACGTATGTTTAGCGTTGTTGTTGAGAGGACTGTGAGTGAGCTTAACGGCATCGCCTGTTTAAGTTGGGATGAAGTAAAACAGAATAAAAAAGAAATCTACTCAACGAGAAGTTTCGGCGAAAGAGTAAGTGACTTAAATACATTAAAATCAGCCCTCGTAACACACGCAGCGATTGTTGGCAGCAAACTAAGGAAACAGCAGTCATTAGCAAAACGACTCGTGATATTCGCTGCAAGCTCGCCACACGAAGACGTGTATTATAAGAAATCGTTGCTCTATGATTTTCCTATACCTACATCAGATACCAGTGTTATAGCCAATGCTGTTTCAGATGTTATTGATGATATTTTTAAGGCTAACACGCGCTTTTATCGCTGCGGTATTGGCGCAATAGAATTAGAAGGTGAGTTATTTCAACAAGCAGATATGTTTTCTGTAAGTAAAGATAACCCAGAAGTAATGGCGTGTTTGGATGCTATAAATAAACGTTATGGGGTCGGCACTTTATCTTTAGGAAGTGAAAAGCTCACAAAATCATGGAACATGAAACGGGCTTTTTTATCGCCCCATTACACAACCCGCTGGTCAGATATTCCAATCATAGATTGTGATTGAACTGGGTTAGAACCATCAAATATTGAATGTGGTAACAGTGTATTTAGTTTATAAGGTTACAGGAAATCTTTATTGGAATTTCTTAATTAAAACCCTTTTTGCCTTGTGTAGCGCTACAGTATTTTGAATTTAGACCCACTTTAGTTATATCTATGACTCCTTTCTTCAGGTTAGCTTGTTTAGATGTTACCAGCAATGCAAAAATGATCCACTTCAACAATTGAAATCTGATCCAGTTAACTTAACACTGGTGCTTTTCGGTAAGCACCATGATTTCAAAAGAAGAGTTCATGAAAATAAAAGTCTTAGCCATGCAAGGCATGTCTCAACGAGCCATTGCTAAACAGTTAGGCATATCGCGTAACACCGTTAAAAAATACCTTCAGGGTGATTTTGACGAGCCGCATTATGCTACTCGTAAAACGGGTATTTCAAAATTAGAGGCCTTTAAACCATATTTGCATTCTCGGTTAGCTAAAGCTGCTCCAATACACTTATCAGCCGTTGTTTTACTCAGGGAAATTAAAGAGCAAGGCTATACCGGAGAAATATCGTTACTACGTCAATACCTGCATCAATATCGAGGGAGCGTTGAGCCCCAACCCATTATTCGCTTTGAAACAGAAGCAGGTAAACAAATGCAAGTTGATTGGGGCCAAATGCGAGGTGGGAAATCACCTCTGCATGCCTTTGTCGCTGTTTTAGGCTATAGCCGTGCATTGTTTGTCGCGATTACTGACAACATGCGCTATGAAACGCTCGAAGCATGTCATCGCCAAGCCTTTGAGTATTTCCAAGGCATTCCACAGCAAGTGTGGTATGACAACATGAAAACCGTTGTTATAGAGCGTGATGCTTACGGTGAGGGTAAACACCGCTTTAATCAGCATTTTTACCAATTTAGTAAAGAAATGGGGTTCATTCCAAAGCTATGTAANCCCTACCGCCCGCAAACAAAAGGNAAAGTAGAGCGAATGGTACGCTATGTGNGCGATAACTTTTATCAGCCATTGGCCACTAANTTATCTGCCCTTGAACTTACTTTGGACGTTGAAACTGCCAATGTTGAAGTCATTAACTGGTTGAACACAGTGGCTAACCAGCGNATTCACGACACAATAAAAGTAAAACCCGCAGATAGATTAAAAGAAGAGCAGACATACCTTCAATCTTTACCCCCGCTCCAACCTGTTGCACCACCACAGCCGGCAGAAGTGAGCATGCCTTTATTTGATATGTCCTTCGAGACTCAACCGTTACATCATGATTTAAANATTTACGCGCAGTTTTCGGAGGCTTTATGAACTTACAATTAGCACGTTTGCATGAGCTAACANAGGAGCTTCAACTCGCTGGTGTTGAAACGAACGCNACAGCGCTAGCGCAGCAAGCAGCAAAAGAAGAATGGGATTATTTACAGTTTCTAGANCGCATACTGCAAAGCGAGCAGAAGCACCGGCATCAACGTAAACAGGTTATGTTTACACGTATGGCTGGGTTTCCGTCATTAAAATCGCTCGAGGAATTTGATTTTACGTTCGCCACTGGTGTGCCCAAAAAACAGGTTAACGAGCTTGCCACACTCTCGTTTATTGAACGAAAAGAAAACATCGTTCTGCTCGGGCCATCTGGTGTAGGCAAAACACATATTGCCAGTGCGCTAGGTTACAAGGCAGTGCAAGCAGGCTTGAAAACCCGCTTTATTAGCGCATCTGATTTAATATTGCAATTAACCACCGCCCAACGACAAGATAAGTATAAACAAGTGATGCAGCGGTCAGTGCTGGCACCCAGGCTACTAATCATTGATGAAATAGGTTATTTACCGTTCAGTGCTCAAGAATCCAAGTTATTGTTTGACGTCATTGCAAAGCGTTATGAAAAAGGAGCGATAATACTCACAAGTAATCTCCCATTTGGACAATGGGGAAGCATTTTTGCGAATGATACAGCGTTAACATCAGCTATGTTAGATAGAATTTTACACCACTCACACATTGTTCAAATTAAGGGGGAAAGTTATAGAATTAAAGAAAAGAAACAAGCAGGGTTAATGGAAAACCTTAATAAATAGTGGATCAATATTCAAATGGTGGAGTGGATCACTTTTCGGTTGTTGTTGACATTAGAGTCGATATATAGGGAACGTTAATTAGTATTTAAGTTATAAAAATTTTTGACAACTTTCATGTGGATCTTAGGAAAATAGAGAAAGAAAAATTTGGGGGTAATCTACAGATCAATGTTAAACATTACTTGGTCAAACATCCTCACTGATTTTAGAGCTTGGAGATAGCTAATCATTCAAAGCTTCAAGATACTGAACTTCGGCTATGTGCCAACAGCAGACATTGACATTACTTTTCAAAAACCTCTGAATTGGACAGCTAAGCCACCATTGCGGTCGTTCATCATCAAATTATTAATGCTAACTTTGTGCGCTTTATAGTCCTTTCAGTCTGAATAAACCTATAATTAGGGTGTTCAGATCATGTGCCTATCTCATTCGAATATTGTGCGCTCATTATTTTGATGATTCCCTTATGACTTCTAATCTACTAAGCAGACATTAAAATTCACGGCTAAATGTGACCTAAAACAATTGGTATTTAGAAGTTATTATGAGTATTTTGGAAAGCTAAAAGTACCTGTAGAAATCGACACACAAGTTTATTGTTTATTGCCCTCATTATATTCCTATTGTTCAACGTTAATTGCGAGCCTAGTCGCCGTGATTTTACATCATTTTTTTTGTCCTAATAGAAAAGTATTTAATCATTACTTTGAAAGTTAAGCTAATTCTGAACATGAGATTCAACTTTAATTAATAAATTTACGGGCAATTTTGTTAGTAAATTAACAGGGAAATAATCACCACCTTTATACATAGCTCCATGACCGATAGATCTACTATTGCTGCGTTCATACAATTGCAAACTCGTTGGCTGTGAAAGGGTTAACGTATTAAAAACGATATGTTCTTAATTTTAAGCTATTTTACTTTCTGTCAAAGGTATTGAGAACTGAGCTACAAAAGTATTACCATTATTTGCCAGTGTAATTGAGCCTTTATAGTTTATCGCTATGGTATCTACAATAGATAAGCCAAGACCGGCACCCTCTGCTGAACCGCTACGCCAAAAGCGCGTAGTCATTTTGTCAATGTCTGTGGCGGTAACATTAGCCGTGTTGCTAACATTAATATTTAAAAGGCTTTCTGTAACGTTAATGGCCATTAAAACAGGTGTTTTTGGGGGACTGTATTTTAAAGCATTATCGAGCAGGTTACGGCAAACAATAGCGATCATAGCTGATGGGATAACGGATATGAGTTCTTTTCCTTGTATTGAATAAGCTATACGTTCACTACCTTGCGTTGTCTCATTTATCATGTTTTTAATGAGTAATTCAACTGACCAAGTTTCGTCAGTATGGACTTGGGTGATTGCATCAATATTTGCCAGTAAAAGTAAATTGTCTAATATAGAATTTAAACGCTTTGTGCTTTTACTTACCTGCAATAAAGCTCGCTGTTGCTTGTCTCCTGTTGTTAGTTCAGCAAGTTGGGCTTGAGCCAATATACCCGCTAACGGTGTTCTAAGCTCATGTGCAGCATTACTGGTAAATTGCTTCTCTCTTGATATCACTTCAGCTAATCGTGCCATTAGTGCATTTTGGCTGTTGATCAGTGGTTGCAGTTCTTTTAATGGTTGCTGTATTTGAATGGGAGCAAGGTCTTCACTACCGCGTTTTTCGAGTGCTGAAGTTAGTAGCATTATCGGTTTTATGCCTGTACCAATTGCAAACCATAATAAACCTAACGTAATTAAAATCGCTAATGCAGGGGGAATAAGAATACTTTTAAGCAGATCATAATATAAAGAATCACGCTCAGAAACCTTATCTGCAATGGTTATTTTATGTTGGCTGGTGATTAAAGTGAACGTACGCCACGCTGTACTTTCAGCTTGAATATAATGGAACCCAGATTCAACTGCTGTGCTATTGGGAAAAGTGCTGCTATTGCTTGTTGCTATAATACTGCCGTGCAAAGAGCTTATTTGACAGGTTAATCCCTTTGCCGTACCAACTTCATTGGCTTCCATTATTGCTGGTAAAGAGGCTGACATAGCACTTTGTGGCACATGCGCTAATATATTACTTAGCATTATAGCGGTAGATTCTAGACGTTTATCAAAGCTGACGTCTAATTTATGACTAAGACCCGTCACCATCCAAACACTGGCTAATAGCCAAAAACCAATAAATACGGCTGCCACTAATATTGTTAGGCGAAGGCGCAAGCTCATTGTTCAGTTACTTCAATTGAGCCTAGTCGAAATCCAAAACCCCGAATAGTTTCTATGCCTTTAGTTCCTATTTTTTTACGTAAATTAAATATATGTACATTCAGGGCATTACTGGCTACGTCGTCACATGTGCCGTATAAAACATCTTTTAATTGGCTTTCAGATAAAATACGTTGTGGATTGTTAAGAAATATTTTTAAAAGTAAATCTTCGTTCCGAGATAAGGGGATATGTTTGTCATTAATTAATAGTTTGTGTTGTTCTAAGTGATAAGTCAGCAGGCCATGTGAAATGGTGTTTGTTAGTCTGTCGGTTGTGCGTCGCTTTATACTGTACAAACGCGCTAATAACTCTCTTAGGTCAAATGGCTTAACCAAATAATCATCAGCGCCATTCTTTAATCCTGTTACTTTGTCGTCAATTGAATTACTCGCCGTGAGTATTAGTACCGGCAATGAGTGTTGATTTTTTCGCAGCCATGTTAGCCACGTTATACCATTTCCATCCGGTAAATTTAGATCAAGAATACAGAGATCGAAGTTGCTTTTATTCAAGATATTTTTTGCATGACTTATTGAAGCAACATGTTCCACAGCCATACCTTCACCCGATAAAAAAGTGCTAATGGCATCAGCAATAACAGCATCATCTTCAACTAATAAAATATACATTTTTGCTCAAATACAATTCTTATGCCGCTAAGATTAACGTGAAAAAGCGCAGGAGAACAAGCGATAAATTAAGTTTTTAGCAGGGTTTAGCGAATGAACTTTTTCTTAATGTTGGCTTAATATTAGCGATTTATCATTGGTAAGTTAATGGAAAAAAGATGTGGTAAATAAATGCTAAGTATTGCTGTAGGGCCGATAGTTCTCTCAATTTCACAATTAATTACTCTGGTAGGGTTATTTATGTTTTGGGGAATAACTTATCTTCAAACACGTAACAATGCAAAACAGAAACAGTTTTTAGAGTATATATTCACAGCCATTATTATTGGTTTTTTAACCGCACGATTGACCTTTATAATCGCTATGTGGCAAAGCTACCAAGAGAATTGGTGGCAATTAGTAAATATAAGTGATGGTGGCTTTATACCTAGCACAGGTTGGGGCGCTGGTGCCTTGGTACTGATGTTTTATGCTAGACGTAATAAATTGTTCATTAAAGCTTATTTTACATCGGCATTAATTACTTTTTTCTGTTTAATTATTCCTACTTTTTTTGCTGTTATTTATCAAGCAGCAGTCGAACTGCCTAGCTCACCTTTACGTAATATTGAAGGCCATGAAGTCGATTTAAGACGCTATAAGGGCACGCCAGTTGTTATTAATTTCTGGGCATCTTGGTGCCCACCTTGTCGTAGAGAAATGCCGGTATTAGAAGCCGCTCAAAAACATAACCCTGAGCTTGTTTTTGTCTTTGTTAATCAAGGCGAAAGCCTGCTTAGTGTTAAAAATTTTATTGATTCAACAGCGTTGGATTTAAAAAATGTTTTCATCGACCCCACTAGCAATGTTAGCCGAGAAACTGGCGCCGCAGGGCTACCAACCACATTATTTTATAATGAAAAAGGGCAGTTAGTTACTAGCCATATGGGCGAATTATCTCAAGCTAGCTTGCGTTATTACCTTAATCAAATTAATTCCGTCGTACCTTTAAAAAAAGGATAAACCTATGAAAATATCAATTTTATTTACATTTTTTTGCCGTTAAATCTTACTGCTACAGAAACAGTTAACTACCCAGCACCCTTAACGTTATTCACTCAGCAAGGTGGTGAAGTGGTCAGTTCTTTTAAAGCGCCGGCAAATATGACTGGCTATATCGCTAACTTTCAAAATGAGACTATTACTTTGTATGTCACTGAAGACGAAAAGTACTTATTTACCGGCCCATTAGTGGATACTGAAGGTAATTCTGTAGGTGAAGAAAAGCTGAATGCTTATGTTAATGGTCCAAAGGCGGTTAAGAATTGGCAAGCCCTTGAAAACAGTCATTGGGTAAGAGATGGCTCTGCGTCAGCCAAGCGTATTGTTTACACTTTTACGGATCCCAATTGTCCTTATTGTAAGCAGTTATGGGATAAGGCACGGCCTTGGGTTGATTCAGGAAAAGTGCAAATTCGTCATATTTTAGTCGGTATTTTAAAAGCAGACAGCTTAGGAAAAGCCGCGGCCATATTAAGCGCGGATAATCCTGAAGAACAATTGAAAAAATTAGCTGGCTCAGGATTATTTCAGTCTATAAAACCAATTGAGAACCCAGAAAAAACGATCCGTGACAAGCTAATTAACAACTATAAAACCATGCTGTCTTTAGGTGCCCGTGCAACTCCAGCTACTTTTTATCTAAATGCAGACGGAGAATTTAATAAACAAATTGGCTTGCCTCCTGAGTCAATATTAGCCGATATTTTTGCCCCAAATGACGGTAAGTAGAGTTTAGTCAGATGAATTATATTTTATTAACAGAGGCTAAATAAATGTGGTTAGTTAAGCTCGCTCTTCGTCAACGTTATACGGTTGGCGTATTGGTTATACTGTTGTTGCTGTTTGGCATTAGGTCTTTACAAAAAACATCTACTGACATTTTACCTTCAATTGATATTCCCTATGTCAACGTATTGTGGCAATACCCAGGTCTTAGTGCCTCTGAAATGGCGTCAAAAATTTCATCATTTAGTGAAATTGCCATCATGAATAACGTTGACGATGTAAAGCGTGTTCAATCTGAAAATGGTAATGGCTACTCGCTCATCCAAGTCAGTTTTCACCCCAGAGCAAAGTTAGCTGTTGCACTATCGCAAATTACCAGTGTCTCTCAAACCATTTTAAAGCGGCTACCAAAGGGAATGACCCCACCGTTAATAGTTAATTATACGACGTCAAGCGTACCTATACTTCAACTCGCCGTTTCTTCTCAAACGATGACTCAGTCTCAACTGTATGATTACGCTCGACTAACTCTAAGACGACAATTGCAGTCAATACCTGGCTTACGATTGAGCCTACCTTTTGGTGGAGCTCCTAGACAACTAATGGTAGATATTGATCCCGATAGATTACAGGTGCATGGACTAACAGCAAAAGAAGTAGCCATGGCTATTTCGCAACAAAACATTACGTTACCGACTGGTATTTTACGTGAAGGAAAAGTGGCCTTTACCGTTTCAACTAATGGGAGTCCGGAAGGTGTAGCTGAGTTTAAAGCTATCCCCATTAAATATAGCGAACATGGTCTAATTCAACTTCAAGATGTTGCAACGGTTCGTGATGGTGGCGCTGTTGCAACTAGTTTAGCTCGTGTAGATGGGCAAGCAGGCGTTATTGTTTCTATTTTAAAACTAGGGAATTCATCTACCGTAGATATCATTAATGAAATCAACCGTCGTTTACCAAACATACAAAAAGGTGCGCCTAAAGGCTTAACCTTAACGCCTATATTTAACCAATCTAAATTTGTTGTGGCTTCTAGAAATGCAGTGTTAATTGAAGCGGTAATAGTCGCCCTTTTAGTCGCTCTGGTCGTTTTAATTTTTATTGGCAGTGTTCGCAGCACAGCCATTGTGCTTACTTCTATTCCATTAGCCCTTTTAGCTTCTCTTACAGGGTTAACTTTTTTTGGTCACACATTAAATCTCATGACATTAGGAGGGTTAGGATTAGCAATCGGTATATTAGTCGATAATGCCTTGGTGGAAATTGAGAATATTAACCGCAACTTAGATTACGGCAAATCAATTCGACAAGCCGTAATTGATAGCGCCAAGCAGGTGGTATTTCCTGAGCTTGTTTCAACGATGAGCATATGTATCGTTTTAATGCCTATATTTTTGTTAAGTGGTACAAGCGCATACGTTTTTGAGCCTTTAGCCTTAGCGGTTCTACTCGCTATGATTGCATCTTTTATACTCTCAAGAACATTGGTGCCCATACTCGCATTTTTATTACTGAAAAATGAACGTGAAAATGTAAACCGAAATTCGTTAGTGCACAAAGTCCACATTAAGGTTGAAAAAAAATTAGACCGAATTATTGCGGTGCATTTATTAAACTTAAAGCGACTATTGAGTTGCCGCATCTTAGTACTCACTGGAGTGAGTATCGTGGCAAGTATCATATTAACTTCTTCGTTTATGATGCTTGGAAAAGACTACTTTCCTAAATCTGACGCGGGCGGAATTCGATTACACCTTAGAGTTGAAAATGGTGTACGACTAGAAGTGGCTGCAAAACAGTTTGCGAATGTTCATCAATTAATTAGAACGATAATCCCTGCTAACGAAATTCAGGCCATTGTTGAGAATATTGGACCTCCAGATGCTATAAATCGAACTTGGATTAGTTCTATGATTAGCACGTCTTCAGAAGGCGAGATATTAGTACAGTTAACCCCTGATCATGCACCAACTGACCTTTATATTAGAAAAATCAGAGCTCAGTTAGCGTTACAATTCCCTGACTACCAAGTGCTATTTCGTCCTGCTGATATTATTTCCCAAACACTTAATGGCACTGCTAGTTCTGCCATTGAAGTAAAAATCACAGGCCGAGATATAAAAGGAAATTTACAGGCCGCCACAAAACTAATGAGCAAGTTAAAAAATGTTGAAGGTGTTGCTGATATTATCATTGATCAAGTTACGGCCTGGCCTGATATCAATCTCAATATTGATAGAATACTTGCAAAAAAACTAGGTGTGAATATGACTGACATCAGTCAGACCCTATTAGTGAGCCTAAGCTCGAGTGCAAACTTATTCCCAAACACATGGGCAAATAATGGCATCAGTTATATTGTTGCGGCTCAAGTTCCACCCTATCGTTTAGACTCGTTAAACACTTTGTTAAATACGCCAGTTAAAGCCACTAATTCAGCTCAGGGAACCGTATTATTAAAAAGCCTAGTGAGTGTAGAAAAACGCGCTCGACCTGCATTAATTAAACGGCAAATGTTAGCCCCGACAATCAGTATATTGATTAACGTTGATCAACGCGATTTGGGTTCGGTTTATACCGACATCACAAAAAACGTTGCGTCGACAAAGGCTACTCTTAAAGCTGGCAATAAAATCATTATTGAAGGGCAAGCAAAAGACATGCTTTTAGCCTACAGTGACTTGGCTACGGGTATGGTGATGGCTGCAATTTTAGTATTTCTATTGATGGTAATAAATTTCCAATCTTGGGCCTTGCCACTTGTGGCTTTAAGCGCAATGCCTATGGCCATTAGCGGCTCTTTGCTTGCCCTATTCCTCTCAAATACGCCGTTAAGTGTCTCCGCATTTATGGGCATGATTATGGTAATGGGAGTAACAACGGCAAATAGTGTTTTAGTTGTTAGCTTTGCCAGGGCTGAAATGCTTGCGGGAAAACTAGCAAAAAATTCAGCATTGTCTGCGATAAAGACAAGGTTTAGACCGGTAATTATGACAGCTATAGCTATGTTGGTTGGCATGATCCCCATGGCATTAGCATTGGGAGAAGGAGCAGAACAAAACGCTCCTCTTGCAAGAGCTGTTATTGGAGGCTTAATTTTTGGCACACCAGCAACTTTGACATTAGTACCACTAATACTGAGCTTTCGAAATAAGCCAATGTTTCAAGATATCGAGGAAAACTAAAATGACAGAACATAAAATCAGACATAGCGCCCAATCTAAAGCCCAAGATTCCGTATTACATAAAGTAATGCACATCATTGCACTTATTGGCCTACTTATATTAACAACCTTAACGGTGCACGCAGAAACGAATCCTCCATCAAGTTATCAAACCGCCACGCTGACCAAAGTTTTGGATCAAAGAACGGTGAGTCTGCCAACCGTTTCACAGGCTAAACAAACGACAAAGTTACATTCTAGAGCCAGTGGTTATATCAAAGAACAATATGTAGAAATTGGTAGTGCGGTCAGTAAAGGCGATGTACTTGCAGTAATTGATGCTCCTGAGATTAAACTACAAGAGCAACAAATACTGGCTGACATTGAGTTTGGCAAAGCCGAGCATGAATTAAATCGATTAACGTTGAAACGAGCCAAGCAGTTAATAAAAGATAACTTAATTAGCAAAGCTGAATTAGATAGGTTGACCGTTCAAACAGAAAAATCAAAGGCTAAAATAGCAAGTTTGTTCGCACAAAAAGAACAAAACCAATTTCAACAGTCATTACTTATTATAACGGCTCCATTTGCTGGCTATATTACAGATAAAAATATTGAGATAGGCGACATTGTCAATAGCGTTAACAATCAATTAGATAACTACCTTTATAAACTACAAAACATAAACGAATTGAAGTTAATCACCTATGTGCCACAAAGCGAAGTTAGTAAAATATCAATTGGAGATACAATCGACGCCACGTTTACAGGCTATGAGGGCATCTTTGTATCTGCGACCATTACTCGTAAGGCGCAAGCAATAAGTGTTTTATCCGGAACCATGCTTGTTGAAGCTGAGTTTGATAATCGCGAGCATAATCTACCAACCGGCCTTAACGGAACCATTTCCATTAATATTAATAACCAAAAGCTCAGACAACCTAAATGGCAAGCACCGTTAGCAGCGCTTACTTATCATAAAGGTGGAGCCGCGATTGCGACCGTAAACGAAAATAATATTCAATTTCAAAAAATAAACATCGTTTCACAATCAACCGAACGCTTTATATTTGTTAGTGAAATTCGTCCTAACAACACGGTGATACTCAACCCGAACGCCTTATTGGACTATATAACTCTCTGATATTTTAGATCTTGTACATCAATTATTTAAGTATTAGTTTAATAGTCCGTAGCCATAATGAACAATTTAAAGCCAAAAGCATATATTCTTGTAGCGATAGATTAATGTTGCTTTTGGTATCGAAACGAAATGATTTTAAAGGTAAATCAATCCAAAAAATGTCCGCTGAAGGCTCATAGTGACTGCTAGATATATTGATTCAGCTCTTAATTTATGACCGCTTACAGCCCAAAAGATGTCGATAGGTGCTAAAACCTTAGGTCTTCAAAGTGGCAAAAGTGAATGTTCAGATACGAGTCGTCAACGGCAGCTTTGAGCTTGCAGGAGCCATTAAACCTCAAACCCTGAGACTATCCCTTTGACAGGCGAGTTAGCCACCAAACCCGTCATTGAGACTTTAAATTAAAGTGACAACCCTTCCGATAAAGCAGCACTACAGGAAATCTTAAAGTCGTTCCAGTTTCTCAGCGTGAAGTTTGAACACTTAATATTTAATATTGATTTAAATTACCGAAAGCGGACATTCAATTCACATGATTCTTATGTACTAAACCTTTAATAGTACTATGCCGGTTTGGGGCACATTGCGCCACAGGATTTAGGAGCACTTTGTGCGCAAATCGGAAGTAATATTTTGAAATTGAGAGTGTTTGTCGAGATCAACTTAGTACCAGTTAGTTGACCTAATATAACCGACAGCAGAATTGAAAATTGAAAATTATTGGAAAAGCGGACGTTCCTAAAATCGGTTTGAAATAAACGGCTTAAAATATTCATTTAATAACCAAAGGAAAACCATTAAAAGGCAACAATTGATGTTGGTGCGGTAAGTTTTTACCACACCATAACTTATGTCACTTGACCAGAACGTCTTGGCTAATGATATATCGTGTTAATACGAGATACTTGAGTGTTGATGCTTATTAATGTTGTGACAGAGACTTTTTTATTTGATTTCAACTACGCTTTTAACTGTAAAATTCGACGAGCACCACTTAATACAACAAGGGCAATTATAAATCCAATAACAAGATCTGGATAACGCGATCCTGTCAGTGTTACCAGTAGTCCTGCTAATATAACGCCAACATTTGCAATAACATCATTAGCTGAAAAAATCCAACTAGCCTTCATATGAGCGCCATTTTCTTTACTATCAGATATTAAAAACAAACATGTAACATTGGCAATTAACGCAAGTGCACCAAAAATCATCATTAAATTTGATACGGGTTCACTTCCGTATATAAATCGCCTTAACACTTCACTTAAAGCACCTAACGCAAGGATAACTTGTAGCAATCCCGATATGTGGGCTGCTTTGAGTTTCATCTTAATACTTTTCCCAACCGCATATATCGCTAATCCATATACAGCAGCATCTGCAAACATATCTAACGAGTCAGCAATCAGTCCAGCGGATTGAGCAATCCAACCCGCGATGAATTCACAAAAAAACATGAACCCGTTAATGATCAGTAACCACTTAAGAATAATGGTTTCTTTCCCTTCATTTTCTTTAGCAGATACTTTGGCTTGGGTTGCTTCAACACTGCAACTTTCTCTGGTTATTTCTAACGTAGCACCTAAATTCAATGATTGAAGCTTCGTAGTTATCTCATCCAAATGAGCATCATGAAAAACTTTAACTAGCCGATTAGGAATATCAAATTTTAATCCAACAGATGGCTCAATACCGTCGAGCGCTAACCTTATCAATCGTTCTTCAGAAGGACAATCCATCTTAGGCACTTTATAATCAGTGGTGAAACGCCCATCAAAAGCATCAGTATTTTTAATACTAGAGTCAGTAACAACTGACTCACATTGGCCACTACATTTATTTGACATAAAAAACCTTGCTAAACACATTTTTACAAAGTATAAAGTCTATGGTAACTATAGAGTCAACAAAGAAATTTAATATTATGAAAATTGGCGAACTAGCAAAATTAACAGATTGTTCAGTACAAACGATCCGTTATTATGAAAAAGAACAACTCTTGAAATCCCCAGAGCGAAGTGAAGGAAATTTTCGTTTATATAATAAATCGTCACTTAAACAATTGATGTTTATTAAACAATGCAGAACGCTCGATTTAACCTTATCGGAAATTCGTCAACTGCTTGAGTTACAAAGTTCACCCTCGATTCAATGCAACTCAGTTAACAACATGATCGATAGTCATATTCAGCAAGTTGAACAACGTATTAAAGAACTTAATAGCCTAAAAGAACAATTAAATTACTTAAGTAACACATGCTCAAATAATGGAACAATTGAGCAGTGTGGTATTTTACAAAAGCTTACCAGTGACGTAGCTAAAAATGTTTAGATACAATGCTGATCTTAAATCATTATTTGTTTTCTTCTAGATCTATACATATAGGCTATAAATAAAACCAATATTGTCAACTGTGCCATTATGCCTTCCCAAGTAGACCCAACACCAATCCAATCAACCTCTACAGTAATTGGCAATGGAGAAATTCCAATAATGGCAGCCTCTTGTAATGCTGAAACTGCTTTTCCCATCAATATAAATGACAGTGCTAATAAGAGATATGTTGTTGTTGAAAAGAAACGAGCAATTGGCAATTTTACAGAATATTTAAACATTCCCCATGCAATAATCGATAACACAGCTATCCCGAATAAAAGTCCACCGATAACAAATGAGTATTGAGTCGTTGAGGCTTGTGTTAACAGTGATTGATAGAATAAAACCGTTTCAAAAACCTCTCGGTAAACAGCGATAAATGAGAGCACGGCTAATCCCCAAAGTGTACCTGCTTCTAATTGTGTATTAATGTGCTTTTGAATGTATGCCTGCCAGTGTTCAGCATTCGTTTTGCTATGCATCCAGATCCCCACATAGAACAACATTAACGCTGCAAGCATTGCAGCAATACCTTCCATGACTTCTCGACTTGCACCACTGATATTGATCATTGACTGGGCTACCGCCCAAGTAGCAAAACCCGCTAGTAGCGCACTGAGCCAACCAAAATGGACATATTTTAAGGCATCATGACGTTTAGTTCGAATTAACACTGTTATCAAAGCCAGCACAACCAGCAAGGCTTCTAAACCTTCTCTTAGCAAAATAACTAAGCTTGCAGTAAAAAGAGCCTCATTTGATAAAGTGGTTTCTGTCAGAAGTTTTTCCGCGTCATTGAGTTGCCTCACAGTAATTTCCATAAGGCTTTCAAGTTGATTAACCTGTTGTGCGTTACTTAACACTTGACGAAGCTTAATCAAGTTTCCTTCGATGCTTTTACGTAAATTTTTGTCTCGTGCATCCAAACTATTTTCAATTAATTCAAAACCATCTAGATAAGCACTCACAGCAAGTGTTTTGGCCTTCTCATACTCTTCATTTTTATACGCAATGCTTGCGGCAGCTAATTGAGTTTTGGTTATAGCTAAAGGACCACTTTGATTGGTAAACAATAATTTTGGATCGGCTCTTAACCCTTCAATTTCATTTTTCGTTAATCCGTCAGTTTCTGTAGATAATTTTAATGGACTATAATTTATCCAGTTTTGTAATGAAATTGATTGCGATGGTTTGATGAATTCGCTTGATGATTGGAATGCCAAACCACCGACATAAAATGCAAGGGACCATTTCTGCTGTTCTTTTAGTTGTGTAAATGCAGGCATAGCCGTATCATCAAGCCCATTAGATATGGCATCAAACAAGCCTAAAAGTGAACGGTTTTCTGCACGGTTTTTATCGGTAAAATCGGTAGGTGCAGGCTCTAATCCCGATGCTAAAACACCATTTCCTTGACCTGAAAGACCGTGGCAACTCGCACAGTTATTTTCAAATAAAGAAAACGTCGCCTCTTTAGACAGTAATCTTTTAGGGAGAGGTAACTCAGGCATCATAGCCAATAATGAAATTCGCAGTTCAGAAGTAAATTGCCTGACAATATTTACATTTTCTTTAGTTGAAATAGCCTTTTGTAAGGCCGATGCTTTCTCATTGAGAGAGTGCATAACATAATTATCACTTGACGTTTTATCAACTATCAATTGAGAGAATTCAAGCATTTCCTGATATTCATCATCGTTAATTACTTGGCCATTATCAACCGCTGATGCGTAATCGACCCCCACATATTCTGCCAACTGTGCTATCTGGCGTAGTTGAGCAACCTCATCAACCGTTGACGCTATACTCAATGTCGAAAATAAAATAGTCGCCATCAACACTAAATAGAATGATGATTTTATTCCTATATGTTTTTGACTTATTAATCGCACGTTCCAAAAAAATTGCATACTATGAACCTTAAATATTACAGCCTAAATGATAATTATTATCAATTGCAATACCTGTAGTTACTATAGAGTAAAGTATTAAAAAATATTTTTATAACTGGGTGTTATCAATGAAAATGTAGAGAACATTAGAAAAATCGCTGACTAATGGTTTTAAAATGAACATTGAAAATATCTATCTAGCTAATTCTGTCAATTCATCCTTGACCCTATAGTTACTATAGAGATTATAGTGTTGATGTGTTGACCTATAAGCTGTTAATAACAAGATAAATAACGAGCATATATTAATGACTATTGCTCGTTTTAGCCAGCAACTGAATTAGTAAAGCAGAATCCTATGAAATCACATATATATTTAAAGAAATCGAATATTCTAGATTACGATACCCCTCTAATTACAGACTTGATTAAAAATAGAGGCTGGAATTCTCTTGATGATTTTGAAAAAATAGGGGCTGCTTACAGTTTTGTTAAAGATGAAATAAAGTTTGGGTATAACAGTCGTGATGATATAAGTGCGAGCTTTGTTTTAGCTGATGGGTATGGTCAATGCAATACTAAAGGAACTCTTTTAATGGCTTTATTAAGAGCATTGGATATTCCTTGTAGATTTCACGGATTTACTATTGAGAAAAGCTTACAAAAAGGTGCTATACCCAATTACATTATGTGGCTTGCTCCAGAATTCATTATTCATAGCTGGGTTGAAGTGCTTTTTGAAGATAATTGGATCAATCTAGAAGGCTTTATTATTGATGACCCATATCTAAAATCTATTCAATCTAAGTTTAAAAATGTGAAAAATAATTTTTGCGGATATGGTATTGCAACAAAGTGTTTATTAGATCCACAAGTGGAATGGTCAGGCAAAGATACGTTTATTCAAAAAGAAGGTATACATGATGACTTTGGTATTTTTAACACCCCAGATGAATTCTATGAGAAATATGGCACTAATTTGTCTGGCATTAAAAATTGGCTATATAAAAATGTCATTCGACATCTAATCAATAAAAATGTAGAAAGCATTAGAAAACTAATTAAATAATCATTATAAAATGAAAAAAGGGTTATCTAGCTAATTCTGAAAATATTTCTTGACTCTATAGCTACTATAGATGTTATTGTTGTGCGGTTATTTTGAATATTCTTAAATTTAATTATTTTCTAAATACCTTCTCAATAAATTTGTGTTATGTATCCTTAAAGGTCTTTGCTGTGAAAAATGTGCTTTTGAATTTTACTTTAGTCATTTTGATTGTATTACAATCATTTGTAGCTATTGCAAATTCACAAGAAATTCATGAAATTGATATTCAGCATATCCAAATTGAACATTCACATGAATCTGATCGCTTTGTAGCTGACAAAGAATTACCAACAGACAATGAACATAATGCTAAAGATTGTCATCATTGTGGTCATTGCCATGGATCTCATATTCAGTGGCTCGTTCAAGCTCAAACCTTTACTGAGCGTCCAAATCAAATAGGACATCAGTATGGGTATTTATTTCAATATTCAAGCCCTCCTCACGATAACCCAATAATCCCCCCTATAAGTTAACTCTATTAGAATAGCTCAGTTTAGCTGAGCATCTTTATATTCGTGTCTACTACGATTTCACTGTCGTTAGTTAACACTATTTAAATAAATATGAGTTTAATTTATGAAAATATTTTTTCAAAAAAATATTGGCGCTGTGCTATGCGTCAGTATGTCTTTGGCTATTTTAATTAATATACAAAGCGTAAATGCACAAACAACATCGACATCTTGGTTATCGATGCAAATAAACAAACATCCCGATATTATTGCCGCCAAAGAAGAAATGAATGCTGTTTTTTCAAATGCTGAAGGAAACAAGCAACCACTTTATAATCCTGAATTAGAGACAGGTTATGAACGAGAAGGTGACGCTAATAATTATTCTATTGGTATTAATCAAACGATTGATTGGTGGGATAAGCGAGAAACGAAAGAGCAACAAGCTAACTTTAGTTTAACCCAAGCAAGCAAACACTTTGACTTTCTTGTTCAAGAAAAGACAGCGCAAGCTTTACAAGCGTTAATTACTTGGCAAGCAGCTAAAAAACAAGCGGTTATTGCCCAAGAGCAAGAAAAGCAGTTAGAAACCTTACTTGATATCGTTAAAGACCGTCAAAAAGCAGGAGATCTAGGGCAAGTAGATGCCGAACTTACTTTTTTAAGTTTATCCCAAATGTTGAATGTTACCGCAAAGGTACAAGTTCAATTAAAACAAGCCGAAGCCCAAACCAAAGAGCTATTACGAGATTGGACGCCAGATAAAGAGGTTATACCTGCGCAAGGTTTAACTATCACTAATTATCAACTTTCACCTCAATGGCTTGAACAACATCCCTTAGTCTTAGCGGCAAAAGCACAGTGGCAAATAACTAGAAGTGATGCTCAACTAGCTTTGTTAGAAACTAAAGCTGACCCAACTATAGGTTTTAACGCAGGAAAAAATGATAGGGAAAACGTGTTAGGCGTAACTTTTTCAATGCCTTTGAATATCCGTAACAATTATTCAGCACAAGCAAGAGCTGCGAATCAACAAGCAATAGCTGCTGAAGCAAATTTTCGCTCCGTTATGCGCAAACAGAGATTTGCTATCCAATCAAGCACTGACACCTTAATCACTTATCAAAAAAACTATCAACGATGGCAACAATTGATGGATGGAAGAGGAAAACGTAGTGGCGATTTACTGCAAAAGCAATGGCAAAGCGGTGATGTAAGTACTACCGAATATTTACTTGCATTACAACAACGTGCTGAAGGTCTTAATGCTGGTATTGAATTACAAAGTCAATTTCAATTAAGCCAAATCGACTGGCTATTACAGGTAGGCCAAATTAAGGCCGCGACTCTGCAATTATCTCAGCTTTGAATATTAAAGGCATTATCAAGAATCAATTAATAGTCAATGAACCAATTTTGGAAAAACATATGAATAAGCAAATTAAATTAATAACACTTGCCGCACTATTTTGTGGAATAACAACCATAAGTACTTCGACATTTGCAAATGTTCAATCAGCAGAAAAAACCGAAAAGCATGTTGAAGCAAAAGATGATGGACATGGGCATGAAGATAAAAATGAGCACGAAGAAGAAAAAGACGATGGGCATGGACATGAAGGTAAAAATGAACACGAAGAAGAAAAAGACGATGGGCATGGCCATGAAGGTAAAAATGAACACGAAGAAGAAAAAGACGATGGGCATGGACATGAAGGTAAAAATGAACACGAAGAAGAAAAAGACGATGGGCATGGACATGGAGGTAAAAATGAACACGAAGAAGAAGGTGCGGGAGTTAAACTTTCAAAGGAACAATTAAATTTAGCTGAAATTAACATAACCGTACTAGAGCCTCAGGCGATGACTTACAGTATTTATGCTCAAGGAGAGATAAAAGCGAATGACTATACCAGTTATTTGGTCTCGCCAAGAGTAGATTCGGTGATACTAAAACGCCATGTTGCTTTAGGTGATCATGTTGAAATCAATCAACCGTTAGTCACCCTATTTAGTGAGTCAATGGCTGAAGCACAAGCCAGCTATAGGCTCGCTGATTCAGAATGGAAAAGGGTTCAAAAACTTGGTCGAAAAGCAGTAGGTGATAAACGCTTTATAGAAGCTCAGACCGATTTTGAGGCTGACTTAGGACGATTATATGCGTATGGCTTATCTGCTGACGCTATTACCTCTTTGGCTACCAACACTAAAAAACTTGGACAATACACCCTAAACGCAGAGACTTCTGGCGCTGTATTATCTGATAATTTCCGTCAAGGACAACGCATAGAATCCGGCGGTACTTTATTTGATCTGGCTGATGAGGATACGTTATGGGTTGAAGCACGTTTAGCGCCATCAATGGAATTGGACTTACCCAAAAATTCAAAGGCGCAAGTAAATGTAGGTAACAATACATACATAGCTACGGTCACTCAAAAAGCTCATACCATAGACCCAGTAACTCGCACACGCATTATACGTTTACAGGTTCAAAATGACGGCCATAAGCTTCATCCAGGATTATTTGCCGATGTCTATTTTTCCCTTGAAACTGACAAAAAGGTCCTGGCTGTACCTGAAGAAGCATTAATGCGAGGTAGTGATGGTGATTGGATGGTGTTTGTTGAAGAAAATGGCGAATTTAAAGGTGTTGAAATCGAATTGGGACGACAACTGGGAATATTACGTGAAATTCATGGTTTGCCAGCAGGCTCAAAAATTGTCACAACTGGTGCTTTTTATGTTGCCGCGGAAATTGCCAAAGGCAGTTTTGACGCACATAACCATTAATTTATTGATAATTGGAGAACTAACACATGTTAAATCGTTTGATTGACTGGTCTGTCGCTAACCGATTATTGGTGATACTTGCCTTGGTTGCGTTAACGGCTACGGCCATTTTTACTATTCCACGTTTGAATTTGGATGCATTTCCAGATGTTACCAACGTGCAAGTTGCCATAAATACTGAAGCACCTGGTTTAGCTTCGGAAGAAGTAGAGCAACTAATTACTTTCCCCATTGAAGCGGTAATGTATGCATTACCTGATGTTGAAGAAGTACGATCTATTTCTAAAACAGGGCTGTCTGGTATTACGGTTGTCTTCAAAGAAGGCACCGATATTTATTTTGCTCGTCAATTGGTTTTTGAGCGATTGCAATCAGCAAAAGAATTAATACCAGAAGGTGTTGGAACACCTGAAATTGGTCCAAACACCTCTGGTTTGGGGCAGGTATATCAATACTTACTACTCGCTGATGAAGATTCTGGTTATGACAGTACGTCACTTCGAAGTCTAAACGATTGGGTGGTTAAATTATTGTTAATGCCTGTAGATGGTGTTACAGATGTCTTAGCATTCGGCGGAAATGTTAAACAATACCAAGTAAATATCAACCCTTCTCGTTTACTTGCTTACCAATTGACCCAAGAAGATATCGCTAACGCATTAGAAGACAATAATGATAATGCGGGTGGTTGGTATATGGATAGAGGCCAAGAGCAACTAATTATACGCGGTGTCGGTTGGCTAAGTAGTGATGAAAAAGGTATTGAAGAACTAAAACAAATCCCTGTTAAAACAATTGAAGGTACTGTTGTCTACCTTTCTGATGTGGCAACTGTTGAGTTTGGAAGCGAAATTAGACAAGGCGCTGTCACAATGACTAAACGTGTCGGTGCTAATGGTAGTAAATTCCTAGGTGAAGTTGTTTCCGGTATTGTTTTAAAACGTATGGGCGCAAATACTAAAGTTGCCATTGATGGCATAAAAGACAGAATCCCGCTCATTCAACAAGCCCTGCCAAAAGGTGTAACGTTTGAACCTATTTATGACCAAGCAGATTTAATTGAAAAAGCAGTTAGCACAGTCGCTCAAGCATTGACAATGGCTTTTATCTTTATTGTTATTGTATTGGTACTTTTCTTACTCAATGTACGCGCAGTTTTACTGGTTCTTATTTCTATTCCACTTTCTGTTGGTATGGCATTAATGATCATGGCTTACAATGGCTTGTCTGCGAATTTAATGTCTCTGGGTGGTTTAGCGGTTGCGATTGGAATGATGGTCGATGGTGCAGTGGTGATGATGGAAAATATTTTCAAACATCTCAGTCAGCCCGATCGTCGTCACGAACATAGTCATGAAGGAATGCATGACAGTGAGAATCCTTTTGATGTCGAAAAAGATGTCGATGTTAGTTTACGCATACAAATTGCCGCTAGAGAAGTAGCTAAGCCAGTATTTTTTGCAGTAACAATTATTATGGTGGTTTTTGCCCCTTTATTTAGCTTAGAAGGGGTTGAAGGCAAACTATTTCAGCCGATGGCTATTAGTATTATGATTGCAATGGTTGCGTCTTTAGCCGTATCACTCATTGTTGTACCTGCGTTAGCCAGTTACCTGTTTCAACGAGGTTTTAAAGCTCGAACCAGCCCTTTCGTTAGTGTGCTAGAAAAGCTTTACCGTAGTAGTTTAACAAAAGCGATGAACGCTAAAAAAGTAGTTCTTATCGGGGCTGGAGCCTTGCTTGTTGGTACGTTATTTTTAGTGCCAAATTTAGGCACTGAATTTGTGCCAGAGCTTGAAGAAGGCACTATTAATTTACGTGTAACCATGGCCCCATCAACCAGCTTAGCGACTGCCCTTTTAGTATCCCCTAAATTGGAAAAAATATTACTTGAATTTCCTGAAGTAACTTATGCTACCAGTCGTATTGGCCGAGCAGAAATTGGTGGTGATCCTGAGCCAGTGAGTAACATTGAAATCTATATTGGTCTCAAACCAGTTGTAGAGTGGACCAGCGCTAAAACACGCCATGAACTACAAGGTTTAATGGAAGTAAAACTTGAGAAATTCCCCGGTTTACTACTGAATTTTTCTCAACCTATCGCAACAAGAGTAGATGAATTACTTTCTGGTGTTAAAGCGCAGTTAGCCATAAAACTATTTGGTGCTGATCTCGATGTCCTTGCTCAGCAAGGTCAGGCTATAGTTAATGCTATTCAAGGTGTTGATGGTGCAAGGGATGTCGCTATGGAGCCAATCGCAGGTGAATCTCAGTTAGTCGTTAGACCAAACCGTCGTCAATTATCTCGATACGGCTTATCGGTTGGTGATGTAATGAGACTTGTGCGAAATGGTATCGGTGGTCAGGAAGTAGGACAAGTCATTAATGGTAATGAACGTTATGATATTTATCTACGGATAGACAAAGAGTTTAGAGATCAGCAACAAACTATTGCTGACTTACGGCTACAAGCTCCAACAGGTGCATGGGTACGGTTAGGTGATGTTGCAGATATTGCCATTGAATCGGGTCCCCCTCAGGTACGCCGAGATGATGTCCAGCGACGCGTCGTTATTCAAGCCAACGTACAAGGACGAGACATGGGGAGTGTCGTTAAAGATATTAGAGCAGCAATTGCAAGTAAGGTTGATTTACCTCCCGGTTATTCTGTTGATATCGGTGGCCAATTTGAAAATCAACAAAGAGCACAGCAAAGACTTGCTATCGTTGTTCCACTTTCTATTGGTATTATTGCGTTGCTACTATATTTTGCTTTTACTAGTGTTGGTCAAGCTATGCTCATACTCGTCAATTTACCCTTAGCTATGATTGGTGGAGTTGTCGCCTTGTATATTTCTGGTCAATACTTATCTGTCCCAAGTTCAATTGGTTTTATTACCTTATTTGGTGTCGCTGTTCTCAATGGTGTGGTTATGGTTGAAGCGATTAATCTACGCATTGAAACAGGTATGGAAAGTATTGCCGAAGCCGTTTACGAAGGCGCTATATCAAGGCTTCGCCCTGTATTGATGACAGCGATTACCTCCGCTCTTGGTTTGATACCTATTATCATGTCAAATGGTGTAGGCTCTGAGATACAACGACCATTAGCCACTGTAATTGTTGGTGGTTTGGTTACAGCAACGTTCCTTACTTTATTTGTCCTCCCCGTACTTTATGGTTGGTTTTCTAAAGGTCGGATTGAAGAAATGAGAAGGTAGTGCTGTTTGGCTAAAGCAAATATGACGGTTTGCTTTAACTCGATATCCCGTAGGTATTCGCTGCGGGATATCAATTTATAGGAGAAAGTAATGTCCGACAAATTACATCAACATCCAACTAGCGATGGACACAGTCATATTCCTAAAGATATGTCTTCAAGTCGTATTGGCTGGGCATTTATACTAAATGTTTGTTTTACTATTATCGAATTTATTGGCGGCTGGTTAACCAACAGTACCGCAATCATGGCGGATGCGGTTCACGATTTAGGAGATAGTTTATCCATCGGTCTCTCATGGGTATTAAATAAACTCAGCAAGAAAAACCATGATGAAACGTTTAGTTACGGCTACCACCGTTTTTCTTTACTTGGTGCGCTTATTAACGGCGTTGTCTTAATAGCGGGGTCAATTTATGTGTTAACCATTTCATTCCCTCGATTGTTATCGCCAGAGATGCCTGATGCTCAAGGCATGTTATGGTTAGCGATATTAGGGGTGATTGTTAATGGTTATGCTGCCTTCAAATTAAGTGACGGGAAAACATTAAACGAACGTGTACTTAATTGGCATTTACTGGAAGACGTTTTAGGTTGGGTAGCTGTGCTAATTGTTGCTATCGTCTTAATGTTTGTCGAACTGCCAATACTTGATCCCATACTTTCAATCGGATTTACCTTATTTATTCTTTTTAATGTCTTAAAAAACCTCCGTACTGCAATACGTCTGTTTTTGCAGGCAACACCAGAGCAAGCCATTCAAGAAAAAATAAAAATTGAATTATCAACATTGAAATTTATTGAAGATATTCATCATTTTCATTTGTGGTCCCTTGATGGTGAAAGGCATGTACTTACTGCTCATTTAGTAGTGAACCATTATTTTGATCAACAGGAATATATTGCAATAAAGCATGAAATATCAACACGACTAAGCCCGTTTCATCTTGAACATACAACGTTGGAATTTGAGTTTGTAAACGAAATATGTAGAGATTCAAAAAACAATTAGAAATACTTTCAAAGATGAAAAGACATTTTAACCAAACCTGTTGCAGGCTCGTTTTTTTGAGAGACCCCATTTCTCTTACTAGTGCGGAAGCCTTTAGTGTTACTACAGCGGAATGCTGACAGATTTATTTTACGTAAACCCAAATCTGACGGATGACTATGATGATTAGCTATTACAGCAATCTTGTCCTTCTTGAATTGGTGGGCATTTAACAGTTCCAAAAGAACAGAAAACGCAGCAATCACCTTTTAAAGGCTTTAATAATACTTTGCATGATTCACATTTATAGAACCACTGACAGGCATTGGTTGGCATTTTTTCTGTTTTACTATGACCACACTCAGGACAAGTTATTGTTGAGTTTAATTTTATACTTTGCATACTCGCACCTTTATAGGTTTTACAATATCTAATACTGACATTACAATCATTAAACTTATGCCAAAGTAGAATAAATAGGTACTCCAACCATATTGCCAGAGAAGATAGGGGTTTTGTGACCATCCCCTCGATATTAACCTTACTTGCGGTAAGGTACTGAAAAACCTAGTGACCTTGGGTTTAATATGAAATTAGCTAGTTTAGTCAAAACTCTTATAGCATTTTGATAATTTAATTATGAGAGCACTTTTGATACATATTTATTGCCAACATCATTAAGTAAACCTTTTAATAATTGTTTACCCCTCAAATTACTGTTTAAAAAACAGGCTTAAGGTTAATTTCGAGGGGATGGGCAACAAACCTCTAGTTTGACACCAAACTTACTACAGATTTAAATCTACAGAGCCTTTTCCGTTGCTATTTCCAAATTACGCAAGTCCAAAATAGTTTTCACACAGCCTGAGCTTGAAGGGGGCGCTAACTCTCTTGGGGGGCGAAAGCGCCTTAGACTTAATACTCTAAATTCGTTTGAAACTTGAATAATGGAAATGTCCGCTTTGGGAATTTGAGATCTAGCTCCATGCAAAAGTGTTAGGTAAAACTTCAGTTGTAAATGGATGTAATTTTTTAAGTGAAAATTGCAGTTTTAGGCTCAAATTTCACATCAAGTAATGAAAGTTCAACGGCAGCTATGAGCTTGAAGCAGTCATACAATGTAAAAAATACGACTGACCGCTTATCGCTCAAAGCCGACCTATAGAGTAATTACTTTAACACGTCTTGGGGCAAAAGCTTGTTAGAACAAAAGGCAGACTGCGACAAATAGCATCGAAAAGTTTCGAACTTTATTGTCATGGTTTTAGTATTTATTGTCGAGTTTCAT
>LV_Brine_h2_0102DRAFT_1000098_pt1 | contig 30561 bp, 27 predicted proteins | sample LakVidmifraction_3_FD_10600 | JGI IMG/M metagenome (IMG submission 10600)
GGCTACGGATTTAATTAGACCACCAAATATGCCAAGTTATGGATATTCAGTTTCACTAAGTTCAGATAGAACAGTTTTAGCAGTTGGAACATACAACAATTCACCTCATGTAAAAGTGTATGATTGGAATGCAGGTTGGACAGAAAGAGCAACTCCACCAAATATACCAGGTAATGGAGATTCAGTTTCACTAAGTTCAGATNGAACAGTTTTAGCAGTTGGAACATACAACGATTCACCTTATGTAAAAGTGTATGATTGGGATAATGGTTGGACAGAAAGACCTGCTCCACCAAATATGCCAGGTTATGGAGATTCAGTTTCACTAAGTTCAGATGGAACAGTTTTAGCAGTTGGAACATACGACAGATCACCTTATGTAAAAATATATGATTGGGATAATGGTTGGACAGAAAGAGCAACTCCACCAAATATGCCAAGTTATGGAAAGGCAGTTTCATTAAGTTCAGATGGAACAGTTTTAGCAGTTGGAACATACNACAGATCACCTTATGTAAAAGTGTATGACTATACTATTCAAGAAAAAACTACAATTGATTTTACAACACCACCTGCAATAGGTGAAGCAATTACAGCAGATTACACAGTTAAAGGTATTCATAAAACAGACCAATATGTTGTAGACATATCTTTTGCAATTCAATTTGGTGAGGGGGTTTAATAATGGAACTCATATTTGAAAACGCACAACAATTAACTAGCGGGGAATCACCTGATATAATTCAGTTAAGTGATACTTCAGCTAAATTATTTAAAATAGTTGGTGGTGAATTACACTCAACATTTATAGATGCGGTTGATGGTGATTTTTCAAATCCAATATTAAGCACTTCAGAAAAAGTATCAGATAGTGACAACATTACTCACCTATCCATCAATTCACTTGGTGGGTTTGGTGGTGTAGGTTGTTTTAAAGCAGGTGATACACATAAACTATTACTCTATGAATATCAAGAATTTGCTAAAACAATATCTGATTTAAATAGATTGGGGTGGTAATTAATGAAAAATGAAAAAATATGTTATATAATGATTATAATGAATATAGTTATTTGGTCTATGATAGCTTGTAGAATAACAGAAGCAATTAAATAAAGGAGGCATTAGTGAATGATCCTAAATGTGGAAAACATGATGACGTGATTGACAGAATCTCTGCTTTAGAAAGTGTTGTCAGTACACAAGCAGCAATTGAACAAGGCATAAAAGAACAGATGAATCTTAATACTAAGCGTATAGAGGAAATATCAAAGATGCACTCACTCTTGTCGGAAGTTAAAGTTGAGATAAAGCATATACATGAGAAATTAGACACAAGGTCTATAAAAGATATGTTGATAGAAGCAATAATACCAGCAATGGTATATGGATCAATAATAGCCTACGCATTTTTTAGTAGAGGAGGATTTTAATGGAGTTTGCATTAAAGAATTTAAAGAATCCACACACAAGAATATTAGAAAGCATTCCACATTTTTACTGGGATGAGGTACTACAAAATAATGGAGCGAATAAATATTTTAAGGACAGAGATTTTAATACAATTGAAGATCCTGGTGTTATGAGAAATATTATACAGCATGCAGAAATGCTAGAACATTATAGATTGCTGATTGGTGACCTCCCTATAAATATCAATAGTTGGTATCGCCCAGAAGTTTACAACGGAATTGTCCTTAGAGAGAGTGGTTACAGTAGCTCATATGTTTCAGACCACCTATGCACTCTTAGTTGTGCAACAGATGTTGAATTAGGTTATACTAAAGCAAGAGCAGACACTTGGAAAAAAGTTTGTGATGTATGGGGTGTTAATTACAATATAGGTAGATACACTTGGGGCATGCACTTAGGTTGGCGTACAGATAGACCAAATTATGAAAAGGACTGGAGGTAATCATGAAGGAATTATGGAGCAGAATTTCAAATACTAAAAGTTTATTAGCGATTGCATCTGCGGTATTAATTATTATAAATGCAGTTGGAATGAATTTTGATGATGCTACAGTTATGCAAGTGGTAAATGCTATATTACTTATTTTAGTAACACTTGGTATAATTAATAAGAGTGGTATGGATACAACTAAATGGAACAAATAAGGAGGTTTAATTATGAGTTCAACTGCTGAAAAAATAGCAAGTGCTAAAAGGGCGTATGCCAAAGCTGATAGAGATTTAAAGAATAATAAAATAGGACCTTCAGAGGCTAAACGTCGCAAGGACGCTGCACATAATGCCGCCGAAAAAGCTAGAGCGAAAGAAGGTTTTAGCGGGGGTGATGATGGTTCTAAAAGAATTAAAATTGATAGAAATAAAAAGAAAAGTAGAGATAGAAGTAGAGATAGAAGTAGAGATACTGATGACCCTAATAAAAGTTATGAAACGCAGTATATTCATAAAGGTAAGGTATATACAGGGGCTATCAAAAATGGGAGAACTGTTACTGCAAATGGTGATCCACTTCCTGCGTGGGCTTATGTTCAGACCGCAGATGGGGTATTCCAAAATAATCCAGGTGGAGCTAATCCTAGAGTTGGAGATTCTTTAAAAGAAATTGAGGGTAATGGAACAGAGGGTGCCCAAGATATCATAGACCAAATAACTGGCGTTGGTTCTGGGCAAGACGTACAACTTCAGAACCCAGGGCAAGAACCAATGTATGATGACTTTGGTCCTGTAGCTCAAGCACCACAGTATTCTGATCCAGAGTTTGATTCATATATGGACCAAGTTTTAGGTGACTCCAACGGTGGTTCTGGGTATGAAGCAGTGTCTAATTATAATGCACCTAATAGAATGGATCCTAGTAAACCACAGCTTAGAGGTGGAGATGAATTAGCTAATGAGTTTGGGATTACTAACGACCGAAGTGAAATTGAAGATATTCTATTAGACGCCGCAGACCAAAAATTTAAATTTCAAGAAACTCAATATGGCGTCAATGAAGATAGATTTTATGACAACTTAGGTAACATGCAAAATACTGTTATGGATACTTTAGGAAAAAATAAATTAAATGCAATACAAACAGGAGCTTCTAAAGGTATGCAATCAGCAAATGAATTATCAGCAGTGCTAGGCATCAGTGAGCAAGGTTCTGTAGGTGCTAATCAATTAGTTGCAGATCGTAAGATTCTAGCTGACGAGGGTGGCATGGATAGATCCAATGCTATTAGTGGTGCTTTAGAAAAATCTAATACAATAGGATCTCAATTAGCAAATACTTCAGCCAATATGCTTAACGCAGATATGGTTGGATATGGCTCAGAATTAAATTATGATTCAGCTATAGAAAATATTTTAGGTAATTTAGATGCACAAAGAATGTCTAGTGAATCACAAATAGAATCTTCTAAAATAGCTAACCCGACTGATCCATTGAATGCAATGTTTGGTGGCTTAGATGGATGGGAACAAAAGTTAGCATTCTATAAATCAATAGGTATGTCTGATGAAGAAGCTTTAGCACTCCTTGGTAGACAAAGTGCGGGTGGTAATACAGGTAATACAGGTGGCTCTAGCGGCTCTGGTGGGTCTGGTGGATCTGGCGGGTCTGATGATGATGGTGGAGGCTTGTTAGATAAAATTATGGGTGGAGGTAAGAAAGTAATAGATAAAGTGCGAGATATATCTGATGATGGAGAACAAAAGAAAGATCTAAGAACTAAAGATGCTGATTCTGTGTTAAAGACAACTGACGCTGGTGTTTGGTTACTCGACCCTGCCACAGGCTCTAAAGTGTTCTATACATGGGACCAATTACCTGAGGGTAAAAAAGAAGAATACACTAATAGAACTGCTCCTAGTGAGCAAACAACATATAGAGATGGGGATAATTGGTATGTAGTGCAGTATCCTAAGGATGGAGCCCCATATATTATAAATAATGATGGGAAAAAAATTACTATAACAGGTGATAATGCAGATAATATTAAAGCAGTTGATCCTATAGACCCGACAGATACAGGCTCTATTGTGGATGAAATTAGCAATACACGAAAAATAATTCCTGATGTAATAGAACAAAATCCTGAAGTTTCAAAAGCTTTTGGAGATACTAATTTTAACGCTGCTTTTAATAAGTACGCAGATAATCCAGCTTTACTTGATGACGGTCCTCCAGAATTAAAAGAGGCATTTAATGAGTTGGTATTAGCTATAGGATTTGGTGGGAAATTATCAAGTAAACAACTCACAAAATTTAAAAATGCAGTGAGTCAAATAAATGTATATATTGGAGCTCCCGGCAGTGGCAGTGGCGGCGGCGGTGGTGGCGGTTGGTAATTAGGAGGGTTTTATGAGATATCCTACATTAAGTTCATATGATATGAAAAAATTAGCTAACTTGCCAGAGCTTCCTAGACTGGCTAAGTTACCTAAGCTACCAACTATAAATAATCCTATTAAAAGTTATACTCCAATACCATACACACCACACGCACCTTATAAGTCTAACTATACTGAATCGGATGTTATGTTTAATAGCCAAGATCCTAGTGAAGTTAATTCTTTTGCAGATGTTGCTTACAGATTTCTTAAAGATGTAACCAATGGTAGTGATGATAAGGGTGTTATAGATAACATATCTGATGCAATAGATTCCACAGTAGGTGTTGTTAAAGATGTTTGGAAGCCTTTAACTACGAAAATACATGAGGAAGGAATTAAAGGTTTAACAGATGGTGCGGCTTGGGGTGCTGTAGGTATTAATAATTTAATACAAATTGGAGAAACTATAGACATCCATGTCAACCCTCTTAAAGGTGGTCTTTTAGAAGACGGTAAGTTTTGGAGTGGTTGGTCTTCTGAAGGATTTAAAAAAGGTTCTGTAGGTGACGAAGAAGGACGCCACACCTATGACTTTGATACAGGTAACTGGGGATTAGATTTACTGGGAGAGATTGTGGTAGACCCATTAAACTGGATTACTTTAGGTGGTGCCGCCGCAGGTAAAGGAGCCTTAAAATCAGGCGTTAATATAGGCACTGATTTAGCTAAAGAATTAGGACAATCTAATACCAAGAAGATGTTAAAAATTTATGCCAAAGCTTTTGATGGAAGTGTAGATGACGCTGTTAAACAAGTGATGAAGCAGAGGTTTATAAAAGAATTAACACCTGAGGCAAGTGCTCAACTACAGAAGATATTAATAAACAATACAAATTTAACTATAGCAAAAACTATCCACGGTGTGCAAAAAGCGGGGGATTTTTTAGATAGAAATATTCTACAGCTATCCTTAGGGTACACACCTAGACTAATTAAAAATGTAGGGAAAGGTGGATTACGGTTAGTAGACAATGCTATTTATAAATCTGTAACTGCAGGTAAAATCCCCAAAGAAAAAGTTACACTATACAATATGGTAAGTGAATTTAAATCTCTTAAGAAAGAAATTGATTCATGGACTGCCATACCTGAATTAAGTAATGTAGGTTTAAAAGATAAATTAATTTTAAGATCCCAAGCAATAAAAGATTTATCTCGTATACAAGAAATCTTTGTAGAGAATGCAGGAGATTTTAAGAAGCTCAAAGAATCTTTAGAAGCTTTTGCTATAGACTCAGGTATGCAGGACTTTGGACATTATATAGGTCTTATTAGAAAGTTAGATGAATCTTCTAATTTAAATAAAATATCTATACTTCGTAGACAATTAGATGACATAGATGATATGTTCAATAATGTGAATGAAAAAGTTAAAGAAGCTATCGCTTATAAATTGAAATTAAGTCAATTAAATGACACAACTGAAGAAGCTGTTAAACCTCTTATTGATAACCCAGAGATAAGTACTTATGGGCAGGGGCGAGCTATTATCAAAGATTTAAAAAATGCTAAAAATCTTGGGGATAGAGAAATTAGAGATATATTATTTAAGAAGTATGTTGAAGGATCTCATAGATTAACACATATACAACTTAATGATATGATGATCACTTTTAGAACTGCTATGAATGAGTTAATTACTGTATCAGGAAAAGTATTTGAAGCAGGTCTAAGGGGTGGTAAAATAAACCCAAAGTATTTCAGTGCTATATTTGATAAATTTATGAAAGAAATGTATGCTTTTGATTATGGTTTAGATCCAAACACTGTTGATGATGTGATTGAAGTTTTTCTAAAAGTGTTGGATCCGTTGGAAGAATCTATAGATGCTTTAATTAAATATGTTCCTGCAACAAAAACCAGAGATGCTATCGTAAAAACTATAGGAAATATAGCAAAGACCCTTAATGGGAAAGAGTTTGATGGTGTGCCTGGTATTGAAGAATTTGTGGAGCTAATAGAAGGTTCTCACAAAGGCTTCGGTGGTGTTGGTGGGCTTATAAACGATTTAGAAAATATAACTTTTAGTAATAATGTGGGGGATAAAGAATTATTTGAGTATATGCGTCAATCATATATAAGGCTAATGAATCAAGCTGACGACTTTATGGGTAATTTCAAAACAGAGAATTTAAAAAAGATTGCAGATCAAGTAACTGATTTAGAATCTAGTAAAAATATTTTAGATGTAACTGAAAAACTTAGGCTTAAATTTAATTCTAAAATAGAAGACACTTTAGAAAATCCTAAGATTAAAAGTTTAATAAATGATTTAATTATTTTCTCAGAAGCTGATGAAACTACTTCCGTATTAAAAGAAAGTATTTTAAAGAATGGTAATATTAAAGAATTATTTGAAGAACTACAGAGCTATGAAACCTATGAAAAATTAGACCTTCTAAAGAATACTTTTATAAATACTTTAGATGTTAAAATTGATAATATTATTAATATAGCTGACCCAACTAAAAAATCAGTTGCTATAAATTCTCTTGTAGATGATGCTGAAGATTTATTGAATCGACTTAAAAATTATATTGCTAATAATTCTAGTGAAGGACGTATTAAATTAAAAAATCGTAAAGAGTTTACGGATTTATTTTCAATGTCTAATATACCCCCTATGAGTGTAGAATATAAAAAGGCTTTAAATAGTAATAATGTTTTAGATTTTATTAAAAAATCTTTAGACTTTGATAAGAAACAAGTTGCTGAATTTCATGAGATGACTAAAATATATTATGATGAAGCCATTGCAAAATTTCAAAAAGAAATGACGCCTCTTGCAGAACAAATTAAAGCGGCAAAGTTACGTCTATATACTGAGGGTGCTAGAGACAAATATAAAGGTACGCACGCTCCTATAAAAAATATAGTGGATCCACATTCTGGGGAATTTATGGGCTCTGCAAAACCTTCTGTAGGTCCCGTTATTAAGGAGACAGCTCCAACACCAGCGAAATTTGCTAGTCTTTATAAAGAAACTGATGACCCAATAATTTTAAAAGCTATTGATGAATTAGACGCACACCATAAAAGAATATACACTGAAAAAATGGAGCTCTTAAATAAAAATTTAAATGATCATGTTTTAAAGAGACTCCAAGATGGCGGTATGACTACTGAAACATTAAAAAATCACGCAGTTACCACAGATGTTGCAGGAGTTGTAGATGACTCAAATGTAGTGGATATTATATCTACTTTAGAAGATGTTGTAGACAGTCTTAGAACTAATTTTAAAAGTGAGGCGGCTTTAATTGCGGCAAGAGAAGAAAAAATTTATCAATTAAAATTAGCCACACTGCAGAGCACACTTCTTATGTATGATATTCCAAAACTTAATGATTTGATGAAGCAAGGATCTACCTTTGAACGTGAAGTTAAATTTATTATTGATGATCCAAATATTCCACCCGAAGCTAAACATGCTTTTGCAGGGGTTGTTGTTAGAATGTCTGACATAACTGCGACTAAAGAATTATATGATAAAATATTATATAACCCTGAATTAAATGACAAATTAAAAATGTCTATATATGACTCACTTCAAAACTTATACAACTTTGATTTTAGTGAGACACTAAATAATCCACAATCAGCTGTGGATAAGTTACTTGATAATGTGGATATTAATGTAAGAGATAAAGCAGGGCTTGATAGTCTTTCTTTAGACAAAATTGTTGATAGAGATAAAGCAAGTAAAAATGAAATTGCTGAATATATAAATAAAAAGTATCCTGATATTAAAAGTACTAGTCATACAGCGGATTATGATACTGCAGTTGTTGAGTATCTATTAGACAAGCACAAACTCAGACCAAAGAACGGTACTGTCATAAGTTTGGATATAGAAACTACTGGATTTAAAGTATCTGAAAGTGAGAAAGTTCTTCAGATTGCTTGGACTTTACCCAACGGAACAATGAAACAACACACTATAGCCCCTCCTGTGGGACAGTATCCTCCTGAAAGTGTTATGTATAAATTACTGGGCAGACCTAAAGGGCTAGCTAAAAATCAGTCTTTGAAACCAATGTTTGATGAAGTATTTAGAAATAGTAAAAATAATATTTCGGAAGCCGAAGCACTTAGAGAGTTCTTTTTAGACATTGCTAAGATGCAGAAGTTACATGGGGCTACAGATCCTGTTTATTTAGCAGGGCATAACCTTAATGGATTTGACTTAGATTTCTTAAAAGCTAGAGGGCATACAATGAGCCTTGGTGAAACAAGTATATTAAGTTACGGTGATCGAATTAAAGTCTTAGATACTTATGAGGAATTATTAACTAAGAATAATTACCCCAGAATGTCTAAAGAGGAAAAAGAAATTGTTAAAGATTTATTGAAAAAACATATTGAGAATTTAAATAATTCAGGCGTTGGAGGAATATACCAGACATTAGCTATAGAGGGAAAGATCCCAGACATTGTTAGAAAACGACAGATAGTTTCTTCTCCTAATGGTGATTTAGCTAGAGAGTTAGACGAAGTTTCAGAAGCGTTGATGGATGATGCCTCAGGAAAAGCTAAGAAGTTTATTGATCCTGATACTGTTAAGGGGAATACTGCAGGGAATATGAGTACTGATAAACAAAGTATTTATAATCAAACAAGTGAAGTTTTAAGAGAGATTAGCCGGGAAGTTTATAATTCTTTAAATAATATTGGTATTAGTAATAAAGTGTTTAATTTAAATTATATTAAATTTTCAGATATAGACCCCTTGGGCATGTCAATTAATCAATTATTATATTCTGCTATTAAAGAATTAAAAGATCCTAATAAGATGCAGGATTTAGCAGGTAAAATATTAGTGGATTGGGATTTAGTTTTAGACTTTTATAAAGTTGAAGGAGAAGTCTTTAATGAATATTTAGCTAAACAAATTTACAATTCATCTAAAATAATAAAGTATATGCGAGATCAATTTACAGATTTAGAATTACTTAATAAAATATTTGTAGATCATGCAGGGGAAGTTGATGAATATTTTATAGCTATGAAGAAACAATACGCATTACTCACACCTTATACAACTAGCATAGGTGTAGATAAATTAGTATTAGATGGGAAAGATTTTAGAACTAGTGCGGCTCAGTTTAAATATCTTTATGATAAATTAAATGGTATAGATTCTTTTGATATGACAGATCTATTTCCTAAATATAAAGAGAATTTTGTTTTATCTAAATTTGAATTTGCTGAGAGTATACTTAATAAACCTGTGGGTGCCCATGACTTCGGGTCTTATGATAAATACTTTTATCTGAATACTATAGATGAAGATATAGCAGGTGTTAAAAGTTTTGTAGATACTGCTAAGAAAATAGATTCTATAGAGTCTATGTTTGAACAGATGGATGATGCGGATATAACTAATGCTAGAGTATTTGAAAAGTATGGTGCTGTAAGAGACATTCTTAGGACTATAGAAGAAGTTAATGAGATGGTTGATAGTGTGTTTAAAGCTAATGGACAAGACATGGGAAGTATCGCTCAGATCATTGAACGTATTAAAGACTTTCAAAATAACACAGCTATTAAACAAATTGATAATCTACAGAAATTATCTAGTGAAGATTTGTACAAGTATTTGTGGAATAATAGTAAAGGAATAATAGTTATAGATTTAGATACTGCCAGTAGAAGTGATATACTTGCGGAGGGAATGTTAGCTAATCCAGAGAAGTATACTAGAAAAGGGATGGATTATTATGCAGATGATGATAAATTAATATTCTATTTAACTAGAGATTTTGATGATTTTAAGATAGATGATGTTCGTGTTAAATTACCTGAAGTTGAGGGAGTGGACGATTATAATTCAGAAATCATTAAGAAATATACAGGTGCTAGGAAAAAAGTTATTGCTCAGATTCCTGATGCAACAGGTACTAATGTTGAGATTATGGGTAAAAGTAAATACTATAATATGTTAGAAAAATTACCTGAGAAAGTTAGAGAGAATTTAGTTAAATATGATGTGCTTAATCAACACCATAAATTTGATGGAATGAATTTCAATGAAAGTATTTTTTCAGATTTAGCACATAAAAGAGATTATGTAGATTATGTTTATAACAATCCACTTAAAAATCTATATTACACTATGCAGGAATATGCTAAGATAAATGATGCACAGGCACATTATGCTAGGTCTATTAGAAGTAATGAGTTTAACTTAGGGTCTGATTTTATGAAACGTTTTAGTAATGAGGAAGTTTATAAGACGTTGCAGGATAATCCACATCTTAGAATTGGTGCGATAATTAAGGATAAGAAACGTGGGTTTATGTTCAAAGAATTTAGAGTGCATTCAGTTAAAGACATACAGAAAATGCGGGGTTTGCAAGCCTCTATATTACCACATCATTTATTAAAGAAAAGTATTTCTATGATTAATAATGATGGGATAACTAATCCCTTAGTTAAATTCTTTAATAAGTATGGTGTTGGGTTAAGCAAGACTGGTATGTTATCTTCAGTAGGTTTCTTACTTAGAAACTTATTTGATAGTCATCAGAAAAATATATTTACTTTGGGAATTAAAGATTCTACAACTAGAACTTTTAAAACTGCGAAGTTATATGATGAATATAATACTGTAGCTCAACAGATTTTAGAGCAATATGGACGAATGAACTCAAGAACTATAAGTGAATTTTTTTCCAAGTATGATGGCATGGATAAAAATATGTTTGAACTTATGCGTAAGTTTATTCAGGACGGACCTAGTGCGGGTTTGTCTGGAGTAATGCAACAGAAGATAGGTAATGTTTATTACAGATTGTATCAGAGATCTGAGTACAAGGACATGCTAAGTTGGCAGGATATTCGTAAGTTTATCTTAGATCCAAATATGCAGGATCCTAAGAAGTGGGCACCTGAAGTTTATCCTGAATTGGTTAGACTTAATAGTGAGTTTGATATTTACCATAAAGCTTATGTAATGATGGAGCACACTAAACACTCAGGACTTAAGTTAGATAAAATTGTTTATTATTTAAAACATGAAGATCAGGTACCTAAAGAATTAGCGAAAGAATTTAAACGTATTAAAAAGTTTAGACCAACATCTAGAGTACAGCAACAATTGGATAAAATGTTATTTGAAAATCCATGGTCTAGAAGTATCATGAGTGCTAACTCACATATGGAACAAATATTTAGATTGAGTAGTTACTTAGGTGAGGTAATAGATAAAGGTACAGATGTATCTAAAGCAATGTATGAAGTAGCATTAACTCACTTTGATACAGCACATAAGACATACAATCAAGAATTATTAGAAATGATGTTTCCATTCAGTATGTTTAGATTAAACAATATTAGATTTTGGGGAGATATGTTGGAGAAAAATCCTAGAGGTATTGCTCTTATTAGTGATATTGTTAAACAGAATATGAACCTTGATGAGTATTCAGATTGGGACTTAGCAAATAGAAGAAGTTTGCAGTACCAAGTGCTTAATGGTGCAGTTATTCTTGACAAGGAGAGTGGATTAAATCTTAAATTAAGTCCCTCAGTCCTTGATGCGTATACTGCATTGTATAATCCAATGGGTGTTGTTACAGGTGGATTAGTGGTTTACGCTAAGAATCCAACGGAGCTAGCACTGATGGAGAAAGAAGAATGGATGGACGAGGAATATTTTGAGAAAATGAAACAGAATAAATACTGGGGAATGGTTCCTTTAGTTGGTACAAATGTTATTAGACAGACAAGTGCAATTAAACATCAAGATAGAACAGGTAGTTCGCTACCTAGATATGCACCGTCAGTATTTGGTAGTACTAATATGCCTAAAGAAAATAATTTTGTAGCACCAAAACCATATGACTATAAGATGTATCCTAAGTATAATAGATACTTCGGTAAAAACTTTAGTTATTATAATTTAAATAGAGCATATAACTCAGAGGCATATGCACCGAAACCTAATGCATATAATAATGCAAGATTCTCAGATATGCGGACATTGAATTATAGCCCACTTCTTAGTAGACATATTAATAAGACTTTCCAAAATAGGGAGGATTTATTTACTGCAAGAGGTAAGCACAAGTTAGACTTAATGATGATACCACCAAGTCCAGGTAGTGCGAAGTTTACTCTAAGTAATATTTGGCGATAAAAAAAAAGGAGGGGATGAAATTAATCATCCACTCCAATTTTTATTTGTGTGTATTACGCCTAGTAATAGTATAAGTTTTCATATAGTAAGGTCGTTCAACCATTATATTTAAACCTAGGCAATTAAGGAATAACTTCTAAGAACCTATGTATACTCTATATATTCGTGCAAGAGTATTTTTGAAAAACCATGCACATGACCTCTTGCATCTTTAATAGCTATATAGTGTTTATTTTTATATATCACTTCGGAGCTACCTAAAGTAAATACATCTCTAGGAGTTACACGTCTGTGTTTTGTTACATTAATTATATCACCGACTGATAAATTTAGCGAATTAATTTTTGGTTTTTTAGGGCAATACATTTTTGAATTTGTTTTTGGTCTGAATCCTTTTTGCACAGTATATTTTTTTATAAGTCCTAAAGCATCTTTTATATGGATTACTTCTATTTCTGTTATATTAAATTTATCTGCTATATCTTTTACAAGTAATTTTGTATCTGAGTAATTCTTATTAATCCATTCCAAAGCTAAAGGGTATTCTTCCCTTAGCTTTTTTACAGATTGTGGTAATTGATTATGCTTATATATATTATATGTTATATTAAAATAAGGTTGGGATGTTTTGATGTTTGCAATTTTATATAATTCTTTATTTGTTTTATCAGGATGTTCATCAATTGCTTCTCTGATCCTTACTTTAGTCGACTTATTTTTTGCCATAAAGCATACCCTTTCAGCTTAATTGCCTCTATAACTTTCTCATCTCTGTAAACTACCCAAGTATATAGCTCCCAATCATCATCCCAAAGTCCTGATAGATAGGCTAATTCTGCACCAGTTCCCATAAGTTGTTGTTGTACTTGTGTATAATAATAAATTGGGATACCAGTTTGTTTAGCTATTGCTTTTACATATCTCTTAGTGATCTGCTCTGTAGAATGTGGTTTAGGCGGAAGTTTATCTTCGTCTAAAGTGCTAATACATTTCTCAAAATTATAATATTTAGCTCCATACTTCGATATGAATTTGACTTCTACGGGGATTTCAGGGGCGAATGGTGCATTTATTAGCCCGTCGTAATTAATCCTTAAGAATGGCATGCTCTTTAGCATAAACATATCTTTAGGTTTATGGACTGCTACGTTAAATTTATCTGAAAACTTTTCTAATATTAATGGTTCTAAGTCAGAACCTTTTTTAACATTAACCATATTACCAATTTTAATCTCAGTAGCTGTAGGAACTTTTGAAAGTTTCTGTCTGATAATCTCAACTTCGTTGTTATCTGGAAATGGATTAACATCTAGGACTACTGATGAGTCACTAGCCCCTAGTCCATCTCTGCGAATCTGCCCAAACTTTTCTTGATTATTCTTTGATAATTCTGCGGCGTCTTTAACTGCCACCTCACATAATTCATTTAACATGTGTAGCCTCCTTTGGGTTCTCTAATAAATCATAATGCACTGCGTGTCTTATAGCGTCTAGCTTATGCCCATTCAATCTTATCTTAGGTTGTGTTGTTGTAGCCCACCCACGCTTACCTAATCTAACAATGTAACCTTTGTGTTCTAAGATATCATTGGACCATCTACGTTTAACTAACCCTGCATTTCTAATAGCGAGTCTAACTTCGTTTATATAACAATGATATTTAATAACACCTATGAGCTGTATAGTTTCAAATTTAGAATTGATTTGTGATTCAGATTTATCTGCATAGAGTAAATAGTCTTCCATACTAACTGCATATGGGGCGTGTTGTTCAATCATAGCTAAATGAATATCCCAGTATTGTAGGGTGGTTCCCCATTCTCTAGCTGATATTTGGAATGTCTGATATATATTGGTTGTGCTACGCTCTAATAAGCACATTCCAGTAGTACCTTTTCCTTCTTCAAAGTTTCCTGATGGGTCTATACCCATTATTAATTCTAGACTCATAGTGAATAATCCTCCTTTTCACTCCAATAGGTGGTGGTGCGTTCTACGTCTGCTACTATAGGAACTGGTGCGTCATCCCATTTTTCCATAATAGATTTAATCTCTTTGAATATTTCTATAGAATCTCTGTGGTCGTATATGAAACTTATTTCATCATGGATATTCATCTGCATTTCAGTGTGGTAATCCTCTAAATATTTATGGATATCTATCATTTTTAATTTAAGGAATACTGCTCCTGCTCCCTGTATTAACATGTTGATTAACTTATGCCCATTAACATTCCAATATTTAGGACCTAATAAGTTGGTTGCATATGACTGATGATTCGCTAATTTATAGCAGTAGTCTTGGTATGTTCTAATACCTGGGAATGCTTTATAATAAGCTCCATCTATCTTTTGTATTTCTTCTTCAGATGCATCAGGTATTATTTGATGGACTATTTTCCTAGTAACTTTTATTGTGGCTCCATAGTTTTTAGCAAAATTTATTTTCTTACCAATACTTCTTAATTTTTTAAAGTCTGGGTGATCCTCATCTATATCGAACGCTGCTTTAGTTGTAGCTCCGTGTAGATCTATAGGATGCCAAGGTTTATCATCTTCGTTATGAAACCATTCTTCTTGCCAAGCTTTAATATGTGTAGGATCATTAGGATTAAATTCCTCTGTGTCATTTAATTCATTTAATCTATAACACTTATAAGGCATATACGCTCTGCATAAATTCATATCAGGATTTTCTAATAGGATAGTGTACATAGCTTGTATCCTTAACTCTATTTGAGAGTAATCCATGTAGAATATATCTTTATCTCCTGGGGGTACTTTTATTATTCTTCTAGGATTAAATAATTCTTCTCCTTCTGAATTGAATATAGCACCTTTAGGAAATTGCTGAAAGTCTGAGGTAACTCTAAGTGATGCAGTACCTACTGAATTTATCTGAGTATATAGTTTATCTGATTTAATTAAATCATGCTCTAATTTTATTAGATAAGTAGAGTACCATTTCTCCAGAGTTCTGAGTTCTTGTATAATAGTTATGAATTCAAAAGGTTCTGAATTATTATCTAAATCTAATAGGATACTATCTAATACATCTGCCCCAGTTGATTCCACACCTAACTTATATTTATTATTTAGGATATCTTTTATTATTAAATATTGAGAGATTGAGAAGTCTATTTGAGTAAGTCTCAGTAGATCTGTTCTACGTTTAATGATGTAGTCTCTCAGTACTTCTTTAGCTTCGCTTAGATATACTTGATCTGCATCAAACCCCACACGCTCCATATCGTGGAATACTGATATTAAATCTCGCTCTATTTTTAATGTAGGTAAGTTTTCTCTTTGTTCAATTATAGGTAATGTTTTCACTAGCACTGCCAAGGTCCATACAACATCATAGTGCCCATAGTCTGTTATATTTTTTCTATTTAATATATTGTAGGGTACGTCTTTTGCACTGACTCTCCCTTGTACAACTTGAGCTATTTGCTTAGGTAAATCTATATCTAACCACAGTTGATAAGCGTGGGTTAACTCTAGGTGGTGTAAATCTGTAGCTAAGAATAGTGTATCTTTAGTTATATCCTGTATTGCTTTAACTGTCCATGAGTTATATTCCTCCGGTATAGTTTCTTTACTAGTAGCTTTAAATCTATCCTGCAGTCTTTTATTTAGGTCTTTAGCTATAGCTGATCTTTCTCTTTGTAAAAGTTTATCATGTGCTTTAGCTGAACGATCTATATATCTATGAGCATAATTCTTTAGACCTAAGTTTACTCCACCATGTCTAGTAGGAATATTATCGTGTGCTAATCTAATACAAGTCATAGTGTCTATAGTATTTATGTGGGTATAAGGCATGTTAATATTTTCTAGCATGTGTAGGTCGTACCCTATATTATGCCCCGCAAGATATTTTGCATCTTTTGCTAAGTTGTTCCATATGTTAATTGTTCTTTTAGATATGATCTCATTAAGCTCTAAGTCTATAACAAACGTGTATATAGTTTTATCTTGTATCCAACCAAACTGAAAAAGAAAAGGGACATCACTAATTATGTGAAGTCCCGTAGCCTCTGTATCAAATGCTGTGTAGGTAGGACTATGTTTTTTATATAGGGCGACCATGTCATACATGTCTTCTTCAGTATTAATGTTTTTACTAATTACTCGATAGTCCAACATTTATATCACCTAGCCTCCTTATACTATTAGTCCTCTTAATTTTTGCCATGCCTAATCTAAATCTTTCAGTTGGCATTATACTGTTCCCTGAATATCTAATGAACATACCACTTACTAGCTTAGACATGATTGCATTATATGAGTCATAGTCTAGCCCTGAAGCGGCGGTTAATTGTGATTTATTAGATTGGGAAACTTGTTCTAGTTGTAAGAGTAAGCCACATGCTCTATCATAACAACCTTGTAATAATTCAACACCCTCCTCATCTATAGCAGAGTATTTTCGTTCGTGTCTAACGTAACTGCCTAGTTTGAATACATCATTATCATAGATACTAACAAGGTAATCTACTGCGTAATCTACATGTTCTTGTTTAACTATAATATTTTTGTAATCTTCACTAGTGCTAACAACGTAGCCTGCTATGGCTATAGATAGACGAGCTAATTTCTTCCATGCTTCTGTGCCAAATATCTTTATATGACTATTATATAAATCATTTAATTCATTAGCTTTGTTAGTTAGGTAATGTCCTACATCTTTATCAAATATAATTTCATCAGGCTTCCTACTCCACACCCAACGTATTCTAGATTGATAGACTGCGTCTGATAATGGTTCTTCAGGTTCCCAGAATGGATCTACATGACTGTGTCCTTTATCAGCTAATACTAACATGATGTCGTATCTAGCTATGTCTTCTGCAGAACCTATTAAGTCTGTGATTACCTCAATACCATTAGGATATGATGCGATAGATTTTATCTCGCCTGAGCTTTTAGTATTTGTGAGTGCTACCATTCTAACTAATGCAGGTAGTGTTAGTGTACCCGACACTCTAGTTATTCTTACTTCATTAGAACTTCTTATATCTGTTAATTCTCTTATTAGATTACTATTACATTTACCAAATTCTTCAAAGAACATTAGACCCTTGTGGTTCTGTGGAATGACCCCTGCTCTTGTCTGAAAACTACCATTAACTTTGTTAGACCCACCTATTAAACCTGCAACTGTAGCGGAGTTACCTGCTAAAGATGTGATGGTGCCTAGTTGATAGGTGTCTAATAAAGCTTCTGCTGTACTAGATTTACCCATCCTAGATTCTCCAACTACTATAGTATCTAAATAGGCTCTGACATTCTTGAAGTGTCCGAAATTAAATTCAAGAGGTGTGTGATATGCTAGGTCCAATGTTTTAATTAATGTTGCATTGCCATCATAACCTAAGATACCTTTCACTTTTTCTGTGAGAGTATCTATTTTTTCAGTTAAATTTCCAGGTAAATCTTGAATAACTTTTAATCTTTCTTTATTAATATCGTTTAACTTAAAGGTGTCTACAGTATCTGCCGCTTGGCTTGCCTCGAAGATTATCATTACCAGTGACCTACCTTGATATGGGTGAGGTACTAGTCTGTATTTGATATCATACTTTTTTCCACTCTCCAGTTTAACACCAACAGAGTAGGCTAAGTATTCTGCTTGCTTCACAGTATCTTTGAGTGATTCAAACATATCAGTTACTGTGCACTTATAAATTGTTTCAGTTGCGTAAGTCTTAAATTTAATTGCTTGTTCCTTAGCAGGGACACGCAATAGATGAAATTTATTTTTTAGTATTTGAATTTCTTTGAAACTATTATCTATTAGATGTAAGAGGTCTTTAGCGTTGTGTTCTTCTAACATCCATTCTTTAGTTTGTCCTGGGTTCATTTTATTAGCACTGTCTTTATCTGCTAATTTATATTTCTCCACCATAATTTCTGTTGGTGCGGAGAAAGTTTCTTCAGCTGTAGCTGTTACCTGTATCTTAGAACGTTGTGTTCTTTTGATATTATCAGGAAGTCCTGCATCATGCAGTGTTACAGGTTGAAGTTCTTTTGCTAGTTCTGGGAATAATGTTATATCAAATATTGGAGCTTCTTCTAAAAACTTAATTAAGTCTCCTTTAGTCTTTTCATATTTTATGAAGAAATCATATATGTCTTCACCTTTCTCAGTACACACTGAATGAAATCCAGTAGCTACCTTAACACTGTTGGTTATACTCTCTATTTCTTTAGCGATTTTGATAGCACCTTTAATACCAGGTCCATCATTGTCGTACACTATTATAATATCCCTATCCTTAAAGTAATTTATTGGAACAGGGAGTGCATTCTCACCTCCAGTTAAAGTGATAGCGTTGAACCCTCTGGTCCTAGCTATAGCCATATCTTTTTCTCCTGCACATAGTAATGTAACTCTGCCAGGATCCGTGTTTTGCCATACATCAAATGGTATAATCATACCTGCGACTGAATCTAATCTAGATTTAACCTTAGGCGTTCTCTCTGTGTTATATGTACGAATATCTAATAGCTTTCCGTACATGAACACTGGGAATAATATATCTCCATTGATGTGTTGTACAAGATCTAATTGATTTCTAACTTCTTCACTAATATTAATTTGTTCTATTAAGTTATTAGTACTTGACATCCCCGCAAAATCATCCCACATGGCTTGGTCCTCATTATTGCCAAAGGCTTTTTTAAGTTTCCTAGCCTGTATGGATCTACAACCAAATACTTCTTTCATGAATTGTACTTCATTGAAGCCCCTTTGACAGACCTTGCAATGGAATACATCCTTATCAATATTTACATGTGCAGATGGAACGCTTTCAAAATATTCGGTACCGCTTGAAGTAGTGTGAGGGAATGGGCATTTTACTGCCGCTTCCCCCGTTACTTCTAGGATATCAAAGTACCATTGAAAGAATGACAATTAATAACTTGTGGTATTAGTATCAGTAGATTCTGTTTCATTAGCTTGTGTAAAAGGATCATCTGCGTCACCCTTAAACTTAGCCCAATCTGATACTGGGTAGAAACAATCTGAGCCGAAGATATCTATTTCAGCGTCTGTCTTTTTTACGCCTTTCCATTCTGAAGTGCTGTGTCTCACAACTAATACTAATTTGGATCCAACTTGCACTAATTTTTCAATATCTTTTAATTCTATTTCTCCAGTAAGTTGTAAGTCCAACGCTGTTAAAAATCTTTTAAGTTTGAATTGTAGATAAGATGAATCTGAATCGTAATGGTTATCTGAGAATGCACCTTTGCTACCGTCTGTTCCTTCAACTGAATACTCTACATGTAGGTACTCACCTTTGTTGATGTCGTTTGGCTGTGACATTTTTGTCTTAGTAACTGTTGCTAGATAAGTTCCTTCATCAATTGGAGCTGATGGATTTTTGTCTGGTACTGCGTCTAAATTAATACTCATGATTACTCCTCCTTTACGTCTATTGTTTTTGGGCTTGCTTCTTGTGGATAGTTTTCTTTAGGTACTTTAGCATCCTGAAATTCTTTAGATAATCTTTGTCCTGCGGATCCTAATATTTTGTGTGCTGTTTGCATAGCATCACTTACTAATTCTATAGAAGTTAATGTGTCAGTTTCTATAGACTTCAATTGGTCTTGTGCTTTTCGCATTTTTCTAAAGTAAACTACTGCTTTGTTTTTAACTAATTTAAGTTCTTCTTTCATTTCTTTAATTTTTTCATTAGCTTCTTTTTCTATTTTAGTAGCTTTACGTCTTGCGGACATCCGTTCGTTTGTAAGCTCTTTGTTAGCTTCTTCTAGTTCTAAAATTTTACTGCCTGTGTCATCTTTAATTTCTTTTGTAGGAGCTTGATCTGTCTTGTTATTTTTTGTAGTGTCTTTACTATCTGTGTTTACTGTAGTCATTGGTTCCTCCTTATGCCATGAGTATTTGTATCATGGTCCTAGCTTCTGCTAATGTGAAGTCTTTCAACTCCTTGTCGGGTATTCCTTGTTGCTTTTTAAGTTCTTTATACATGCTCAATGTACCAGAGCTTGTTGCTTCGTCTAAATAGCGTTCTATTTCTGCTATTCTTTCAGTGCGTTGTTGCTCTTTAAGATCTGCGATATCGACTCCCTCTTGTAGATAAGCTTTGAGTTGTAGTATTAGTGATTTGTCAAAGGTATATTGTTCTCCTACTTTGAAGATTGCATATCTAGATTTATGAACTGATGCTATAGGTGGGTCTCCCTCTGGGGATCCTGCGTGCTCCATAGTTAATACTAAGTCTGGCTCAAAGATTAAGTCTGGCATGTGTTGTGCTTTCATACCAAAGGATTTGATTTTCTTGTCGACGAGTTCTAATTTTTCTTTCATTCTGATAGTGGATATCATGTGTATTTCTGAGGATCTGATACATTTGACAATACTATCTTTTTCTTTTATGGAAGTTGGGGTTCCCCAAGCAGTCCAATTATTTAACTTAGCACTTTTCTCTTGCTCGTTAGCTACGATTTGTAGCATACCACCTCTGGCTTGCCACATGTGAGTTGAACTGTCTACTATTTGTACTTCTGCTCCGTCTGCTATGGAACGATCAATACAAGCTAAGTAGTTAGTTGGGGCATATCCGTGAGAATCTAATAGATCTATCTTACGAAATTTCCCAATGCGTGGTCCGGTGTGTAAATTGATTCCCTCGAATAAATCTAATGACCTATTTTCGGTGTCGATTGCATTGACTTTAGTCCAGTCTTCGCCGCCTAAATAATAAGCTATAGCTAATGCTAATCCTGATTTGCCTTTGCCACTGGTTCCTTCGATTGCTATGCAAGCTTTGGCTTCTGATCTTGTTGCGTCTCGATATTGTGGATTAATGGTTGGCATTTAATTCCTCCTTTACTTATTTTCACTAGTGTACTTTTTATAATTATTAACTATGCTAGTAACTGATAGGTTATGATTAACTAAATCATATAGTTCTTCATCGTAACTATCTCGCATTGCTAATGTTATAACTTCTTTAGGTATATCTGCCTTGTCTTTAGTAGTGGGAATAAATCTGTCTTTAGCTTGTTCTATATCTGAAGCGGGTGGAAATACATCTGTAAATATAACTGCCTCAGCTCTGTCTAAAGTTATTCCTTCTTTTCCTGCATCTATTTGTATTGCGAGTATATTAATTTTACCACTCTGGAAATCATTTTTCAATTTGTTTCGTTCTTTTTTTGTGACCTTCCCAGTGAAAGCAACCACCCCAGGTATTTCTCTTTTTATTATTTCTATCCAAGTTGTGAATTTGCTGAAGATTAATATTGGTTTGTCTGGGTAATCTGAGATATATTCTTTTAGCCATTTTATTTTAGGGCTTGATCCTTTAAGGTCTAATAGCTCTGGTGCTAAACATATTTGTCTGTATCTAATAAGTCTATCTAATTCTCCATGAGTGATGATGTGTTCTGTTTCGTACCATTCTGATAATTCGTCTAAGTATTTCTTTTGTTCTATGGTGAGTGGTAGTCTAATTTTCTTAGGTGTTGGTTCGTCTGGGAGCCATTGCATTACGTCTTTGCGTTTGTGCTGAATACTTATCGCATTTAATGTGCGTTGTAATACTGGTTCCATTTCTCGCTTGAGAGTTGTTGGGATTGTGAATTTTTTACCACTGTTACTAGACATTGATTTAGTTTTATAGTATTCATCTATGAATGCCCAATAACTTGAGAAATACATAGGATACAGAAAGTGCAGTATTGCCCAGACATCATGTATTTTGTTGGGTGATGGTGTGCCTGTTAGTGCTAGTTTGTATGGTGTGTTTTTGAATTTGAATATTGCTTTAGCATTACAAGTAGTCCTGCCTTTAATTCTATGAGCTTCATCTACTATGATAGCATCTGGATTATATGACTTGATGAGTTCTGCTTGTCCTTTATAAGTCTTTGTACTTTTTAATGAACCATAAGATATAACTAAACCATCAGTCCAGTTTGTTATATAGTTATCTTTTCCATCATAAACTAGGCAAGGCTTATTAAGCCATAGCTCGAATTCGTCTGCCCATTGATATATCATTGAGGCAGGACATACTATTAATATTTTTACAGCGTTGTTATTTTCACAGGCTTTAAGTGCTGTAGGTGTTTTGCCTGTTCTTTGTTGAGAGAATATGCCATAGGCAGTTCTCTTTCTTAAGTTCTTTACATCTTCTAATTGATAAGGTCTTAAGTTGGGCATTGGTAATCACACCCTAAAGACATCTGAAGGAGCCTGCCTAATATCTTCGGCATGTTCTTCTTCTCTGTCTAAGGGAACATAAGTATATATAAATATCTTATTGTTATTACCCATTTGGGTGAGGTCTAATTTGCTGAGTGAGTTAATCATTTGGGCTACTCCTATAGATTTATCATTATCTTTAGCATCTCGAAGTATACTTCTTATTTGTTTATCACGAAACATTGATAATTCTTCCTGTAGAAAGTCTGCAACAAGTGGATGTTTTAAGAATAACTTCCAGTCTTCTGCGGTGTAGCCTGAGATTTCTTCTAAATCATAGTGGTCTAAGAACATTGCTTCTCTTACACCAATATTATTATATTGACTTTGTAAATCAATCATCAGTGTTTCATTATTTTTAAAATTTAAATCCATTATAAATCCTCCTTGTTAATTGAACTAGACCACACTCTGAAAAATTCTTCTAAACCCTCTATAAAGTGTGTTACAGCTTCTGATATTTCAGGTGATAATCTAGGTTTAATTGGAAAAGGTTCTTCATCCCATTGGTCTAATACTGCGTAGACTTTGTTGGGTGAAGAATGTAGTTTCTTTCTAATTGCATTCTTTGACATGTCTCTACTATATAAGAGAACTACAATTTCGTCAAAGGAATAATCTAGCTCACCTGCCATAGCTCTCATCCAAGCGCTGCCTAACGCTAGAGGATTGGGGTGTTTGATTAACTTAGATAGTACATCTAATTGTTCTTTTAATTGTGTTACATCATAATTTAAAAGAAATTTATTTACACTGTTTGAAAATTTAATTTCATTTAATCTTAGTCTTAGATTATCCATAACATCTCCTTCTTATAATACATTCAGAATCCTTTTCAGGATTTCTGTTTTGTGAATTTTAAATTGAATTAAAGAAACTTTTATGGCGTCGTTCTTTAGACGCCCTGAAAGATTCTTTTGTTCAATTCTAAAATTTACTGGTACTATTAACTTTAATTTTCTTTTAGTAAGACTAAAAGCTCTCCTAATTTAGTATCTATATGTTAGCATAGTAAATTATAACTGGAGATAATTGCTATTATAAGAATTTTAATTTAGGCTATAGTGTATCTCTTGTGCTTTTGCCAATGTGATATTATTCTTTTCTTCTGACATTAGAATCCTTTTTTCCCAGTAGCTCGGTTCAACTTGCTTTGCATAATTAAGTTTCCCTAAAAACTCCTGTGTTTCTAAGAGCTCCCAATAATTTTGGTCTACTGTGTCAGCTAAAAAACAATGTAACATAGCTTTTAAGCTCTGTTTCTTTTTATAACCTAGAGTAATATTGTTATCTTTGTTTAGCATTAAACCAAGATTCCAGTTGCTACCTGATCTTGATCCGTATCTAGTCTTTTTGTGATTTATTTCGTGGGGCAGTCCACTCTTTGATAGTGTCTCTTGCACTAGGGATATAATATGATTGAAATTAAAATCATATTGAGAAGATATAATTATATCATCTGCGTATCTAGTGTATACAAAATGTTGCTTGTTGTGATCCCACAATTTTTTAGATAATTTATGGTCGAAAGGTACCATACACAAATTACTAAGTAAAGGAGATAGAGGCGAACCTTGGGGTAACCCACCCTCGTATAAGCCCACCTCAACAACATGTTCAATCAATTCATCATCTATGAACTGAATTGGATATAACCTATTTAGTGTTTCAGTAATTACTTCTTTAGTAAAGCTTGGAAAGAATTTTGTTAAGTCTAGTTTTAAAAACCATTGACTTTTGTTTGCTTGATGCACTGTTAATGCATCTACAGTACTTCTTTTTTCTACATAAGCAAAGGCAGCGTCATGTTCTAATATACGCATACTTTTAAATGACCCTAATAAACTTGTTTGTAATTCCTTTAAGTCATTTTCAGGAGCTGTTATTTTTCTTGTGCCCCCTGAAGCTTTTGGTATTCTAAATAATGTATAATATTTTTCTATGTCTTTGGTATGAGTTTCTAAAAATTCAGCTATTCTTCTATCCATGTGTTTAAAAGTTACTTTAGCTTTTGCTATATATTGGTCGTATTTTTGATTTATTCCAAATTCATATTTTGTCGGTCTTACTATACTAGTTCTTTTAGATCTATATTTTAATTGTATAAACTCTAAATCTTCTTTAGGTTCTGAACTAAATAATGACTCAATTGCTAAAGCTCTTATATCATTATTTCGTTCGTGTGGATTGTAATCGCTATAACCTGTGATGTACATATTAGCTCCTTTCATATTGTTAATAAAATTATTTAATCCTCAACTATCTGTATATCTATATGAGTGCATGGCCTCTAGGGTTTCTTTTAAAGGCTTGATGCTTTTGGACTCTATTGTGCTTAGATTCTTCATTCATTTTGATTTGTTTCTATTTTATTTTATTTATTTTAACAGCCGCGGGGTGTTTGTTTAAGTTATCATGTTCTTCTTTTGTTTCGCACGGGGTGATGGATTTGTAATTTGTTATTTCCTGTTGATTTCGGCCAGCGTTGCCTCCCTGCTGTTGTGTTACCTTAAGTTTCTTCTAGTAAGACTAAAAGTGTAGTGGATTAGACTACGAATTGCGATTAAATAATTGTGTGTTACCTAAAACTCTAGCGTTTCTAGAGTTGTGTTGAATACATCTGTCATTATTAATTTGTTCTTTGGTTTTCCATCTTTAATAATATGCATTAGCTCAGTTACTGCATAGGAGCTAAGTGATGTTACGTTAGGTCTTACGTTTAAGACTGTTCCACAGGCACTAACTGGGGTACCCTTCTTGGCTTCTGCGTCTGAGAAGTCCATGGAATCTAATAAGAATTTAATTGAAGATTGAGATTTGAATGTGGCTGTGTAGATTTGCCCACTTGTTAATCTCATTCTTACGTCTATGAATGCAACCATGTTAGGGTTGTATTTGTTATTGTTTATAATATCTTTTCTTGTTATTATTCTGTCTACTGTAGTGAATATGATTCCGCTTAATTTTTGGTCTGTGTATTTTCCGTGCTTGGTTATTTTACATGCGGGATTTATATTGTTGATGTAGTCTTCTATTGTATCTGTTTTTAATCTACCTACATCTTTGAAGTCAAAGGTTTGATTAGCTATGTTCTTTGCTTCTACGAAATCGAAGTCCCAAAGATGTATTTCATTAATACCTAATCTAGTTATCATCTTAGCCACTGTAGACCCAATTGCTCCACAACCTACAATGTGTATTTGTGGTGCGTCATGTGGGTTAAAAAACTCATAGTGTTTTCTAATATCCATTATTTATTTACCTCCCATATATTTCCATGGTTGTCTATTAAGTCATTATTTAGGGACCTTCTAACTTTGACAGGTCTTCTACTCACATATTTTTCAATGTCCCTATCTGCCCAAGAGTTTACTTTTTCAGGTAGCTCTATTTCAATTTCATTATCTTGGAAAATTACATTTTGTCTTTTGTCCACTATAGTCATGTGTATATCTTCATCTTTATTAATAATCATAAATATATAATAATCATTAACTTGAATTTGTGTTATGAAATCTCTTACATTTTGCTTATCGTTAGCTGATGGAGACACATGCATATCAACATGTGAGTGACCTTGTAGTCTTAGTTTATTAAATGTGTTATTAGGTACGTCCATTAGCCATTGAGGGTATTTGTCATCATCAGATTCTACATTCGTTGCATCAACTATTTGAGGGTACACCAATATGTCTATTACTAAATATTCACCAGGTTCTATTTCAGTCACTACTCCTAACCATGCAATTTCTAAATTAGTTGCATTTATTAAATCTAAAATTTTATTATAGGCATTATATGTGAATTTAACTATGGGAAATTTATATTGATCTTCATTAATTAGCTTCATTTAAAATGGCACCTCCAATTCTCCATCTTCTTTTTTAATATCTTTAAGTACTTCTTCTATAGTTCCTAAGTAATTTCTATTGCTGTCATAGACATCAACTCTATTGAACCCGCCACTTCTATAATCTTCTAGAAATTCTCCACAAACTATTCCATCATCTAGGTTTAATTCTCCAACTGCATTAACTGCTAGTTGGTACATTGGGATGTACATTTTATTTCGTACAGCATCACCCATAGGGTCTGCTAAATCTCCTATGCATCGGTGTCTTGCCCAATGTGGGTTGTTCATGTTACCTTCAAACCTTGAGATATTACCACCTTGTCGTCCTCCAGAAATTGTGCCTGTGTTAGTGTTTATATTTAACTTACCTATTACTGGTATGTTGTATTCACCTTCTGTGGCTCTGATTAGTAGTTTATATCTTTCTGGGCTTAAATCAGCGACTGTACTGAAGATTGAGTTTCTAAGTCTTTTTAATAATGTTATATTCATTGTTAATTTATTCTTCACTGTGATTGCTAATATAACTTCATCTCTGTCATTTCTCCATGATTCTAATGTGAATAACCCTTCAGTTTCTGTAGTAGTGTATTCTATATATTCTCTCAACTCACTATTAGCACCTGTTGGACCTTCTAATTTATATACCAATAATTCCTTGTTGAATTTTTGTATGTCTCGTCTTATTTGATCTACTCTTAACATAACTTTATCTTCTAAAGCTTTTTTATTTTTTAATTTAGTCTCTATGGCGTCTAGTTCGGCATCATCAAGCTTATCTAATACGTCTAATTTAATATTTAGTTTTTCTTTTTCTAGTTTTTTAATTTTTTCAATTAGGTATGGTTGTATATTTGCTATATATTTTTCTTTGTTTGATGTAGACATATCTTCTTTTAATATGTCTTGGAACATGTTAAGTTCTCCTTTGTGTGCTTTGTATATAATATAAGCTAGATTATTTATTAAGTCCTCAACTTGCTCTGATTGTTTGGAGGTTATGAATATTACATGCTGTCTATTACCTGCAACTTTTAATTTTAATATTAGTGTGGTGTGTCTAGCATTTGTCATTAATGCTAAAGCTTCATGTTCTAGGACTTCAATCTCTTGTATATTTGTTGTTATATTTGCGTCAGGTTTATGTGAGCTATAATCTTTGAGACGTCTTATTATAGTTTTCATATCTTCTTTAGATATTGCTGGTGTGGCTAATGTGTCAAACATCCAAGTGTCATCTTCTATAATACCACTTTTTCTATAATTACTTGATGCATCCATCACTGTTCTACTTATCATATCTAATACTGCATTAGGGCTTGTTCCTCCTGCATGACCACCTTTAAAAAATATATCATAAGGATCTACTTTCGGGTCTAATATAAATGGTAATCTGTGTGTCATTGTTTCATATTTATCTCCGCATAACCCTATTGCGGAAGTATTAAATGGTGACTCTGAATCAGATAGTGCTATTTGTGGTAGAGATGTAATTTCCACCCAGGTACTTAACAATTTATACATGTAATAACTATGAGTACTTCTTAATCCCATATTCTCCTCCTTTCTAAAATAAAGGTGAGGAGGTTATTCCCCACCTAGTCATGACTAGTGATTGTCTTCTAGTGACTGTTGTTAGTTTTAATAACAGCAATCAATCTACAAGTTTCTTCCACACCTTGATCTGCTAGTGATTTATTCATTAGCTCTGGAGTTAACATTCCCCCATCTAAAAAGATCTGAGCTACTTCGTATACTATTTCAGCCTCCTCTAAAATTTCTTTAGGTGTTGATGTTTCTTCAACAATTACTTCTGTACGTTCTGTTGTTGTACCTATTACAACTTTAATCATTTTGCTCCTCCTTATTCAATAGTTTCAAATAATTCATTCATGTCATTATTTACTGTTTTAGTTTGAATGGCTACTATTCCATCGGCATTTCTAACTGCATTTAAACTTGTACCAAATTCTTCAATAATTACTTTTCTGTAATCTTCGCTTGGAGTTAATGGAATAACTGCCATCATAAATCCATCATCACTAGTTTGATTAAATTTTGCTTCAAACTCCTTGAATTTTGGAAGTGCACAACTTGGATCGTAACCTAAAACGAATCTTACAACTCCATCTGTGTCTTCAACTTTACCTACTTCAGACTCAACTTTTTCTGCATTTAAAAAATCAGATGTTTTAACTGCTGATTGTACGATTAACATGTTACCTTCTAACTTAAGTTTCATTTTGTTTCCTCCTTTGTATAATTAAAGTGTGAATGTCAATCACCCACACAACCCAACCACAACAAACATTTCTTTTTTCTTTATTCTTCGGCTGATATAGTTGGTAAACTTTTAGTTAATAAATCTAATAGTTCGTCTAGCATTTCATCTACTGGCTTCTTCTTTTTTTCATGAGCTTTTTCTAAATCTATTAATACTTCTCCTAATACTTCAGCATCCATTCTTCTTATATCTTCTCTAGATAGCTCTTTTCCTAAGCTAACACTGAAGCCATCTAATAATCCCTCGAATCTTTCTGCGACATCTTCTTGTTTTTCAGATTGTTTCATGGCTTGACCTACCATACCATACATGTCTTGCACATTATTTTTATCTGATTTATGAACAAAAGAATTTTGTCTAGTAAGAACTGTCATATCTTCGACGTCTTTCATTAATTCTGAGTCTGCAAAGAATACTGTATCATCTTCAGAATCTTTGATTAGTACCATAGCATCTAAGTGAAATGGTATAGGCTCTATATTTTCATTGTAGATTAATGCAAATTCCATGTTGTCTTTAGACAACGCCATTTTAATATCTTGTATTATCCCTTCTTCTGCTTTGAACACACTTAGTGCGACCTTCTTATTTTCGTGCTCTGGGACTATAATTATTAATGTTTTCATATTGCCTCCTTAAATATTTTAGGAAGTGACAACCACAACCCAACCACAACAAACATTTCTTTTTTCTTTATTCTACTAATTTAAGATATTGTTTTGTTAAGTTTTTTAATCTTCGTTCAAGTGCCTTGTTTTCGTCCTCTATTAATTTTATAGTTTTTTCTTGCATCAGTATAACGTCTTTACTCAGAGTTAACGTGTGTATTCTGTCCGATAATACCTCAACTTCTTCAATTAAGTTAGGGTCAGGTATGCGTGCATTTAATATTTCAGTTAACTCATTAACGTGGGTGTACACATCTAATATTAGATAGTAGCTATACATAATCATAATTGCTAATATGATTATTGCAATTATTTCAACTGTTCCGATTTCCATTATATAGATTCCCCCTATTATTTATTAATAAATTCTTTTAGTTTGATTTCATTTTCTTCATTAGGCTCACTTAAGTTTGACTCCCAATTACTATAGGCTGTAATAGATACTCCTATAGCCGCCGCAATCTCTACTTTGGTGTAGCCTTTTTCAATTCTTAATTTCTTTAGGTTTTCCATAGCTACCTCCTCTCGTTTTACCAGTATAACACAACAACAACAACAAGCAAGTGTTATTTATTATTTCTTTTTTCTTCCCTTAGTTCTAATATTTCTCTTGCTTTAGCAATTGCTTCTTCTTCCGTTCTGAAACGTAGCTCGTATTTTTCTCTGTGTTTATCAATGGAGTTTCCTGCATTATAAGAAAACTTGTATAGCTCAGGGTTTAATATGTCGGGTATATAATATTTTTCGGCTAATTTTGGTGCATAGGGCAATTTAAATATTTTTAATTTTCTTAATAATAGTTCATCTAATCTCAGAGATGGCTCCCAAAAACCATCATTACACCACCTCAAGCCTTTATTATTGATTTTATATGTGTATTTAAACGTAGTTTGGGTATTGAGATTTTTTACTCCAAATTCTTCATCTTTTTTTAGATTTAGATCTTCTAATATTGCACCTAATATTTTTCCACTTAACAGATTATTCATTATTTATCTCCTCCTTTTATAATAGTATGGAATATGCT
>LV_Brine_h2_0102DRAFT_1000103_pt1 | contig 29846 bp, 49 predicted proteins | sample LakVidmifraction_3_FD_10600 | JGI IMG/M metagenome (IMG submission 10600)
GACACCGGGGCCGACTAGCGCGTTGGAAAGTGGCGCTACTTAAGAAGCGAATTCTGGCTCCTTATGCGTCAACTGGGTGGCGCATCTGAAGAGAATACGCAATTGAGCGTGGTCAGGCCGCGCGCGAGCTGGATATGATGGTGCGTCAGGCGACCGGTATTGCCAAGGCCAAATCCGTAGCTCAGTTCGTCAGGCTTATGGTTGAAGCCGGCGAGCCGGTACTGCTCGTTGGCTGGCATCGTGCGGTTTATGACATTTGGTTGCAGGAACTTGCGGATTTGAAGCCGGCCATGTACACCGGATCCGAGTCCGCAGCCAAAAAGGACCAAGAAGCGAAAAGGTTCATTTCTGGTGAGACCGACGTGATGATTATGTCGCTGCGGTCAGGTGCTGGACTCGACGGATTGCAGGCGCGTTGCTCCGTTCTTGTGCTGGGTGAGCTCGATTGGTCGCCCGGCATACATTCACAGTTGACATGGAGACTGGATCGGGAAGGGCAGTTGCATCCAGTGACAGTATTCTACCTTGTCACTAACGACGGTAGCGATCCGCCCATCATGGACGTCTTGGGTATCAAAGCCAGCGAGGCAAGGGGCATTGTGGATCCGCACCTGGGCGTGCAAATCACCGATGCCGAAGATATGTCCAACCTCCGTAGGCTGGTGGAGCGATACTTGGAAAAAGGAGGCAAAGCAAAGACACCTCCTGCGCCAGAAGACTCTCCCCGAGAGCCGGTCCAAGCGCTATTATGCTAAGCAACTTTCTTGAGAAAGAGACCCACGCGCAATGAACCACAACACCGACTACACCTTCGAGCTGGGCAAGCTCCTGGAATTCACGGCTAAAGTCGCGACGGCCATCAGGATGTACACCGTTTACAACTCGGCCAGCAAAGACCGTCTGGATGGTTCGCTTGACGTTATGTGGCTTGCTGATGCACTTCATCACTATGGCCGGATTGCTCAAGCAGTAGTTAATGGGCAGAGCCAAGCGATCATCGACCTCTGTGATGAACTGACATCGATCTACACCAAATATCGTCAACCAACGACTGCACGAGGCCAACGACCGTCCGCCCCATCTTTTGAGCGAAACGGCCAATACTTCGACCTGGACGAAGCGATCGCAGTCTTTGCCGAAATCAGGGCCAAGGCAGCGGGCCAAAAACAAGCAATCTGAATTTCAAGGATCCAGGAATGTTCATTAATTCAACCGAATGCTGGCCACTGCCAGCAAATGTGCCGACAAGTATCTTCAGAGGTGAAAAGCTTGATCGGATTTATCTCGATACGCTGAATGTGAAGCCGGCCTACATCAATCTGGGGATCGCGACCATCATCTCTTGGGAGCGCGTCGAGATCTATACCTCCGGTCGCCCCAGCCAAAAGGCAGAAAACAAACAGGACGTCGTTGCCGGCATCAGGGCGATTCTCTCAAATGGAGAGGGGATTATCATTATGGATGACCGGGAAGAAATCACATTCGAACAGGCCCTTGAGAAGGCCTTCAAAAATGGAACCATCATCCTCGGCCCGTCTAAATGGTGGCACCATTCGCGTTAATCGGCACAAGCGCGGCCGCTTGAATCAGCGTGACTCGTGCGCAAGGCCTTGACTCAAAGCATCGAAACAGTACAATGCCTTGTCGCACTTGCGGCATGAAGTAACCCATCGCCATTTCCAATCTAGGTAGCTCTCCAGCTGCGGCCATTCTCCATCATCTCTTAGTCTTCCTCTGCCTCTCAGGCATACGAATGCTCGTACCGTCGATTTAATTGCACCCTTTGGGGCATTAATCCTGCTTCACATTAAAAATATCACATCAACCCGCGGGTGAGCTTCCCGCCGGGAAGCTCCGCATTCAACCTGGAGCATAAATTGACAGAAAAATTTTGGGCTTTGGAAGTGCCCGTATTGAGTACTGTCCATATTTCAGAATCAACCAACGGAGTCCTTTCAAGCCAAGGTGACGAAATCCCCTGGGCTCATTGTGCATCCTATGAATTTGGTTACTTCATCTCAGTACCAACCTTGGAAGACTTTCAAAGTCATCTTCCTCCGGCACCAGCCGACTTGGTAAATATCTGGAATTGGGCACGAGAACGCAATTACAGCTGGGTGCGCTTAGACGCCGATGGCGATTCTGTTGAAGGCCTGCCGATCTTCGATTGGTAAAAACCACAACCTTTTAAACCCTGCGGGTGCTACCCGTAGGGTAGCTCTGCGATGCACTCACATCATGGAGAACAAGATGGAACTCGGCTTTGTAAAAAAAATTGCGAAAAGCTATCGGAACACAACCGGCGTCCTGATGTTAGATGCCGTCACTCCTGTCATCGAAGCTCTTTTCAAGTCGTTCGATCTGGATAAATCGGTACCTGGGAATGGAGAAGCCTACGTGGCATCTCTCGTAGGTAGTGCTAGCAAGTCCTGGGACTTGGTGATCGATCGATTGGCTAATTACGCCAAAAGCATCGTCCTCGAAATCCCAAGAATTGAGGGTCGTGTGCACGGCGAACAATTGCTAATCGCTCTTGCCAAGCATTTCGGCGTCGAATCAGATGAGCGCTTAGACAATGTGCTCGGACAACTCTCTTGTGAAGAGAACGCTGGGATCGAGGAACTATGTCAGCTGGCAGAGATACTTGACGATGGCCATGGCCTTCGGGGCTTCAAACTCGAGACTTCTGTACATTGCAGCAAGCCATGGCTCTTCGAATTCGGAGGCGCCGGAGAATACCACGGGAAGCACGTTTCCATTTCTGTCTGTTCCAAATACGCTCTAAATCTTGGAACAGCGCTCGAGGCCGCAATCGGCTCCTCGGATTTGGACAAGGCGGGACAAATTCTCGCGAAGAAATGCATGGATCTTATTTCGAGTATTCGCGATCAGGGAACCCGAACGGCAGTGCGCACGCAAGTTCTTGCACTGTTGGAAAAAGAATCCGAGTAGTGATTAGTAGTAGCAGTACCCCCTTCGTTCCGATTTTCGGAATGAAGGGCTTTCTCATGGCACCCGATAAGGAATGGTGCCGGCCCTGGACGATTGTCGAACTTGCTTGTCGATGTTTGCGTGGCAACCTATTCAGAATTGCCAACCGCCTTGCACTCCCAACATGCGCCCACAACATTACGCCAAACAAATCGACCTCTTTGATCACGTTGCTGGAGCGTATGCACAGCCGGAGTCTGGCCCCCTTCGCAATGCAGAGTTATATCGCATGGCGGTAAGCAGAGCGCAAATCTCAAAGGAACACCTTAACGAGACGCTTCCAATAGGGAAAGCATGTTCTGAACGAAGCCCGATTAAACAGAGAATCCGCTGGCACCAGCAAGAACTTGCTAGATTAGGCCTACTACAAAAGGTAGAAGGCCAGCGGGGAGTGTGGGAGCTGACCGAAACAGGGAAAGCAAAGCTGCGTAAGGCGAGGCCTGATGTAGCCGTGCTGGCTTTTAGCACAAACCTTGGAGTTGCAATTTGGGGTAATTGCACCAAGGCATTCGGCGACTGGAACGAACCAATTTTCCTTGGGCTCTCGTCACCTCCGTTTCCTCTCAGCCGACCAAGAGACTATGGCAATCCGCCAATCGAAGAATACATAAAGTTCATCTGCAGAACGATAGCGCCACTGGTACGCAACCTAGTGAAGGGTGGAAATCTGGTGCTGAATCTTGGCGATGTCTTCGACCGTCATTCGCCTGCGAAGTCGACATACATCGAAGAACTCACTCTCGCGCTCAAGGCTGAATTTGGTTTGTCGCTGATGAACCGCATTGTGTGGCAATCAAACAAGCCGCCCGGTCCGACTCAATGGGCCAGTTTGAAGCGGACCCAACTTAATGAAGCATACGAATTCTGCCTGTGGTTTTGCAACGACCCGGTTGCATGCATTGCTAATAACCAGCGCGTCCTGGAGCCACACACAGCAAAGCACAAGAAACTCATCGCCAAAGGCGGTGAGAACCGCTTCTCAGTCAATGGGGATGGCGCATATCGAATCAAACCTGGTTCATACGGCCGTCAGACAGAGGGAAAGCTTGCCCGCAATATTTTCAGCGTCTCCAATCATTGCAGCAGTCAACGTGCTTACAAGAAGCGGGCTCGCGAGCTTGGACTAGCAACTCACGGCGCGACGATGCCATTGAACTTGGCTCGGAAGCTCGTTCGATTTCTGACTGACGTTGGCCAACTGGTAGTTGACCCCTTCGGCGGCTCTATGACAACCCCTTTGGCCTGCGAACTGGAAAACCGGGAATGGGCGGCGTCAGAGATCGTCTACGACTACGTCCGCGGCGGCGCCGAGCGCTTTGTTGACTGCCCAGGGTTTGAACTTGCTATTGATGCCCTGTAGACGCTGTCCGTACCTGCCAATAACCGATATTTTAGAAAGTTGACCCTGTGAATTCTCTGCAAGACCCCTTCGCGCTGGTTCTATTCTGCATCGACAAACGAGTTGCTTTGGAGCTGGCATGCGCCATCCAAAACCGGGATGAGATCGAATTCGCCCTATGGGGCATCGGTGGCCTGGCACAGACCCTCCCAGAACGAGACTTCCCCATCTTGAAGGATCCAATCTTGGCGCCAGTGGTCCGGGCGGGGAGGAACCTCGGCCGGCTCGAAGAGCGGCTTCGTATCCAGAAGCGCAGTTTAGCTGAGCGCGCTCGCAATCTGCCTTCGGCGGAGCAGCTGATGGATCAAGTATCCAAACATCGCGCCATGGCTAGCGGCCCATTTGAATTTGCTACCTACCAGCTGTGGCCCGAGGGGCACGGATGGTCCCTGACGAACGCCTATGGCATTGATCGTTGCATGCATTTGTCGTCAGTACACCATTTTGAGAAGCTGCTTGTGATGCTGCGCCTGGGTATCGACGTCGGGCCGGTGCCTCCTGTCAGCCAAGATCCCTCGTTTGAAGAACAGTACGAGGGCGCTGAGCGGTCGTTTGACCGAGCCTGCGCTGTCGTAGCCGATCAGATTCTTGAAAGGCTGTTGGCATGAACGCAGGGTCTTTAGCACTTAGAGCAGTGCTCAACGATGAATTGCAGTTGGCGATCGACTTTGTTCATCAGCAAACTGCGATCTACACGGCCGAGCCAATCGTGGACCGACTGCTGGACATGCTGGATTGGGGAGAGCATCAGCGCCTGATCGACCCCAGCGCTGGCGACGGTGCGTTTCTAACCCGCGCGCTACAGCGGCTCATCGACGCAGGGTTTGAGCGATTCAATGACCTTCCAGACCTGATCCAAGGATGGGAGATACACGATGGCGCTGTAGAGCAGGCCCGGAACCGAATTTCCTCAATGCTGCAAGCTGCCCGTTGTTCCGCCGCTGATTCCGTACACATTGCAGCGATGATCGTTCAACATGGTGACTTCCTGAAGGATGCCCCGGATGTGCCAGCTTGGAACTCCGTTGGATCCAATCCACCCTATCTGAAATACGCAAAACTCCCTGAAGTTTTGCGCAAGCGCTATGAATCGCTCGTCCCGCGATATGCAAGCCATGACCTGATGTACAGCTTCATGGACAAGAGCGTCAAATGCCTTCTCCCGGGCGGAAAAATTGGTATTGTCGTTGCCGATAGGGTGCTCACGAACGCCAATGCCGGCGTTCTCCGCGAGGAAATGGGAAAGCGGGTCGGCATCACGCATTTACAGCGACTTGACGTTGCCAGTAGCTTCTACCGCGCCAAAACGCGCCGTGCCGGTACCTTGCCAAGATGCCACCCGGTGGCTCTCGTGCTAGCGGATCGTCGGAGCGGATTGACTCAAATCCCTCTCGGTTCGGCCCCTATCTATCCTGGGTCAGATGGACCCGAAACGACGCGTACGCCAATGCAAAAGCTGTCGGATATCGCAGAAGTCCGCATGGCTCCCTGGCTTGGAGCCAAAGGCTCATTTCAAGTGAATGCAGACGTCGCCGCCACCTTGCCAGCCGATTCAATTATCCCTGCGATCGAGACGTCCGAAGTGGCAGATGGGACTTTTCGACCTGGCAAGTGGTACGCAATCAAAACAGACCCAGCGTTAGTGCCGCCGGCAGCAGTGAGAGAGCACCTGGATCGAGAGCGACACCGAATGCCACGCCGCGGCTTGCGCCCCAATCCTTGGATGCCTCCCGAGAGCTTTCATAATTGGGATCTGAGCAAGCCTAGTCTCCTCATCCCCCGCGTAGCTCGGACACTGAAGCCTATCCGCGTACCGGCGGGGATACTGCCACTTGGACATTCCATCTCAATTCCCTACAGCAGCCAAGGCGAACTCGAGCGACTGGAAGCCCTATTGAACAGCCCGGAAAGCCAGAAGTGGTTCGAGAGTCGCGCCGCCCGGCTGGAAAACGGCTATTACGCCATCGGGGCGAAGCTTCTAAGGCAGCTCCCGGTTTTGTCGGAATCAAAGGACGGCCAGTGTCGTAATGTGAAATGATGCAAAAAAAAGCCGCGGCCGCCCAAGCATGTCTGTTCGATGAACTTGATCTCGAAGTGCATGGTTCAAACATCAACGATATTGTCTATACCCCTGACAGAGTTGCCAGGACAATCCTGGAACATTTTGCGCCAAAAGGAGTTCTCCTAGACCCATGCCGTGGCGATGGAGCGTTCCATAAATATATGGCTGGCGCGCAGTACTGTGAGATCTTGGAGGGTAAAGACTTCTTTAAATGGACGGCCCCAGTAGATTGGATCATTAGCAACCCACCGTACTCTATCTACCGTGACTGGCTGCTTCACTCCTTCGAGGTGGCGGACAACATTGTCTACCTCATTCCGATAAGCAAAGCTTTCACGACAAGTGCTCTGTTGGACGCAACGCTCGAATTCGGCGGCATCGCGGAAGTTTTGTATCTTGGCTCTGCCCGAGATATGGGTTTCGACTTGGGTTTCGCGATGGGAGCAGTGCATTACCAACGTGGCTACAAGGGACCAACGACTTATCGACGCGTCATCACATGAATGCTGAGAGCAGACACGCAACCCGACCTCGGACAACAAGCTTCATCTTTCACCGCTAATTTAGCAAACAGCACGCCGATAAGCGAGTAAAGAGGTCACGTGCATCAACGAACGAAAGTTGCATGGCGTTAAACCGATCATAGAATGAATTTCGAAGTGATTTTTACCCCTCGAAAGCCAATGGAGATTGCGTATGCCCCAAGTGAAGAATGCCCTACTGGATTTCATGGCCGCTCGGCTAAAAGCGAAGAACGACTCGGCCTTGGCCAAAAAACTGAGCCTCGCACCACCTATTCTGAGCAAACTGCGACATGGTCGATACCGTGCAACGCCCGGGATTTTGATCATCATGCACGAGGCCTCGGATGTCAGCATCACGATGCTGCGTTTTTTGAGTGGCGACTTCCGCGAGCATACCGGTAAAAACGCCCGCGAGCTTTCATCGGCTGAAGTACAGGCATTTCTCAAAAAAGAAGGTGTCAGTCAGTCCCCGGAAAAGCTCACCTTTGAGACGGCACCGGGCGAGGGCGACTGCTAGCCTACCTCTCAAGCGAATCGAGGCGCTTGCTGAAGCCCATGCGCTGAAACTCGGCAACAACTTACCGCAATACTGTGCCAGAACCCGCAGGAGTCGCCTTGAAGCACCGCAGACACAAGAACAACCAGAACGCTGGCCACTATGAGCATTTGAAGTGCGAGAATTTCGGCAGCCAAAATGCCCGCACCGGTATCTATTCGTGCCATCCCATTACAGCTATGGACCTGGCGCGAGAAGGTGGTGCCGGCCTATGAGCGAAAACACCCTAATCGAATGGGCCGCAAGTACTTTTAATCCATGGGAAGGCTGCCAGCGTATAGGGCCTGGCTGCGACGGGTGTTACGCCGAATCGAGAAATGCTCGCTTCGCTGGTGGTACGGCCATCAATTGGGGGCCCGGGGCACCGCGGCGTCGCACTTCTTTGGCTAACTGGCGAAAGCCCGTGGCATGGAACGCCGCAGCAGCCGAATTTATGTCCAGGAACGGTCGGCGCCAAAGCGTCTTCTGCGCCAGCCTTGCCGATGTCTTCGACAACGTAGTCGATCCAGCGTGGAGAAATGACCTATTTCGGCTCATTGAGGCTACTCCGAACCTCGACTGGCTGATTCTGACGAAGCGTATCGGGAACGTTCGTTCAATGGTACCCGCGAAATGGTTGGTACCTGGTGGCTGGCCTGCGCATGTGCGTCTTGGTGTGACGATCGTAAATCAGGAAGAGGCGAACCGGGACATCTGGAAGCTTCTGGAGTTGAACTGCCCCAATTTTCTCAGCATGGAACCGCTACGGGCAGCGGTCGACCTGACAAACATCCAAGTGAAGTCCAACAAAGGATCCAGCCCGTCCACCTTCAAGATCGATGTGCTGACTGGCACCCGCTGGGCGGATTCTGGGGACTGGAAAGAGACTGGCACCGCGATCCAGTGGGTCATCGTAGGAGGAGAGAGTGGTCCCAACGCCCGTCTGATGCATCCTGCTTGGGCTCAAGCGCTCAGAGATCAATGCACTACTGCTGGTGTTCCCTTCCTATTCAAGCAATGGGGGGAATGGATGCCAGTCAGTCAAATGGATGACTCCTATACCAGCACTCTGTATCGCTCGAACCGAATCGCCAGAGATGGACAGGATCAAGCAACACTTGATGAAGTTTACGGCCGCACGTGCAAGGTCAGCGCGGCTGTGGTGAATTACGACGGCACCGTGCTTGACCCGCTCGAGCCGCTGGCATTTACCCAAGGATCGGGAGCAATGCTGACGTACCGGGTCGGAAAGAAGTCTGCCGGTCGGGCGCTCGACGGCACCATTCACAACCAGTTTCCTCTATGAGTGCGGATAACCTTAACACTGGCCTGGATATACCGTTCGCGGCCCAGGTGAAGACGAGAGATGGCAGGCACGGGTTCTTTGTCGAACACATTCAGCGTGATCGCGGCTTGATGGCGAGACTCACGAACGGCCCTGGTGACTTTTGGGAAGTGCCCGCCGATACAGTCACAGTCGCCGCACTCTACGGCACCTTAACCCCGTACATGATCGACCATGCACGAGCCCGATTCCTGACCGTCGGAAAAATACAAGCCCGAAAATTCGGTGCCGATCGTCCCGGCCATCCAGTTGCACCGGTTGCCCCTTGGATTCTCGCGACTGGAGTGGAGACGTTTCGAGAAGGCATCGATTTCGCGCGGGCGAAGGCCTCGGCGCATCCGAAGATCGTCAGCCCGGGCGAAACATTGGAATTAATGGAGCAGTTGGTGCTGGCATGCCTAGAGGATGCCATCGCCAGGACGCGACGCGTAACAGCGTTACTAAGGGAGGGCAGTCCCGAGCGAATCGCTCGCGATCAGGCCTGTAATGAAATTGAGGCCTTGATGAAATTGCGTAAGAACTAGTCAGCCAATGGACTTCATCCACGGCCCCTGCGCCAGCTGTCCTGGATGGCGTAAATTCCCACGCAGCAATAGCTCCATGGGAGAACTACGAGCCCAGAATGGCCTATTTGCGTCGGGCACGGTCACCAATACTATTGAAGAACTAATTTTCCAAAAAGGAGAAACCGACATGAGCTCCAGCAATGGCAAGAAGAAACTAATGCGTACCGCGGCTTTACCCTTAATCTCTGTCATGCTGGTGATGGCAATCAGCTTGGGACTGGCATCCCTTATCGCCTTCAGCGCCCTCCAGTCAGTTCTGAACCACCCCATTGCCGCTGGTTCGGTCATCTCGTGGGCATCCGGTGCCGGATTGCTCGTAGGCGTAGCAATCTTCCTTTGGGCGTATTTGCCGTCCCGCAAACACACCCAGGCCTGCGGCTAGAGAGGAAAGGCACCAAAAATCATGAAAATCACATCCTTGGGTTTAAAATAGTGCCTCAGGGAAAAGATTTGTGACGCTGATAAAGACAGAAGGGGGGAGGGCGACGCCGTCGCCCACACGAATGGCAGCAAATACCGCTTTCAAAAATCAACTGGCCGCACGTAAAGCGCAGCTCGATGCAACGTTGCCGGCAAAGACGCAACAAATTGTGCAAGCCTTCACTCCTTTGCAAAAGGAATTTGACCAACGGGTAGCGTCCCTTTTGAGGAGCAACGGATCTCCCCGCACGAAATTCCATGCCTTGAACGAAATCATGTCGGATGTTCGGGCGGTATCTGCTCCGTTTTCCGCGTGCAAGGCAGGCTGTAGCCAGTGCTGCTATCAGCGCGTGGCGATGACGCAAGGTGAAGCGGATGCAATTGGATACCGAATCGGGCACGCGGCCAAGCAGCTGCCGGCTTCCTACAAGGTGCCTGCAGTAGAGGCCTTTAGCCCAGCTACGCCCTGCGTGTTTCTGAAGAATAATCAGTGCTCGATATACGATTCACGACCATTCGCCTGCAGAAATCTAGTCAATCTTGACGTCGATAATCTGCTTTGCGACTTCGACAACTGGGAGCTTGGGGTTAAAAAAGATCCTGCATTTGTCGGTTTCCCCATGCAGGATCCGGGTCCAATGTTAGGAGCCTACAAGCTTCTTGCGGGAAAAGATAAAGTGGGCGATATACGAGATTTCTTCCCGATCTGAGCCTTCCAGCTGCTCTCCCCGCCGTGTCCCGGCGAAGGCCGCCCCCTCGGCGGCCGCCACCTCATTTAACCCGCCTTCTATGTCTTACGCCTACGCACTGCTAATCGTTATCTACGCCTGCTTTCTTACCGGCGTTCGTGCAATCTTCAGGGGGGCGGCCGGTTCGGAGCCCAACAGAAAACAGGGCCTCGTTGGCCTGATGCTGGTTGTACTTGCCACTACGCTCGCTTTGCCCATGTTGCAGCAGTTCTTCAATGGGTACCTCTATGCGATGGGCAAGCCAGTCTCTATTGACCAGGATAATCGCTGGACACTGGCCATATCTGCCGTTAGTTCTCTTGCGGCTATGCTCTATTTCGCTTATGACCTGCGCGCGCTGGCTCGGACCAAGAGTCCAGGCTTCTTCAAGATCGGTAGGGACGCTGTATGCATCTTGTGTTGTGGATTCATGATCTTCGCAATAGGTGACCATTTCGTTTTCTTCAAGAATAGAGAGAATTCAGGCACCCTGGACATCCAGAGTATGAGAATGTTCGATCCGGAATTCAAAGGAGTGGAGTGCGCTGCAGGAACCGTGATCGTTGCTGACTATACCGAGCACCCAGTCCGGTATCGCTGCCCCAGGACCTTGGTTTGGGGCTCGATGGTCACACCGACGCCGTTTGTTCCTTGGCCAAGCTACGAAGAAGGCACTAGCGAAACTCTTGGCAGAGCCGTCCAAGCCATGTTTGATAAGTCACTCAAGAGCGAAGACAAGCAAGATGAAACGAATAAATGAACAACTGCCCAGTGAGTTTTTCACCGTGCTGGTGGGAGCGTTGACTATACTTTCCATATATACCCGATAGGCCTCAAAAAGCTGCTATGGAATTTCATGACGCTATTGGCAGCAATGTGACCTGGACAATCGCAGGTACCCGCAAGTAACAAGCATCGCTAACCTACAGAGAAACTAAATGGCCAAGAATAGCTTTCCACAAACAACACTGTTGCCGATACAACAGATTCACTTTATTTTGAGTGACAAAAGCAGGATCGTCGTGCAACTGTTTCCGAAACCGGATGCAGCCCATGCCACCGTAGCTGACGTAGCACTTATGGTATCGATCGCCGGCGGCTTTGTGTTATTCCCGCTTCCAAGCCTTGTTACCCTTTCAATAGTAGATGCGGCAAAACTTGCCTATCAATTTGCTCTCCTGCAATCGCGGAAGCTGTCCTTGACGGTATCAAGCGTGGAGCTTGAAGGTGAGGAGTTTGTGGAAATGTCTGACATGGCGCAGATCGCTCCGAACGGTATGTCGATCTCCGTCGTGTAACGTGGACGTTATGAAAGAAGCGGTTCAAGCGGCTGAACGAAAAGCAAATACATCATCCGCGACCAAATGTCGTTGAGGAACGAACTGGATTCCAAAAACGTCGGTGGCAAATACATTCTTCTCTTCGGGGAGACTTGAACGCATCGCTACACCGAGTAGGCCAGCAACAGCTCAGGAGCCGACCGCTCCGACGCTCAGCCGGTTTAGTTCCCACGCATATGGGTTCTGTCGAGTATAAATTTGCGGAGCAAAAAACAGCGATATCATTTCGTTATCTGGGCATCGGACATGGGCCCTACCGCATGGCACTATCGCGACATATGACAGAGCTCACTTTTGATACCCTCAGGACAGCCATTACGTTGGCCAAGAACGAGAATATTGGTCGACTGTCCGCACCGCGTGCCAGGCTGTTTACAATTTACCCAGGCCAAGAAAAATCCATCCAGGCTGCGATCAATGGTTGGTCGGAATACGCGCGGCCGAAGTCTTGATCAAGAGGAAATCAGGAATGAAGAAGAAATTTTCGTGCGGGCATGAAGGGAAGGGACAATTTTGCCATCGTTGCAAGCAGCTGGAACAGCAGTCTCTCGAAGTAGCCGAAGCGAAGTTGGCCGCACGTCACGCAAAAGCCGAGATGAAAGCTGCTGACGCAGTCGATCTTTCAGCGATCAATCACCTTCCTGCACTGCAAAACAAGGCCAGAACTATTTTGACCGCCATTGCGCAGGGAGGGGATTACCGCGACTTTTTGGGCAAGCGCCTCATCAGCTCAAATAATGAGGTGATTGCTGTTCCTCTCGGTTACAGCCATCGCCTTTTGTTCCGAGATAAACCTGTCCGACCGATCAGTCTTGTCTCTCACGAGCAGTACAACAATCTCTACGCCTCTCGGCTGATGTGACCAATACAAATCAAAATGAGCAATTCAAATACGTCCGATATCTGGAAACGCAATCAAGCCCCCGAGCTTGCTCCCTGGATGATTGTTCTCGACAAGCTAGTCATCGACGCCCGAAAAATAGCCTCGGTCGGTCCACTTTCAAATAAAGGCAGCAATTTCTATCTTTACACTGTGCAATTTGTCGGTGGCGCCGAACTGCAAGTTAGCGACAACGGCGGACCATATGACGCCTGCATGAAGCGGAATATGTTGCTGGAGGCGTGGGCGAAGAACGGATGAAAAGACCGGGAGTTCCCGTATCATTTCTCTGCCACTGAGCGGACGCGGCGAGCAAGATACTCCACATAAATCCGTGTACTGTATCAGGTATCTAAAGACGAAAGCGATGCACATACGCTCCAGAAACGACCGGGTTGAGCTGTACTGCGAACACTGCAGGCACGCAGAGCAGATCAAAGAAGGCATAACGCCAAACAGCTTCATGCGACGGTTCCGCGCGTTCCAGCGTATCCACGAGTGGAAATGTAAGAGGGACGCCAAGAGAGTCGCCATTACGAACGAAGCATTCTCAGAAACAGCAAAGCTAATCGAGAAGCTTACAGCTCCTCCAGGGGCACGAACAAAGGCCTGACTTCCATGGCATTGATAGTCTTATTGCTTCTGCTGATCGCCTTGGGCGTAGCACTGTTCCTATGGATCTCGGACAAGCCGAGCGCTCCGGAACATGGAGACGATATGGACCGATACCAGGCGCTAAACAACAAGCGTCGTTGGGGCGGGATAAAAATCACTGCATCAGAGCAGGACGAGCTTGATCGGCATCGCGTAAAGAACTGGTGGCGACCATGAGGCGCCACTACCTAGATTGAAAAAGTACAGCAGAATCATGGAGAAAACATTGAAAGCAACAACAGCCTGGCCGATGTTTATCGCAATGCTCTGGGCCTCCAATATGAGCCATGCCGGCGCCGAAGAGAGCCCGGTGGTGAAGAAGTTTATCGGTACCGGCCCGCGAGTGATTTGCAATGCTCCTCTATCAAAGTACCGGGTCGTTTACCAACGAGATGGAAAATTGTCGGCGTCGACCATTTGCATCGAGAAGGAACGCGTCACCACCGAACGAGGCCTTTCCGAGATCACACTGCATCTGGTAAGTGAGCGAAGTGCTGACCCAGTTCCTGTTGTGGTCGTCAACGTAACGCCCCTCACTGAATGAATTCGAATAGGTCGTCGGCTCATGAGCAATCCGATAATGCCAAACGGCGGTAACACTTCGAACCACTTTCTTTTTCTCGCCGTTACCGGAAAGGGGAGAAGTGTTGCGCTTGAGGTTGAGGCCAAACGCCTCGGCATCTCATACGAAGAGCTAGACCGACGCATGGCGCCGTCAGACGAACAAAGGGAACAGATGATGCTGCAGGAGGAGGCGGAGCATCGAAAAGAAGAACGGCGCCTGCAACGTGTTCGCGAGGCGGTCTGGGAAGCTTGGTCAGACGATGAAGATGCCTTCGATCGCCTCCACGATGCGCTTGTTTCGACGGTGATGGACGAATCGCCAACCAGGGATCAATTGAAGGCTGTATTCATGATCTTGCCGGCCAAGATCATCGGGCTGGGGATCTCGTGGAGTTTTGACGACACTGAGGTTGGCGATGAAATGTATCAGTTCATCCAAGACAATAAAGATGCTGTTCTGACACGGTTGGCCGAGAAATAAGCTTAAACAGGCCTGGGCGCACCGCCGAAGCGATACGCCCAAGGTTGAAGCCGGAGTTTTCACGCCCGGTCGACTGTCGGCACGTAGTCACCGTATCGGGCAGAAACCAGCGCTCTCATGGCCGCCTGAAGCTGATCTTTTCCTTCTCCGCGGTACCGGAGCAAACCACCATGGTTCTTGGGGTGCAGCGCGGCCCAGCCGATCAAGCTCTTTCTGACCCCGCATCCCTCAACCCGGTAAACCGGTTCGAGGGCAATCTGCGCGCTCTGCGAAATAGGTCCGCCGACGCTCCAATCTGTCGAGGGCGACCAACCCACAATTCGCCCATCCAAGCCCTTTAGAACGCAGAAGAAACCGTCTTCGCGCTGGTGACGCACGACCATAACGGGCTTGCCGAGTGCCTTCCCCACCCAGTAATCCAGTGCGGGGCCAATGAGATGGCTAGGACGGCGCTCCGCCGCAATCAGCGCATGGATCATGGCGTCCGAAGTGTTCTCAACAGTGGCGTGCATGTTCATCTCGTTCCCTTCATCAATGTTGGAACGACGATAGCGCGAGATTCCAGGTAAGCAAGCTGTTACTTCACCTCGAAAGGGAGCACCATTCCTTGCTCACCAGCTGCCTTGTGTGCCGCTTCTCGGTTGCCAAAGATGCCAACGAATTGGTGAATGTCATGAATCTTGTCCAGTTTGCCGGCGGCATAGACCTGTCCAGGGACAGAGACGTCACCAAGGACTTCAACCTCCCGCACCTCGTATTGCCCCACAAAGTCCTTAACGAGCTGATCTGCGGCATGACTAGTCGAGACAACTCCAACCGCGTCACTGCCGCTCATCGCAAATCTGATTACTACGTGTACTTTCATAATTTCTCCCTTCGTGGAAGCTGCCGATTATATGCATTCGGTAGATTTGCGCATGACAAACGACCCTGTAACATGCTGATATTCATTAGATAAGGAAGCAAAGATGCGTTGGCTACCAATTAAAACCGCTCCGAAAGGAGAAAAACCTGTTCTCGTGAACGACACAAACGAGGGTAACGCGCCTTGGGCTGCGGCACGATGGCTTGAGGGAAGCGAGTGGAGCGGTTGGGTATATGACGACGAGCTGATGAACGACAGCTACCCGTTAGGACCGAATCCTACCTGCTGGCTGGACATACCTGATATCCCTGAAACGCTCTCCTGACTTTCTTTGCATCAATTTCCCAGATTGACAAAATGACTATTCCAGTCTTCCAAACATCCGCCGAGCTCACTCCCATGCTCGTGCAGTTCCTGGAAGAGAACCATTTCAAGCATCCTCGCGTTATCTCAGGGGTTATCTGCGCCATCAGCAGCTTTAATTTCACCACAGGACTGGTGGTGGACATCAGGGTTGAGTCATACGGCCGCCGCTACTGCTACGAAAGCCCCGCAGAAGCATTAAAAGCCCTAGCGGCTTATTCTGACGCCGCTGATCACCCAACCGGGCCGTGGATTAAGTGCAAAGGGATCCACAAAGGCGAGCTGATCGACTTGATAAATCCGCTCTTCGGTTAGGACTGCCGGCAAAATCCTTCCGAGCAAGCGGAGATTTACGTGCGTTTATGTAATCGCTATGCTTTGTCTACTCAGCGCCATCCAATCCACCTCAAGTCAATATTCATGAGCAAAGCATCGGAACTCTTACTGGATCTGGCCATTCGCTCGGCTTTCTCCCGAGTCGCCAGGAAATTGAGATATGCCGCCGGCCCTAGGATGCGCGGGAAAGAAGCGTCTAATGGAAAGGTCCCAGACCACAGCGCTTCCGACGCTCAAGACTACTTACAGGATGAGGTCGGCGCACTTGGTGCCGACATGCGCAGGTTAGGGAAGCTTTGCCGCGAAGAAGGTTGGGATGCCAGAGACAGTTACTTTTGGCCCGATCTCGCATATCAGGGGAGCTACGAAGAGACGTATCATCGCAACCGGCGTGTCGACGTTAAGCAGCTGACACCCATGATCATTCACCGGTGCTTAGACCAGGGCAGCAAGCTCCATTTCCGGGCCTGGATCATCACGGTCGGCGGATCACGAGAGGTAACGGATGGATACGGCCAACCGGCGTGGGAGCCAAGGATATGGCTGACAGTACCAAATTCCGAGTCTTTGGAAGAATATAGCGGCGCAAATAGGGAAACGGCTCGTGCCCTATACAAGCGCATCGCGGGCAAGGATTTCGACGGCGTTGATACTCTCGGCATAGCTGAACCCCACCCAGCTGAATGCTATAGCAAAGCCGAACTATTGGAAATGCTCGAAGATGAGGGAACGTTGCCACTACTTGTGTCCCATGAGCATGGACCACTCTGGGATGCATTCCAACAGCTCTCCATCGACGATCCTGCCGCATGCGTGGAATTGTTCGATGCAGACGGTCGCTATCGGAACCAGCACACCGGGTTTTGGGCATCTCGCAATTGTGAACGCTTTGATGAAAAGACAGGTTCTTGGTACCGATCGCGTGATTACGAACCTGTAGCGGCTCTATAATCGCATCACACGATGCGCAAGCATCCCGCCGCGGCCGGTCGCCGTATTTGATAGGAGTTGTAAGTGAACAAGTCGGAAATCATTGAGTCGGTCGCAGTAAACCACGAACTGACGAAGGTCCAGGCAAAGGCCATCGTTGAAGAGGTTTTCGGTCTGGTTGGCCGCAGCCTGAAGAAAGAAGGCCGCTTCTCATTCGCGGACCTGGGCACCTTCACGGTCACTGAACGCAAGGCACGTACCGGTCGCAATCCACTGACTGGCGCAACGCTGAAGATCAAGGCAAGCAAGGGCGTCAAGTTCAAGCCGGCACCGGCACTGAAGGAACAGATCGCCAAGGTCAAGGTAAAGACCGGCAAGTAAGGACGCGCCGTCTCTGCATCCTATAGAGACGCTGCCCCTTTCCAGCAAGGGCTTTTGGAATGCACCCATGACTTATGGACTGCATTCCAAAAGGGTCTACAAGAATTCCTCCAACACCCCAACTCCTCAGCAATGTCCCCTGCGCTCCCCAGTCCACCTAAATTCACCGTTGATGATATTGAGCGCTGGTTGGGCCGTGACACCATTTTCCGTGCGCGGAACCACATCCTCATAGATGTGCTCGATGTCCGCTGGGATGGTAGCGTATTTAGGGCAGAAGTCGCCCCGAAAGACAGCGCAAGACAACCAGACTTCCGCCTGGTCATTGACGTTGACTCAAAAGGGAGAATGAGATCGCGCTGCAGCTGTAACGAACGCACCGGCTGCGTCCACGTTGCTGCGGCTCTGCTCTGGTTTCACGAATACAACAGAGACATCGAGGAACCGTCCAGCAGCGGCCTTCGCCGCGATCTGGCTGAATGGGTCGACGCAGCCGCAAAAGTTCACCACACGGGCCAAAACAGGCCGGCCACTCCACGGGCGAACTACCGGATACTCTATGTGTTGAGCCCGGACCATTACGGCAGCGGACACATTCTCAGGATCCACAAGGGGGTGAATGAGAAAGACGGAGGCTTCTCCTCGATCGGCACCCTGTTTGAGGCGGTAGACACCGTATTCTCGAAGAGGCCAAAGTTTATCGATGAAAGCGACCTGAGGATTATCCAGATCCTGGCTACCAGCTCGATTACTCACTTCCCGAAACGAATTGCTGACGGCTACCGCCTTGAAGGGGGTGCCGGTGCTGAATTACTGGAACAGATCATCTCTACTGGGCGGCTTGTGTATTTATGCCAGGATGAGTGGAAATTGATGTCCAAGGGTGAGCCACGCGTTGCGCACTTCGGCTGGACGGTCGGTGCCGACACGATGATCAGACCTGTAGTTGAGACAAGCCCCGGGTCTGATGAAGTAATCCCTGTGAAACCAGCCTGGTACGTGGATTATGAAATCGGCTGCCTCGGTCAGGCGATGCTGCCCATGGACGAAGCCGTAGTCGACTTATACCGAGCGATGCCGCCAGTAGCCGCTGGAGAGTTGCCTGCCCTCGTTCAAGCTCTGCGCAGCATCTCGGCAGATCTGCCCACCCCGACGCTGCAGGAAGATCTGGACCTCCCATCAGTCGATTGCACACCGGTACCGATTCTGAGGCTCAATACACTTCCGAGGTACGTTCCTGGCGGTACGGTGCCGATGGACATCGCGTCGATAGAATTCGACTACGGCGGACACTCATTTGCTCTGGGATCACCAGCCCGGGTGGCAAGGCACGGCATCGATGGTGCTGTCCATGTCCTTCGCCGCCGCCAAGAGGAATATGACTATCTGGAGCAGTTGGTCGGTATGGGCTTTAAGTTTGTCCCAGCCGGAATGCGAATTGGCCCATCTCCATTCCCGATCCAGGCACTGCACCTCTCACCGAGCGACTGGGTGGCGTTCATGCTTAGCGAAGAGCCAGCTAAGCTGCGCGCCAACGGGTGGCGAGTTTATATCGAACCCGATTTCAGCTACAACATTGTTGACGTAGAAGAACTGCAGACCACCATCCGGCAAACTGACAAGGACTGGCTTGAAGTCGAGGTGGGCATTGATATCGACGGTACCGTAGTCAGAATCGAACCATTATTGACCGAGCTATTGGAGGCTGATTCCCGTTGGGGGAAGGGGAAACTGTGCGACATTCCGGATAACGAATTGATCGTCCTGGCGATACCTAACGGTCCAAGAGTGCGTTTTCCTGCGGCTCGCCTCAAGCCGATCGTAGAGACATTCATTGACTTGCTGACTAGCGGGACACCTGGCCCGCTGCTAATGTCAGCGTACGATTCCGGGAGAATAGAGGATAAGTTTGGTAAGGAAAGGTGGCAGTTCGACGGAGACGAATCCATTCGCAAACTGATACACCGCCTGAGCACCGAAGATGGTGTAAGTCCTGCAATCGCACCGGCCGGACTAATGGCGAAGCTTCGCGATTACCAGGCGTATGGTGTTGGTTGGCTCCAATACTTGAGAGCAAACAACCTGGGCGGTGCTCTTTGCGATGACATGGGCGTGGGCAAAACTATCCAGACATTGGCGCACATTCTGATTGAAAAAGAGGAAGGCCGCCTCGATTGTCCGGCACTGATCATCGTCCCAACGTCACTGGTTCATAACTGGCTGCGCGAAGCCAAGAAATTCGCTCCCAGTCTACGAACGATGGCTCTCCACGGTGCCGAGCGGGCAGCAGGGTACTCTGAAATACCTAGTCACGATCTTGTTGTCACCACTTACCCCATTCTGTGGCGCGATGCAGAGCAAATAACGCAGCACAAATTCCATCTGCTAGTGCCAGATGAAGCCCAAACAGCCAAAAATATTCGCTCACAGGCCGCACAGGTTCTGCGGCGACTAGATGCAAGACATCGAATCTCACTAACCGGAACACCATTAGAGAACAACCTTGGAGAGCTTTTCTCCCATTTCGACTTTTTGTTGCCAGGCTTCTTCGGTAACGAGAAGAGCTTCAACAAGCAGTGGCGCAACCCCATCGAGAAGGAAAACAACACGACTAGGCGTGAGCTACTGGCTCGCAGGATAAAGCCGTTTATGTTGCGCCGTAAAAAAACGGATGTCGCGACTGAGCTGCCTCCTAAGACGATAATGATCCAGAGCGTTCAATTCGATACCAAGCAACGCGATCTCTATGAAGTGACCCGGGCATTCTTGAAAGGGAAGCTTCAACGCCTTGTTGAGGTGAAGGGCTTTAATCAAAGCCAGGTTGAAATCTTTGCGGCACTGACAAAGCTTCGCCAGATCTGTTGCGACCCGATGTTACTGAAGTTGGCTCCGCCGGCGGAAACCCCGAACTCAGCCAAACTTGAGTTGCTTATGACCCTGCTTCCAGAGATGATTGAAGAGGGCCGAAAGGTGCTGATTTTCTCGTCGTTCACGAGCATGCTCGAGATCATCTCTGCACGGCTAAATGGAGTAGGCATCCAGCACGCGACTCTGACAGGCGATACGCCCGATCGCCAAGCGCAGGTCGATAGTTTTCAATCTGGTCAAGTTCCGGTATTTCTTCTGTCACTGAAAGCTGGCGGCGTCGGCTTAAATCTGACTGCCGCAGACACTGTCATCGTTTTTGATCCCTGGTGGAATCCTGCCGCGGAAAATCAAGCAATCGACCGGGCATACCGCATAGGCCAGATCAACCCGGTCTTCGTCTACAAATTGATTGCGGCAGGCAGCATCGAGGAGAAAATCCTAGCCATGCAAGAAAAGAAGTGGCAGCTGACCGAAGGGATTTTGTCGAACGACGGCGCCGGCGGCATCAAATTCTCAGAGGAAGAATTGGCGAGTATGCTTGAACCGTTGTCGTAACGTAAAATCGTTTAATTCATGAAAACTCATAACAAATATTACGGCCAGGCGATGCAAGAGGCTGAACGGGGAATTCGGCGGGATGATATCTGGGGGAAGGCATTCGCGCAGGCTCGAGGCGATAAGCAAGCTGCAGCAGGCCTTTACATTGAACTCTTGGCCGAACACCTTGAGCGAGAAGCTGGGGCAGCCGAGCGCCGAGCCGAGCACATCGAGAGAACAAAGGAAGTCCTGGGGAACGTCGCCTTTGTTGCTACAAATGGCGTCACCTGGACATTTAGATTTGCTTTCCGCTGGGCCCTGCGCGGTGTCATTTGCTTTGTAATTGCCGTTGGTCTTAGCTTTGGCGGTGCCGCCGTCTATACCCAAATCAAATCGGAGCGCCTTTACGCTGAGCATATGCAGAGGCATGCTGATGCGACAGCGCAAGCCATAAGCGTATTCCAAGAGTACCAGCTGCGATCCAACCACAGAAAACTCAGCTCGGAGGAACTCAGATCCGATTTCTCCAGCCTGGACCGCTACAAGTTACGCGCAAAATATGCGCTGTTCTACCACGACTACGACAGCGTCGACACGCTCTATCAGGTCTTCGAGAGTGGCAAGCAAATCCACAACGTGGTCGAATACGAAGCAACAGTTACCGATCAGACAAAAGGCGGTATCGCTATGGCAATGTTCACAGTCATATTCGGCGGATGGCTGATTCTCGGCTGGAAAAAATTCACCAAAGAACAGGCTCGTTGATTTCGCCATGCGTAGGCTTATTCCCTTGATACTCGCGGTCACAACCTCCAGCGCCGGCGCCATTGATCGACTTTCTTTAGATGACTACCCTGGCAAGTGGCGGGACGATGCGCCCTTGGAAATTATCCTGGTGCTAGCACGGCATAAAGTCCGCGGGTGCGGTGATTTTCAATACTTGGCCAGTCGATCCAAATCGACACGCTTCCTTGTCCGATACAATGGTGCTGACGGCGCCCATTTTTACAAAGTTTCGACCGCAGAGCAGTCGATAAAGCCACTAACGAAATAGGATCACATGAACATTGAATCCCAGCTCGCACGCTATGAACGCATTATCAAAGCAGCAATGGCAATGAACGACCACGAAAAAGCCGCTCTGACTACCTGGGAGCAGGAGAATCTCGCCGGCGACGGGACATTAGCAACCAGTGACTGGCCTGGATGGGATGCAATTATCAACAGAATTTCGCACTGACGAGCCGTCAATGCGGCATCGAGGCGGGAGTTGCATGACTGGGTATCGGTGAGAGACTGGTGGTAAGTCACCAGACAAGGTTCATTGCTATGCACCGGTACATTCCCTTTATCCAATTGCTGTCAACATTCGGTCTCATGCTGAGCTTTGCCACAGCGTCGGCGGAAGTCATGCTCATCCCCGATGCGCCTTTTACTTGCTCACCGCTATATCCTCGTGCGGGATCTGAGCTGGCCGACTTACAGATGCTTACGTGTGTCATCGGGAAGGATGTATATGGCCCCGACAATGAGCATTTGCTATATGCAGAAAAGTCCAAGCTGGTTGGTTTCGTACATGGAAACAGCGTCCGCTGGACCTGGGTAGTGAAGGCCGGGGAGCACACGGAAATTCAGGCGGTAGTCCCCGATACATCAAATGTTTCATTCGTATCGACGTGGTCCGGAACGGAATTGCCAGCGGCGCTTACGGTTGTTTTCTCAGAAAACGCCCCTGAACCTGCGCCCTGAGTTGAAGTTCATCGACCAATATTAAAGGTTGAGATAATGAAAATTCTCAAGGCGTTGGAAGCATTTCTGTTGCTAGGCGCTTTGGCGTTGATGTACAAAGCCTTATCTCTAGCTCTGAATGGAGATTTGGGGCTTGCGATAGTCACGGCTTTTGTGAGCTGTATTCCATACTTTGGCTGCCTGGCATGCTTTCAAGCCGGCGATCGCCACCCACCTAAAAACTGGCCTTGGCACAATTGCTAAGATTTGTGGTTCGAAACTGAAAACAATTTATGTCGACTCCCCCGAACGTACATGCCGCGATGGACGCGGCGAGCGTAATGCCCCATGGGAAATGGCCATCACGTTGGACGTATCCAGATCCAGATGCTGAACGGGCGAACGCCGTCTGGGTCGTTTTGAAGCCGGCAAGGGATCATTTCGAGAAGTTATTCGGCCAGCCTTTTATTTCGATTGCTGGGGAAAATTCGAAAGATACAGTTACGCGCATCAGAGAAAGCATTATGCGCAACGTGATTGTGCAAAAGCCGGGCCCTCATATTCCTGGCGGAAAAATCTAGTCGCACCGCCGAGGAAAATCTCATTGGTGTTCACTTTGGGTTGCCGGGTGTAATTAGGATCTTCAGCACAGGGATGGGTCATGCTGAGGCTATACGCCCATCGGCATTCCACCATATCGAATACTGACCGAGATGATTTTGCCCAGGCTTTCAGGGATCACGCGCCGATAGAGGGAATTGCGCCAACACGCGCAGCTGGAGTCAGAGTAAGATCGCTAGCTGGCGATACTCCACAACAATTTTCAAAAATGACAACAATTCAGAAGATTACAGAATCGGCGCTCATCTCCGTAACAGCTAAGAACACGATTGGCGAACAAGAGCAACAGTTTTTCGTTCAAACCGATATCCCGGTGTTGCGCCTTATGATCGCCGCAGAATCCCGTCAAGAATTAGCCCGAGAAAAAGGCCAAGAATTTACTGAAGGGGCCGTGCCCTTCTTCATGTCGGAGTTAGTTAAGGCGATCGGCGAAAACCAGTCTCAAGACGAGATCGAGGCAAAGCTCTACAATCTGGCGATGATGGCTTGGGTCATCGATTCGGTCTTCCACGAAGTCGCTGCCGAAGAATTTGTTAAATCTCACCTGGTCTTTTCCTTCTTGCTCGGTGGTGCAGTCAAATATGATCGCGTCTCAAACCGACCGTCGCGCCCCGTCTAACTACGTCACGTTCACCCACCGTTACGACCGAAACAAAAGCCTACAAAAAGTGAAAGGAAGAATACATGGGCATGACAGCGAAACGCCGCGATACGAAAATCGACAAAGTGCTGCGTAAGCGCCGAGACGATGCCGTTCGCCGAGGCGATACCGAGACTGCAGACAAACACCGCGGCGAGCTCGTCCGCCGCGAGACAGCACGTCGTTACGCTGAACTTCAAAAAAAGACCCGAGTCGTGGAGGGCCGCGATCAGCCGCAGAAAATCAAGGTTTGATTCGATCCCCGTAGTCCAGATTGATGTCCGTCGATCAGTATCTAATAACTGCGCTAGTACCAGCTCCCTGCGGGCGATAGCCCCGACATATGCGCTTCACGGTCAGCTGTCTGAAGTGCAAATGCGAACTGGCCGAGTTTGGAATGGGCGCGCGCCGTGTAGGCCACGTGACAGCAGGAAACGCAACCACTGACGGTCAGAACAGCTACCAAAAACAACAATTGCTTCCAAAACTTGGGCAAAATGGTAGACGTCGAATGCCAATCTAAGTGTTAGTCTATTAACAAGACCCCCCCTCTCCACGACGCGCACCAGGCCAGTTTCTTTTTGTGGGCTTGGAAAACGCTTATCAGGTCTCCATGAAGCATTTCACCGTCCTGGCCGGATTCACTCTCTATTGCCTTGCCGTCTGGGCATTCCCGAAAGCGCTGATGGTGCTCAGCGGCTTGGCCGCGGCCGCCTTCCTTGGCGCCATCCTCTTCGCCTTCCTCAGTAGCTCACCGCCCAGCAGTAAGCGAGACTGGGACGCCCAGGACACCGACCTTCGCGATTGAGCGGAACGGGCAGTCTCTGCCGGGGGGCCTACCTTCATCAACAGGAGGAGACAATGCCCACCTACCGAATGCACTACCTTGTAGACGCCGGCGATGAGGAACGTGAAGCCGAGCTGACACTCGCCGACGCAGCTGATCCGCTGGACCTGGTGCAGGCCGTGGCCATGGCCTATCGGCCAGATGAGCAGCAGGAGATAGGCGCCGTCGTGGACAGTCTGGGAGAGCGAGCCGAGGGCCTGACCCAGGCGCAAGACCTGATGGCCCAGCTGGGCATTCTGGATATTCGATATCGGGTGGATGATCAGGGCGAAGAGCACCAGCTGTAGTGTTGGGCCGCCGGCCGCCTATAAGTTCTGCGCCCTGATCGGCATGGAAGTCTTTGGGATGCGCGGCGGCGCGATCAGCTTGCGCTTGTGCGCCAGATCCTTGACGACAACCGGCTCCATCATGCAGAGCCTGTGCAGGTCCTCGAGGAGCGATTCATTGATGCGCACCGTCCCGCCGGCGGCCGTGGCTGTGCGCGTGTAGTGGGCCGTCTGCAAGATCATCCTATGCAGCCGCCGGATCTCGCCCAGCAACGCCCGCATTTCTGGGTCCCCGGATTCCCTCACCTTCTGGCGCATTTCCTCCAGATAGTCCATCGTTAGGGGCGGATCGTCTCCGAGACGCTTGCCCATATGCACCTCCTAGTAAAATACTGTACAAACATCCAGTATAGACGAATTCAACAGGCACCCAGCATCCAGCCACGCCCACTAAGCCCTTCAATGGAGACCCCATGTGCGTCAACTACCGCCCAACCGATGCAGAAATTCTTGAAGCGATGACCGATCTTTCGCCAGCTGGGCTGCCGGCCTGGAAGGCTGAGGTCTGGCAGGACTATGCAGCCCCGATCGTGCGTGCCGCCGAAGCCGACAAGCCGCAGCTGGGGCTGGCCACCTACGGCATGGTGCCCAAGGCGAAGGCGCCGCCGGGTGTGGCGATGTCCACCATGAACGCCAGGGCCGAAACCATTGGCCAGAAGCGCTCGTTCGCGGCGGCCTGGCGCAACACACAAACCTGCTTGGTGCCGACTCAGTGGTTCTATGAGCCGAACTGGGAGACAGGGCGGGCACAGCGTTGGGCTATCGGGATGGCCGATGGTGAGCCCTTCTACGTTGCCGGCATCTGGCGTGCCTGGGATGATGGCGAGGGTGGTGAGACATACTCATTCACGCAGATCACGGTGAACGCCGATGAGCATGCCGTGATGAAGCATTTTCACAAGCCCGGCAGTGAAAAGCGCAGCTTGGTCGTCATCCCGCGCGACGAGGCCGAAGCGTGGCTGCAGGTGGACGATCCAGAGCGCGCTCGCTCGATGCTGGCCCTGTACCCCGCTGAGCTGATGAAAGCGTGGCCAGCTGAGAAGGACTACGGCAGCAGGTAGCGCCGGCGGCGCGGGCATTTCCAATCCATCGGACATTGGACCATTTTCCTTGCAGCCATAGGCACAAGTGCCTATACTGAAATCATCGAACTGTCCTGCTGAGGAATCCCAAATGACGCAAGCCCAAGCGCCCATTGCGCACGTATTCATTCACGATGTTGAGGTCGGCTCTATGCCGCTGGTGGACTACGAAGAGATATTGGCCTCGGTGCGCAAAGACTGGCGCATCCGAATCTCGGGCGCTGTCGAAAGCATGCAATGGCTCGCCGGCGGAGCCACGCGCTTTGCTCGGGACTACGTGCGGGGTGTGGTCACCGTAATGGCGCTGAGCATCACCTATGCAGCTCTCGCACCCGATGGAGCAGACGTCGTGGCGTGGTGGCAGCACGCGGCTCCGCAGGAGATAGTGGGAGCGCTTCAGGCGGTTTCGTTGGGAGCGTTGATGCTGCTGTTAGCGGTGCGCGTCGTTACTGGCCGCCTCTGGAGTTATCCCGTCGAGAGCGCCTATAACCGGGAGGTGCATCTTCGTGTGCGCCGACTGCTGGAAGTTCCGTCGGACGGGCCAATGCGGATCACCTGGGCGGAGAAAATTCCAGTCAAGAGCCGGGGGATATCGTTCCGTAATGTGATGGACCTGGCCAAGAAGTTGGAGCGAAGCTCTCGTGGATAATCGCGAGGCCTTTCAAGCCCTGCTGAATGAGCACCAGCTGACCCAAGCGCAGGGCGCCACCCTCATTTGTGCCTTCACGCACCGGCCCTGTGCGGTGCGTACCGTGCGCTCGTGGTTGAACGATCCTGAGAAACCGAGTGCGCGGCCGTGTCCGGATTGGGCGCTTGAAGCGCTGCAAAAATCGCTCGCTGGCGAGCTACATCGGAAGCTCTTTGCATGATGAGAGGCCACCCGCCATCGCGGCCTTTTCCGTGAAGCTCAAGGTTTATCTGGTGTTATGCTAGAAAAAGACTCCGAAGGAATCTCTCTCTGAACAAAGCCACCAAACGACTTATTCAGAGGAAGCATGACCCAAGCCACCACCCTTAAACCGGGACAGATCCGGCACCTACTGCGCGTCTGTAACGCGACCTCGCGACACCCTGAACGTGATTGCCTTGTGCTTCTACTTGGCCTGACGTGTGGCATGCGCGTCAGCGAGATAGCCCAGATCGAAATCCATGACGTCCTCTTTCCTTCGGGAGCGATTCGGTCAGAGGTGAGCTTGCGGGCCTCGATCACGAAAGGTTGTCGTCAAAGATGCGTCTACCTGACGCATCAGCAAACGCTGGCAGCCTTGGAACCCTACCTGGCGCATCGGCAAACATGCGGCCACGGGGTTCAGCTTGGCCAGGAGCGATATCGCGGTTTCTATCCTGAAACGGCACTGATTTTGACTCATAAGGGGTCAAAATTTTTCATGAATACCAAACGTCGGGTGAACTACGACGGCCAGGTCGTTGACTATCGCGCGTGCGACAGCCTGCAGGCACACGTCACAAAACTCTACAAGGACGCGGGGATAAGAAGTGGCAGTAGCCACTCTGGCCGGAGAAGCTTCGCCAGTAACCTTTTGGACAACGGCCATGATCTAGAAACGGTACAGTTGCTTTTGGGCCACTCGGATCTCGATCACGTCATGGCTTACATTGATGTGTCAGACAAGAAGCTCCGAGAGATGTTTGAGGTCGTACTGTAGTCTCTTGACATGGCGTAATATGTACATATATTGTACATGTACATTCTTATTGAATATTGGAGGTAATGATGGGTGCCACTGCGGTAGAACGTATTGTTGTTCAGGCTACGCCACAGGAGAAGAAGGCGATCTCCGCCAAAGCCAAGCGCCTTGGACTGCCGATCTCAGAGTTGATGCGTCGTGGCGCGACTGCTTACGAGTCTGATGAGGCGGACCAGGAACTCGGCATGCTCGCCGACAAGGCGAAGGCAGCAGCGGATCGAGCATCCGAATCGATTGACGATGTACTGTCGTTCGTTGAGGAAAGCAATGCTCGAATTGCTGTGATGGAAGCTAAGGCAGCTGCTTCATTGAGGAGGGGCTCCTGATGGGAGTGACAGACCGCGTGTGGGGCGCTTTGACTTCCATGATCAAGTTGGAAGACAAGGTGGTTCGTCAGAATGAGGCCATTAAAACGCAGCAGGCCAAGATTGAGAATTTGACCGAGCGGGTGATAAAGCTCGAAACAACGCTTGAGCTGTTTATGCGTGCTAGTGATTTGAAGAAACTGAAGTAAGCAACGAGATGACCGTGCCGAAGCCTCTCTCCTGGCCCGAATACCGCAATCTGGTGACGCGCATTACGGATGGCCAGATAGGAGTGGTTCAGATTCGGTCGGCCTGGCGGCGCGGCCTTTCGCCTTTGGCGTGTAAGGAATCGTACCTTCCACACCAAACAGAAGGCAGTAATCCGAAGGAAGTCTCCACATGAGAAAGCCTTTAATAACCCGGCCCATCTATGGTTGCTTGGGCCAACTCATCGGCGAAGACCATCCTGACTTTGTTCAGCGGCTAAGCGCTACTGAACTGAAGACATGTATCCGTGCAGGATTTCGGACAGCAGAGTGTTTCAAGGCGCTATCAGAATTTAATCGTAGGTTACGCATCTGCCGTTCGGTTTCGGAGCTCAATAAATCTCAAGACGAGCTGAATTCATGACTAGCGAAAAAATCACTGAAGATTTGAATCGCACGATGGCGAGCGCTCTCAAGGAGCTGCAGCGCCTGGTGGACACTGACCTTTCCGGTCGGCGCGACTTTGTACCAGTCGTCAGCGCGTTCCTGGGCGGGGTGGTTTCAACTGGAGCGGATCTCGTGGACCTACAACTGCCCGGTGGCGGTCTGGCCGTCTTGGCAAGCGTCGAAGCCCTTGCAAAGGCTCGCGCTGTCAACAATGTCCGCGCTGCTGTGACATCCGTTGATCAGGGTTCCGATAGCGTTTCGGGAATCGCGGTAGGTGATGTGCCGGCGGCCATGAATTATCTTGGCCAAGAACTCTCTGTGGCGCTCTTCAAGGCAATTCACGAATTGCCCGCGCCGCATAGAAAACCTGAGATGCTGCTACGCGGAGTGGAGGCGCTGCTGGCGAATTTGCTAAGTCAGCGATTTGCAAACAGCTCGCCGCACGAGGTGCTAGATAGCCTCTGTGAGCACGTCCACATGGCCCTCGACGATTTGGAAGAGCGAAAGGCTCAAGGTAAGCATTGAAGGTGCAGGCAGGAGGTACGTTAGTCCGAGCGGCATCGTGAAAAAAGGGATCTTGTGACGAAAGATGAAGAACGCATGAAAAAGGGAGTTCCGACAGCCGCGGAAGTGAAAGCTGCGCGTGAGGCCGCAGGCTTGACCCAGAGTGCCTGCGCCGAGCTATTCGGGTACGCACTACGTACCTGGCAAGGAAAAGAAGATCCGGGGGCGGGCAACCGCAGTTTGTCGGTGGGCGAGTACGCATACCTGCTGCTATTGGCTGGCACGCATCCCGAGTTGGAGCTTAAGAAGCGGTCAAAGAAATAAAACAGAAAAGCGGTTGCAATGCGCTCAAATGAGCGTATAATGATGTTCATGGGCGCTGCATTTCGCGGCGAGTAGCAGGAGAATCAGCCATGGCAGCATTCAAGTACTTCAGCGACCTAAACGAAGTAGCGGAACAGTTGAAAGACATCCAACCCATGCCGAATGGGCAGTTTTCGGAGACCTTTCCTGGTGTCGCGGGCTTTCGCTATGATGGTTTTCAGAAGTATGTGGGCGTTTCAGCTGATGGCCGGATTTTGCCGGTTACCCGCAGGATCGAATACAAGCGGAACCCCTCACTACACGAATGCAATGCCAAGTGCATGAATGGGAAGTGCAAC
>LV_Brine_h2_0102DRAFT_1000104_pt1 | contig 29801 bp, 42 predicted proteins | sample LakVidmifraction_3_FD_10600 | JGI IMG/M metagenome (IMG submission 10600)
GCCTCAGTCCTCCAGGTTCCTTCAGCGATCTTAGGCCCTACAATGATGGCCACATCAGGACGGACGTGCTCAATCCACTTGAGGGCTACTGCCGTCTTCCCTGAGCGTGGCTCTGCCCAGAGGGCGGCGAAGTGGCGACCGGGTTCGGTCAACCGCTCTAGCGCCACCCTCTGGGAGTCTCTGAGAGTTAGAGTCATTAGCTGTGTGCCGACCTACAGAAGCTGTCGTGAAGACGACGGAGCTTTATTGTACGGGGCAGGACTACGCGCTGCATGAGCATGAAGCGGCCTTCCCAGAACTTATTCAAGTCGCTGCTGAGCTTTCGCATAGCCCCAGCCTCTGTCAGTGCACGACGGCAGTACTCCACCTGTTGATTATCCATCTCGGCCTGCCAGCGCGTCAAGCCGAGCAGGTTACGGCCCACCTTATAGGCGAAGACAGGGTACATCAGCTAGCCCGGTATTCCGCGGACTTGTTCCGTGCGAGGTTCTCATGGTGCTTGCCCATGTAGTCCGCGATGATCTCGCGACCAGTGATACCCCCTGCCAAGTACAGGTCCAGGATGAAGTGGAGCACGTCGGCCATCTCGCCCCGGTACTTGGTCATGTCCTTGATGCCACGGCTGTCCTTCCAGGGCTTCCAGTGCACCTCGGCTAGCACTTCGTGGAGTTCGTCCGTGGTGCACAGGATAACCTCCCGGATGTACTTGCTCACCGCTTCAGGGTCGGACGGGTCTACGTTGCGACCCCAGACGCTCTCGATCTGGTTCTGGAGGCCGAGCATGTAGTCAAGCCCCTGCTCAGCTGCATAGACGTGGTCCGGCTCTACAGGGGCTTCCTTGACCGGCTCTGGTGTGGCCGGTGCGCCTGCCCCGCTGAACACAGCGCGAAGGCCAGCTACGATGTTCGGCTTGTCTGACATATAGAGGGGCAGCTTGGCAGCTTCGTAGAAGCGCTGAGCCATCTGGCCCAAGTGCTCTTCGTAGGCATTGACGGGCAGTGCCACAATCGCCGGTCCGTGGTAAGCCTGTTCGGTCATGTCGTCTCGTTCACTCATGGTGGTTCTCCTTGCTTGGGGTTACAGTATACAGGTTCAGTGGATCTTGTCTTTACGTTCTCTAATTACGAACCGTTGCTCCTTTTCGAATGCTGCTGTGATACGGTCAACCTTCGTCCCAGTTGACAAGTCGTGGATCTTCGGCGTCTTCGCAGCTAAACGGACTTAGCACCACATTCAAGGCCTCTGCGAAGCCGGTAGCCTCAGCCCTGATCTCGGCTTTCTTACGGGGGTCGTCTTCCTCGTCTACCATCTTGGCTAGCTCATTGTAAGCGTTATGCAGCTTCTGAGTTAGGAAGGCTCCCACCACGTCGCCAGCCTTCAGCACACTATTGAAGCGTACACGCTTATCCGGGATGTGTTGGAACGCGCTGGTGGTAAGGTACCGGGCGATACTTTCACTGTCTTCATGGCCAGCATCTAACGCCGATTCAATCGCGTCAGCTATGACACTAATTGTAGATGAGCTACTGGTGTCCATTTCTTCACGGTCGTCTATCACGGCGAATATGATCCCTTTACCGCTAAACGTTTCCGGCTCTTCATGGGCACGGGTAGTCTTGGCCATGGTTAGCTCCTCTCCATATTTCTGAATGATTAGGCCTCTATCACGATAACGGAGTAACTCCGCCTCGGCCTCCAGGCGTGTGGCCTTGGGGTAGTGCTTGGTAGCCCTAGCACATAACACACTCACTTTGAACAGGTGGTCCAGGTGAGCGTGATACGGGTTAGACCCGCTGCTGCTCATCGTACTGGAGCAACTCTAGCAGCTTTTCGTTACTGTCAACCATCCTAGCTGCCACGGTACCCCACTGGAACACGGGGCTGTCGAACAATACCATACGCTGAGCGTATGATCCGGTCTTCTGGTCGTGCAAGACCTCCATGATTGAAACGGTCTTGAACAGGCTGTACTCTCGCTCTTTATTGAGCGCTGTGAGGAACTCGGCGAAGTGACGGTATACCGGGTTCACCCGTGAGATGGGGGTGTCCACGACTTCGTCTGCTGTGAAGTCAGCTAAGTCCGGATGGTGCAGCTTGATCACCAAGTGGGTATCAGGCATGGCGAACACGGTGCGAGGCCGCTCATCGTTCCATTCCCTGTCGGGCAGTGCCAGCCGATACACCATGTGACTGAACCAGTCGATCCGGTCGAAGCACACCACGAGGTCGGTCTCTTGCGAGTCAATCAGGTCTTGACGGGCTTCCTCGTAGTTGGCCTTAGTTGCGTTATAGATGGACCTGCCATCGTGAGTGAGGTTCTTTGCACTGGTGGACTTGCCCACGTTATCCGGGCCATCGAATGCGATAAGCATATTCTTCCTTAGATCTTGATAGTTACTGGGACACTGTGCAAGGGCACACGGTCCATGATGTCTGTGAAGCTGTGTGTATAGCTGGTCTGGCCAGTCAGCTTCCTGAACTTGCGCCAGTCTACATCACCATACATATAAGACCCGTCATCATAGGCTTTATTGATCCTAAGATAGTCCTTTATGTCGTAGCCCTGTAGGCTGTCAAATTCCTCGCTGTGAATAGCTCGGTTCTGCTCCTCGTCTCTGCTCCGCAAGGTGCTCGGCAAGTTGATGTCCGTCTCTGATACGAAATCATACACCAGATTACAGATCGTGAATACCTGCCAGTCATACTGGAGGTAAGTAGCTAGGTTACCGATGTCCTCCCCGTGGAAGCGGAACTCCGGCGGACACCATAGCTCATTGTCCACTAGGCGCTGTACGTTCAAGATCTTGGTACGGCGTGGAGTCTTCCCACACTGCACTTGAAGAGTATTGGCACTAGCCCAGCGCTGGTTCTGCACGCTGCCCACCACGGTCCCGGGGTACAGGTCAAAGACCTGCCGTGCGAGGTGGCTGGCCTCCTCCCAGTAACCGGGTCCGTCAAACCATGGGTCGTCGTTATGGGTGGACTTCCAGGACTGGTGCCGTGTGCCGTCGGGCAGCTTGCGACCTATGCGGGCCACATCATCATCCCAGTCAAACACCATGGGGAAGCCCTCACGCAAGGCCCAGCGCATCATCCAATTTCTGGTGTCCCCCAGCGTGCCCACCCTGGAGTCCGGCATGGGCACGATGTGGCCCTTGGGTACCGTGGCAGCGTAGTCACGGGCCTGACTCTTCCGCACGAATACCCACCACGGGTAATCGTCTCCCATCAGCTGTGCTGCCAGCTTTACCAGCGGGGCATCTGGCCGATTGTAGCTGGGTATCAGCAAGGGTAGATTAGAAGTCATGTCCGCGCCACCCATCCCACTCGAAGTCCTTGGTCTTCCGGACTCGGGAGTACATGCACTCCCTAGTATCCACGGGCCTAGCCGAGTCTATATCTGTAATCAGGCGGAGAATTTCGGCAGGCTCTACCACGTGGAAATGATCCTGATCAATAGGAAGCGTTATTACCTCGCCGTCCATAGGGCCACCATATAGCCGGACTGTGTTACTTGTCTCCATGGTTACGTGACCACCCCCAGCGAGCACCGGCTCGAAACGCCTCCAGGGACGGGTTAGGGCTGGTGCCGTACAGGTCCGCACCGGCCACGGTAGCCGCCAGCAGGTACAGGTCCTCCCCCGTGGGCTGGCTCTCCTCTGGGACGTGCTTGGGCTTGCTGGTGTGCTTGCGCTTGGCTAGCCCCCGTGCCCAGCGCACACCGTAGGCCAGCAGGCCCCCCAGCAGCAGCAGCAAGGCCAGCACCAGCAGGACCAGCAAGGTCCAGCCGATGAAGTTCAGTGTGATCATCCACGGGTTCATGCTGGGATGCCTTCTGTGAGCGCGGACCGCTGTTCGGCAGTCATCCAGTCCCGGCGCATCAGGGTCTCCTGTGTGTCGTAAATCTTGTCTGACCACTTGGCCAGCAGGTCGAAGTGACGCGGGTAGACGTGGAGGTTAGCGACCTGGAAAGTGATGTCGCCACGCTGTAGGTCGGGGAAGACCATTTCAAGGTTCCCCAGCAGGTACTCCATGAGGGCATCCCACATGCTGTAATCTGCACGATAGCCGAACACAGCGTCCATGGAACGCATCTGTGCAATGATGTGCAGCTTCTGGTCCGCGTCAATCATGAAGTTGAGCGCGTTCGTGCAGATGAAGTCGTTACGTCCGTTGAACGTGGCGAGGTGGTGGATATCACGGTCGGTGATAATCGCCACTGCGTGCCGTGTGCTGGCTCCCTCATTGATGAAGGTATTGACCACACGATCGAACAGCGGAACGTCCCGTGCACCGGGTCGCAGGACCTCACGGTTGAACAGGATGTGGCCGTAGGCACTGTTCACCCTGCCGTCTTCCCCAGCGCAAGCCTGGAACAGCTTGGGGACAGGTGCCTCCATGTCGGAGAGCTTGTCACTGCCGGACATGAACCAAGCAAGCTCACGCCGGACCCAATCCGGGTTGACCTCTCCGATCATGGAGTCCGAGGTAGCTTTCCAGCTGGCCGAGTAGATCACCTTATTTCCCGTCCTGGAGTCTATGGGGGCCTCGTTCAGCCGGAGGACCATGTCGTCGGAATCAGTGTAATTCATGTAAGTGTTTCTCCTTGTGTTTACCCGGTACTGTGTACCAGCGTTACTACCTTAGCGCATTGATTTTTTACCCGCAAGGGGCTAGGCCACACCCAGCGCGCTCGGCTAAGTGTGGCCTAAGCTATTAGACCGGAAGGATCTCGTAAGGCGTATCCGGTGTGATGATTTCTTCCTCCATATACAGGAACATCGGGGGAGTCGTGTTATCGGATGGGTAGTAGCCCTCGTGGTCTACCCATGTGAACGTGATGCCCTCTGCGATGATCCACTGGGGGGTCGTGTCTCCCAGCATGTGGGAGTGGACGAGCGGGCCGAGTGTGAGCTTCTGTGATGTTGTCATGTAATCAGTATACCTCAATGTTGAAGATACACAACTCCAAAGGAGGGGGCCGAAGCCCCCCCGTTCGGGTTAGTTGTCGTTCTTGACGATGTACTCGTTTACCGGGGCTAGGGTATCCTCCAGGCTGACTGTGTAGTCGCTGATCATGTCCCAGCCTTCGCCGTTGATAAGCATTACCCAGCCACCACTCGCCGTGAACGCCTTGACCTCGTCCAGGTTGAACAGGACCTCCAGGAATTCACGCTGGGAATCCACCTTGACGAACTCCTCGCCGTCGAAGACTTCGTTGATGGGGTCCTTCGCTTCTGCGAGGATGTTGTAGACACGACGTGCGATACCGGCTTCGATGGGGTGACTGGCCATTGCTTCGTCGATGAATTGTGTGAGGTTCATTGTGGACTCCCTGTGTTGATGTTGATGTTGCTTGGCACTTAGAACATTACCTCAACGTTGAGGCTTATGCAAATCTGATGCTCGTGGCAGGTTCGGGTCTACCATCCTCCAGTAATACTGGACGAACGTGCCCTCCTTGCGCTCTACGTGCATCTGGAGTACACCCATCATGGACAGGTGCCTAAGACGTCGGTCAGCCTCGGGTGCTGGCACGTCCATCTCAGCTGCGAACACGTCCACTAGGATGATGTTCTCGCCCTTGGCCAGAGTACGGCAGGCCTCCAGGCCAGCAGTGAACCAGCTGTCATTATCAATCGGCGATGGCTTGACGTAATCGGTGGTCCGCTGAGCGTGCTTGGTAACTGAGCGGATGTATGCTGCACGACCGGCCATTACTTCGTCTCCTTGGTTATGCTGTGTTTGATCATGCTATCAGCTTACTCATTGATCAAGGCTTACGCAACTCCACAATCACATCTCCGCTAACTGCCGTGACGTTGCCTTCGTCTGCCATGGACTGGAGCTTGGTAACGGGGAAGTCCTTGCGGATGACAGTCACTGCCCGGCTCATGATGTTATACCAGTTGAAATCTTTCATGCTGTCCAGCTTTCCTGAGATTGCCCATCGGGCTTGCTTATGTGTGGCCGTTAGGGCCTGGAGGTCGCCCATGGTGACGACCTCCTCTGCCGGAGTGGTCATGCGCTGATGCCGCGACCCTGTGTCATGGCGCGCTCTCCGGTGCTTGCGTTCTGTCCGGCGCTGTAGCCCTGCCCCGTTGCACGGCTGTCACCCTTGCCACCGCGTCTACGGTTACGTCCCACGCTGAGGCCGTCAAAGTGTTCCTGGACCTTGGCTGCCCGGCTCACCAGGACCATCTCGGTGCCTGTGCCAGCTTCCTGGACGACAACCTTACGGCTCTCCTGGATACGGGCACCGGCTCCGGTGCCGAAGCCCTTGACGAAGCTGCGACGAGCGGCCTCTTGGTCGTACGTGCTGGCCGCGGAGTAGGTTGCCTTATTGTCCTTCCACCATGCACGGGTCGCCACGGCAGACTGGACCAGAAGGCTGGAGATGAGGACCTTGGCCTGCTCCACATCCGACTCAAACCCGATGAGGTGGAGTGTCGCCGTGCTGTTCTTGAAGGTGTTCATGAGGCACTTGATGTTCCCGAGGCCGTTAGCTGCCATGTGACCGATGTGCACGTGCTCCAAGCGGTAGGAGCCCTTGAACGTGATGCTGATCTGAACAATCTTCTCAGACGGGCTGCCAGCCTTGGCCCGGCGGGCGTCAATGGTAGCTTGGTCGACCATGTACTTGACCATGAGGCGCTCGGCGTGCTCCGTGAGTGCTTCGGCCTCTTCCGGCGTGGTCTGCTCGGCCTTGGCCAGCAGCTGAGCGATGAGTTCGATTTTCTTTTCAGACATGATGTGGACTCCCTGTTAGTGGTGCTTGGTTGATGTTTATAAGCTTACAGTCAGTTGAGGGCTAAGCGCAACCCCAGCCCTCAACTAATTGTTAGGTACTCACCACTCGTGACCGGTGCTGTCGTCTTCGTCTTCGTCCGGCTCGGCGTCGCTGATTACTACCTCACGACCGAACGCCTGGATGCTGCCGAAGCCTGCCCCGTAGCGCTGACCGTTGCTGATTACTACTTTAGCGTCAGCACCGAACTCTTCGATGGCCTGCTGGACTGATTCGAGCATGTCCTGGAGGGTTACGCGAGTGTTGATCTGGTCGGGAGAATATCCCGCGTTATCGCTTACCGGAAGAAGAACTGTACGTGCCATGATGTGCTCCCTGTGTTGATGTTGCTTGATGTTATCAGCTTATGTGATTATCGCTTCCTTCGCAACTCCTTAGCTGATTTATTTACAAATTGATCAGGGATCCGCACACTGTACGCTCCCCTCCGTTCGTAGGGCTTGCCCCCTGTGTTGCCTGCCAAGCTGTACCGAGCGTACTTGCTGAATTCGCAGAAGACGTTCTGGATATCCATCATGCTAGCTGGCCTACCATTGCTCCCGGGCAGTGCTGGAATATCGCCTACCGGGAAGTTCTTTATGACGTCTTCAGGCTTCCGGTCAGATATAGCTTTCACACCCTTACGGCTTCCAGGTCCGGCTAGGACAAACGTGTTTTCCTGATCTGCCTCACCTGCACAATACCCCATATCGGTCGCTATCTGCATGGCGAGAAATGGCCCTAGACCGGGGGTTTTCTGTAATGCGCTAACCCTCAGGTCCAGATGGGGGATCTTGGCCACGTGGGCTAGGTGTGGCCATGCAGCTGGGAACATCTCCCTCATCTTGGCCAAGGTGCCACGGCTGTCGCCGGGCTTTATGAGGATTATATAAGCCCCGTTCAGGAATGCCCCTGGACGCGCTGCCAGCACGGGCGAAACGACGCGGTCGTAGAACGCGGGGCTGGTAATGTCCGCTAAGTCTGGGACGTACCCGCTGTTCGCTTTGATGATCGCCTTCATTGTGTCCGGACGGTTCACCTGCCTGTAGAAATAGCTGATTGCCAGCCTGTCCGCCGGATCGTCGTACAGGTCCATCAGCTCCAGGAGGTACTGACTGCCCCTGTCCAGCACACGAAAAACGTTAGTGAACTTCTTGTGATTGATGATGGGGTCCGTCACTGTGTCCCCGGTGAAAGCTGCGTGTCGCTCGTGTACGAAGTTTACTACATCGTCCATAGTGAAGTCCATTAGTTGTTCACCCCTTGTCCGCTGGCCACGTAGGCGTCATAGTCGTCAGCTGACCACCCTGCCGACAGGTTCTTCTTCCTCATGAGTGCTGCACTCGCTTTCCGCTTACGTTCAAAGTCAGGATCATTCACGTCTAACATCATCCTAACGGGTGCCTCCTTAGGAACCTGAACCCGCTTCACTGGTGCTTTACCCGAAGTGTTCGTCTTGGCTGTGCTCTTGTCTGGAGCGCCTGCCACGGGCTTAGCTGTTGAAGCCTTATCCGGGTGATCCCATTGTAGGACCAGATAAAGCGCTGTTACTGCATTGTCCTTGTCGCCTTCATCAGCGTACCCTAGAGACTCCTTCAAGAGGTCTTGGCACGCGGTTGACTGCTCCATAGCGCGGATATCTTCTAGCCTGGAGTACTTCTTATAGGACAGCCGTTCCCGTGCAAGCACAGCCCTAATATCCCCGGCCACAATAACCGGGTCCTCGGCATTGTCCATCCGTTCTATCAGTTCCGACACGACGGAGAGACGTGATTTGTTCATCGTCTAACCCGCTTCGGCTTCGTGTGGACTTGTCGTGCAGTGGGATCCATGGCCGCGTCTAGCTGATCCGCTGCTAGCTCTACTTCACTATCTACCACGGCTTCTAGTGCCCGCTTTAGGTGGGTGATGCTGCTCACTGTGTTCCTATAGTTAGCTGCTGTGTTCGGCGTTTCCTTGTATGGCTCCATCGCCCGTAGTGCCCGTTCCTCACTACCTAATGACGCCTCAATACCCTTTTCTACAGCCCGTGACATCCGGCTGCTCAGGACGCTATTGGCCTTCAAAACACTGATCAAAATAGTGACCGTGGCCTTGCGTTCCTTGTTCATGTGTTCCCCTCAGTGGCGCTTCTGTGCCTGCATATAAGCCTAGCTCACGTGCTTACCCTAAGCAAGCTTACCCCTAGCAACCCCTTTATATTAGAATTCTGTTGAAGCTTCGAATCGAACTACTCCCTGACGTCCACCGGAGGTGGTAAGGCAGGGATGTATGTGAGAGGGTAATAACTACTGGGGGCGTGGCACGTGTGCCGCTGTAACGCTCTACTGTGAAGTGCTCTCGCGCTGGAGCGCTTCGCACTCACAGGTCGCGGCTGTGGTTAGTTGGTCAGGGTGGCTTGCAGTGGTGCGGGGCTTGGTGGTAGTGTTGTTATGTGGCCGGGCAGGGCTTAGCCGTGTGGGATAATTGGCCAGATACTTCAAAGACATCTACCAGATGGCCCCATCGGTTGAGCTTTTCCTGGTACACTTACAATCACATATTTGATTATGACATAAGGAGTCCACCGCTCATGACAGTTATTCCACCACTCGGTAAGCCTAGTGATGTTCCTGAACAGGATGACATCTATCCAGAGCCAGTGTCGGCTCAGAGGCATGTGGGCACCCAGCCTGTGAAGGTCAGCCGGGACCGTGCCCAGTACACTCGTCAGCAGAAGGGTCACAGTCTGGTTCTTCACTTGACGCTGGGTGTGTTTGTGATGTGGATCCCGGCTATGTATTATTCGGTTAGTCCTAATCACTTCTGGCATCTCTGATGGCAGGGATGCGGCTGGTGACATTGAAGCTCCCAGCTAATCGTAAGCATGACCCGGCGCGTAAGCTGTCGGCGTCTTGTCCCGTTAGTGAAGTGTGTAGTGACTCTACTGGTGCACATCACACGGTGCTGATCTATACGGATGCTGCCTTGGCCGAGCTTCAGGCTAACTATCATGTCACAAGAGTTGAGGAAGTGTAATGGCCATGTGTGACCAGTGCAAGAGTGTCCAGTCGGTTATCAATAATGCTCAGAGCATGATGCGTGACGAGATGGCCCTTGGTAAGGTGATGGACGGCCTGATGGGTCCAAGGACTGTGCAGGCTATTCGCGGGGACGATTCTACTCCTGGCCGTTATGCTGACCAGCAGCGCCGAGCACGTGAACTAGCGCTGGACATCATTGATGAACATCAGCTGGTGTTGTCACTGGGTCAGTGGCAGGTCGTGCAGAACATGATGGAGCAGGCTATTATGACAGGTGTGCAGCTGGAGCAAGACCTGTAGAATTACGTGTGGCCGTGCTGGTAATAATTCCACAGGACTGATATAGACCGTGGCTTGCTCTTGGTGTTGCGGTGAGCTATGCTTACATTTATGTCCACTCCACCCCGTAAGTCAGCAGCAGGCGCTCAGCGTACCGCTGGTCAGGCTGGGGTGTGCAAGGCACTTACTACAACGGGCGCACCGTGTAAGCGGCTGGCCGTCACTGGTCTAACGGTGTGCAAGAGTCACGGTGGAGGGACTGCTAGTAGCGTCCGGAAGTCTACCGTGGCTCAGGTTGGCAAGAAGGCCTCTGCATTATGGGGCATTAGTGCCGACACAGACGGCATCAGCGTGGAGCAGGAATTGACCAAGCTCGCACGGAATAAGATTACTGATGTTATTGCTCTTCGTATTGAGCTCGGTGCTAACCCTAGTCGGTATTATGGCATGCTCCTTGACAGCCGTGAAGTGACTGAAGCTGAAGTAGGCGAAGAGATCTATGTGACTTCAAAGAAGAAGCACATTAGCGGCGTCCATCCTCTCGTGGTGGAGTTGCATAAGGCCGAGCAGGAATTAGTTCAGATCCTTCGCCTTCTCCAGGAGGTTACTGGTGGTACTGAGGAACTGGATACACGACGTATCCGTATGCAGACAGCGCGTGAGGCTGCTCGGTTGCTGAAGGCGTTCCCAGGCATTTCTGTTGATGAAGTTGCTGCTGAAGTGAGCAAGGGTAACTCATGAGCACCATCATCCAGGACACGTTAGACCTGACTGTATACAGTTATGAGGAGATTAGCGAGGACTTCGGTACCTTCTGTAAGGCAAGCGGTATTCGTACTAGCGCGCTCACACAGGTCCTGACAAACTCAGTTGATCCAGAGGCGCTAAACACTAGCCTAAGTTGTGTGGCCTACTCTACTCCGCCTCAGGAAGGTAAGACGACCTGGATAGTGCATTACATCGCATGGCAGTTGATTCGCAATCCGTGGCTGAAGGTTGTTTATGCAACGTACTCGCAGGCACGTGCGAACGCGGTCTCCCGCCAGATCCGCGGGCTGGTGCAGCACTGGACCCCCTTGATGTCAGGTTCTTCTAATGTTCAACGTTGGGAGACCCGAGAAGGTGGAGGATTGCTAGCAGCTGGCCGGGGCAGCGCTATGACAGGATTCCGCAGTGACATGACCGTTATTGATGACCCCATCAAGGACATGCAAGAAGCCCAGTCTGAGACTATAAGAGAGACTACGACGGAGTGGTTCAGCTCGGTAGTCCTTACCCGTATGGCCTCCCTATCACAGATCATCGTCATTGCTACTCGCTGGCACAAAGACGACCTCATAGCTCACGTACAGGCAGCACTATCGGCCGAGTACGTCAACATACCCGCTCAGGCCACACACGACGCCGCTCATCCCGATAAAATCGGTAATGCGGACATACTTGGCCGAGTAGTCGGGGAATGGCTGCCATCAGTGCAGAACCGGAGCGAGAAGTCTTGGGAGCTGATCAAGTCAGCTGTCGGGACTTACGTCTGGCAGGCACTCTATCAGGGTGACCCTCAGGTCACTGGTGGCAGCTACATCAACGTAGACAAGATGGACGTTATCCCTTGGGACCAAGTGGTCTACCGGGACGACCATGGCTTCATGCAGACCCTGGGACGCGCTCTCGTCGTGCAGTCCTGGGACCTTACGTTCGGTACCATCCAGAATGGGCGCAAGAAAGCCACTGCCGGGGACTATGTGGCCGGACAAGTATGGGCAGTCATTGGCAGCAAGTGGATCATGATAGACCGGTACCACGAGCGGGCCACCTTCACAGAGACAGTCAATGCTATCCAGCAGATGGCCGCTCGCTGGCCTCAGACCAGTCGCATCTATGTTGAGAAGGCAGCTAACGGGGCAGCCCTGCTCAATACCTTGCGGAAGCGCGCTGCACTCATCAAGCCCGTTGTCCCTCAGGGCAGCAAGGAGGTCCGGGCCTTGGCTATACAGCCCATTGTGGACGAAGGCAATGTTGCCGTCCTAGACACGATCTACAATGACGCCATGTTCCAAGAGTTTAGGGATTTCCCCTTCGGCAAGCATGACGACGAGGTAGACGCCATGACACAGGCTATTCAGCAAGGCCGAGCAGATTACTTCAGGATGGGAAACTAATGGACACGTTCATTGACACCACGGCAGATACGGCCATTAGCAAGATCGAGGAATACTTGCTCATGCGGGAGAACCCGACCTATACGTCCTACTACAACGGCCTGATGTCTTATGCGCTGCATGGCAAGGCGTGGGAGACCTACGTCGCTGAGTCCTTCCCGGACATTGGCAGCCAAAAGACCAGCGAGAACATCTATAAGTCCGTGATTGACCTGTACGCGGAGAACCTTGTCCCCGTACCCCAAGAGCTGAGGGGCTTTAGTAATGTGCTGGTGCCCCTCCTTGCACGTGGGGAGTGCCCTGTGGTGGTGGACTCCGCTGGTACTCCCCACTTCCCCGAGCATTATGAAATGATCAGTGACGGTAATTACACTGTCGCCGCTATCTACACTCGCTCAATTGAGCACATGCAAGACTACGTCACGTTCGCTTACAGCAACGGCATCACACGGCTGTTCTCTAAGGCTGTGCCGACCGACATGGTGGCAGCTACTAAGGAGGGCTACCAGTTCGTTGAGCAGACCACGGGCAACACCCTGTTCCGGCTCGCCCTGGACGACAAGGGCTTCGGTCCTAGCCTTGCTGCATTGCAAGACCGGGTGAACCACAGCATCATTGACCAGACCGTAGTCGCTGAGATGTACGCTCGGCCCTTCTGGTACCTCATGAACGTAGAGCTACCCCCGACTAACCCTTACCTACCAGCCGGGACCCAGACAGGCACTGACGCCATGACGGAGCAGGAAGTGGACGGGGCAGCGGGTCGCATCTTTACGACCAGCAGTGATGGGCCATTCGGCCAGCTGGATCCGCCTACCATCGGCGACATGATTTCCTACCACGACAGCATCATCGATAAGGTGAGCCAGTCCAGCGGCATCCCTCAGCATTACTTCAAGCCTGGGACAGGTGTCCCGCCTACTGGTGTGGCCCTGAAGGTGCTCAGCAAGCGGTTCAACACTAAGGTCGCCCGTATGCGCGATAACCTCAAGGATGTGCTAGAGGAATTAGCTGCCTTGCTCAACGTTGAACGGACCGTAGAGGTCAAGGACAGCCCTGAGAAGGACTTCGCCATCTGGAACACCGAGGACGACCTTCTCCAGGAGGCCATGGACGCCCACGGCATAGCCCTTAGCACCATGGGCTACCCGTTGGCCTACATTGCCGAGGTAGTAACGCCTGGAGTGGACCTGGACGACTACGAGGACGACAGCATGGGCGAGCCAGCCGACCAGCTGGGCCAGCCCACCGACATGACAGCCCTAGGGCAGACCGGTCTCCCGGCCACACCGGGCCAAGTGGCAGCGTACGAACAGAACCCCGGACAGAGGTCACGCTAACTCATGGCTACAGTCCCGACGAACCAGATGGAGCGTGAGCTTCGCAAGCTTTACCTCCGTTGGCTCGGGGGGCTAGACCGTCAGACCGACGTGGCATCATACATCACTCAGTTCCAGGGCGACAGCACTAAGCTCATCGCTCGGCTGGGTGGGCAGGCTGCCAGCTTGGGCGCGTTAGCAGGCTTCCCCGTGCCCAAGACCCTGGAGCTGAGTCCTTTCGTGGGCAAGGTGTATGACTCCATGCAGCAAGCGGCCATCAGCGCAAGCATTACCGCCGGACTGAACAGCAAGGACGCCGCTAGGCAGATGCTGAACGCTGGTCTAGGCAAGAGTTACCGTCGTCTTGAGCGCTTAGCCCGTACCGAGACAGTTAGCGCTTACTGGAAGAACCAGTGGGACAGTACAGCCGACCTGCCCTTGCTGGTAATGGTGTGGGGTAGCGAGGAGTCCAAGCGCACATGCGACTATTGCCTCAGCCGTGATGGCTTGGTCGTTGAGGACAGCTCCATCCGTGATCACCCTAATGGTCGTTGCACGCTAATCCCGACGCTTCGCAGTCGGGTCAACTACAAGGGCACGCTCCAGCCTGACGGCTCAGTAGACATGGACCCCCGTTGGGCCGACCAGAAGGTGAAGGGGGCTAAGGCTATGCAGTCCGCCGGACCGACCACAGCTGCCCAGCGCGACCCCCTCAGTGGTAAGGGCAACCCAGCAGCACCAAGCAAGGCCCAGCCCGTGCACACGTCTCAAGCGGGTACTGGACCTGTTAGCGAGGTGTCTGCCAAGGCCCTATTCTCCAAGCAACCTGCCAGCGTGGCACCGACCAGTCCACGCATCATCAAGAGTGTATCAGACATGGAGGATTTCGGTGCTAAGATGCCGGTCCCATCCACCCTGACAACTAAGGCAGCCCAGACGGTTGATGACTATGCCAAGGGCACGGCCTACACAGCTAACGCCGTGCTCCGCGGTCAGAAGACCTACATGGGCAGAGCCATTGATGCTCGCACTAAGACTTACACCAAGAAGTTCACTAAGGAAATGGACAGCATGATGGATGCCAGCATCATTCCTGAGGACGTGCGAGTGGTACGAGCATTAGGGGCAGACGCATTCGGCGGGGTGGATGAGCTTCAGAAGCTAGCTGGCGGCATCTATCAGGATAAAGGGTATATGTCCACCAGCCTAGCCGAGAAGACCTCCTCAGCCGTATACGATGTCAAAGATAGTGTGGCCATGGAGATCACAGTTCCTAAGGGATCGCGTGGTATCTACATGGCAGGCGAGTCTTACCTCAAGTCCGAGCGGGAATTGCTCCTAGACCGTGGCACCCGCTTAGCTGTGCAGTCCGTTACCTACGATAAGAAGGTGAAGCAATGGAAAGTCAAAGCAATGGTAATCCCAAGCCCCCGTTAGACCAAGTCTTCGGCAAGGTGGGATCTTTTGAAACTCTTCCTGACGGCACTATCATTCCAACCTTATCTGTTGAGCTGGTAAAGCCTCCAGCCCCGGACCCCACAGACTTCCAAGGAGGAAGACCTGCGTAAATACGTGGGTTTAGTATCTGGGCTTGCACTTGTCGGCCCAATCAGTTACGCTATAGGAAAGGACAGGCGAAATGCCTACCGATAACGACACAAACACTTCCACCGACGAAACGTTGGGTCAGGAAGCGCAAGGCCAGCAGCAGGGCACCACTCCTGAAACGGGAGAGAACGGTACACAGCAGCAGGCCAGCACTACCAGCACCGAGCCTCTCAAACTTCCTGAGGACCACCCTCTGGTCAAGTCACTCGCTGCACAGAAGGCAAGCATCGCTTCTCAGAAGTCTGAGATCACCGAATTGCGTGCCAAGAGTGCCAAGGTGACCCAGCTGGAGGAAGACCTCAACGCTCGCCCCTCCACGGAAGCCGTAGAGACGCTCCAGACCCGGTACGACCGGTTGGAAGCGTTCTTGCAGGCAGCAGGAGGCCCGCTGGGTAAGGCCCTGGACAGCCGTACCTTTACCAAGGCCCTGTTCGAGACCACCGAAGACATCACCGACATCGTCAAGTCATGGAACGCGGCTAACCCCACGGCCACGTCTACGGCACTTGGTAGCAGTGCAGCAGCACCCGCATCCAAGAAGCCTGACATGAACGCTCTCCTCAGATCCGCCCTCAAGTAACCTACCCCTCGGCATTCGTGCCAGAAAGGAGTCAGTCCCATGGCTGACATCAACCGCGCTGACGCGCTGGCTCTCCTGGCCCGTCAGGACATCGCAGAAATCATCAAACCGGAGACTGCCCAGTCGGCAGCCCTCGCCGCGTTCCGGACCATCCGGATGAGCGCTGGTGTGGCCCGGATGCCGGTGCTCTCGGCACTGCCCACGGCAGGATTCGTCGGCGAGTCTGCCACCGATGCCTCCGGCGTGAAGCAGACCTCCAAGGTCAGCTGGACGAACAAGGAACTCGTCGCCGAGGAAATTGCCGTCATCATCCCGGTGCACGAAAACGTCCTGGCCGACACCAGCTTCGACATCTGGGGTGAAGTTCGGCCTCTCGTCGCTCAGGAGTTCGGTCGCGTCCTGGACGCTGCCATCTTCTTCGGTGCTGGCAAGCCTGCCTCTTGGCTCGACCCGGCGCTGGTACCCGGTGCCATTGCAGCGGGCAACTATCAGGTCCGCGGTCACGGCGACGGCGAAGCTGGCGGATTCAGGGACCTCGTCGCTGACTTCAACGAGGCTTTCGGCCTTGTCGAGGACAACGAGTTCGACGTCAACTCGGCCTTCACCGGTCGGTTCCTGCGTCGCAGCCTCCGTGGTCTGCGAGACGCCGACGGACAGCCCATCTACCTGGACGCGGTCCGCAGCGACGGCTCCACTGCCAGCATCTACGGTCAGGACCTGCGCTACCTGACCAATGGAGGCTGGGACCGCTCTGCAGCGCTGGCCATGGTGGGCGACAGCAGCAAGGTCGTTCTCGGTATCCGTGAGGACGTTCAGGTCAAGCTCCTGGATCAGGCCACACTGGGCACCGGCGCGAACCAGATCAACCTCGCCGAGCGGGACATGGTTGCACTCCGGTTCAAGTTCCGTGTCGGCTTCGCTACGGCGTTCAGCACTGCGCGAATCGGTGGCTCTCCTGAGGACTACCCGTTCTCGGTCATCACCGAGGCCGACCCGGTGCCCCTGGACGGCATTGACGACGGTGACCCGGTAGCGTAGCACGGAATTGAGGGGGTGGAGCTAGCGGGTCTGGCTCCACCCCCTTTCTACAGATCAACCACTAAAGAAAGATACATCATGGCAACTTGTGCTCCAGTCTATAAAGCCTATACCGTAGCCCGGTCAGCTTGGGGTGACTGCTACGAATCCGGAACTTCCTACTACCGATGGGGTGAGCCGACAAGCCTGTACCAGCGGACGTTCACCCAGAGCCTCCTGAAGAATAAGGGCTTCTACTCCGGGCCTGCCGACGGAGCTTGGGGACCCAATACTATCAAGGGGATCATGAGAGCCCTTGCAGACAAGAACCAATACAGCGGACCGATCGACGGCATCCCGGGTCGCAACACCCTCACCGGCGTCGGAAACTTTGCTTGCGACTGGTTCGGATCAACGGAAGACGACTACTGGGAATGGGATACGCGTCACACGCTGTGTGACGTTGCTCAAATCCCGGCGGATGGTGCAGGCGACCGTTTCTGGGAACTCTTCACCAGTCGCCTCTCGTACGGGGTGTGACTGATGGACGAGCTGAGCACCCTACTCCAGACGCTTCCAGGCTATTCGCTGATCTCGGTCGGAATGAAGCAGGCATCACTGGACGGGGCAAGAATGCCAGACAGTACCGGTCTCTGGCCGGGAGAGGTAGGCTACGTACCAACGTACGACGTCTACTATGCAGCACTCGCTCTGCTGGGGTTCTTGCAAGCTCAGCCCGTCGTACGTCAGTCCTCTAGTGAGGGTACCTCAGTCGCGGTCGATGGGCCGTCCTGGGGTTCCCTCATTGTGTACTACCGGAGCATGAGTCCTATCGCTCAGTCCAGCGGAAACGGTGTTCTGAACAAGGTGCTCATCCCAGGCGGGCCACACGTATACCGTACCAACATGAGGGCACGAGGTGATGGCTATGGTGATGTCGACACAGACGTTAGCTGAATCAGCTCGTCAATTGTCTGCTGCTGTCCTCATTGACACGATCCAGATCTACGATGTGGGCGACCCTGTCACGGTAGGGTTTGAGGTGACCCGTGCTCTTACTATCGTAGGACAGCCACTCGCAGGTCTGGTGCAAGAAACCACTCTCGAGAACGCGGTAGAGTCACGTACTACCAGCACTTACTCTGTGAAGGTGTCCCAGGGCACTAGCATCTCAGCAGGACAGGTGGTCGAAGTAGTAAGTAGCATCATGGAGCCTTCCCTCGTGGGTAAGAGGCTCCTGCTCGACAAGGTAAGCCAGAACGGTCTTGCCATGATCCGCAAGGCAGTAGCCAGCGAATTCGAAGTAGTCAACCAGGAAGGCAAGGAGGGTATCTAATGGCTAAGAAAAAGAAACTGACCATGGGACAACTCGCCGCGCTGATGGCTGCTGCTGCCAAAGAGGTTGACCCCACTATAGATCAGAAGCTTCGCACCCTTTCTCAAGTCGGTGTCGGTCTCATGAAGAGTGAGATCCAGAAGATGCACGCGGTAGACACTGGCACGATGCTGAACAGCACATCAGCCGAATCCGAAGGCAAGAACACCATCTTCATCGGTCCAACAGTCACGTACGCAACATATGTGGCCTTAGGAACTAGCCGAATGGCCGCTCGCCCCTTCCACATCCGTTCTGCTAAGAAGCTCGACGATCAGGCCAAAGACATCTTCTCTGCTGAGGATCTGGGTATCTAGACATGAGCATTATCACAGAAATCAACGCGCTGGTCGTGTCTGCACCTGTCCACACGGGGTATGCCCCGACTGGTGCTAAGTTGCCCTACGTGGTCAGCCGTCCCTTGCTCCTGGATACTGTCGAGGTAGCTATCAATGGCGATGCACTCGGCTGGGACTACCAGGCCTCGCTCTACTGCTGCGCTGGCAGCGTGGAAGCGTCATTCAATCTTGCCCTCGCAGTCGTTGGGACTCTGCAGGGGACACGAGTTGGTGGAACCACCATCTCAGCTTCTATCGGGTACTCAGGTGCTCAGGTAGAGGGGCACTACGAGTCCCAGGTCACTGTTCAGCTCAATCAAGGAGGCATCTAATGTCACGCGGCATCGTAGTAGACCACAAGGAGTCGGGCGTACGATACGCTGTCTCCGAACACAACTTCAATGCTGAGGTTCACACGAAAGTTCGTGAACTGAAGCCCGGAGAGACTGTTATCAGCTTCTCCCCGCGTCCCAAGGGATCGCTGGCAGGTCCTGGGGACACTGCTACCGAGAATTCTCCTGCTAGCGAGCAGGCTGCTCTCTCAGCGACAGCCGCCGAGACCCCCGTACCCACCATCTCCAAGCACAACACCACCAAGTAGGAAAGGAACAGGAATATGGCTCTCACACAGTGGAATCCCTCCACACAAATCAGCCGAGGTAACGTCGCTGTCGGGGTAGCCCCTGTCATCGTCGATATCAACGCTCCGGTGCTGGCAGAACTGACCAGCGGAACCGGTCTTGACTGCTCCATCCAGACGTTCAATGGCACGTCGAGCACAGACAGCTCGGCTATCGACTGGCTCTGCGACCCTGCGAGCGAACAGCTACCGGGCAGCACGACTCACACCATCGACGACCTCGTCATCAAGGGTACAGGTCAGGCGGACGCCGACCTCGTCACGAGCCTCTCAATCGGGGACGTCGTGTACATCTGGCGTCGTGACGGAGTCGCGCACGAGACAGCCGTGGCAGCCGCCCAGATGGTATGGATCTGGAAAGTCATCGTTACTTCGATTGACCCTCTCGAGGCGAACAACACCTTCGTCGGCATCACTGCGCACATCACTGTCCAGGCTCGCAGCACCACTGCTGTCGCCGTCGCTCCCACGGTCTGACCGGACCACCCAACCTAAATATCAAGGAGATATAGATCATGGCATTCACGAGCTACGAAGAACTTCAAGCTGCTGTCGCACTGCGTCGCAAGGACGTACTCACGTTGGAGATCGATCTTGGAGGCGTGTACTCTCCGGAGCACGAAGACGCCCGGAAAGAACTCCAGCAGGCTAAGGCAATGAAGACCGTCATGGGTGGACAGGGGTTCCTCGGGGACAACCTGGAAGAGCTGGAACAACGTGTGGCCGAGACCAAGCCGGAGGCGAACTGTGTGTGGGTTCGGTTCCGTCGGCTCGATCTCGGAGCTTGGGCACTGCTGGTGAAGCAGTCCAATCTCACACCTGTTGAACAGTACGAGAAAGTACTGCCTGATACGTTTATCGGCGTCTACGGCCAGGACCCCAGCGAGGCTGACGACACAGAGGTTGTCGAGCCTCTCTCCACAAACGGATCTCTTCTTAGTTCGAAGGGTGTCAACGGAATTCTGCCCGGCGGAGCACTGCATCAGGTCGTGCAGTCGTTCATGGCTTGGCAGAACTCGGGGGGCGATGTTTCAATTCGCCCTACGAAATCGGGCCTCGTCTAGCACTTCTGCTAGATATGGCTCTGGTGTCGGGGCACTCCCCGGTTCGCCTCCTTGACGAGGGGAGTCCCGACACCTGGACTGAGCTTGACCTGGAGGTCATGTCTCAGTGGAAATATCTGAAGGAGGCTAAGTGCTCGGGATGTGGAAGACCACTAGCCCAGCACCTACACAACTCAAGACTAGGACGAGAAGAGACAGTAGAGGACTACATGGCGTGGTCCATGGAGTGCCCAGCTCAGCAGGCTATCGCAGTCGGCCAGGACATGTGGAGCACATCAAACAAGTCCTCTATAGAATCTCACAATAAGGGAAACGGTCCTGATCCACGGATGGGGATATACTGGCTCAGTCAAGGTCAGGGTGAGTCTCTACCACAACCAGAACACTAATCCAGTAAGGAGGACAGCATGGCTGAAAACGATGTGAGGATCAAAGTCTCACTCGACGGTGCTGATGAGGTCCAGCGAGGACTAGCTGGCGTCGGCGACAGTGCAGGTAAGGCTGACTCCAAGATTGGTGGGATGGTCAAAGGGGGTCTGGCTGGTGCTGGTAAAGCACTGGTCGGATTCTCTGTGGGAGCCGCTGCTGCTGGTGGAGCACTAGCCGCCGGAGTAATCAGCCAGTACGCTGCATACGAGCAGAACATCGGTGGCATCGAGACCATGTTCGGTGAGTCTGCCGGAAAGATGGAGAAGTACGCTAACGACGCGTATAAGACCGCTGGACTCAGTGCTAACGAGTACATGTCCCAGGCCACATCGTTTTCTGCTGCTCTGCTCCAGGGTCTGGGAGGCGACACCGACAAGGCTGCTGAAGTAGCCAACCGAGCTATGACGGACATGTCGGACAACGCTTCCAAGTTCGGCACCAACATCAGCGATGTCCAGAACGCCTATCAAGGCTTCGCTAAAGACAACTTCACGATGCTGGATAACCTGAAGCTCGGTTATGGTGGCACCAAAGAAGAGATGGCTCGGTTAGTAAACGAGTCTGGCGTTATGGGCGATTCGTTTACTGCCACAGCAGCTAACATCAACGACGTCTCTTACGACAAGATCATTGAGTCCATTGGAGCCATCCAGGACGAGATGGGCGTAACTGGAACGACTGCCAAGGAAGCCAGCGAGACCATCTCTGGCTCGGTAGGCATGCTCCAAGGTGCATTCACCAACCTGCTGACAGGTCTTGGCAGCGCTGACGCTGACGTGGCTACGCTGGCAGGGAACGTAGTCAGCTCTCTCGAATCGGTCATCACTAACGTTACGCCTATCATCGAGAACATCGGTGCCAACATTGAGACCCTCGGTCCAAAGCTAGGCGAGATGATGGTGAGCCTTGTCGGGGCTGTCAGCTCAGCCATCCCGGCCATTCTTGATGCTGGTGTGGCCCTCGTAGGTGGCCTTATCACTGGAGTCACGGCAGCACTCCCCGGTCTCATAGTAGCCATCATCCCAGGCCTCATCGGGCTGGTGCAGACCATAGCAGAACTCGCTCCTCAACTAATCGTTGCTGGAGCCGACGCTGTTGTTGCGCTCGCACAGGGTCTTGCGGATGCTGCTCCAGAACTGATCCCCGCTCTAGTCGAGGGTGTAATCGGAATGGTTCAGGCTCTAATCGACGCTGCTCCCATGCTGCTAGAAGCTGGCGTTCAGTTGGTGATGGGTCTGGTCACTGGTATCCTAGACTCTATCCCTCTCATCATTGAATCTCTTCCAGCCCTGATCGAGGGTATCGTAGAGTTCATCGTTACTGGTATTCCCATGCTGTTGGACGCTGGTATCCAGCTATTCAATGGCCTGATAGAGGCTATCCCAACTGTCATCACACAGCTAATCGCTGTCCTCCCAACTATCATCACTTCAATAATTGGTGCTATCACAAGTGCCATCCCACTGCTTATCCAGGCTGGTATCCAGCTCCTGACTTCTCTGGTGACTGCACTTCCGGTTATCATTGAAGCTATCGTGGGGGCATTGCCTGTTATCATCACGTCAGTCGTTGGAGGAGTACTCGGTGCTATCCCGATGCTCATCGGTGCTGGCATAGAACTATTTATCGCCCTTATCGGTGCTCTGCCGCAGATTATCTCAACTATTGTGCAGGCGCTCCCACAGATCATTGGTGGAATCGTTAACGGTCTGGTGGGAGCAATCCCTCAGCTTGTCATGGCAGGTGTCCAGTTACTTGTGGCCATCGTGTCTAACATGCCCCGGATCGTTGGCACTATCGTTGGTGCTATCCCTCAGATCATCGGAGGTATCGTAGGAGCGCTCGGTGCTGGCATCGGTCAGGTAATTAGCGTCGGTGGCAACTTGGTACGGGGCATCTGGGACGGTATCTCTGGCGCTGCTGGTTGGTTATTCAGAAAGATCAGTGGGTTCGCCAGCGACGTCGTAGGTAAGGTCGCAGGGTTCTTCGGTATCAAGTCTCCTTCTACCCGGATGCGTGACGAGGTCGGTCAGCACCTTCCTTCTGGTATCGGAGAAGGTGTCGAGAAAAACGAAGCTAAGGCTATTGACCCCATCATCGATTTGAACAAGAAGATGATTAAGGCAGCCAGCGATATCCCTCCTCTGGGATTTAGCCAGGAAGTCTCTCAGTCAATCACAGGCAACTTCGACACTCCTTCTATGATGCCCATGACTGCCACGGCCACACCGAACTACGGGAGAGCCTCCCAGGCTGTCACTATCAGTGGCCCGCTGGTAAGTGTGGCCTCCATGTCGGTACGTAACGACAGAGATATCCGCACCCTGTCCACCCAGCTCAAGACGGACATGACCCGTGAGCTACGAGCACAAGGAGTACTCGCATGAGTTTCAAGCTAGGTACGTTCGACACCACAGACATCGTAGGATTCAAGGCTATCTTGAACGAGTGGCCTATGCTGCCAGTTGAGCTGTCACTAGACGATCTTCCTGCTGGAGACGGTGCTCTGTACTACACTTCTCGTATGGGAAGTACTGAGTGGACTTTCAACCTGGAGCTTACCGGAGATAACCTAGCTGATGTTCTCGCTAAGGCCGATATCGTCAGTATGGCTTTGAACCCTGACCTGCATAACCTGTTACCGTTTACCCCTAACGCGATGGAGCCTTGGGTCTGGCAGGGTGTTCTCGCGGGTCCTATTGACTGGAAGCGTGACAGCGTAATCTGGTTCAGCGACCGTGGGGTATCCCGCCTGCTGGGTACAGCCACCATTTCAACGCCTAACCCGTATGGTTACGCCGCTGGCGACCCCAGTGTCCTCTCAGTCCCTGGCGCTATGACCTTGGTTCAGACAGGGAACACCAGTTACTACCCCACGGTTACATTTCGTGGGGTATTGTCGTCAACCCAGAGGTTTATCGTAGGAGGTACTGAGGTCTCAGGGCCTCTCACGGCAGACCAGACACTTGTGTTGGACTTCGAGAACCTTGACTTCTACGTCATGACCACAGCGACAGGATTCAAGGTACGCAACATCGCTGACAGGTTCACAGCCTTCAGCAGACTCGTAGGAACCGACACCACTACTGTAAACGTCAGCGTTAGTGCTGGCACATTCACTCAGGCTATAGGCCGTGTACCCTCGAGGAGAATCTGATGGTCGAATACAACCGTGCTACCAGTCGGGGCGACTGGACAGGCGAGTGGGATCCGGATGCAGTTACTCAGTTACTGCTTCGCTTGGATTCCTTCGTCGGTAGTGGCGACCCCCGACCCATCCCAGACGAAAGCGGAAAGAACCGTGAGGTAGTCGTAAGGAAATTCGCAAGCTCTAGTGCTGCTGCTGTTCCAAGCCGATGGGGAACTGGTCTCCGGCTCAACGAGGTGGGTCTGTCTGAACAGGCATCCATCCGGGTAACCAACGACGGCACGTTGTTCCCCAGCTCAGGCAGCATCATGGTCGGCGCATGGCACAGGATCAAAGCTTCTACTAATCAGTGGAACCCCGTCCTTAGCACCCGTGGCACTCCCGGTTCAGCCCCTCTGTTCCACCTGAACGTGAACTACAGTGCTGGCGGACGTACTGTCAACTACCGCTTCTACAACTCTGCGGGGACCGAGGTAGTAAACAGCTACCTGACAATGGTCATGGCCCCGGACGAGTGGTACTGGGTCGGCGCTGTCATGGACTTGACCCTGGGAACATGGTCGGTGTACTGTGTACGCCTGTCAGATGGCACCATAGATAGCAGTAGTGGTACGGCTTCCGCGCTCAACACCACCTGCACAGCGCACATGGATGTGGCCTTCGGGCCTGACGGGTTCTGGACGCAAGGAACCTTCGACGAGGTTGTCATGGCAGCCCCGTTCGCTGGCAATGCTGGTCAGCGCGCTCTTAGAGCACGTCTTGCTAACGGAGCATTGGAGGCTACTCAGGCAGATACCACTACGGTGTCTGGTAGAGTGTCTCCTCGTCCCACTGCTGTCCTGCCTGTGGTCGTTCAGACCCGTGCTATGGTTGCTCAATGGGGTACAGATATCCCTATGATTACTCTCAATGGCAGCGGAGCTACGGTCAAGTACCGAACCAGCGCTGACCTGACTACCTGGAGCGCGTGGAAGCCCTCCTCCAGCATTACCACCGAGCCGAGCACAGCATGGATCCAGTACGAGGTAAGCCTCACAAGCGCTGAATCGTACATGGACCAGATTCTGCTGAGCACAGCTCCCCCAGCTACCCCTCCTCTGCCTAACACTCAGTCGATCCGGCCGTTCTCCCTGGATCCTATTCTGGCTGTTCCGAGCGGAGGAGGGGTGTTCTTCCAGGACACTCTTCTGGACTGCACTACCCTAGACACCAGCACTAACGAGTCTACACTGAACTTCACCCTCAGTCTGGCAGATCCAAAGGCCACACTGGTTGAAGCTGAGATGCCTATCCTGTTCAAAGGACGGCACTATGTGGCCCGAGCCATAACCAAGACCATAGACCGTGACAGCAACCGAGCCAACGTCGAGGTATACTGCGAGCGCAACTGGTATGATCTGCTGTACGCTGGCCAGATCGAAGACCAGACGTGGACCACAACGGCTCTCGGTGCCATCACCACAGTCCTGGTGGGAACTGGGTGGTATGTTGGACAGATTGACCCCGCTGCTATCCTAGGGTGGGAAAACGATGCTGGCACTGTGCTCGGCGTTCTGAAGCAGATTGCCAAAGTGTACGGCGGAGACCTCGTATTCGATGATGAGAACAAGTTCGTGCACCTGTTGGATCAGGGTGGACGAGACCGTGGCACTTACTTCGTGTATGAGCGCGGCATCAAGACAGCCGTAAAGCGAGAAGACACCACGAGCCTCGTGACACGCATCTACGGTAGGAACGCTGATGGTCTAACTATAGCACCTGCCAACGATGGCGTGGACTACGTGGAAGACCACACCTGGACTGACAGTGTACGTTCTAGCGTGTACGACTTCAAGTCTGGCATGACTCCTCAGGCTATGAAGCGATTCCTAGTTGCATTCCTGGCTGACCGTGCTAAGCCTACCATCTCATATGAGTACAAGGTGTCAGGACTGGTAGACCGTACTGATGAGGTTGACCGGTTCGAAGTACTGGATACCATTTTCGTTATGGATGAGGACTACTCCCAGTCTGTGAAGAGCCGGGTAGTATCGCTGGAGATCGACTGGGTTGACCTTCGCAACTCTACCATCACGCTTGCGAACAAGCTACGTAGCCTTGCATCCAGCGACGACAGTACTGACCCTGGGTCACTGACTACGGGCCAGACTATCGATACACGTAACATCAACCCATTCAATCTGCTGCTCAATAGCCGTGGAGACAACGGGATGGCACACTGGGCAGGATCTAATGTCCAGGTCGTGGAGGGCGGAGCTACTGGCCGATACTCATTCGCATTCGGGGCAGCCGGAGGATCTCTAGAACAGACTGTAGCTAGCGACAACCGTGAGAGCTTCGTGTTCTCGGCTCAAGTAGACGCAGACGACACTTCTTCAGTGCAGGTAGAGATCACGTTCCAGTACACTGATGGAACAACCGAAGTACAGACCCTGGAGCTATAATGGCCTCGCGAATCGTCACCGTACGGAACCCAAACAGCTACAAGCAGACACTCACCATCAAGGTCAAGATCACTACTGTGTATGGAGGAGTTGAGGCTACTGATCTCATCCTGCAGGCTGGGACTACGGGTACCGGATGGGTCCCCAACGTTACCGAGATGCCCTGGACCGCTGGAGTAGTGGCCTAATGGCATTCGTACGAACCTTCGGCCACATCAAGCCCTCCAGACAGGTGCTAGGTGTGGCCATCAAGGTGTCTACTCAGGCAGAAGCTAACGTCACAGATGTACAGCTTCTGCCGGGTACTAGCCTGTTCAGTTGGTCTCCTCAGGTAGGAGACCTGGAACTACGAACTACTCCTGTATGGCGATACATCAACGGAGTTATCCAGTCTGACTATGACACGTGGATTATGTCAGACGAGGATCAGGCTAGCCCTTACCTCGGGGTCATATCTCCGATTGGTGTTCAAACGGTCAAGTGGGGTATGCTTTATTTTGGTGAGATCAGCGCTGGCCAGGAGTTTAACGGTTATACGTACGACATCTCTGTAGGCGCTGGCATAACTCCTCACCACACTGCACGAGCCGACCAGCGTCTGGACCTAACTACTGACGGTATCATGTCGGCCACCGTAGCTATCAAGGGCATCCACACAGACCCTGGGACTAACGTCCGAATGGATCTGGGAACGGTAACCCAGTCACATCCTAAAGGATGGGCAGCTACTATTGGCTGGCATGACACGTGGTCTGACGTACTTACTGAACATGGAGGATGGTAGAAATGCCCCTGGAGACACCCCCGACACCTGTATATGGTCCCGACACTTTCAAGGATTTGGCTTCGCTAGCAGCTATCCTAAGAAGTAACGACGACTTCCTCAAAGCTCTGATTGACGCTATCCCTGCTCCTGTGGTGCCAACTAAGGCAGCTATCAATTTGGCTTCAGGGTATAGTCATAATGCCTCATACGCTACAACGTCCGCTATCAAGACTGGTAACTACGTCACCCTAGAGTGTGGCGTTATCAATTGTCCAGCTTCGTTCGCGGCTGCTACGTACTACACACTGGGGACAGTCCCTGCTGGGTACGCTATTACAGACGGTAAGAACCGAATGGGAGTAGGAGCTATCTTAACGGCTTCCGGATTTATCCCTATCCAGTACCGTATCAACTCCACAGGTGCTATAAACTTCTATTCTCAGGTTGCTGCTGCCAGCGTGTACTACATTGTTCTGGCTCCTATCAACTGGGACGTGAGGGCCTAGCATGGGACAGCGCGTAACAGTGTGGCACGCATCCAACACTGTCCGGACTAATGCAGTCCTTGAGAACTACGGGGACGTCATAGACGACGTGTTCCTGGTTGCTTACAACTTAGACACTAGCGGTCTGACCAACATGAACATCCAGAACACAGTAGACACGTACCGCATGAAGTGGCCTAAGATCCGCTGGTGGCTTACCATTCAGTCGTTCAGCAGTGCAGCCTGGAAAGCCATCGGCACTCCTGGGGATCCTCTCAGAGCTTCTGTGCTGTCTCAGTTAGATAACATCTACGCAACGTACCCGTGGCTCCACGGGGTTGATCTGGACGCTGAAGGCTTCGGAAGCAACATCACTTCTGCTGAGGCTATGGCTGGCTACCGTACCCTCGGAGATCATGCCCGGACCTATGGCCTGAAGGTCTGTGCTGCACTCCCGGCTGCTACTGAGGGCAACTATTCTGTCGGTGGTGAGACCTGGTTGGACTACGCTGTCTTCGGCGCGTACTTTGACCACGTAGCTATAATGACGTACGACTTCGCATGGTCAGGAAGTTCTCCCGGTCCCATCTCTCCCTACTTCTGGATCAAGGAAGTCTATGACTGGGCCGTGAAGGTTATCCCACGTGAGAAGATACTGCGAGGGGTATCTGCCTATGGGCAGAACTGGATGATCCACGATCCTGTAGAAGATCTGCCGTGGTATCCAGGGTGGGAGTACCGGGGCAATGCTGGCGCGTACTACTGGTTCTGGTACATGATAACAGGTAAGTGGAATACATGGGTCACTGACGACGGAAGCAACGCTGAAGGTCAGACTCTGGCAAGCTGGCTCACATACCGTGACAAGGCTACGAACAGTCCATTCGCTTTGATCGGGTGCTACTGGTGGGCGACTGCTCAGCACATATCCAGTCAGAGTGGAATGTCAGCTAACTCCTATAACGATAGGTCTTACCTGACTCGTTACGGAGACGCTGCTGCGACCACTGTAGGCCAGATGGTAGATCAGTCCAGTACGACTGAATACATGGAGCACTCTGTACGACCTATCCCAATTGTGGACAGCACTGGTAAATGGAACAATAAGGACATACATAACCTAACTATAGAGGTCCTCCAGCGTATTCCTCAGAGCGCAACCATCATGGACGATGACTGTGCTAACACGGGATCTCTGGGAATTTACTACACTAAGACGGGAAGCTGGTCTCACTGGAGACAGGGCGACCCCGTAGCCTACCCACGGACCTACGGGCAATTTCGTGTGGCTGGAGCTGGCAAGCTAAGTCTCACTGCACTCAACTCAGGATCAGAAGTCCACGTCCAGGGCAGGTTCCAGCTTCCTGGTGCTGGCCGTGCTGGCGTGTACTGTGGGTCGTTCGAGGCAACTGTGAGCCATACTGGTTCGCTAGAACTGCGACGCAGCGATGGTACCATCCTGGCCACACGTAACGTGTCTGCACCGGGCACCAGTGGGACTCCTGGAGAGGCCAGAGCCGTTGTAGGCTTACGGGTACGGGGTAACCGGGCACGGGTCTACTACGGGAGAGCTGAGACCAGCATGCCTATCAATATTGACTACACAGATGGCAGCTACACCGCTGGCCCTTCCGGTATGATTTGCACTAGCGGGTCAGCTTGGTTTGACCACGTTCGCTGGGGAGATGGCTGGTGGTATAACCCTCGTGAAGCTGTCGACGTGCAGGTGGGAGTCTTCACATTCACTGACGTGGGCAGAATACCTCGCACTAACGTCACTTGGGATGCCTACAACCGATTCCGTCCAAACACTGACGTAGAAGAGCGTGCCACTCGCACCAAGAGCATCTCACCCGACTGGGACTTCGTACACGTCAAGAGAATAGGAATCCCTGCTGGGTACACCAAGCCTGTCCGTATCATACCCCGTGACATAGAAGTATGGATCGGTACTACTTACCTCTGCGACCCTCAAGGGACCGCTCTAGTCCACTTCGCTGACGCTGAATATATGGCTCACTGCCGTGATGAAGCTGACCGAGTGTGGGGGCTGGACGGCATAGCTGTCTGGCGTCTAGGTCAAGAGGACACACGCTTCTGGGAAAGACTCAAAGGGGGCAGGTTGGACCCAGCCACCAGGATCCCAATCCTGTCCTGACCCCACCACTATAAGGAGAACAGAATGTCTACATGGGCACCTAACACAAGCAAGATCATGGACTACGGCTTCGGCCGGTCTCGTAATGGCGCGGAGGTCGTGGGAGCCATGACCCACCACGTAGCAGGAACAGACGGGCTGGACTATGTGGCCAACTATAATGACCGTAACTCGCACCCGAC
>LV_Brine_h2_0102DRAFT_1000105_pt1 | contig 29758 bp, 20 predicted proteins | sample LakVidmifraction_3_FD_10600 | JGI IMG/M metagenome (IMG submission 10600)
TGGCGATGGTTAAAGGCACAGTCATGGCAAGAATCGAGATACGACCCGGCGGCAGTGAGTCCAGCGAACGCCCGGGGAATAATGCAGATCATGCCGGGGACCGGAGACGATCTGCACGGCAGACAGGCCGGAGCGGTTCGTTATTCGACCCGGCGCTGAGCATACTGTACGGTGCGGTTTACATGGGCCAGCAGTTGAGATTCTGGCACAGTCCTCGCCCGCCGCTGTCGCGACTTCGTCTGGCACAGGCCTCGTATAATGCCGGTGCCGGGAATATACTCAGGGCGCAACGATTATCCGGGGGGGAGCTGCATTGGGAACGAATATCGCCATTCTTGATTCGGGTCACAGGCAGGCACAGCGAAGAAACGATCACGTACGTTATCAGGATTGAGAGGTGGAAAGATGAGCTGGACAGGATTGAAGGACGAGTTAAAAGCAGCTGGGAGGCAGTTCAAAGCAGTCTGGACGAAAGCAACCCCGGTGCATCGGTGGAGACTGATGGCTGCGGCGGTCTTTATCGCGGGGATGATTGATCACTGGATGGGTTGCTAGGTGTACGGCTGGGGGTTGGCGGGCATACTTGGAATCACTATGCTGGGCATGAACGTGTGGACGGACAGGCAACGGGACAATCTCGAGGCGGCTATCGATGGCCACATCAAAGTCGAGGCTGGTTTACGCGCCGCAGCGGTCGTGGCCACGCAGGCGAGGCAGGTGTGCGAGGGCACCAATGCGGCTAATAGTTTCGCCCGGGCGGTGGCGGTGGCGAACGCCGAAAGGGCAGGCCGTGAGGTGACCAACGCGGGAGCAACGGCGGACGCCGAGGTCAGGGACATCCAATCAAAAATAGACGAGGCCCGAAAAAATGCACCACAAGAATGTTATAGGATTAACGAGCAGTATCCTGATTCTTTCACTCGCAGCCTGCGCGACGCCTCAGGTATGTGAACCCATCATGGTCCCGTACACGGTGGAGGTGGAGAAAGATAGGCTCATCCCGATCACACCCGGGCTGGTGGCCCCGGTGGAAGTGGTGAGGCTACCTGACCGGATCGATGCGATTGCCCTCAAGGCAGGGTACGAAGCATGCACGGTACGTACCAAACAGTGCAACGGCCAACTGAAATCAATCCGCGAGATCGAGGTGCCCGAGTGACGCGAGGTGTGACCAAGTACGAGGACCCGGTAGCGGAGTGGCTCAAGAAAGAGTACGGCGACTACGGCCGCCGCACGGCCGAGTACATCGAGCTGCTGACAAGCGGCCAGCGCGAGTTTTGCGGGCGGTACCTGATTCATGGAAAGCCAGCCCTTGCGGCGAAGGAGGCGGGGTTCTCCAAGGCAGCACAGGCCCACGCCACGCAGTTCCTCAACGTACCCAAGGTGGCCGCGTACATCAACCTGTTGGCGGCGAAGCGAGAGGTCGACCTAAAACATGCGAGTTCCGCGGAGATGTTGATTCGCATAAAAGCGACACCTATGGTGGCCGCGGACAATGCACCGACTTCGGAAGCGGTCCAGAAAATGACCAAGAATTTAGAAGGGGGGGTGAAGGACCTCTCTGACGGCGCGTTGATGGAGAACATCCAAGGGCACGCCCCCACCGATGGCATCATGCAGTGCCAGCCGGTAACGATACCCACCAATGTGGTGTTCGGCCCGGACTGGGTGGTGGAGCAGTTGATACGAGTAGCTGAGCGGTGCCTACAGATAGAGGCCGTGTGCGATACCAAGGGCAGACCCATAGGGCAATTTAAGTTCGCGGCTACGCAAGCCCTCAGGGCGTTGGAGCTGGTGGGTAAGACACTGGCACTGTTCACCGATCGGGTGGAGCACACCCCGATGGAGCAATACGAGGAGGGTGAGCTGCAGGCCCGCATAAAGGCCCTGTTGGGGGACCACCCCGAGCTGGCGGGGCTGGCGACGAAGATCGACGTCGCGGCCAAGCCCAAGCCTAAGAAACCAGAACGAACCCCGGGGCAGAGCGACCCTGACTTTGTGGCGGACCAGAAGGGCCCGCCTAAGCGGGTACACTGATGGTTCAGGTAATGGCACAGAAACCCGGCTCGCAGACCCTTGAGGATGCGACATCCGAGATGCACCAGCTACTAGAGGAGGTCGAGCGCCGCAAGACCCATGAGACGTGGACCCAGTTCTTTGCGGACGAAGGCCCATTGCGTCGGGAGCTGTACCCCAAACACGTGGCGTTCATGAAGGCGAGTGCTGAGTTTCGGGAGGCCATCGCCTTCGGGGGCAACAGGTCGGGTAAGAGCTTAATGGGCGCCTTCATAACCGCACTGCACTTGACCGGGGAGTATCCTCACTGGTGGGAGGGCCGCCGGTTCGACAAGCCAACTCGCGGTATCGCCTGCGGTAAGGAGGGCAAGACGGTACGAGATTCAATTCAAAAACTGCTGATGGGCGAGCCGGGTAAGTTTGGCACTGGCATGATCCCCGCCCGGTGTTTGGATAGATCGCGGGTGTCGGCGTCCCGGGGGGCCTCGGGGTTGTACGACAGGATTCAGGTAAGGCACAAGTCTGGGGGCTGGTCCACTTTGCGGTTGAAGTCCTACGATCAGGGTCGAGAGGCGTTCGAGTCGGTGGAACTGGAGTTCGTGTGGGAGGATGAAGAAGCCCCTATGGAAATCCATTCCGAGAACCTGATGCGGACGATGACGACCGGTGGGATTGTCATGAACACCTTTACTCCGCTCAAGGGCACTACGCCGCTGGTGCGGGACCTGATAAAGAGGGCCAAAGCGGGCTCCGTGTTTTCCATTGAGATTCCATGGGATGACGCGCCCCACATTACCCCGCAGATGATCGAGGATATGGTTAAGAGGTACCCCTCGCACGAGCTGGCCGCGCGTAGGTACGGAAAGCCCCAACTGGGCTCGGGCGCCATATATACGGCGGACCCTAAAGAATTTGTTATACCGCCCCGGGAGCTCCCGGAGTACTGGCCGAGAATTTATGGCCTTGATTTTGGTTGGACGCATCCAACCGCAGCCTTGTGGGGTGCATGGGATAGAGAATCAGATACGCTTTACATTTACTCCGAGCACCGCCGGGCGCAGACTGAGATGGCTAACCACGTGGCCGCGATAAACGCTAGGGGGTCGTGGATACGAGGAATGTCGGAGACGGCGGGCACCAATATTTCGGACGGCCGTAGGATATACGATATCTATAAGCGCGACCACAAACTGCGAATCAAGCCCGCAGATAAGGCGGTGGAGGCGGGGATCATGAAGATTCAGCAGCGATTGGGGCAGGGCGGGCTGAAAGTATTTGACACATGCACCATGTTCCTGAGCGAGTATCTGACGTATCATCGGGTCAAAGGCATCATTAAGAAAGAGGAGGATGATCTCATGGACGCTTGGCGTTACATGGTCATGGGCCTCGAGAAGTACGCTAAGACCAAGGCCGAGGTCATGGGTAAAAACATAGGCGGAAACGTCACCGAAGTTAAGTTCGGAAATTGGAGATAGAGATGGCAGCCACACTGGAACTCATCGACATGGACCAGAATGAGTCGGACGATGCACGCCGTGCCGAAAGGGCCGCGGTATTATCGACAATGGCCACGATGCTGGAGGCCCGCAAGCGCAAGGCGGTGCAGCATAAGACTCAGATTGAGTTTCGTATGCAGCAAGACAACGACCAGTATTGGGGGCTGTCCGGTGGGCCTACGACCAAGGCCGATGTGGCGGCCGGGTACAGTGGTGGCGGGCGCAGTAGTGGTGTGCCCATAGACAACAAGACTAGGTCGATGACGCGCATCGCCTCGGCACGAATAGGGGATATGCTGTTCCCAACCAATTCGCCCAACTGGGCCTTGCGGCCGACACCAGACCCTGACATCGACGAGGAACTCATCGTTCGGGAGTACCAGTTGGAGCAGCAGGCTAATCCCCCTGAGGTTGACCCCCAGACGGGCCAGCCGGGTGAGCCGCCTCCGATAAACTACGACGCACTGGCCCGCAAAATAGCCGATAGGGCGTGCCGCAAGATGACGCGCAAGGTGGCCGACTGCCTGTCGCAGAGTGCCTACGCCGAGCTGTCTCGGGCCGCTATCCTAGACGCGTGTCGAGTGGGCACGGGTATCGTTAAGGGGCCCTACATGAAGCGGACGGTCCGCCGGACGTACAAGAACGTGGACAACGTGTCGATTATGGACGCACGGGTGGATATTCAACCTGCGGTGGCCCGGGTCGACCCATGGATGTTTTTCCCCCAGCATGCCCGGTGCATAGAGGAGGCCGAGTATAGTTTCGAGCTGCATCTGTACACAGGCACGAAGGTGCGCCAGATGGTCATGACGCACGGGTTCTACCCTGACCAGACGAACGACCTTCTGATGCAGTCACCGGACCGCGGGGCGGTGGACCAGATGCTGCGCCGCCGATCCTCCCTGATAACGGAGGCGGAAAGCTACGATGAGGCGTACGCGGTGTGGGAGTACCACGGCCCGATCGATAGAGAGGACCTCGAGCGGCTCGGCATTGATGTACCGGATGAGGATAACCTGACCGCGTACATCGCGGAGATTTGGTTCGCTCAGGGACACGTACTCCGGGTGAGCCTGTCCCCTCTCGAGGCCGACACGTCGCTACCGTACCATGTATTTAACTATGAGGAGGACGAGGGCAGCGTGTTTGGCTTCGGTATCCCATTCATCATGCGGGACGACCAAGCGGTCATCGATATGATGTGGGCCTCGATGCTCCACAACGCGGCGGTGACGGCCGGCCCGCAGGTCGCGATCAAGAAAGGCCTCATGACCCCGGCCGATGGTAGCTACACGATAGCTGGCCCGAAGTTGTGGTACCTGAACGACGAGGACATGCCTATTAGCGAGGCCATCCAGACGATGGTGATACCCTCGACGATCGGCACTAACATGCCGATGTACCAGCAGGCCAAAGAAAACGCAGATGCCAACACAAACTTGCCTTTACTGCTGGGCGACACGCAGGCGGCGCAGGTTCAGGGCGGGCAAGGGGGGCAGGCCAATGTCCTGAACTCCCAGAACATAGTGCAGCGGCAGGCCGCCCATAATTGGGACGACCACGTGACCGCGAGGCTCATAGCCCGAACATACGACTGGTACATGCAACATGACCCGGACCCCACGATAAAAGGCGACTACGACGTCGAGGTGCGCGGGGCGTCCTACCTATTGATCAAGGACCAGCAGGCCCAGCACGCCCAGCTGCTTGTCCAGATGACCTCGCAGGACCCTGAGCTCGCCAGACTGGTCAAGAAGGATGAGCTGTACCGCATATACGTGGGCTTTATGGACATCCCAACCGAGCAGCTGATGCGCAGCCCTGAGGAGCTCGCCATATGGGACTCCCAGCAGCAACCCGACCCGGTCGCCACAGCGACGGCGGGCAAGATCGGTGCTGAGACCGCCAAGATCGATGCGGAGACCCAAGAAGTGCTGTCAAAACTCCCTCCGGTGGACCCAGCAACGGGCGCCCCGATGGCCGCGGTTCCCGAGCCGCTCGCCGACAAGGACATGATGATGTACGAAATTGAGATGGCTAAGCTCGAGCAGAAGGAGGCCGAGGGCGACCGCACCCTGCAGGTAGAGCTGATCAGGCGAGAGACCGCGATGATGAAACTCGCCCAAGCGAGCGAAACTGAGCTGGCCAAGCTGCAGGCTACCGCAAACGAGTCCGAGTCAGCCCGTGTGTGGCAGGGTATGATTAAACAGACAGACGATGCCCGGACGGACTATTTCAAGTCGGCTACCCTAAGGCTGGAGGCCCACCGGGTGCGCCTGCAAGCACAAGACAGCGCCCGAGGCTATGATTCAGGCGCGTGACAGTATAGGATAGCAAAATGAATGTAGACAGAAACTCAGCAACAGCCATGGCCCTCCGGGGGGTACTTGAGGAGCTGATCGAGGGTAAGCGTCGGAGCCTAGAGCGGCCTACTTATGGCTGGGAGAAAACACTACAGCTGCGCGGTGAGCTTATTGCACTGCGACGCGTGTACAATGAAGTCACACTGACACCAACAGAGGAACCGACCGAAGATGAGTGAACCACAGGGACAAACAGCAGGGCGGCCAGAGGCCGGTGAACCACCACGCGAGCTCAGTGACGAGGAGCTATTCGCAGAGGAGTTCGATCGACGGGCGGCGGATGAGCGGGACGGTGCGCCACCGGAACCCACCCCCGAGCCCCTGATAGATGTGGCCCCGGAGCCACAGGTGGCCGACGACGAGGGGGACGCAGACCCGAATGCCGAGGCGGGCGCAGAGGCGCCCCCGACGAAACCCTCGTGGTATAACGAATTAAGTGACGAGGCCAAACTGGCCTTCGACCAGCAGGAGTCGAGCATCTCGACCCTGCAACAACAGTATAGTGCTGTACACGGACGTCTCGCCCCGGTACAGGCTCAAGTAGCACGACTGCAGCGGCAGCTTAGCACTCCGCAACCTACGCAGCAGGCGTCTACCGGCGGGCAGCCAACTCCAACCGATCCAACTCCGGCACCGGACTTTGAGAGCAAAGAGTTTTTAGAGTTTGCAGAGAACTATCCCGATGAAGCTGCGCAAATGCGTAGACTTTGGGTGTCCCAGCAAACGAACACGCAACGACTAGAGCAGCGACTGGACAGCATGTCCCGGAGTCTCGAGAACGTACAATCAGTTTCTAACACCCAGACGTACCAGACAGAGCTGCAAACTTTAGCGGAGCGTCATCCTGATTGGATGACAGTGAGGCACTCCCCTCAGTTTGAAAGCTGGCTACAGACCCAGCCTGACGCACTCCAACCAATGGTTGAGTCCGCCAAGGCGTCTGAATGCGCGTACATACTGGACCGTTACAAGCAGGATGTGTACCTCCACGAACTCCAACTGGCCGGCGACACGCCAGCCCCAGCCGCGCCCAGCCGTGCGAGTGCTACCGCACAACATCGTGAGTCCCTGAGACTGCACGCATCACCTGACCCGCAGGGTGGTGGTGTTGGAGTCCCCGGGGTCACCCGAGCGGCCCTCACTGACGAGGAGCTTTGGGTGGAGGAATTGGCACGACGAGTGCGATCTCAAAAACAATCGCGGTAACAAGTAGGAGATATTCGCATGTCAGTTACAAATACAACTGCCAGATTTTACGCCGGTGCCGGAGCTAATGTAGCCGGTGCTGTCTCTCCGGGTAACCGGACCAACACGTACGCTGAGCTGGACCTGCTCGAGCGGGCCCGCCCACAGTTAGTGCTCGATCTGGGCGCCGACTTGAAACCTATGCCGATGAACAAGGCCGACAGTGTGACCTTCCGTCGCGCTGTGAACGCTGTGGTGTCGCTGTCGGTGGTTACCGAGGGCGTGACCCCAGCCTCACGCGCGCTGGCGTATGAGGACGTTAAGGGTACCTTGGGCGAGTACGCCGAGGTGTTCGAGATCACATCCCGTATGGATGAGCTCGGCGAGGATAAAGCGGTGCGCGACTCCGCCGATATTCTGGCTGATTTGGTGGCGAACACCAAAGAGGCCGTGGCTTGGGCCGCGTATATCATCGGCACCAACGCGGTGTTCGCTGGAGCGGCGACCGTCCGATCCGAGGTTCTTAGCCCGTTGAAGTTGGGCGACCTCCAGATGGCGACGCGGTCTCTCATGGCGGCCAAGGCTCAGAGGTTCACAACCGTGGATAATGGCGGCCTGAACGAGAACACGTATCCGATCGAAGCGGCGTTCTACGCGTTCTGCCACACCGATCTACAGCCCGATGTGCGTAACATCGCCGGGTTCCGCACCACTGCGGAGTATGGCGGCAAGAAAATTGTGTCGGAGTATGAGTTTGGTGCGGTTGAGAACGTCCGATTCTTGTGTACCCCGCAGCTGTCCCCGATTATAAACGATGGTGGCGAGCTGACGGCGGAGAACATCAAGTCCGAGTTAGGCGTTAATGCCGACGTGTATCCGGTTATCGTTTGCGGTAAGCACGCTTTGGGCTCGGTCGACCTCAAGGGCACCGGGGCCAAGGGTTTTGGCGGGGCTAAGATCAACGTCCTGAATGGCGCAGACAAGGCTGATCCGACCAACCAACGCTGTTATGTGGCGGTGCGCTGGTACGACCTCAAGCTGATCTTGAATCAGGAGTGGGCGGTACGGATAGAGTCGGCCTGCACGGACGACCTGAGCCTGCTCACGTAGTAGGTAGTGTAAACGTGGCGGGAGGTTGCGACCTCCCGCTTTTAATAGACATTGGAGCGAGAGATGAATTTAAGACTAGCGGCAGAGAGCAAGTTCGAGGGATGTAAGCGCGAGGAACTTGTGGTGTATTGCACGGTGCTGGGCATCGAGGTCAAAGAGGGCCACAATGTACCGAACCTGATTAAAAAGTTACTGGACACACTGGGCCAGTACAACGAATTGAGTATCGCCGATCCTGAGGAGGCCCACGCGAAGGCGGTGAAGCTGACGGAGCTGAACCTCAGCGATCTGAATCTGGCATCGACGGGCCGCTGGCAGGGCAAGCGGCGCATCGTGACCCTGCACAGAGCGGCCGCGTATGACACCGCGTTCCCACTATTCCTAGCGTGGGAGAACATGCACGTGTACCTTCCGTACGGCACTAAGGCGGCCCTGCCTTGGCCTATCTGGTGCATCCTGCACGAGACGTCGAAAGCGAAGAAGATGATCCGCAAGCGACACCTCGATGACGAGGGCCGGATCAGTTACCGCGAGACGTGGGTGCCTGATCAGCCGTACATGTACACCGATCACGGGGATGACCCTGACACGGCCCTGCTGCCGGCAACAATCATGCAGGCGGTCCGGGATATGTATGATGCCTCTGAGGGCCTCAAGTCGTACAACGAGCGCCAAATCAGAGAGATATGCCGTCGCCTCCGTATTGGGGCCAAGCGGGAGTGGTCCCGCGAGACCATGCTGGCCGACATCCAGATGGTGTTGAGCATCCCTATATCCATGGGCGAGGCTTCCGGCGGATTGTCCGCGAGCCAGTCNGCCGCGCGTAAAGNGCACGCCCAGTAGGAGTATGTCATGACGTATCTGGATTTGGTGAAACGGTTGGTACAGGAGCTACGCATTGAGTTGTCAGCCAAGGTCACCACCGTGAACCCGGAACCAGCGGCGTCATACGGCACCACGACAGAGTTAATAACCTCGTGCTCCCAATGGGTGCAGCAGGCGTGGATTGAGATTCAGGAGGATCAGGACAACTGGAATTTCATGGTCACGCGCACGCAGTTCGATCTAGCTGAGGGGCAGTATAGCTACGACATCGCAGACATCGTGGACACGGCCCTTGATCCGGTTGAGTACGACCGCCTCGTTATGTTCGTGGCCCCCGGTGACTACCGGTACATATGGCTGAACAATGGGGCCGTGGCCAACCCGGTCCCCAGTCGCTGCTATTTTGTGGAGCCCGAGCACTTTTTCGGGTTCTACGATGCGAATCGGCCCGCCCAAGGATTGCCGGGCACGTTTTCCACAGACAGGGAAGGGTGCCTCGTGTTCAATACGGCGCCCGGCAACGACGATTATAATGTCGAGTTCAACTTTAAGGCACAGCCGCAGAGGTTGCTGGCGGACGGGGATATCCCCCGCGGACTACACGAAAAATTCCACATGCTCATCGTGTACAGGGCGATGCAGTTTTATTCTATGGGGGACGAGGCGGACAAACAGTACGCCCGGGCTACTAAACTATACAAGGGTTGGATGAACAAGCTACGGCTGCGTGAGCTGGGCGGATACTCAATGCCCGGCACACGGAGCTGATGTGGAAAATGTCCTTTTAGATGGCGGCCTAGACTTAGTACACGCCAGACCAGCGGTTCTCCCCGGCCGGTTGAGGGAGTGCCTGAACTACGAGGTCGGCTGGGCACGCGGGTACACCCGCATTGATGGCTTCGAGAGGTTTGACGGCAAGATAGATGATTCCGTTTTGGACTACGCAATAGTAAAGGTGTGGGATGGGGGGGTGTCTAACCCGGACCCGGACCCCCTACCCCCTGTTGGGAGCGAAGTTTGGTGGTATTACGCGGGCGACCCGGTCAACCCGGTCAATTGGGACAACCATGTAGGCACCCTGATAGCGGCCGAGCGGGGCCCCGCTGAGGGGGATGACGGCGAGCCGACGTATTTGACGGTGGCGCCCGACCCCAGCTTGGAGGGCATCCCAGATGGAGCGACCATCATAGCCGGCCCATCTGGGGCCCCCGTGCTGTTCTCGGCGGACTACAACAGCGAGGATTCACCCCCCAGTAGCTGGACGATGTACCCCCTCCGCTCAAGCACAGGTGTGCTGACGACGTACTCGAGCTACAACCCCGAGGGTCTTGAGTTCTACCCGGGTGACTTGGCTTGGTTTTACCCCGGCGGGTGGCGTGCTGTCCCCAACTGGGATAATTTCATGGGGGTTGTCACCTCGGTCGAAGGTGACGGTAGCGAACTCTCGCCGTGGTATGTAACGATAGCTTTGGACCCTAGCTTTGACGGGGTGCTCCCGAATGGGTCGAATCTTACGGCGGGCCCGGACGGTGGCCCCATCTCCCACCAGACTTTTTTCACGGAATATGATGAACCCTTTTCCTCGTGGGTCGTGACGGCACCCCTACCAGCGGGCTCTCAAGCCGAATACCTCGCTGACCTGCGGGCGCAGGCGGACACATTCAGGGACACCATAGGCCCGGCCCCCGGCGGGGGCACCATTTTAGGCCTGCACTTCCACGAAGATGCCCTGCACGCAATCAGGGACGTGCTCAAAATATCACTGGCCCCGGACACAAACAACATCCTGCAGGTGGGGATGTACGTGTACACACTGAACCCGCTCCGGGTGGGGGAGGTCATAGCGGCGGACGCCGAGGCCAACGAGTACCACATAGCCTCGGTGGATAAAGAAGGATTCTCGCTCGAGGCGGGCGACTCCGTGGATGTTGCGCTGTCCGTGCGGTTCGTTGATGGCTCCGGTGGGTACTCCCGAGGACAGTTGGTCGACCTCCCAGCCCACGCGTCGGATACATCCGGCTGGATGGCCGTGCTGGACCACAGAGACGGCAGTTTCGACTCGGGCAACGCGCTCGGTGTGATAGTCATCGCCGGGCCGGATGCCGTGGGGCCAGCCCCAGCTACGGCCATGGAAGTGCATGCAGGGGAGACCACCGGCACCGCCTTGGCGGGCACGTTCACCACGGGCGCCGTGGTTTTCGCGGGGCAGGCGTCTTTCTCGACGGTGTCCGAGGTGTTCACAACGGCGGACCATGCAGCACTGTGGCGCAGCACCCCGACAGGTTGGAAGGCGGCGACCACTGGTAAAAGCGTGCCCTTTACGGCGGGCGCGGTCAACCCATTTTCAGAGACTCCAGTGCCGAGCACGGTGACCCGACTGCCGAGGGGTGTCTACAAGGCCTCGGGCGCTGGCATTCCTAACTGGTCGTCCCCGATCACAAACATCCTGCTGGATGATGGGGACACCACGGGCGTGTTCGTCGGAGGGGCCCCGTCAGTACCTGTGGAGGGCCGGTCTAATTCGTTGGCTGTGCATGACTACGGGTTCGGGCTATTTGACGACGCGGTGGTGACAGGTATCGAGGTGAACGTGAGGGGTCGGGACACGGAAGTCGGAGGCGTGAAGTCGCTCCGCATAGGCGCGATAAACTCTAGCCACACGTCGCCCATGCATCTGGCCGAAGGGGTGACCATTGAGGACAACATTATTGGTGGGGCCACCAAGTTGTGGGCGCGTGGCGGGCACACCCCCGCGGAGCTAAACGCCTCAGGATGGGGATTTAAGATATGGGCGACCGCGTGGAATACAATGGGGGCCGTTGTTGACACCGTGGAGGTGACAGTCCACTACACATCCCTGCCCACGGGCGAGGTATTCTTGTGGGACGGCACCAATGATATAGGCACACTGTCGCTGGCCGCCGCGGTTGTGAACGCCGGTGAGTGGGGTGTTGACGATGGAGCCGTTGGGTACTTCCGCTTGAAGGACTGGGACATTGTCGCTATCCCGCTGGGCACCGAGATATACACGAAGGCCGGGGGCCCCGACACGGTGGGCAACCTACTGGTCGCGACCACTGATGGCAACGTAACGGCCCCTCTGCTTCCCGGGTCTACGGCCCTCGAACTGAACAAATCCCGCTACGAGATGATGTCCTTCAACTTCTATGCCTCTGAGGATCGCAACGCGATCTACGGCGTGAGCGGGGCGGGTCCGGCGTTTTGGTACGACGGCACGACCCTTGACTTCGTACTCACCGGGGTGGCTGTCGACAAGGACAAGCCCCGCCACATCGCGCCGCATGTAAGCAGGCTGGCGCTTGGGTACATCTGGGGTGAGGTGTACGTGTCCGAACCCGGCGAGCCCCTGCAGTACAATGGCACTCTGTTCGCGGCCACATTTGGGTTTGGGGACAAGATAACGGGGCTTACGCCCATCGCGAGCGACGCGTTGGCGGTGTTCACTGAGTCGTCCTCGCACGCACTCGTCGGCGTACTCACGGCCACAGCGCAGCCGGAGCAGAAAGTGATCAGCCCTAAGGTCGGGGCGATCGAGTACACGGTCCAGAATACGGGCACCCGGCCTATCTTCGCCAGCTTCCGTGGCATCGAGACGCTCGAGACTATGGACCAGTACTCAGACTTTTTCACAGCACCGCTGACCTACGACGTGTCGACGTGGCTATTGCCACGCCTGCAGGGGCACACGGATGTGATTGATGGGGGCGTGGTGGCCAGCGTGGTCGTGCGTAACAAGAACCAGTTTAGGATGTTCTTTGCCGACGGGTACGTTATGACGCTCACCTATGTGGGGCCAGACAAGACGCCGCAAAGCACCATACAAAGGTACTGGGTGGACAACGGCGCAGAGGCTGACGACACCGTGTACACAGTGTTCGCTACGGCGGCGGGCGTGACGTCCGGCGGGCGGGACAGAGTGTTTTTCAGCGTACTTCCCGAGGGCAGCAAGGGTCAGTATGGCTACGCGTATGAGATGGACCTCGGGCGCAGCTTCGACGGCGCACCCATACAGGCACACATCGAGCTGTCGCACTACTATTCCAAGGACCCTCAGAGCGGGGCGCCCGCGCCCTACATGAACAAGACGTTTAATGTGGTCCACATGCACGGCCGGGTGAATGGGTACTCAGAGTTACGGCTGTCCCGCTCGGTGAACTACGAGGAGATAGACGAGCCGGACCTGAACCACGAGCTGATGACTCTGGGCGCCTTGACGGAGCCAGCCGACAATACGGTCCGGGACAAGTACACTAAGGGCCGACTGACCGCCAGTGGTTTTGCGGTATCAGTACGTGTTGAGAGCCGAACTGCTGTAGAATTTCCACATACCCTACAGATGATTACATTTTTGGACGATTCCGCCCGCAAACCAAACAGGTGACCTATGCCAGCAACCGACCAATCCCTCATGGGGCCAAACACACCCGCGCAGGAAGCCGCTCGGCTGGCGCAGCGGAATAAAGACAACGCGGCGCTTGCTGCGGAGCGCAAGCAGGAGGCGGACCTCGCGGCGGGCAACATAGACCCATCGACAGGCCTGCGTCCGACGCCCGACGGCTCCAAGCAGGCTGGCATTGAGACCGGTGTCGACGGCAGGCCTAATGTCAAGGTCGATATGAACATAACCAAGGGGCTGTACGATAACGTCGATGCGATCGGCGAGTCTAAGTACGCAAACAATGGATACGGCGTGTCCGGCGGCCGGGCCACCAACCGCAATGTGAACGAGAACGAGACCTCCCAATATCAGCTGGACCAGATGCTGAAATCGGATTCCCCCCTCATGCGCCGTGCGGCGGCGGCGGGCATGGCGAACGCGGGCAGTCGGGGGCTGATGAACAGCTCGATCGCCGGCGGCAACGCCATGGGTCAGATGATAGACAAGGCCCAACCCTTCGCCCTGCAGGATGCCAGCTGGTACGGCAAGACCGCCTCGGACAACATGTCGGCCACGAATGACATGTCGAAGGCCAACCTGAACGCCCGGGTGGCATCAATGCAGGCGGGCGCACAGCGGGACAACACAATATTAGCGGGGCAGGTGCAGCAGTACGGTGACATTGGCCGGGGGCTCATGGGTATGGAGGACCGAGAGGACAACCAGAACTACAAAGCGGAGCAGGACGAAATAAACCGTAGCTGGACATCGGACGAGAACATGCTCACCAACACGTTGGCGTGGGCGCAGACAAAGTTGGATGCGGCCACGCGCATGGGCATGTCCCGGGCGCAGGCGACGGCCGAGATGTACGCCTCGATCATGGCGAACCCCGACAAGAAGTTTTCCGCCAGCGAGCGGGTCGTGGCGGTCAACAGGATGCAGCAGCAGGTCAATGAGATGTACGGGGACGCCGACCTAAGCCCGTACGAGCTGTCCTTTGATCCGGCCACGGGGACCTATGACGAGTCGCTGAGACCAGATTCGTTTTTCGCCAGTGAGGAGAACCCGAACGGACCGCGGGACCCCTCGCTCCCGGGGTTTAGTAGGAACCCCGATGGTACGTACACGCTGACGGTGCCGGCGGACTTCGAATGGTCATCGCAATTCAACGCCCTGTCCTCGTGAAGGCCCGGGTTGCTAACTTCGCCGCCCTCACAGTGGTGACCAAGTTTTGCAGGGCCCGCCATGCGGAGTCCTCATGGGCTGAGGTGCCATTTAACCCGGTATTATTCCGGAAGAACCTGATGCTAATGGTACGCACCCCCGGGACCGACGTGCTGGTGGTGGAGACGGAGCAAGGGGCGGTGACGGGGGTGTTGCTGGCTTCGCTGGAGCAACTGGTATTCAATAAGATGGTGTACGCCACGGATATTCATTTTATGTGTACCGGCGGCGGCATACCCCTGCTGGCCGAGTTTAGGCGGTGGGCAATTGAGCACCACGCGAGTAAGATCATCATGGGCATAGCCAACGACGACCCGTCGGGTAGGGTGCATAAATTTTACGAGGCCATGGGGATGAAACCCGTGGGCGATGCGTGGGTCATGGACCTAGCAGATCAGCAGGAGACAGTAGCATGAGCTTTATTAGCAAGGGTTTGAAAAAAGTCTGGAAGTTCGTCAAGGACAACTGGGTGGCCATCGCCCTCGCTGTTGCCGTTGTGTTCACAGCCGGCGTAGCGACGATTGGCTTCGGCGCGTTCTCCGCAGCGGGGTTTGGCTCCGGTGCCGCAGTGGCTGGGACGGCGGCTGGGGCCGGGACGTTTGGCAGCTTTATGGGCGCGGTTGGCTCCACCATGTGGGCCGGCGTCGCCGGTGCCGCTGGTTCCATGGGCGTGGGCGCAGGTGCGACGGTCCCAACTACAGCTGCATCCGTGGCCGCCGGCACAGCAGGTACGCAGGTGGGGCTCGGTGCGGCATGGGGGGCAGGTGCGGCCGTCGGCAACACCGGCGCGAGCGTAGGATTCGATATGACAGGTAAGCTCGGCGCCAATACGGCCGCTAAACTGGCCACCACTGCCGGGGACACCGCGAAAGCCCAAGCCCTGCTCGGCGGAAAGACGGTTGCCGAGGCCGAGGCGGCCAGTCGGAGCGCCATTGTGGCCGCCAACTCGGCTAACCTAGGGAGCAACGCGGTGCCGACGGCCCTTGGCAAGTCTGTGGCGGGCGGGGGTGGGATGACTACCGGCCAAGCTACGCTGCTGGCCGGCGCTGCAGGACCGGCACTGACCGCGCTGGGTAGTGGGGAGCCGGACACAGGCGGGGCACCCATCTGGTACAGCACCGCCGGTGGTGCCGGCAAAGAACGCCGGGCCAATAACCCGGCCCCCGAGGTCGATGGGGTGGCCGCCCCGGGGGCCCCGGGAGCCGGCGCATCCGGCGAGGGTGTTAAGGACTTCATGGTGGATCGGCAGATGAACCGGCCTTTGATGGGGCAATCCAGCCCTCGGGGCATGGACGGGCAGGCCAACCGGGCCGAGGATGACTTGAGCTTGATGGGAGGACAGTATGCAAACGCCTAACGAAAAAAGGCCGCCGCCAAAACGCGAGACGGATGGCAAGCCGCCGGACCCTCAGGAAGCCGAGCTGGTCGAGGACATGCAGATGGACGTCATGGACTACATTTTTGGTCGGGGCACAGATGGGATTGTCCGCATGCTCAAGGAGAGCACGAACACTTCGGAGTCTATGGCTACCGCGGCCTATAAGGCTGTCCGGCTGTCAGCGGAGAAGCACAAGGCAACCGCTTCGATTGCCATGGACATGGATATGATGCTGGGGGTGTCGACGTCCGCCGTTGAGATGATGATGGAGGTCGCCGAAGCGGCCGGACAGGTTGATGCGGGCACCAATAAGCGCAACTTGCAGGACGACACGTTGATGAGGATGGTTGTCATGCACGGGGAGACCGTTGAGCGTACCCCGGAACGGAAGTCTGCTGCCATGACAGACCTGCGGGATTATTTGAAGGATGATGGGGCCCAGAAAGCGTTTGACTACGTCAACAAGCGGGCCAAGGACGAGGGCTTGAGCACGGATGATATGCAGCGTCGGGGAAACCAGATGCTGTATGGCACCAAGACCCCGGTCGAGGATAAGTTGAAGGCGGGCATGAAGAAGGGCTTGATGGATCAGCAGGACCAAGCCGTCGGCGGGCTCCAACCCACCGCGCAGCCGGATACGACACCCGAGCCACCGCAGGTGCCACCCGGTTCCGCCCAACAGCCGATGGCGCAACCTGACCCGATGGCGCAACCTGACCCGATGGCGCAACCGCAACCGGCACCAATGGCCCAGCCTCAAGGGCAGGGTAGCTTGATGGGCTCAGCTGTGCCCCCACAACAACGACCAATGGAGCCGCAAAATGGCGAACTCAGATGATTGGATGAAAGCCGGCGGACAGGCCCTGATGGGGGGCCTCCAGACGTTTCAGGTTAATCGAAAAATGGAGATGGAGGAGCAGAAGGACAAGCGCCTCGCGGAGATTGCCGAGGGTAGGCTGGGTGTGGATAAAGAATACGTGGCCCTTCAAGGTCGGCGGATGGACCAGCAGGACTCGGACAGCCGGGCCGAGAGCGTGAACAAGACTATCGCCACGGTGCAGGAGCGGCTGGACCAGTTGATCGATCCGGATGACATGGCAATGCAAGAGTTGCTGATGCAGCGGGCCGAGGCTGTCAAGTCGCACGCGGACTCGGGCATGGCGCCGGAGGACCTGACCAAAACACTGAACATGCTGGAGTCCAACTACCGCGAACAACGTATGGCCAGTCTCGAGCCCGGCACCGATGCCTACAAGGCCCGGCAATCGGGTATGGATAGCTACATCGATAAGATATACGCGACAGTCAAGACCGGCAACGCCCGCATGAGAAATCAGTTCGGGGACGAGTGGTCCGGTGATGTGGCCGAGGTGCTGTTCATGAATAAAAATGCCCGGGATGCTATCGATGCGCCTATCGGCGACAGCTATGAGGATGCGACCGGCGGGCCGGTTGGCGACCGGCGGGCACCCCAGATGACGGGAGAGCCGGGTGCTGCTGGGCCCCCCGTCCGTGGGGAGATAGGTAGGGACTTCGGGTTGATGTCGAGGCCGGGGGGCGAGTGGGCCACCGATGCGATGTTTGGCTCGGGCGAGGGGGACATCCCTTACCTCGAGGGCAATGATCCGTACGGCGTACATACGGCGGCCAAAGGGCTAAAGGGCCTGTACCGGGGCTACCAAGAGAACATCGGCCAGCCGTTCTCGCGGTTCATGCTGGGCGATCGCCGCCCCGACAGGAACCAGACACCGACGGTTGGCACCGACGTGCCGCTGATGGGCGATGCACCGACGGCGCCGTCTGCACCCCGGCCCCGATAAGTGGCGGGCTCCGTATACAACGGCCTAGTACCACGACTGGCCGCCAACGAAGGGTACCGGGACTACGTGTATCTGGATAGCTTGGGCAATCCGACGGCGGGGTGGGGGCACCTCATCCGGCCGGAGGACAACCTCAAGGTGGGAGACAAGGTCACACGGGAGTGGTCCGAGGGTAAGCTGGCGCAGGACGCCGGCGGCGCAGTTGATGCGTCACGCCGGGCGGTACCCGGGATCGAGCAGTACCCCCAGAAGTTTCAGGAGGGCATGGCGGAAGTCATGTACCAAATGGGCGACGACGTGTTCCGGAAATTCCCCAACGCTCTCGGGCATTTTCAGGCGGGGCGCCTCAAAGAGGGCGTCAATGAAATGCTGGTGGACGCCGGCGGTAAGAAACCCTCATTGTGGGCGCAGCAGACACCGAACCGGGCGCGCAACGTCACCGACCACATGTTGGATGGGGCCGCTGAGTGGACTAGGTCTGGGGGCACCCCGAGTAGGGCACCCGCACCACAAAGGGACCCGACAAAAAACACCCAGACGGGCGACCAGATCAGTCAGATGGCCCGGGGCGATGTGCCGGACAGTTGGCGGGAGCGCCGGACGGATGAGCTGCAGATGGGGGTGACCTCAGTGGCGGCCGGCATGCTGAGCACCGCTGGACTGGCTGCGGGACTGGTCGATGGCCCCCTAGGGTTGACGGACCCGCTGGTTGATAAACTGAACCAATGGTCGGAGAGCCTCAACAGCACGATCCCCCAGTGGATTCAGGACGACATATACAAAAAGACAATTGTCTCCGATGGTGAGGGTGGCTGGGAGTTCAACGTGGACTCTCTCGCTGACTACGCGGGGTTGGTGCGTAAGGGTGCATTCTACATCGGCGGATCGGTTGCCCCGGGCGGCGCGATCGCGGGCGGCGGCAAGATGCTGGCCAAGGCTGGCGCGAAGTACCTGCCTAAAATGTTCCTGACAGGGGGCAAGCTGTCGATCGCGGGCGGCGCGGCATCCTACGGTGCGGCCAACTCGGCCTACATGTCGGCCGATGCGTACCAGAACGTGTACAAATCAATGTACGGTCAGGCCATTGTCGACGGCATGTCGGTGGAGGAGGCCGAGGACAGGGCGGAGGGGGCTGCTCAGATGGCGGCCCTGACCACAGGTACTATCGCCCTTGGCACCGGCGCTATCGGTGGCCTAGCGATGACCGGCGGTGGTGCCATGTCACGGGTGGCCAAAGGTATGACCCTTGGCGCGGCCACCGAAGCGGTTGAGGAACCCGGGCAGTACGTGGCCGAGCAGTTGGCCATGGGCCGGCCGGTTGATCCGCTTGAAGTGGGTGAACGGGCTCTGCTGGGCGCATTCACAGCGGGTCCTATGGAAGGTGCGATGGCGGGCCTCGCCGGCGAGAACACAAACGTGGACGGCACCCCATCCCCAGTCAATAGTACGGCGGCCCAAGCCGGCGAGATACTCATCGATGAGGCCCTCAACGACCCATCCGGCGATGTGCCTCTTGTCGTCCCCGAAAATTCAGCCGGTGGGGCCCCAACCCCACCCGCACTCCCGCCACTCAAGGGCCAGCGGACAGAAGGCGCCCCATCCCCAGTTGAGCCTGACTCATTGGACATTACGATGGATGTGCCGGCCCCGGTGGCGGGGGTCGAGGCCGACCAGACTACGATGGACATCACCCCGGTGCCCGAGGTTGAGCCCGTGGCGGAGCGGTTGAAGAGGTCGACTAAGAAATCCCTGCAAGGGGAGTTGGATGCGTTGGGGGAATCGTACACCAAGAAGGCCACAAAGCCGGCGCTGCTGCGCCAGTTGATTGTTGCCGAGCAACGTGTCGCTCCTGTAGAGTCCGAGGTAGCGCCCGATGTCGTGGACCCCGTGACCGCGCCGCCCGCCGAGTCTACCCCGGCCCCTGTGGATCGCACAGCCGGCATCAAGGCCGCCGCTGAGAAGCGCGCAGTTGCCGATGCCAAGGCCGAGGCCGATCAGGCCGAGCAAGACCGCATCGATGCCGAGGAGTATGTCGATCCGACCGATGAGGTTGATCAGACAGACGCCGCGCTCGAGGCGTACGCAAAGAAAATGGCCGCCGAGGAGGAGTCCGCACCGGAACCGACCGAGGCGGAGTACATGCCCGAGGCCCGGGCCGAGGCGGATGCCGAAGCTGCCGAGTTGAAGGGCGAGGCCCTTAAGAGGGCGCTCAAGGAGCGCGATCTATCTGTCTCCGGCACCGTGGCGGACAGGCGCAGCACACTGGCGCAGCACTTGTTCACTAAGAAAATGGACGAGTTCTCCAAGCCGGCGCCCCTGCCGTTGGCCAGCGTGGCCAACACCGAGGCCGTGGCCCGACGCACTGCGGAGCGCGAGGCGGAGACCGTGGCCAAGGAGGCCGAGGACCTGAAACGGGAGCAGGCGGAATACGATAGGCAGGTTGATACGATCACCGGCAAGACGGTTCCCGAACTCAAAGCGATCATGGACGCCCAAGGCGTGCCGTACAACAAGGCCAGCAAGGCCAAGCCGGCTGTGAAGGCGGTGAAGGCGGTGAAGGCCACCAAGACCCGCAAGGGCACCCCGGCTGTGAAGGCGCAGAAAGCCGTGCCGGCTGTGAAGGCGGATACCAAGGCCCAACTTGTAGAGAAGCTACTGGCCAAGCTGCCCGCGCGGCCTGAGACCCAAGCGGAGACCCAAGCGGAGACCCAAGCGGAGACCCAAGCATCCGCCACCCCTGAGGCCACCCCTGAGGCCACCCCTGAGGCCACCCTTGAACCAGTGGTGGCAGAGGACACGGCCCCTGAGCCGGAAACCGTCGAGGATGTTATCGATGAGGCGGCCCGCGAGGCCGAGGAGCTGGCTGCGGCGCAGGCCAAGTACGATGAGAACACTCTCAGATATGAGGGGCTGTCCCGAACGAAACTGCGGGCGACACACAAGAAACTAAAAATGCCGTTCAAGGCGAGCGACACCCGCGACCAACTGCTCAAGAACCTGCTGCGCCACCGCAAGGCCCGGCCGGAACCTGCGCCCGAGGCGATCGTGGTTGACGACGCGCCGCCCATGGAGCCGGAGGAACCGGCGGCCAAGCCCACGGTGCGTGAGCGGATGCGGGCCGTCAAAAATTCAATCGCGCTCGCGGTCATCCACAAGCATTGGGGTAAGGAATGGCTTGGCCGGGGCAAGAACAAGACATCAAGCGGCGTGTACCGCGTGCAGGTCGGCGAACGGGTGTTCACAATGTGGAGGCCCACATGGGCATCTGCGCCGCTGGACCAAAAAGTACAGTCCCAACAACGGGGCGAGCGACTGGGTAACTACGTGTGGATGGAGGCCGAACCGGCCGACTTTAACCCCCTGCTGTCGGGCACTAATGCGAACGACACCAAGGCGGGGAACATCACGGACGCTGTGTCCGAGATTGAAGGCATGGTCCAACGTGCCCATGACAAGGCGGTACTGCTGGGGCTGGCTGAGGAAGCAAAGGCTGGGAAGCCGACGGACGATGATACCGGCCGGGTAGATCAAGCCCACGAGATAGCCACTCGGATATTCAAGGAGCGCCTGACGGGCGACGAGTTGCTAGATGCGGCCTCCCAGATGATGGCCCTGCACAAGGCCATGGACACGAAGCAAGGCGAGGACTCCCTGCTGGTGTCATGGCAAACGGTTGAGGAGCACGTCGCCGGCCAGCTGGGTGGCGCGAAGGACCTCGCCGGCGCTGTGAACGAGTGGCGTACTGCGAATGAAAAAGCGGAGCGCAACGCTGGTGAGTTAGACGGCTCTCGATTCCGTGAAGGGGAGAACAAGAAGTTCGCTGAGGAAAAAAGTAAAGAGAGGCGCGTGCTCAATCCCTTTGAGCAGGCTGTGCTCGACAAGGAGCAGAGTCGGGGCGTGAGCTGGGAGACGATTGGGTTCCTGTACCGCAAGTGGCGGGGCAAGGGCACGACGGCCGATGAGGATTTCCAGACGCAGAACCCGAAGGAGGTCGCCCGGCTGGATGCCATGTCGAAGCTGCAGATAACAAAGCGCATGCTCATGGGCGCCAAGTACAACCTGTGGACCAAGCTGGGGGACCAATCGCAGAACCAGATCGAGGTGGAGACAATACTCGAGGACCTGCTGGCCAACGGCGAGTTCACTGACAACATGAAGATCAGGGACATGCGGGACACCGCTGTGCCCAAGGTTGCCGAGAAGCTGCGGAGCTTCAAAGAAAAACACGAGAAGGCCTACGCGGAACGCCTCGTCGCCGAGGGGGTGACCAACAAGCAGGTGACTGAGTTTGCCGGCGCGGTGCATGCACTGTGGCGCAACCCTCACCTCGAGCAGGCCCAGAAGGATGCAGCTGAGGCCAAGGTGGTCAAGACAGATCGGGAGTTGACCGCGGCGCGCACCTTGATGGAGGCGACGGCCGCCAAGGCGGCCAACCACTCGGCGGCTACCAATGAGGCCAAGGCGGCTCGCGACGCCATGGTGGCGTACAAAAAAGCTGTTGACGATGCCAGCGTGGCCAAGCAGGCTGTCATTAGCGCGGCGTACAACACCACCGCCTCGGGTATCTCTGAGGAGATGGCCATGAAGGCCCTCGATGAGGTCGCCCCGACCGAGGCGGACAAGCTCAAGCTCTCGGCAATATTCAAGGACTACTGGCACACGATGGCGCAGATGCAACGGGATGCCTACCGTGAGGCGGAGATGATTCCGGCCTCGAGGTTGGACGCGTGGGATGCCCCGTACCCGGACAACCCATTTGAACTACCAGCCGAGAACGACCCACGCCGGACTGAGAAATTGGCGGCGGGGTTCCACGGCACATATGTGCCCATGCAGCACCAAGCTGTTGACTACAACACCAGTCAGGTGGAGGCAAACCTGCGGGGGCGCCCTGAGCGTATCATAGAGGACATCGCCGGCAACGAGGTGCGCACGACTGAGGGGCAGGGTCTCCGGGAATCTATGCCGCAGTTCTTGTGGCCCCAGATGGAGGAGAACCTCACCCGTGCGTGGACGCGGATCGAGGAGAACCGGATATGGCGGGCCCTCGGCGACATGGTTGAGAATAACCCCAACCGATTGATATGGGGTCAGCTGACCGAGACCCCGGCGCAGATGAAAGCGGCCATGGCTAGACAGGAGTTGGACAAGTTCGGTGTGCCCATAGACCACCTGTACATGCCCAACGACATGCTGCCTACGGGCGAGTCGGTACCCGGCGCAGCGTTGCGCGCTGAGCTGAACGTCACCGCATTCAGGGCCTCCGAGTTCCTGCCCATCCGATACAAAAAGGAGGGCGGGGAGCAGGCCGTCATCATGATCCACTCGAGTCAACTCGAGGCGGTGTACGCCAGTGAGTCCGGTCTAGGGGGTAAGCCCACGAAGGTGGCGGGCTCCCTAAGCCGGTGGATTTCAAAGATCAACACCGCATGGTCACCCGGGTTCCTTGCCACCAACACCCCTCGCGATTTCCTAGCGGCCAAGGCGCTGCTGCCGGAGGAGATAGCGAAGTTTGTCAAGCTAACCTCGTACCCGGCCACGATGCGGGCGTACAACCATGCGATCAACGGCAAGCCCGTGCCGGCCAACGCGTCGGCTGAGTACCGGGAGACAAGGCGGGTCATCGAGGAGGAGTACCTCCCCTCCGGTGCGGCCACCTCGTTCTACAAGAGGGAGAAGCTGTCTGAGCACATGGACAAGCTGACCGAAGCGTACAAGCAGGCCCAACGTCTAGCCGGCACGCCCGGTGCCGCTTATGACGGCGCCATCAAGCGGTACGTGATGGCCATAGGTAACGTTATGGAGGCCTCCAACACCACCATGGAGAACGTGCCTCGCATCTTAGCCTTTGTCGGCGCCCGCAAGCACGGCCGATCGGTGCAGGCAGCAGCACGTACAGCTCGTGAGCTGAATGTAAACTTCGCCACGGCGGGGTCTCGTGGCACGCAGATCAACAGCTGGGTGCCGTTTTACAAACCCACGGTGTCCGGCAATGCGATCCTGTGGCGGGCCTTCAAGAAAAGCCCACGCTTCCGTAAGTACGTGGCCTCGTACGCCGCGATGGGTCTGGCCAATGGCATGGTGCAGTCCATACTGGGCGGGGAGGACGATGACGGGCGGGCCAACTATCTGGGCATACCCAAGAGTATCCGGGACAGGAACGTTATTTTTTACCTCGGTCCCGACAATGACTATCTGAAATTCCCACTGCCCTACGGGATCAATGCGGCCTTTGTCATAGGCGACGCGATGGCGGAGAGCATCATGAGCCCCGAACTCTCGCCAGCTGGCGCGGTTCAGCGGTCCGTCAATGCCGTTATGAATTCGTTTAACCCGATAGCCTCGAGCACATTTGAGCGGAGTCTGATACCAGAGGCCATCAAGCCGGTGTACGACATCAAGGTGACGAACCGTAACTTCTTTGGCTCACCAATCAACCCCGAAGGTATGGGTGATCAGCCCGGCGCTGTCTCGGATGCGTGGAATGTGCGCGACCCCGATACAGATAGCCCGGCGGTACGAGTAGCGCAGGCCTTAAGCTGGGCCACCGGTGGCAGTGAGTTCATAAAGGGTGGCATCGATATTGCCCCGGGCTCCCTCGAGTACCTGTGGGATTTCGCAACCGGCTCGGCCGGTGCGACAGTCCGCCGGGCGGTAGAGGCCACGACTGCGGACACCATGCGGAAGGCCGGTCTTAAGACACCGATCATCCGTAGGTTCTACGGGGCCGAGTCCGGATTCCACCACAAGGAAAGGTACTACAATAAGCGGGAGGAGTTGGCGGCGATCCAGTCGCAGCGTAAACTTCTCACTGCCCAACGACGTGTGAACCCTGAGCGGTACGATGACTTCATGCAGGAGTACGGTGATTACTGGTCCAGCGGTGTCATGAGGAATTTCGACCGGACCGAGAAGCGCATGCGTAAACTGATCCGGGACAAGAACGAGATGCGCAAGCGACAGAATAAAACCCCATCGCAGATGGCATACATGTCCCGTAAGAACGAGCAGATTGACCGGGCCGTGTTAGGGTTCAACAGTTTCTATTTCAACCGATTTGTTTTAGGAGACCTATGATGATCAACCAGAACTACAGTGCCCCTAAGCCAACCGGCCCCGCGTACGGTCAGCAGCCGGGGCCGCAGCCATCCCAGCGACCAGCCCAGCAGCAAGGCAGCCCGCAGTACGGGGAGCCAACCGGCCCCTCCGTGCCGTCGACCACGCCGGCAGTATCCCTGCAGGGCACACCACAGGGACCGGCGGCGCGTCCGCCACCTAGTTGGTACAGAGGTCCGACTAGGATGACCAATCCCGTGCCCCCACCCGGGCCCAAGACCCCTATGAACCAGATACACCAGCAGAGGCCGGTCACCGATGCCGGACCCCCGCTGGGGACATTTAACCCGTACCGGGGAAAACAATTTGACAACCCAAACATTAACTGGCAGCAGCAGCAGATGAAAAACATGCCGCCAGCGATGCGACAGGCCTACAACGGTCAGCCGATGACGGCGACCGGCCCCGCCTCTACACCCGACCCGATGGCCCCGCAAGGCAGAGCGGTCGGGTCTCGTGTAAACTTACAGCGCAACCAGTTCGCGGGGCGAAAATTTAACCCACCACCTAGAGGATATTGATATGACTGCACGTAAGACAAAGATCATGGCCGCGAAGTTTTCCCGGCCACAGGAGAAATTCTTGCTCGGGCTTTCCGCAGAGCTGGACGCCCTACAGAGCGACGGGTTGTCTGCCGCCGCCGGTAACACTACCGCCGGTGACCTGCCAACGTCGGCCACAGGCCTGACCGCCGGCATGTTGTGGGTGAACGCCGGCGTCGTCACAGTCATAGGCGCATAACCGGGACAGCGGGCTGGACCGTCCAGCCCGCACCCCTCACATAGGAGGCCATTATGGCTACTCGTAAGGATGTACTAAAGAAGATCAGGGCCGCCGGGTTCAACCAGCGGCAGACAGAGGCACTGCTTGAGGTGGCCGGGCCAATAGGGTCTGACGCCGCCGCGGCGACCGCGGCACTGACGCTTGTCGCCGGCATCGCGGATATGGGCGAGAACTCGGCCCCAATCCCTCGACCTAGCGACGGCCTGACCGTGCCCCAGCTCAAGGAGGCCCTCGAGGCTAAGGGCATCGAGATCGATCCCGAGGACCTCAAGGTGGACCTAGCTGCCAAACTCGACGCCTAAGCGGGCTCCACCTCATCGGGTCGGAGGGGCGGGAACGTGAGCTTTATGCAACGTCTCCGCTCCCCTGATCCAGTGCCCTGTTGTTGATTGATGGGCACCCGGCATCCACCCCTACCCGGCTCGGCATAACGCTTGGGCTTGTGGCCCTTAACCCCGGACACCGCGCCGTTCATCTGAAACGCGTCGTACAGCTCCACCCAATCAGTGACCTTGATCGAGCGCCCTGAGAACCTGTTGATGAGACTCTCTATTGATGGCAGGGTGGTAACAACCTCCCGCTCGTAGTGCGTGGTGACGCCGGCCCCGTCGACAACCCGAGTCAGCATGACCCTCCACTCGAAGGCCGTATGCAGCCGCACCATTGTGGCGCCCGGCGCGGCGACCCCCCTGATCAGCTGCGTGCCCACAGCCGTGTCATCCCAGTCGCGCAGCCGGCCCCGTACTTGGTTGGCCTCGGAGTCATCCCATGCGGGCCACGAACCACCGCCGGCCGCGACGAAGTAGCTAAAGTTGATGTACCGCCGGCCGTCCTCGTCATCAATCATGATGTCCCACAGTTGATTGAGCGTATCTTCTTTGTCGTCCGCCGCCTCCTCGTCGTGCTCGATGACCAGATTGATACCCGCCTTGATGATGGCCTCGACATCCCACGGCAGTATCGGTTGGTGTTTGGTGAGCACGAGGCCGGCGATCTTGACGCAGGCTAGGTACTTGGCCCAGAAGCGGAGCATGCCCTTGGCGGCGATGGGGGCACGGTCCACGAGCTCGGTATGTATCAATGTCTCGGCCTCGCGCAACTCGTTGCCCACCGCAGCTTGCCGGGTGGCCACATAGGTGGAGAACACGTCGAGCGCATGGCCGTAGTTATCCAGTAGCAGCGTCTCAGCGGCCCGCCACTGCCCCTGAGTCACATCATCGGGGACATGGATGGCACTGGCCGACACCTCGAGCAGTCTCGAGCGGGCAGCGTCGGTCAGCATCTGGGCGTCGGTCGCCCGGCCGGACCCGATGATCGTGCCGATGTCATAGTTGGTGGTCACAATCATGGATGAGTGAAACTTCGCCCCCATCTCGGCCGTCCACCCGTCGTCGGAGGAGCCGGACATGCGGGCCTTCTCCATCCCGGACGACACGCTTGTGAGGAGCAGCGACAAGGCCTGCGCATCCATCTTGAAACTGTCGTCGACGGGCAGGAGAAGGAACCCTGCTTGCGAGAGCATGCTAACCAACGCGTTGCTGGTGCTGGCCCCGGGGATCATGGCATCCTTAGGGGAGCCGATGAGGCTGGACATAAATTTGAGGAGCGTCGTCTTACCGACACCGGCCTTGCCAGTCAGGGCCAGCAGAATACCGCCGGGAGACTGGGAGATCAGGGGTAAGAGCAGGTTACTCACACCCGAGAGCATCAGCATCTGGGCCAACTCCATTTTCGGGCGGTCGTATATAGCCATGGCCTGCTGCCATGCTGCCAGCGAGCCGTAGGACACGCCGGAGCAGAACGCCTCCACCAATGACTGCCCCGAGGAGCTGCTGCCCTTGTGGTCCCGCATGCTGGACCCACGCTCGACGTCCCCGTTCGGGGAGTACCGCATGGCGCCCACGATGAGGGGCTGGCGGCCGAACGGGTAGTCGACGTCCCACCCCTTGCGAGGGAAGTATGGCACAACTCGGCGCATGCCGATGGCGACCATGTGGGAGAACATCTTGCTCAGAGCCTTCTTCTTGGGCGCGGAGTCCGCGTCGAAGGTCAGGCCATGTGTGCGTAGGGTCTTGGTGCATGTGTCGATCCGCTCGGATGTCAGCTCCACAATGGGCACTGTCACCTCCGATGTGTGGCCGGCGATGGTAACGTCCATGTGCAGGCGCATGTCGCCCATCCCCTGCATGGTTTTCTCGGCTGTGATGTATTTGATATTGATGTGCCCTTGAACGAGCGGCATGGTTTCGTTCGGGTTGTCCCCCCGCACGCCGGGTACGTGGGTAAACTCGGCACCACTGGCCGTGATCACCTGCTCGTAGCGGGCCTCCATGGGTAGGTACCCCAGTGGCAGGCCGGTCGTGGTTGATGTGTTTATGGCCACCGTAGCGGCTTGTTGTAGGGCCAGTTGACGGGCCTCGTCAGCCTCACGCTGCTGGGTGTCGAGCGCAGCGATCTCCACGGGGAACAAAACCTTGCCCCTCCACTGGCACTTGTTGCATATGTCACGGTTTGGCCACTCTTTGCACGCTGTGCTGGGGGCGTCAAAGTTGTTGGCCGCATGGTTCAGCTTGTTCGCGATCATCCCACGGTACGCCGGGTCGGCAAACTTCTGGGCGATCGCCCGCCCATCCCGCAAGGTGACGAACACCCGACAGGCCCGGACCCACGCTGGCTCATCCACGGCACCCATGACCTCGAGGTGGTGGCGCATCTGACCGCAGCCAGTCAACACCGGCCGGGCATCTATGTCCTTGAACTCACGTTGGTGGGGATTGCTTACCGCAAAGAGGTTCACACCCTGCGCATAGGCCGGGGCGAGGCCTATGTCGTTCTGGCTGGCCACACCCAGCCCCTGCATGAGGGTGTCGTAATCTGCGCTGGTCGCGCCGTTGAGCACCACCTTCACAAGTATGGGGTTGCCCTTGATCTTCGCGTTGTATGATCCGGGCAGGCGCAGCACACTGGCCGCATCGCAAGTGCGCACTGGGTCCGCTAGTAGCTTGGGCTCATGGGTGCGGACGGTGTCGCGGAACGCCTCGGCCAGTGGGAGCCAGCGGGCCTGCGGCAGCGTCTCCGATATGCGGTAGTACACATGGTAACCGCCACCACTATCCACTACGAGGGGGGCCGGCAGGGTGGGCACCGCTAGGCCAAGACGTTTGAGGCTATGCACCACGTCCACCTTTGAGTGCCAAAACTGATCCGGGTGCTTGCCCGGTTGCTTAGCTAACTTCTCTGACCACAGGTCGACATCGAGCACGAGTACTCGGAGGCCCGCGACGTTTGTTTTTTTCCGGCTGGCCTTGGTCAGGTACCCACCGACCGCGAAATACACGTCGGTGTCCTTGCCCTTGTTCCAGTCCGCGACGGTGCTCTCAGCGGCACCCATCTCGGCAGGGGTGAAAAATCTATTGTCAAAATTGAGGCTGGGCCGGCCTATCGTGGCGTTCGCCTGAGCCCTAGACCGGGATAGACAGAGTATCGAGTCGTCAGGTACTATCTGTTTTAGGAAATCGGTTAGCACTTATTTTCTCCGGTGAAAAGGCGGGGCCCCAGCGGCCCCGCCTTTTTTTATGCCTATCAGTTATCGAACTCAGCCAAGGCAGCATCGAGGTCGTCGTCGAACTTCGTACCTTCAACGTCGGGCTTCGAGGTGTCCTCGGCTGGAGGTGCCGCGTCCCGCACCTCATCGGCCCCTACTTGTGGGGTCGTGGCGGCAACCTTACCCAGCGCCACCTTGCCCGCGTCCAGCCCGCGGCGGGCCCGCCAATGGCCATCAGCATTTAAGATACCCTCGCCGGTCTCCGATGAGGTGGCGTGCAGGTCAGGGTTCCAAGCGACCCCATGCTCGTTAATCTTCTCGTGCCCCGTCAGCTGCGTGGCCACCTGTGCCCCACCTGTCTTTAGCTCGGTCGCAGGCGCAGCTTGCGGCGCAGGCTTGGACATGGCCTCAATCTGGGCCTGCAGGTCAGCGATCTTTTGCTCGGCCTCGGTCAGTTGGGGCACAGGTGGTGGAGCTGGTGGAGCCGGAGGCT